>JACCDR011348241.1_pt1 | contig 14587 bp, 12 predicted proteins | sample 7446431 | NCBI WGS metagenome assembly JACCDR01 (sample SAMN15323443, study PRJNA562643) | freshwater metagenome | isolation source: river surface water | place: USA:Blue River Watershed | collected 2017-08-17 | reverse complement strand
GCACAACGGCAGAAACAGATTTGATGAAAACGCCTGCCCAATCTGGAAATGTTCTTATTAAGTATACAAACGGAGAAATTTTTCAGTTTTCGTGCGAAGCTAAATAAAAAATCTTTAAAAAACAAACACTCGGTTTACGATTATTAAAAAGGATAAAGTATGAAAAAATTTTTAACTCTTATGGGCTTTGTGCTCATGATCTCAACGAGCGCCCAGGCCACGTGTTACCGTGCGACTGGACAAGATGGCCATAAAGCTGGATTCCAACCGGGAACAATTGCCGGGGCTACACAAGTTGGAAAAATGATCTTGCGTAACGCCTGTCAACGGGACGGCTCTAGCTTGGACGGTTCAAGCTTTCAGGTAGAAGATTCTTGGTGCCAATACCCAGACGGATTGACAAGCTTAAATACCGTTTGTTGGGCCGCCGTTTATGGCTGCTGTAACTAAATTTAGGTAGATAAAGTCGAACAAATTTGAAATTTTAATAAACAAATTGCTAATTATGGCAAAGGAGAAAATATGAAAATCGCATTATTAACAATCTTGTCTGTGGCCCTCGTTTCAGTAGCTCAGGCCAAAGAACCTGCCGGTCCGGGAGAGCTTTCAAATTCCCTGGTAGACGCTGTCATTCCCGCTGAAATGGCTTTTGTAAAAGGAGCTATAAAGTTTTACGCCTATAAATCTCAAAGATCCGAATTGGATGTCCTTAAACAAATTTGTAACTTGAGCGATATCCATAAAATGAATAAAGAGGAGTGTGACAATCTTGTTAAGAAAGCACAAGAGCTTCGAGATGTAGGAGCGGCTATTGACCAAATGGAGCATGCAGGATACGATTACCTAACATTGATGGCAAAGGGCCCGGCTGGATGGCCAACGGAAACGCTTCTCGAACAGCTTCGTAAAATTACCTACACCAAATTCACGACGCTCAGTAAAATTGGCCAATAGTTTTAAACCGTTTAGCTCTGAGAACGCAGCCTCGAATGAAATCGGGGCTGCGCAATCCATTTAAGACTCAGATAAAATCTGTCGCGGCTTTTGGCGAAGCACGGATTGGATCGCAAGCCAGCAGACAATCACCGTGAGAACCAAAGTCGAAATGAAGAGCCAAGCCGGTGTTATCCAGTCAAAGCGCACTTCGCTTTCAAAAATAAAATAAGTCATGATGAAGTTAGCTCCGAAACTGAGAATTATTCCCATTACCGCGGCGACTCCGGTGACTAAAAGAAACTCGATGAAGAACAGAGCCGTAATCAACCTGAAATCTCCACCGAGAATCTTCAGCAAATTCACTTCTTTTCTTCTCTCCACGGCTTTTTGATTGGCGATTGAGAACAACAAAGTCATCCCCACAATAATGGACAAAAGCGCCATTCCAGAAATAGCGAGACTCATTTGATCCATGACTTCGGAGACTCTTTCAATCACCCGAGTAATATCGATCACAGAGACATTCGGAAATTCTTTCACCAAGGTGTTCTGGATTTTTATTTTCTCATTCTGAGGAAGGTTGGAAACTCCGGCCAAGAAAGTCTTTGGCGCTTCATCAATGGCACCTGGCTGAAAAAGGACGAAGAAATTGGGCTGAAAGCTGGTCCATTTAATTTGACGAAGATTTTTGACTTGACCCTCGACGGGAACTCCTTGCACGTCAAATTTTAAGCGATCGCCAATTTTTAGTTTCAGCCTGTCAGCAAATCTCTTCTCGAGACTGATCCAAGGAAGGCTTTGCGAGCTGGGGTTAAATTGACCGGCTATATTTTCACCTTGAATCAAGCTTTCTGAATCGGATAAGCCTTCGCGGTAGGAGAGATTAAATCCGCGGTTGCGAAAGCGATTTTCAGTTTCTTCCTCTCGAGAGAAAGCCTCTTGATTGCGATCGGCTTTTTCAAAGCTTTCATCATTCACAGTTTCAAGACGTGCGCGGATCATAGGTGAGACGTACAGAAGCTGAGAGTTCAACTGCTTCATGGTATTTTCAATGGCGCTTACTTGGTCCTCTTGGATATCAATTAGAAAAAGTCCCGGAACCTTGGTTCCCGTGGGGGATTCGATTTCTTTTTTCAGAGAAGACTGAACCTGAGGAATCAAATTCATGAAAAGACTGCCCAGTGCAATAGCTAAGAAGATGGAGATATTAGAAAATTTTTGTCTTCCTAGGTTTCTTAATGGAAGGCGCCAGTACAAATTGGAAACTTGCAGACGATGAATCTGGGAGAGCAAGAAGCTTGCAACTAAAGCCAGCAGAGTAAAAGAAGTCACAAAGATTCCAATAAAAAGAGCGCTGACATACCAGGATTTAGCGAGCCAAACACTGAGGCCCCAGAAAAAGAAAAAAGCAGGTAGGTAAGTAAGGCTTTGGCCCCAGCTCAAAGACGGAGTTTGAAAATCAATTCCTTGGAAGAGCTGACGAGGCTTCACCTGTCTCAAAGAAAGAAGCATGGGGTAGCAAACCAAAAGACAGGTCAGGACTCCGGAGATGACTCCGAGAGCCCATGTTCGAGGAGTCACATGAAGAATCAGTTCCGTTTGTAATTGAGATTGCAGCCATGAGCTCAAGAGCGGATAAGCCAAATAGCAGAGAAGAAAAACCGGCAAAGTTGAAATCACTCCTAAGAAAAGCAACTGGAATAGATAAAGAACCTCGATGCTTTTCGCTTCTTGGCCAAGACTTTTCAAGATCGCCACATCTCTTAAGCGCTTGGACAAATGGGATCGATAGAGAAAAGTTGTTCCCAGGGCGGTCATGAAAAGAGCGACGAGAGAAGCAAGGCCTAGGTAATCATTGAGGCGAGTCAGTAATCTTGAGATCTGCTCACTGGAATTTTTATGAGAAAGAATTTGAATCGCAGGATCTTTGAACTGACTAGAAGCTTTGGCTGACAGAGTATCCAGATCAGCGCCAGTTGGTAATTTATAAAGCTTGGATTGAAAAGAAGTGCTCCCGAAACGCATCAGTTTAGTTTTTTCAAAAGTGGCTTTCGATAAATAAACAGGCAAGGCAAAGGAAAAGCCGGAGCCCATGGAGCTTGAATCTTTTTGAATGATGTCAGCGACTTCGACGTCGAGATCACCAATTTTTACTTTGTCGCCGATTTTGAGATTAAGCTGTAAAACAGTTTCTGGGTAAAACCAGGCGCTGTCTTTAGAAAAAAGATTTTTCTCAGATGTTCCTGAAACCACCCCTTGTTTTTCTAACTGAATTTCTCCATAGAAAGGGTAATTGCTTTCGATGACTTTGAGCTCGACGAGACGAGAATTGTCTGCGCTGGCCACCATCGAATAGGTTTCGGTGACGCTGGTCGAATCCACATAGCCAGCAAAGACCTGATCGGCTTTTTGAATTTCTTCTTGGCTCAGAGCGCGACGAGCACCGATACCGATATCTGCCCCGAGCACGGCTTGAGATTTGGCTCCCATCGTGATTTCAATGGACTCTTTAAATGAATCCAGAGCTAAGAATCCGAAAAGACCTAAGGAGAGATTAAGAGCAAAGAACAGAGTGAACTTCTTATTGGCCTTCAAATCTCTAAGAGCAAATATCAAGAGGGATTTTAAATTCACTGCATGAGCCTTTCAAAATGAAAGATGGAATCGCAGCGTTCGGCAAGCTCTGTATTGTGAGTCACAAGAACAAGGGTGGTCTTATTTTCTTTCACCAGATCGAAAAGAAGGCGCATCACGGTTTCACCTGTTGCGTGATCTAAGCTTCCGCTCGGCTCATCGGCGAGAATCAAGCGAGGCTTTGTCACAATGGCGCGCGCGATAGCGACTCTTTGCATTTCTCCGCCACTCATTTCCGAGGGAAAGTGATGTGAACGGTGAGAAAGGCCGACTTTATCTAAAGCGCTTTTTGCAAGGCTAGCCGCCTGGGGATCATTTTTAAGATCCAGAGGCAAAGAGACGTTTTCAAGAGCCGTCAAATGTTGGAAAAGATTAAACTGTTGAAAAATGATTCCAATATCGTCTCGGCGATAACGAGTCAGTTCCATTTCCGACATTTTAGAAAGATCTTTGTTAAACACGCTGACCAGGCCTGTATCTGGTTTATCCAATCCTGCTAAAAGCGACAGCAGAGTGGATTTCCCACTGCCCGAAGGGCCGAGAATGGCCAGAGTTTTTCCTTCATCAATCGAGAGATTGAGATCGCGAAAGACGGTGACCAGGTTTGTGCCTTGTTGGAAATTTTTAGAGATAGCTTTGCAGTCAATCAACGAATTCATAGTTATTTTTTCTTTTCGGCAGTTGGGATGAGAGTTTTCAAAGATTTATAAATATTGGCGGCGATAATTTTCTGCCCCTTTTCGTTGGGATGAATGCCGTCTTCTTGATTCAAAGATTTGTCACCAGCGACCCCTTCGAGCAAAAAGGGAATATAATCTGTTTTGTACTTTAGACTGAGCTGTCTGAAAACGTCCTGAAATTCTTTTCCGTAGGCTTTGCCGTAGTTCGGCGGCAGCATCATTCCGACGAGAACGACACGAATTTTATTTTCTTGAGCCATTTCAATTGTGGTTTCTAAATTTTTCCGCATTGTTTTGACGGGAACTCCGCGAAGCCCGTCGTTAGCTCCCAAGCTCAGTAAAAGCATGTCGGGTTTGGTTTTTAAAAACCATTTCAATCTTTGCGGTGCTGTTGAAGTTGTAGAGCCGCTGATTCCCGCGTTAACGATTTTGACTTTGCGTTGATCGGCGACAAATAAATCCTGCAGAAGCTGCGGATAGGCTTTGCTTTTCTCAAGGCCGTAACCTTCGGTGATGGAATCACCTAAAGCCACAATGACGTATTCTTCAGAGTTTTGCGCTCCAGAGTTTGCCGAGCAAAAAAGCGAAATAAGGACAGCGGTCAGAATCATTTTTTTCATGCGCATAAGATTATTAGGGCGGGTTTCTAAAGGGTAGTGAATCCTGAACTATGCCCAAAGAGTCATAGTAAAAGGGGGCATGAGCGTCCAAAAGTAAGGGCCTACCTTTTGGGAAAGAAACTGGTAAGTGCTTGAAATGAGGTGAAAATAGGCTATTTTCGAAATGGAAAAATATTCAAAATTGGGCACTTGATGAGCACTGTCTATTCAGCGCCAAAAGCACCAAAGGCCCTTAAAATCTGTTAGAGCACAAAACTCTATTGGCCCCGATTTCGCTATAGATGATTCGCTCACATTTGACGGCGTTTTTGAAATGAGGGGAATCACTTCCATGGCATTGAAGAGTTTCTTAAAACTAATGGCAGCGACAACATTTTTAGGGGTGCCAGCTCTTGCATCCATGGTGGATACCCTTCCTGCAGGAATCAACAGTCCCTCTTTTAGAATGGGATGGATCTCTGGAATCGATCAAAAATACACCAGTGATGGAAAGCTTTATAAATTAAGTGATATCAACTCGATGCAATTCAATGCCGAGGCTCTTTCTCGTCTCAGTCCACGAGCGAATATTCTTATTGAAACTTTGGACCAATTTGGAACTCAGCAATTGGGTCAAAATATTAATTACGGAGTAATCGGAATCGATACAAAGCCTCAGGTTCAATACACTTCTCCTGTCTATGCTCGTGGTTTGACTGATAAATGGACCGTGGGATTTGCGACTCCGATCATCAATTATAAAAACAATATCAGCGTGACACAGACAGGCTCTAATTTAGACCAGTATCAACAATTCATTGGTTTAGATCCCGAGCTTGATGCCGCTCTTAATTTAGATCTCGTGGCGGAAGCCCGATCGCTTCTTTCAGGCTTGGGTTATAAACCCATCCAAAGTCGCAATGAAACCTACTTGGGCGATGTTCAATTGGTCTCAGCCTATCGTTTTTGGGAAGCTCCAGGAAAAGGTTTGCTTTGGACAGCAACTTTCAACGCTCCGACGGGTCCCCAATATGATCCCGATGATTTGATTGCGCTGAATACTTTTGGTCGTACAGGAATCGAAAATCGTATTACTTATTCACAAATGATCACACGAGACCTGGAAATTGCTCCCTATGCTTCTTACAATTATTTCTTTGCTGACAATGTGACGATGCGAGTTCCCATGTCGGAAGGCGATATCCTGCCAGATCAAAATTCAAAGCAAGCTGTTCGTCGAAAGCTGGGTGATACGATGACTGTGGGTGGTGAAGCTTATTACAATGCTAGTGATCGTTGGAGTTTTGGCATCGGTTATTCCATCGCTGACACGGGGAGAGATAGTTACGAAGGTGGTGGCCCTGGACGCTATGACGTCTTGGAGCAGGATACGGAATCCAATTTTCACCGAGTCAATCTGCAGGCTCAGTATTCCACTGTGAAAGCCTATATGAAAAAGAACGCGCTGATTCCCTTTATTGTGACTTTTAATTTTTTGGACACGGTTAAAGGTAAAAATACAGAGCGCAGAACTTTGAACGAACTGATCTTTATGATGTTTTTCTAAGGGTGGGATGATGAAAAAGATTTTGTTAACAACAATTCCATTTTTGTTCTTAGGAGCTTGTGCTCCCAAGGTTGAAACTCGTCAGTTCGATCCGGCTAAAACTGATTTCAAGCCTCATTTTGAAGATGCGGATCTCTTGGAAAAATACGAGAATATGCAGTTTCAAGGTCGTTTTGATTTTTCTGGGAGCTATAGCCATGGTTCGCTCTACCGTTTTTCAGAAAATGTCCATGCTCTCGGTCAGGCTTTGAATAAACCCGCTCTTTCGGAGCTGGCAGTGAAAACTCGGGAGCGTCTCCAAAATAATTCTGAGAAAAATTCAGTGGCTGCGGAAAAAACGACTTATGTCGATTTTTTGATTTCAAAATCAAAAGCCCCGGTGATGGAAGCTTTGAATAAAATCGATCAAGATTTAAAGGCTGGCGAAGTTGAAGTCGTTCAGCTTATTAAAGATTTCAATGACAAGTTCTCTTCTACAGCGGCAAATCCAGTTGATCTTGCGACGGGCATTGCCTATATGAAAGATTATCTTCGTCAGTTAGATCGAAAAATCGAAAATAAAAATTTGATGCCTGAGCTCAAATCGGGTCTTCAAGAAGAGCTCAAGATAAAAATTGGCTGGTTAGATACTTTGGAATCGAAAATCGGCACGGTCTTGGCTGAAGGCAATACTTTCCCCGTGATGCTCGACAGGCTTTTCTCAGTGCTTGAAAGCGAGAAAATTGAACTGCCGTTAGATGTTCAGCCGATGATGGAGCAAGCTAAATCATTAGGAGAAGGTCTCAAAGTTTGTCAGACACCTCAAGATGCTCTTACAGTCATTGTGGACGTTTGGCTTTTATTAGGTGAAGAGGAAAGAGAACTGTATTTCAAAGAAGTCTCAGAAGATCTCTATAAAGAGTTTAAGAAAAGTGGCAAGAAAACTTTGGCGTGTCTAAGAGATGAAGACTGCAAAAGCTTTTTCAAGGGTCTTAAGAAAAACCTTTTTATTCTGCCGGCAATTAAGAAATTCGGACCTGAGAAGATTTGCCAAGAGATCGACGTGAATGCACAGAAATTTGTTCGCGATCTTTTAAAAACAGAGATTACCAAGGTTCTTGCCAATGCACCACAAAGCATTCCTGGCGAAGTCCAAGCAGCGATCGCAGGCAAGAGAAAAGAATTAAGTGAGATCACGGCAGATTACTCGAGTTTTTTCAGATCTCGTTTTGCGAGCTGGGCAGCGGCCAAAGACATCAGGTCTATTACTTTGAAGACGCAAGGGCGCAAAGAAGTCTCTCTCAAGGGAACCCTTCTTTCTTTCGCAGACGCTGATAGCTCTGATGTGGATATATTTGAATCTCTAGGGCCAGCAATGGGCGCTTCGCTCATCAATTCAGATCTCAAAACCGCTTACGAAATGCTCACCCGCATCACGAGCATCTCTGACGTGGTCTTAATGGATAAGAACGTCAAGGGCGAGCCGATCAGCAAAGAATTTAGAAATGCTAATCAGGCTGAAATTTTGCGGGGTCTCAGTCAGGCGATTAAATACTTTAGAGATTTTGAATCTTCGGATTTTGATAATACTCTGGGAAAAGTCATGGCTCAGGATCTCATCCCTGATATGGATTTGGGCGAGAACAATCAAGCTCTTTTCCCGAAGCAAGATCTCTATGCGCTCAGCATTGCAACGGCAGCTCAATTTATTGAAAATCTTCAGTCCGAGAAATCTCCTCTTTTTACGATGGGAGCAGATAAGAAGATCACTTGGCTCAATAAGAACCAAGATCCTTCGAAAAGCATGGAGGGAATGGAAAGCTCTCCTCAGGTCATTGCCGGTATTGTTGAAATTAAAGAGGGCGAGAGAGCAACAATTGTCAAAACAGCTCACGTGGCTCGCTGGGTGTTGGCAGCTTCCGAGTTCTTATCAGCGATTGCAGAGGCCGAGAAAAGCGCGTCACTAGATCTGAAAGAAAAAGGTGCAGACGGAGTGGTTCCACTGGATAAGCTCGCTTCTTCTCGTCAGGATCTGCGTCAATTGATCTTAGGCCTTTCGAACTTTCTCTCCCACCAAATGGTGGATGAAAGAGGTCTGTTTGCAGCTTCTTATGATCTGACGACAGGTCAAAAGTCTTCAAGCAATGAGGTTTCTGTTTTGGATCAAGCTCTGGCGATTCGCGCACTGATAGCGGCAAGTGAGACATTGGGAATGGAAATTTATCTGCTTTCCGCGATCGATGGATATTACAAAATGAATCATCATTTATTTTATCCAAATGAGAGATTTTATCGAAATTCGAAAAGCGATCAGAAGACTCAGTTACCCGTGGTGGTAGAGACTTTGAGAACTCTTCAAAAAATAGAGCCTTATTTGCCAAGCAAAAGTGCGGCGCAGGTTCAGTGGATCATGGCTCCTTGGATCAAGGGGCTTGAAAACACCAAGTTTTAATCACGGCCATGGGGCATTTTTATAAAATGCAAATGTCCCCAATCCTCTGTTTTTAGCAGGGGAATTCTTCTTTTTTTCAAGGCTAAGACGACTTTCGCGTGGGGGTGGCCGTATTTCTTTTTTCGAGCGCTGGCCACAGCCCATTTCACATCGGGGAGATGATCCAGCAAAGCCTTGGAAGTGCTGGTTTTGCTTCCGTGATGGCCTAAGACGATCCCCCGCACGGGTGTGCGGATTTCAGCCATCCATTGTTTTTCTCTTTGAATGGGCGAATCTCCAGGAAAGAGAACTTGGTGAGAAGATGATTGATAAACCAAGCTCAAGTCATTGGGATTCATATTTCGTTTCTTGATCCTAAAATGACTTTCTTTTGAGATTTCAGTCAGAGATGAAGAAACTGTCTTTTTCTCTGCGTCCGTACACAGGGGAATTTTTAAAATGTATTCTTTCTTCCAGGAGGCTGTATTTCCCAAAGGTTTTTTCCAAAGACAGGTATCTGGAGCCTTGACAGCAAATCGAGTCACAAAAGAAATATGATCCCAATCCCAATGGGAAACGAAGAGATAATTCTTTTTGCCACGACAAAGCTTCAGGGCTCTTTGGGTGACATTGATTTCACCTCCCATATCAAAGTGAAGGCAAAAGGGATTGTGTATTTCCGTCACCCATTGGCCCTGACCGACATTCCAGACAACTAATTCTGAGGCCTGTGAAAAACGGAGAAGCAGCAAGATCAATTTAAGCATAGGCTCCTTGAAAGCGTAATCGTCGCAAAACCTCGGCAAGAAGATGAAGAGTGATAATCACGGACCACAGGTACAGCCAGTGAAGATTTTGAGGCTGGAAATCGGGAGATGATAAATCTCTCGAAAGAGCCTCCAGTCCCAGCAAAAGATATTTCCAGAAAAAATCAATGACCTGAACCAAAGGTGAAAAAACCAAGATCCCGAGCGACAGAGGCCATAAAAGCAGCATCAATAAAGGGGCGAGAAGGGCGTTCAGGACAAAACCTAGATATGAAAAGCTCCAGAAGAAAAGTCCAATCACTGCTTGGACGCAGAAACAGGTCGAAATCCACTGAGTTGCTTTTTTCCAGATCGAGCTTCGTGAGGACCTGGATTGATCCTGCCAGAGGAAAGGAAAACACAAGGACAATGAAGTTAGCCAGGAGAGATAAAATGAAATTGAATAAAGCCACGCAGGATTAAGAGAGAGTATACACAATCCAGCGGCTAACTGAGTTTTGCCAGGATCCCATTGCCAAAGAAAGTGCTCGCTTATTTTTTTGAAGATCAAAGTCATTAAAGCTCTGACGACGGGAGCTTGAAAGCCTGTCATAAAGCTGAAGCTAATCAGGATGAGCCATAAGAGAACAGTTTGAAGAATCTGAAACCCTTTTTTTCTGAAAGAAAAAAACTGCAGGCATTCAAGCAAAAACGCAAAGTGTCCACCTGAAACCACGAGCAGATGAATAAGGCCGGTTTTTTGAAAAATTTCTCTCTTCCAGGGATCTCCAATATTTTTTCCGCATAGAAATGCCGCGCTCAAGTCTTTGAACTGAGAATTTTCTGGAATTTGTGAAACACAGAGGCTCTGCAGATGAAAAATGATGTCGACAAACTCATTTGCATTCTCAATGAGCAAAACAGGCAGGGGAGATAAAAATAAAAATAGAGAGAATGTGAAAATTAGAAACACATTTCAGGTGCTTAGCAATTTTTCGGCAAGGTTTTTTGGCTGACAGATTATTTAAGAGGTTCGGGATTCGGTCTCTCCGGATTTTATAATTCATTTAAGAAACAAAAAATTTTCTGCAAAGATTGTCTTAATATTCAAAAATAACAAATATATTCATGTACTTATCTTTGCTGAATTGCCATGCATTTTGCTCAAACCCTTCATTTATCTACGGTCCAAGGTCTAGGAGCGGCTCATTTCCCCAAAAAATGTGGATAAGTCCGTGTTCAAGCAAAAACTCATTCTTACTTGAGAAAGAAATTAACAACATGTCATAATAAATCCATGAGTAAAAAAACACTTCTGCAAATTTTAATGGCGGGTCTCGTGCTAGGCTCTTGGGCAACTTCTTTGGCTGCTCCGCAAAAGAAAGTGGCACCTATTGCGACAAAAATTTTCTCTCAAGCTGATAAAATGAATGAGAGAGATCTTTATGCGGCGATCTTAAATACTTACAACCGAAATGACCAGGTGCGCTTTTCAGCCTATTACCGAAGTTTTAAAAAGAGATTTGCGAAAAGCCCCTTGGCTGATGATGCGGCTTATTTGAATGGTTTGTATGCACTCAGTGAAAAGCAGTACGGAAAAGCTCTCGTGTCATTTAACGAGATTTTAACCAAATATTCTTTCAGCAATAAAACAACAGCTGCGATGTATGCCAAAGGCATTACTTTAAAAAGGATGAATCTTAAGAACGAATCTCAAGTTGTCTTTAGAACCGTTCTTAAAAAATATTCAGGAAGTCCGGAAGCTTTGAGAGCTCGCGTAGAGCTGGGTTTAGTTAAATAGAACAACAATTTCACAAGGATGTTGATTTTGTTTCATCGTTCACCAAATTTTAAAAGTATTTCTATTGCTCTGGCGCTATCGATGTCTTGTCTCTCTGCTTTTGCAGACGATGGCCCGGACTTAGCGAAAGAAAAAAGACTTCATGATATTTATATGCGCTACAACGTCAATCCGACCAACGAGCAATTGTGGAGTGGTGCGACGGGCGGGAAAGCGCAAACTTACCAGGTTCAAAAAGGGGATACTTTGTGGGATCTCAGCACCACCTTGTTTGCTCAATCTGATTTTTGGCCCAAGGTTTGGTCTTTGAACAGTGAGAAAGTTCAAAATCCGCACGAGATCAATCCTCAGCAAGTCATTCAGTTTTTTCCAGGGACCCTTGGTGAAGCTCCTCAGTTAATGGTCACACAGATTGATCCCAATGCGCCACCTCCGGAGATCACTCCGGCTTCCCTTGCAGCTTTAAAACCTTCAGAGCCAGATCTTCCTGAACGCTTGAAAAATCCAACTCCTGTTTCTCCTCTGCCAGATACTCTTCCGAATTGGAAGTTCCGAGAAGACATCAAGGTCGCGCCCGAGTTCGAGCCTTTTCCTAAAAGAACGATTCCAAATCCGGAAGAATTTCTTCCTTATTACGTGACGATTGATTCCGTGACAACGGTGGGTCAAATCATGGAAACAGAACTGGGTGGAAAAACCGCAGGAGATTTTCAGTATGTGTATGTGAAAATTCCTTCAGATACTGGAGAGAAAAATTTTCTTGTGATTAAAGAGATGGGTCAAATAAAAGATAATAGCAGTGGCCAATCTGCTCGGTTGATCGAAGTGCAAGGTGAAATTGAAATTTTAGAGCTGATCAACTCGGAAAAATCTCTTTACCGAGCTCTAGTCAAAAGAACTTTGGTTCCGATGGAATTAGGATCGAATTTGATGTCGGGCAGTATTCCAAAATTCACGGCTGAAGGCACGGACGCGGAAGCTCAGGCGATGGCCCGTGTGATCGGTGGAGAGTTCGCATTGCGAAGAGAGATGTTTGCAAATCGTGGAATTATTTTCTTGAGTGGAACAGGATTAGACGTCAATCAAGTATATCCCATCTACAAAGTTCAAAAGCTACGCAATCCAGGTACCAGTAATATGTTGAACGATCGACTGATCGGAAAAGTGAAGGTTATTCAGGTTTCAGGAAATTTTGCGACGGCGGTGGTTCTTGATTCTAAAGAAGATATTCTCGTGGGCGATATTACAAATCCCGATGTTCCGGCATCGATGAAGACCCAATAATTCGCTTTTCGGATCTGAGTTGAAACTCAAGCTTAAATAAGGATGTCTTAATTTTGTAGAAAGCTTCTTTTTAAGGAGTTTTCTATGAATCAAGTCCCTGATTTTCATTTATTGGCCTATGTCTTCTCGCAACTGCGGCGACCGCGCCTATCGACCTATTGGCAAATCTTTAATGATCTCAAAAATGGCACTGCGAATTTTGCTTGGCATGTCCAATTGCAAGCCATCGGAAAAGTGAGAATTGAAGAGATGAAAAAGGGAATCAGTCAAAGCTTAGAGCGAGGCTATATTCTTCTTTATCCCGGCCATCCCTATTACCCTGATGCTTTTCTCAATCTTGATGAAATTCCTTACCTGATGAGAATGCAGGGGCATCCTGTGTGGCTGCAAAAACCGGGTCTCGCCATCGTTGGCAGTCGCGAACCCCATTCTTTTTCTCTGCAGTGGATGAATCAAGAATTGAATCGTTTTCTGGCTTTAGGAAAATGTTTTTCCGTCAGTGGGGCCGCTCGGGGTGTGGATCAAAAAGCTCATGCCCTGTCTTTATTGCAAAAAACACCGACAGTGGCTCTCCTGCCTTCGGGTTTAAAGGCCATTTATCCTTCGCAATTTGAAAATTGGATTCTTCCCATCACTGAAGGAGGAGGAGCGCTGCTGAGCGAGTATGAAGATGAGCAAAATATGCAGAAGCATCACTTTCTTCAGCGCAATCGTTTGATTTCCGCTCTGGCAAAAGCGACTTTGATTATTGAAGCCAAGAGAAGAAGTGGAACCTTGATCACAGCCCAGCAGGCTATTGAGCAACATCGTCCGGTATGGGTGATTCCAGGTCATCCCCTCGATGCGCGCTATCAGGGAAGTTTAGATTTGATCATTGAAGGGGCCACACCACTGCGGAATGCTGAAGACTTAGGCTTACTTTTTGACTCGGAAATTCATGCCTTTTCAACACCTAGGCAGCTCGAAATCCATATTTAGAGAACCTAGACCAAAGGCTCACTAGGGATAGTGGCAGTGCATGTAAGGGAAAAGGGAGGCAAATAAAAATTAAAAATAATGAAAAAAGATTTTGAACTTTGTCTCATTTTCTCTGACACTTATGTCTAGGGAGGGGCGATGTGGTCAAGGATGACCGTGGTAGTATGGACGCTACTGCATCGCTCTATTTTTCACCCGGCCTAAGATCTAATTCCAATTACTTTTGAGAGACCAGTAAGCAGCGAAGGCGAAGACGCCGTTGGGAAACCATATTGCGACCGCTGCAGGGACCTGTCCGCTGCGAGCCAGACCTTCACAGGTGACATAGAGAACCCAGTAAACGATGACAATGACCAAGCAGAGAATCATTCCACCTGCTTTTTGGCTGCGACGATTCGTATTTGTTCCTAAGCCTACACCTAACAAGCCAAAGACCAAGCAAACGAGAGAGATCGCCCAACGCTTATGATATTCGGCCTTCAGGGTCAGATATTGATCCAGGGGCAACTGCGGAGTTCGTAATTTGTCGGCAATTTCTTCAATCGTTAAAGAAGGCGAGGATTTTTCACGAGATTCGACTTTCACTGGATCAGACATTTTTAAATCGTAAATATTAAATTTAATTTTTGTATGAGCATCGCTTTTTCGGTGAATATCTCCGTCATAAAGGCGCACCAGCACGGAATTGGGAGCATCCGGATCTTGTATTATTTCTCCCCGTTTGGCGATGACGGTCAGAGGAATGCTTCCCGAAGTCTCATCATAGATAAAGACATTGTGGAGCTCGCCCGTTTTGGTATCGACTTCGTTGGCGTAGACAACCTTATCAAAAAATCCTTCCGAGAAAGTCCCTTCGCGAATGACGACGCTGGCTTTAGTTTGCGAGACCTCGGTGACTAGCAGCTCGAACTGACGATTTCCCCAAGGAGCGATGTGAAAAGAGGTTTGAGCG
>JACCDR011249287.1_pt1 | contig 14590 bp, 13 predicted proteins | sample 7446431 | NCBI WGS metagenome assembly JACCDR01 (sample SAMN15323443, study PRJNA562643) | freshwater metagenome | isolation source: river surface water | place: USA:Blue River Watershed | collected 2017-08-17 | reverse complement strand
TGTGCCAGAGATGTTTCCGCTGGTGTATTGCACCCCTTCAACTGCTGAATCGATGAAATAACCTGTTTTTACGGATGTGCCACTTGAGGAGCCTCCGCTACATCCGATCATCCCTAGCAACATCAAAACAATGACAACTCCAGTTTTGCCTTCTTTCATGTAAACCATAGTAAACCTCGATCATTAAAAATAATTCATTTTATTTAATTTTAATGATTTTTGTTGAACTTAATTTCGATACACGGATAAACAGTGTGGTGACCTAGGCCGAGCTAGACTTGCTCTGAAATTCAAATAGATCCACTCATTACCTACCATGTCCCTAAACGAACAAACCCTCACCGCAGCCCTGCAAACCGTGATTGACCCCAACACGGGCAAAGACTTTGTGACCAGCAAAGCGCTGAAGAACCTGCAAATTCAAGGCGGCGACGTGTCGTTTGACGTGGTGCTGGGTTACCCCGCTAAAAGCCAGATTGCAGGCTTTCGCAAAGAGTTGATAGCTGCTGCCAAAAGTGTGGCGGGCGTTGAAAACGTGTCAGCCAACATCACCGTCAACATCGTGGCGCATGCGGCGCAGCGTGGTGTGGCGTTGTTGCCCCAAGTCAAAAACATCATCGCCGTGGCCTCGGGCAAGGGCGGTGTAGGCAAAAGCACCACTGCTGCCAATTTGGCTTTGGCCTTGGCCGCAGAAGGCGCGAGCGTGGGTTTATTGGATGCTGACATTTACGGCCCCAGCCAGCCCATGATGATGGGCATTGAAGGCCGTCCCGAGAGCAGCGATGGCCAAACCATGGACCCACTGGAGAACTATGGCGTGCAAGTCATGTCCATCGGTTTCTTGGTAGACCAAGACGAGGCCATGATTTGGCGCGGCCCCATGGCCACCCAAGCCTTGGAGCAGTTGCTGCGCCAAACCAACTGGAAATCGTTGGACTATTTGATTGTGGACATGCCGCCTGGCACGGGCGACATTCAGCTCACGCTCAGCCAGCGCGTGCCCATGACGGGCTCGGTCATCGTGACCACGCCGCAAGATATTGCTTTGCTAGATGCCAAAAAAGGCATCAAGATGTTTGAAAAGGTGGGCGTACCCATCCTCGGTTTGGTCGAGAACATGGCGGTGCACGTGTGTACCAACTGCGGCCACATTGAACACATCTTTGGCGCAGACGGCGGCAAGAAGATGGCTGCCCAATACGGCATGGACTACCTAGGTGCACTGCCACTCAACATGCAAATTCGCCTACAAGCCGACAGTGGCAAGCCCACGGTGGTGGCTGACCCTGATGGTGAGGTGGCAGGCATTTACAAGGCGGTGGCTCGCCAAGTGGCGGTGAAGATCGCTGCCAAAGCCAAAGATTTTTCGAGCAAGTTCCCCAGCATCAAAATTTCCAAAGAAACCTAATTTCTTTCAGGCAACAAGCGATGCCTTGTGTGATGAATGTTGAGGTTAAGATTAAACCTAAATAATTAATTACACATGACTTCGCCTGAATGCTTGTCCGTTTATTTCGTCCGATAAGGCATTTGTTAACGCATTGGCCATTGCAAATGGTGGGTGCGGCGCTGGCTGCTGTTTCGATTGGTGTGGTGATTTACACCTATCAATCAAGTGAGCGTGTTGTTTTTGAATACGCGACTGAGAGTGCACAGGAACATGCGGAATCCATCACGCAGTTTCGAAACTTTTATGCGCAAGAGCTTGTGCCACGTGCCGCTCAAGCGGGCATTGAAGTGACCCATGATTACAAAACACGAGACAACGCGCTGCCTTTGCCTGCAACGCTGACGATTGAGTTGGGACATTACATGTCTCAAGTCGATGGCGGCACACAGGTTCGGCTTTACAGCGATTTGCCATTTCCTTGGCGTGCAAGTGAGCGATCGTTGGATGATTTTCAAAGGCAAGCACTAGAGCATCTCAAGGTCAATCCTTCAAAGCCATTTGTGCGAGAGGAAATCCTCAACGGACAGCGCGTCTTGCGTTATGCACAGGCCGACCGCATGCTGACTGGCTGCGTCAATTGCCACAACCATTACAAGGGCTCACCCAAGACCGACTGGAAAGTGGGGGATGTGCGCGGGGCGCTAGAGGTGCTTTTGCCAGTGTCGCAATGGCAATCGGCGACCACCGATGTGTTGACCCGTACCTTCACGGTGTTGTTGGTTGTGTTGCTGGGTGGCTTGTTGTTGGTTTGGATGTCGGTACGTCGAATCCGATCTTCTTTGATGGTGGCGCGAGACTTGTCAGAGCAGCGAAAAGATGCCATTCAAAGACTCAACCAAGAAATTGCAGACCGTCAGCTGATTGAGCAAGAGTTGCGTCTGAGCGAAAGCAAGCTCAACAGCATCTTCACATCGGTGCCAGAGGCAATTGTGGTGTCAGATGCCAAAGGACAGATCGTTCAATGCAACGTTGCCACGGCTGAAATATTTGGCTACCAACAACAAGAGTTGCTGGGAAAAAACATCAGCATTTTGATGCCTGCACAAGAGCGAGCGGCGCATGACGGCTATCTGGATGCCTATGCACAAACAGGGCGCAAGCGTTTGATGAACCAGCCCCGTGTGGTGCAGGGAATGCGTCAAGATGGGGCGCTGTTTCCAGTACGGGTCACCATCAGCGAAACGCGCGTGGATGATGCCCATTTCTTCATTGGTGTGATGCAAGACTTCACGTCCATCCAGCATGCACAAGATTTGTTGGTAGATGCCAAAAACAATGCCGAGCAAGCCAACCGCTTGCGCGGTGAGTTCTTGGCCAATATGAGTCACGAAATTCGCACGCCCATGAACGGCATCTTGGGAATGATTGAATTGACCATGACCACCGATGACACACTGGTGCAAAAAGAATACCTGTCGCTTGCACGTGATTCGGCTGGCCATTTGCTCAACATCATCAACCAAATCTTGGACTTCTCCAAAATCGAGGCAGGGGCTTTGGAGTTGGAGCAGTTATCGGCGTCTCCCGCGCAATTGATTCGTCATACGGCACGTTCACTGGAGCAGTTGGCGCAAGCCAAAGGAGTTGATTTGCGGGTTGAGAACGACCCCAGTCTTCCCGAGTTGGTCTGGATGGACCCTGTGCGGATGCGTCAAGTGCTGACCAATTTGATTGGCAATGCCATCAAATTCACAGAACACGGTCATGTCACGGTTCGATCCAAGGCCTATCCCAGTTCGTCAGAGGGTTTGGTCGACATCGAGGTGTCGGTGATGGACACGGGCATAGGTTTTGATAACGCTAGAAAAGATGCGTTGTTTAGCCCTTTCACACAAGCGGATGGTTCGATCACCCGTTCTTATGGGGGTACGGGTTTGGGCTTGGCCATCACACGCAGTTTGATGCAACTGATGGGCGGTGACATATCCGCTGCCAGCGTACCAGGGCAGGGTGCATGTTTCACCATTCGTTTTCCAGCAAGGTGTGCGACCGCTGCATCGGCCCAAGCGGGTGCTGCATCGTCGTCATTGACGCTGGATGACGAAGAGAAGGCAACAAAGCCACTGTCCGTGCTGTTGGTCGAAGATCATGAAATTAACAGCAAGTTGGCGCAAATCATGCTGCAGCGCATGGGGCATCACTTTGTGCTGGCCAACGATGGCCAACAGGCGCTGGACTGCTTGGATCAAGAGACGTTTGATGTGGTGCTCATGGATGTCATGATGCCAGGGATGGACGGAATGACGGCCTTAAAAATTTGGCGTGAACGCGAAGCTGAACGTCAATTGCCACGCACCACGGTGTTGATGGTGACAGCACATGCCATGATCGGTGATCGTGAACGTTTCATGGCCGCAGGCGCAGATGGTTATGTGTCCAAGCCCATGTCCGAGGCTGCATTGCGCAAAGAAATTAACCGCACCTGCAAACTCAAAACCTAAATTGGGTGGGGTGATCACGGGGGCATTGCCACCCCGCTAACATCACACCCCATGAATCACCGTCCTAGCCTTCAAGTTGCCGTTGTCATGCGTCGCGAGCGTGTGCCAGGTGTCATGAGCCGTTGGCAGACATGGCGTTGGGTGCTGCACGATGTCACGGGCCACGACTTGGTGCCGCATGCCGAACACTTTGGCACAGCGCCACGCTGCTTGCGCCAAACCGAAGACGAGCAGATATGGCTGCACCCAGGCTTCACGGTAGAGCTGTTCAAAGACGATGCGGAGGGTTATTACCTCAATGCCACGTCACCTGCGCCGTGTTGGTTTGTGTTGTGGCGCATGGAAGAAGAGCCCAGCATCAGTGACGACGTGATTGCCGTGCCTGCCATGGTGAGCCTGAGCTACCACGATGCGGGCCGTTGGATGGATGCCCAAGAAAACGTGGACCAAGTCCCAGTCCCACCAGAAGTGGTGGCATGGATGAGCGAGTTCACCGATGAACATTGGGTGGTCGAGGCCAAGCGTCGCAAACGCCCAGATAGCTTTAGGCCATTGCAAGACCGCTTTGGCAACCCCGCCTCGGTGAGCACCGAAAAAATCCGCGGCGGCGGCTCGCACAACGGAGGTGGTCATGGCCAATGATGATGCGCCTGCTGGATTTTTAAGCCGTTGGTCGCGGCGCAAAGCGGAGGTACGTGAGGGCCGTCTCACCGAAGAGCCTACGGCGGCCCCCACGTTCGCGTCGCGTGCAAATGCGGCTGTGTCGAACCTCAGTGCAACACAAGCAGCCAATGCAGCGGTGGCGAAGGCTACACAGCCAGCCAGTCCATCCAATGAGGCAACTGCTGCGCCCATGCCGTCTCTGGCCGATGTGCAGCAACTCACCCCTGAGTCTGACTTCACGGGTTACATGGCCCGTGGTGTCACGCCTGAGGTGAAAAATGCGGCCATGAAAAAACTGTTCACCGATCCACATTTCAATGTGATGGATCGCATGGACATTTACATTGACGATTATTCCCAGCCCGACCCTTTGCCCATGGCAATGCTGAGACAAATGACCAGTGCCAAGACCTTGAATTTGTTTGACGAGGCGTCAGAAACAGCACCCCAAACCAACGTGGGTGACAAAGCCGCCTCCGAACAATCGAAAGTCGTGGCACAGTCCGTGCCTATTGACAACAACTCCAACATTGAGCCCACCACGCATGACCACGCTGATTTGCGACTGCAACCAGACCCAGCCCCTGGACCCGAAGGCGCTGAGCCAAAGCCTGTCTGAGCCACTCACGCTGCACACCGCGTTATGCCGCCGCGAGGCGGGCGCATTTGTGCAAGCCGTGCAAGGCACAGACGATGTGGTGGTGGCCTGCACCCAAGAGCAAAGGCTGTTTGGCGACTTGGCTGTAGAGGCGCAGGCCAAAACCTCGGTCATCAAATTCGTCAACATCCGCGAGACGGGTGGCTGGAGCAGCGACGCCAAAAACGCGTCACCCAAAATTGCCGCATTGTTGGCCGCTGCGCATTTGCCAGAGCCAGAGCCGGTGCCCACGGTCACCTTCAAGAGCGCAGGGCGCTTGCTCATCCTAGGGCAGGTAGACCAAGCCGAACAAGCGGCTGCGTTGTTGGCCGACACCTTGAACGTGACCATCTTTACCCAAGGTGCTGGCGACGCAGGTGGCGCACAAAACCGTCGCTACCCTGTGCTGGGCGGTCAAGTCGTGCGTGTGGACGGTTGGCTGGGCGCGTTCAAGCTCACGTGGCAAAACAACAACCCCATCGACCTCGACCTCTGCACACGCTGCAACGCCTGTGTGGCCGCATGTCCAGAGCAAGCGATTGGTTTGGATTATCAAATTGACCTGAGCAAGTGCAGCTCGCATCGCGACTGCGTGACGGCTTGTGGTGCGATTGGCGCAATCAACTTCCAGCGCGAAGCCCAAGAAGAAACGGCAGAGTTCGACCTCGTGCTCGACTTGCGTGAGCAAAGCGCCTTCACCCGTCATGCGTTGCCCCAAGGCTATTTCCGTGGTGCAACAGCGGCCAACTTGCTGCGCTTGCGTGAGTTGGTGGGCGAGTTTGAAAAACCCAAGTTCTTTGACTACAAACAAAAACTTTGCGCACACAGCCGCAACGAAAAAGAGGGTTGTAACGCCTGTGTGGACATTTGCTCTGCCGAAGCCGTCAGCTCAGACAAGTCACGCCAACAAATCAAGGTCAACCCCAACCTGTGCGTGGGCTGCGGTGCGTGTACCACGGTGTGCCCCACGGGCGCACTCACCTACGCTTACCCGCGTGCCAGCGAGCAAGGCGTCAAACTCAAAACCTTGCTCAGTACCTACCAAAAAGCAGGTGGCAAAGACGCGGTCATCTTGCTGCACAGCCAAGAGGCAGGCCAAGCTTTGGTGAATGAGTTGGGCCGTGCGGCGCAACTCAAAGTCGCCAAAGGTTTGCCTGCGCACGTCATTCCCCTCTCGCTGTGGCACACCGCCAGTCTTGGCTTGGAGGTGTGGCTCACGGCGTTGGCTTATGGTGCTGCCCAAGTGTTGGTGCTCCACACCGCCGAAGAAGCGCCGCAATATGCAGACGGCTTGCAAGCGCAAATGGCGCAAGCCCAAGCCCTGCTGGAGGGTTTGGGTTACGCCAAGGCTGGCCACACGCCTGTGCAGTTGGTCCGCGCCACGCAAGCCCTTGAGCTGGATACCGAGCTGCAACGTCTCACCACTGGCAAACACCGCCTCAGCACCACTGTGCCTGCTGCCACCTTTGCTGTGATGGCAGAAAAGCGCAGCACGTTGAGCATGGTGATCGATCACTTGCTCGAACACGCGCCCGTGTTGAAAGCCGCTGCTGCACCCGAAGCTTTGGCTTTGCCTAAAGAGGGGGCGCTGTTTGGCACCGTTGAGGTCAACAAAGACAGTTGCACGTTGTGCATGAGTTGCGTCAGCGCTTGCCCTGCCAACGCGCTGCAAGACAACCAACAAGCACCCCAGCTGCGTTTTGTTGAAAAGAACTGTGTGCAGTGCGGCTTGTGCGTCAGCACCTGCCCCGAGAAAGCGCTCAACCTGGGGCCACGTTTGTTGCTCACGCCGCAACGCAAAGAGGTGCGTGTGCTCAATGAAACCCAACCCTATGGTTGCGTGCGTTGTGGCAAACCTTTTGGCACGCTCAAAGGCATTGAGGCCATGATTGGCAAACTCTCAGGCCACGCCATGTTCCAAGGTGAAGCCCTGCAACGCCTCAAAATGTGCGGCGACTGCCGTGTGATTGACATTTACTCTGCTGGTGACGAGCAAAAAATCGTCTGACTATTTCTATGACCGACCTTCACTTGTCCTCCGCCCTTGACGAAGAAACCGCACGTGCCGAACTGTATGGTTTGATTTCCGAGTTGTTCTACGCGCCCGCACGTCCTGAACTGTTGGCGCAGCTGCGTGTGGCTGCCACCGATGCCCCCACTTCGGGCGGCTTTCTCGAAGAGCCTTGGCGTCAGCTGGTGGGTGTGGCGCGCGACATGGATGACAAGAGCATTCAAAACGAGCATCACACCTTGTTTGGTGGCGTGGGCAAGCCCGAGGTGTATGTGTATGCCTCGCACTTTTTGACTGGCTTTTTGAATGAAAAGCCCTTGGCTCAACTGCGTACGGATTTGGCCGCACTGGGTATAGGTCGTGACGACACCACCATGTCAGAGACCGAAGACCATGTGTCTTATGTGTTTGAAGTGATGCGCTTTTTGGTGGCGGGCGACGATGTGTCCGTGTCAAACCTCACGCAACAAGCCAAGTTTTTTGCTGCCTATGTGCAAACCTGGGTGCCAGCTTTTTGTGACGCTTTGCAAGCCACACCGCGTGCGCGTTTTTATGCCGCTCTGGCGGAGTTAACGCGGGCTTTTGTGAGTGTGGAAGCCCAAGGGTTTGACATGCTGTCTTGATTGTTATCAACATGCCTACGGTCCGTGACGCGTTAGTGACAAAAAACCATGTTTTGAGTGCGTACGCTTGCGTAAACATAAGGTTACTGACGTTTTTACGTACTAGACAAATTTGCAACGAGGGTACAGTATGCAAAGTCGTGCATACCCGCGACATCACGAGGAGCTAACAATGCAAAAAGAACAAACCACCGAACAAGCGACTGCGTCGCGCCGTGGATTTTTTATGGGTGCCGCCGCCGTTGGTGCAACTGCCGCTGCTGTGACGGCCATGCCTGGCCTCAGCACCCCCTCTGCCGAATTAAACAAACTTCCTCCCGCGCCTGAAAACGGTGGCGGCTACAGCTTGAGCGAACACGTCAAGCGTTACTACCAGACCGCCCGCGTCTGAAGGAGCCACACATGTTGTTGACCCGTAAAACAGATTCAGCTGCACAAACTGCTGGCAGCTCTGCATTCGTTGGCCGCTTGCAACGCGGTCTGTCACAGGCTTTGCCCACCCTCGATCGTCGTGGTTTCTTGCGCCGCTCAGGCTTGGGTATCGGCGTGGGCTTGGCGGCCACTCAGCTGACCTTGGTGAAAAAGGCTCAAGCGTCAGGCGCTATGTCCAAAGACGGCGGCGGCAAGATTGAAGTCAAACGCACGGTATGTACTCACTGCTCAGTCGGGTGTGCTGTGGATGCCGTGGTTGAGAACGGCGTGTGGGTGCGCCAAGAAGCGGTGTTTGATTCCCCCATCAACCTCGGTGCCCATTGCGCCAAAGGTGCAGCTTTGCGCGAACACGGCCATGGTGAGTTCCGCTTGCGCTACCCCATGAAATTGGTCAATGGCAAGTACGAGCGCATCAGCTGGGATACTGCCCTTGAGGAAATCAGCGCCAAGCTGCTTGACCTGCGTAAAACGGCAGGCCCAGACAGCGTGTACTGGATTGGCTCCTCTAAACACAACAATGAACAAGCCTACTTGTTGCGCAAATTCGTGAGCTACTTCGGTAGCAACAACTGCGACCACCAAGCGCGTATTTGCCACTCCACCACGGTGGCTGGTGTAGCCAATACATGGGGTTACGGTGCGATGACCAACTCGTACAACGACATGCAAAACAGCAAGGTCGCCATGTACATCGGTTCTAACGCGGCGGAAGCCCACCCTGTGTCGATGCTGCACATGCTGCACGCCAAAGAAAACGGCTGCAAGATGATCGTGGTGGATCCACGCTTCACGCGCACGGCGGCCAAGGCAGACGAGTACGTGCGTATTCGCTCAGGTTCTGACATTGCTTTCTTGTTTGGCTTGTTGCACGTCATCTTCAAAAATGGCTGGGAAGACAAGAAGTACATCAACGACCGCGTGTTCGGCATGGACAAGGTCAAAGAAGAAGTCATGGCCAAGTGGACGCTCGACAAAGTCGAGGAGGTCTGCGGTGTGTCGCCAGAGCAGGTGACCCTCGTGGCCAAGATGCTGCACGAAAACAACCCTGGCACCATCGTGTGGTGTATGGGCCAAACCCAGCACACCACAGGTAACGCCATCGTGCGTGCCTCATGCATCTTGCAGTTGGCCTTGGGCAACGTTGGCAAGTCTGGTGGCGGTACCAATATTTTCCGTGGCCACGACAACGTGCAAGGCGCGACCGACGTCGGTCCTAACCCAGACTCATTGCCTGGCTACTACGGCATCGTTGAGGGTTCATGGAAGCACTTTGCCAAAGCGTGGGGTGTGGAATTCGATTGGCTCAAAGGCCGCTTCGCCAACCCCGGCATGATGAGCAAGCCTGGCATCACCGTGTCACGTTGGATCGACGGTGTGCTTGAGAAGAACGAACTCATCGACCAAGACAGCAACCTCAAAGGCGTGTTTTATTGGGGCCATGCACCTAACTCACAAACCCGTGGTTTGGAGATGAAGCGTGCGATGGATAAGTTGGATTTGTTGGTGGTGGTCGATCCATATCCATCGGCCACAGCTGCCATGGCCGCAATGCCTGGCAAAGCCGAAGACCTCAACCCCAACCGTGCGGTGTACCTGTTGCCCGCAGCGACACAGTTTGAAACCAGCGGTTCTTGCACAGCATCCAACCGTTCGTTGCAATGGCGTGAGAAGGTCATTGAACCCTTGTGGGAAAGCCGCTCTGACCACATGATCATGTATCAATTGGCACAAAAGCTCGGCTTTGGTCCAGAACTGGTCAAGAACTACAAGCTGCAAAAAGTCAAAGGCATGGATGAACCCATGGTTGAAGACATCTTGCGCGAAATCAATAAGTCGGTCTGGACCATTGGCTACACAGGTCAAAGCCCAGAGCGTCTGAAAGCGCACATGCGCAACATGCATTTGTTTGACGTCAAGACCCTCAAGTCCAAAGGCGGCAAAGACAAAGAGACGGGTTACGACTTCGGTGGCGACTACTTCGGTCTGCCATGGCCTTGCTATGGCACGCCCGAGCTCAAGCACCCAGGTTCACCCAACCTGTACGACACCTCTAAGCACGTCATGGACGGCGGCGGTAACTTCCGTGCCAACTTTGGCGTCGAGAAGGATGGCAAAAACCTGTTGGCTGAAGATGGTTCGCACTCCAAAGGCGCGGACATCACCACGGGCTACCCCGAGCTCGATCACGTCTTGCTCAAGAAACTCGGCTGGTGGGGCGAGCTCACCGATGCTGAAAAAGCATTGGCTGAAGGCAAGAACTGGAAGACCGATAACTCAGGCGGCATGATGCGCGTGTTCATGCAAAACCACGGTTGCCACCCATTCGGTAACGCCAAGGCGCGTGCTGTGGTGTGGAACTTCCCAGACCCCATCCCACAACATCGCGAGCCTTTGTATGGCACACGTCCTGACCTGATGGAGAAGTACCCCACACACGCTGACAAAAAAGCGTTCTGGCGTCTGCCCACCTTGTACAAGACCGTGCAAGACAAGAACATCGCTGACAAAGTGCACGAGAAATTCCCGCTCATCCTCACCTCTGGCCGTTTGGTCGAGTACGAAGGTGGCGGCGAAGAAACCCGTTCCAACCCATGGTTGGCCGAGTTGCAACAAGAAGCCTATGTGGAAATCAACCCCAAGACCGCTGCAGACCGTGGTATCCGAAACGGCGAGCGCGTGTGGTTGAAGAGCCCCACGGGCGCACGTTTGAATGTGCAAGCTTTGGTCACCGAGCGCGTGGATACAGAAACCGTTTGGATGCCCTTCCACTTCTCGGGCCGCTGGCAAGGTGAAGACATGCTCAAGTACTACCCCAAAGGCGCAGCGCCTGTGGTGCGTGGTGAAGCGGTCAACACAGCCACTACGTATGGTTATGACAGCGTCACCATGATGCAAGAAACCAAAACCACCGTTTGCAACATCGAACGCGCCTAAGGAGAAACTAAATGGCACGCATGAAATTTATCTGTGACGCTGAGCGTTGCATCGAGTGCAACGGTTGCGTCACCGCTTGTAAAAACGAACACGAAGTTCCATGGGGCGTCAATCGTCGCCGTGTGGTCACTTTGAATGACGGCGTACCTGGCGAGAAATCTATCTCTGTCGCATGTATGCACTGCTCAGACGCGCCTTGTATGGCAGTTTGCCCTGTGAACTGTTTCTACAAGACCGACGAAGGCGTGGTCTTACACGACAAAGACATTTGCATTGGCTGCGGCTACTGCTCTTACGCTTGCCCATTCGGCGCACCTCAGTTCCCAAGCCAAGGCACATTCGGTGTGCGCGGCAAGATGGACAAGTGCACCTTCTGTGCTGGTGGTCCAGAAGACAACGGCAGTCAAGCCGAGTTTGAAAAATACGGTCGTAACCGTTTGGCCGAAGGCAAGTTGCCTGCTTGTGCCGAAATGTGTTCGACCAAAGCCTTGCTCGCTGGTGACGGTGACGTGGTAGCCGACATCTTCCGCAGCCGTGTGGTCAAGCGCAACAAGGGTGCTGAAGTGTGGGGCTGGGGCACTGCATACGGCTCTAAGCAAGCAGGTCAAGCACCTGCCAAAGTCGAAGGAGTGAAGAAATGATGAAACGCATGTCACTCATCGTGCTCAGCGTGGTCGCGCTCACCGCTTGCGGTGAGAAGGCTCAAACACTGGGTACCAAACACGACGCCACGGCACACAGTGGTGCTGCGAATGCTTTTGTGGCCAGTGGCTGGACTGCAGGCGACAAAAACAGCTGGGAGCAGCACTTGCGTGCACGTGCCCAATACGGTCAGAACGACAACACACGCGCACCGTGAACAGGGGGCTCACCATGTCACGATCTTTTCAATCGGTGTTGTGTGCAGTTTTGACGGTGTTTGCACTGTCAGCTGTGGCACAAGACAAAGCGCCTACGGCAGCTCCGGCTGTCAAAAGCGTCAACATCCAAGACGTCAAACCTGACGCCAGCGATGTGCCTGGCTATGCGGAGCAAACCAATGCTGAGCGTGGCAAGGTGCAACCTGGCAATAACGCGCCCATGTGGCGTGGCGTGGGTGCAGGCGCGCAAGGCTACAGCAGTCTGCCTAAGGCTGATGCACCTGAAGCGGGTGTGTTGATTCAGCCATTTGTGCAATACCCAGGCTCGCGTCTCACCACAGCCGGTGAGGCGTGGCGTCAGGTGCGCAACAACTGGATCATTCCCTACGGTGGCTCTTTGCTGCTGATTGTGCTGGGTGCCGTGGCGTTGTTCTACTGGCGCAAGGGCATGATCATGTTGCACGGCAAACCCACGGGCGTCGAGATTGAGCGGTTCACGCCGTTCGAGCGCTCAGCCCACTGGGCGAATGCGATTGCCTTTGTGGTGTTGGCGGTCTCTGGCATGTTCATGGCATTTGGGAAGTTTTTTATTCAGCCCATCATTGGTGACACCTTGTTTGGGTTCATCACTTACTTGCTGAAAAACGCACACAACTTCGCAGGTCCTTTGTTTGCTGTGTCGTTGACCATCGTGTTTGTGACCTTTGCCAAAGACAACTTGCCCAGCAAAGAAGACATCACTTGGATTCTCAAAGGCGGCGGTTTGCTCAGTGGCAAAGAAGTACCTTCACACCGCTTCAATGCGGGTGAGAAAGTGGTGTTCTGGGCTGGCGTGTTTGGCCTCGGTTTGATCGTGGTAGCTTCTGGCTTGGTGCTAGACAAGGTCATTCCCTTCTTGGGCTATGAGCGCGGCATGATGCAAATTGCGCACATGGTGCATGCAGTGGCCACCATGCTGATGATGGCCATGTTCATTGGTCACATCTACATGGGTACGATCGGCATGGAAGGCGCATTCAAAGCCATGAAGACTGGCTATGTCGATGAGACTTGGGCCAAAGAACACCATGAACTCTGGCACGACGACATCAAGGCTGGCAAGATCCCAGCCCATCGCACCGACGAAAAATCGGGAACCACAGCGCGCGCTTGATGCGCTGATCAGGAGAATCATTATGAACAAAGCACTCTTTGCATTGATCTTGGCCACTGTCAGTGCCACGGCATTTGCTAAATTGCCACCTCTGAGCGACGAAGCCAAAGCGAAGGCCGATGAAGCCAAGGCCAAGACAGCGCATACAGCCAAGGCAGATGCTTATTTGCTGTGTAAGTCACAAGACAAAGTGGCAGCGCATGTGCAAAAGACCAACAAAGCCAAAGCAGGCAAGCCAGAGGCCACGCCACCTTGCGCTGACCCTGGCAAGTTTGTGTACACGCCACCCGAAGCCGCAGCGCCTGTGGCCGCCGCTTCAGCCCCAGCTGTGGCCGCTGCACCTGCTGCGCCTGCCAAGAAGTAACCCATACAGCCTTGCTGTTCATTGGGCCGCACCGAAAGGTGTCGGCCCTTTTTGTTGTAGCCTACTCAGCTTATGTCTTTAGATTCTTTCTCCGCAGAACTGCCGCACCTCAGCCAAGCCCAAGCCGAACTCACCCGTCACATAGCGGTGATCAACGAACACGGTGTGCGCGAGCAGGTGTCCATTCCTGCTGAGCGTGCGCTCACGGTGTATGTGGACAAACGCGAAATCGTCACCCTCATGACCTTAGGCGCACACCCTGAGTTGCTGGTGTTGGGTTATTTGCGCAACCAGCGTTTGGTGGGCGATGTGAGTGAGGTCGAATCCATCACCGTCGATTGGGATGCAGGTGAAGACGGTGCTGGTGTGGCCGCCGTCAAAACCCGCCACGGCATTGCAGACATTGCGGCGCGTACCGAAAAGCGAGTGGTCACCACGGGTTGCGGGCAGGGCAGTGTGTTTGGCGATTTGATGGCCGAAATCGACACCTTGGCTTTGCCCGATGCCCGCATCAGCCAAGCGCGGTTGTATGCGGTGCTCAATGCCATTCGCTTGCAAGAAACCACCTACAAGTCTGCGGGATCGGTGCATGGGTGCGCCTTGTTCGACGGCGAGCAGATGCAAATTTTTGTAGAAGACGTGGGCCGCCACAACGCCATCGACACCATTGCGGGTTGGATGTGGATGCAGGGTTTGAAAGCTGATGCGGATGCCATTTTTTACACCACGGGTCGCTTGACCAGCGAGATGGTGATGAAGTCCGCCCAAATGGGGGTGGCCGTGGTGGTGTCGCGCAGTGGCATCACGCAAATGGGTTACGACGTGGCCACGCGTTTGCAGCTGTGCACGATTGGTCGCGCGACAAACAAACACTTTCTTTGTTACACCGCGCCAGAGCGCATGCAGCTAGACCCCTCACTGGCACTGGGCGGCGTGCAGAAGGTGAACCACGCATGAATGAGCGCACACGTGTGGTCGCCGTGACATGGTGGACCCAAGCCTGGCGCACGTTGTGGCGTGAT
>JACCDR010283411.1_pt1 | contig 14590 bp, 19 predicted proteins | sample 7446431 | NCBI WGS metagenome assembly JACCDR01 (sample SAMN15323443, study PRJNA562643) | freshwater metagenome | isolation source: river surface water | place: USA:Blue River Watershed | collected 2017-08-17 | reverse complement strand
CCTATCGAGAGCATCGGTGCGCCAACATTGATCCAGTTTCGTCGGGGTCCGTGCTCCTGTTCAGCTCGGACCTGAGCTTTCCGATCGCGAGTGTCGCTGCAAGTCGCCCAAGGCTGGTGGCTCAGGCGTTTGGACAGTTCGGCGTGCAAACGATGGTGGCTGAAACCCAATACGTGACCAACCTGAAGCGGGCGCGCGGGATCATCGAGCTGACGCTCAATATGGGCGTGGCGCTGGGTTGGGTGGACGCGCTCCTGGCGCAGACGGACCGGGAGCTCTCTCTGTTCGAGGTGGCCCCGTCGACGTGGCAGAAAACTCAGCGAGTGGAGCACACAGCCGTGACCAAGCCCCCGAAGGGATTCGCTGCGGAGCTGATGATGAAGGTGGCGCGCGAGGAGCTGCGGGGGCAACTGTTCTGGCGTCAAGCGAGCGAAGCTACCAAGACGGGGATCGCGGCAGCGTGGGCGATCGCTGCCTGGTGGAGGTCCCTGCCGTGAATCGAGAGCTCCGGCACCGGCGGGACATGTTGTCGTCATACCGACGGCTGGCGGCCGCAGCGGTCTTTCGAGTGCTCTCGCTCCGTTGGGAGCAGCGCGTGCGCGTCGCGCTGGTGCAAGATGAGGTAATAGCCAGGATCTACCTGCCGAGGTGGCAATGGGTTTTCTTGGGAGCGCTCCACGCGCTAAGGTGGTGGCAATGTCGAAAGATGGCGAAGTCAGAGTTGAAGCTGGTGCGGGTCCCGGTGCGGCTGCGGGTGAGGGTAGGGAGCCGACCCCGGAAGAACACATCGATGCAACAGCCTGGCGGGTTATTCGGGACGTTGCACTGATTGGGCTTTTGCGGCCGGCGGGGCGTAAACCCAGCCAGCTGACGCTGGAGCAACAGAACGACGCGCTGGAGCCGCTGATCCCGACGCTCGTGGGAGCGCACGGGATGCTCCGCGAGTGCATTCGCCAGGCGGTCCTTTTGGGGGTGAATCGAGTTCACCTTTCGTTGCATGGTCAGCCTGGCGTGGATCACGAAATGCTGAGTGAGGCCGTGGACTTTCACGGTAATTTGCCGGCCGTTGTTGACGACGACGCGCCGTTTATCTTGGAGTGAATATGTTGGCAATCTTCGCGGCGCTGTTCGCCTTCTCTGTATCCTGGCCCCGGACGTACTACGGAGCCAACCCTCCCGAGACCGACGAGCAATGGGCGGACCGTATGCGTAGGCAGGCGTTGGCTGTGGCCGAGGTTTCAACCGAGAGCGGCTTTCGGGCTGCTGACGCTGCGGCTTTGGTAGAAACCGTGTGGGGCTACGAGAGCGCGTTCGAGTATTACGTTCACGCTGGCGGGATTTCTCCCATTGGCGACCAGGACGGGGGCCTGGCCCGTTGCATGGGGCAGATCCATACGTGGCCGGGCAACAAGCACTTGCCCACCAAGGCCGACCATCAGGCGCTAGCAGGGACCGACGAGGAGGCGACCCGGCGTTGCGCACAGGTGACACTGGCCTACTTCTGGGGTCACGCACAGCGGTGTTTGCGGGTTGGTGTTCGAAAGGACCGCTGGGCAAGGCCGTTGGAACAGTGGGAGGCCGCCAAGCTGTTTGCGGCGTACGGCGCTGGGCAGTGTGTGCCAGTGGCGAAGCGACACAAGGGGCGCGCGCTGACCTTTAGCCGTTTGCGTGCGCAGATCTGGCAACAGCTCGCCTACGTTGAAGAGTCACATGGTCAAACCTTCCGTTGAGGGGACGGCATGGGAGCTGGAGTTGCCCCAACCGTGGGCAACGTGTTTGGTGCTCGGGAAGCTGGAGGTGGCCAACTTGTTTGCGCCGCCTGCGGCCGAGTTGATCGGCCGACGCATTTCGATCGTGGCCGGCCCCGTTTGCAAGGACCTGCTATGGCTGATCCCGATGGCAACCGGCGCGCCGCTGCCCGAAGTCAGGAGAGGCTGGCCTCGGGGAGTCGTTGGGTCGGCTGTGCTCCAAGGGTGGCTCAAAACGGGACGACAGGGCGCAATTGTGCAACAGGTGAGGCCAGGGGACAGCTCGCCATTTCGGCGTCCTAAGGGTCTGGCTGGCCCTTATGGGTGGGTGCTTCGGCTCCCTTCGGTCAAGATTCAGCCGCGGGGCATTGCAACGACGATCCGCGCAGGCTATTGGGACTTACCAGCGGTGCAGCGAAACCTTATGCGGTACGCTGAGCAGTATGGCGAGCAGGGGCTAGGCCCCGAACAAGCGGAGCAGCTCCGGCGGCTCCGAGAAAGGCAAGAGAAGGATGGAAGCTTCGAAGACATTAGAGGCACTGCAGGTAACGGTTCCGGTTGACGGGGTGTGGTTCGATCGAGGCGAGGAGCTCAATGGATCCGTGTGGCGGACGTATTGGCGCAACGGCGCGCCGCTGATTCTCGCGAGGGCGTTCGAGCACTCGGATCCGCTACTGGGCGGCGTGTGGCTTGTGACGGTGGCTTGGGTGGCCCCTGGCAAAGACTCAGCCGAGCACACGTTTGGCCCTTACCGGGAGCGCGTGACAGCCGTTGCGATGGTCGACGCGGTGGGGGTTGGCGTGCAGGCGGTGGTGGAGGCTAGGCACATTTCGCTGATCCCTGGTGCCAAGGTGATCACAAGGGGGCAAGACTGATGGCTGGCAGTGGAGCAATGAATGGGGCAACCCCTCCGAACACGACGGCGAGCGTGTATGTCCTCACGGACGAGCAGTACTTGCAGGCCTTGCTTTGGGGCGCGGCGAACCTAGGGTTTCTTTCAGGTTTGACACTTGACGCGGCGACGAGCGCGCGCGTGGATGAGGTGCGGGCTGAACCGGTAGAAAACGGCGTGATCCTGAAAGTGTGGCTTCGGATCGCTGGATCGCTTCCCGTTCCGCCGCCAGACCCGTCGGTGGTGCAGATGGCGCTCTCCGAGCTGGGGGACATCGCGGTTCCGTCGGTCAAGGTGATCACGCAGTGGACGCGGCAGCAGCTAGAGGAGGTTGTTAGGTGGGCAGTGGCCGCCAAGGCTGGAGATCGCGGAGAGCTGCCGGGTGTGTTGAGCAAGCCGAGCCGGACCCGTCGGGCGCGTGGTTCGAGTGAGCCGCCGCCCGAAGGGATCCAGTGATCCCAACGCGGAACGCGGCGTATCTCGCATTCGTTCGCGAGCAGCCGTGTCTGTTTTGCCAGCGTGCTCCGAGCCAAGCTCACCACGCTGGCAAAGCAGGCACTGGTGGGGGGACTTCTCTTAAGGGTTGTGACCGACACACTGTCCCGCTCTGTGGTGTCCACCACGGCGAGTTTCATCAAAGGGGACGGATCGGCTTCTGGACTACGGAGCGGACGCGAGGCAAGTTTGACATAGCGATCGAGCGGCTAAACGCTCGATGGAATCAGGTTCATGGGAAAGACGGCGACGAGGAAGCGGTTACCAGTCCGTGAGCATACGCTGGCGCGGTATGCGGCGATCCGGCTGCTCTCACAGCTCCACGAGGACAGCGAGGTAATTGCAGCGATCGCCAAGGAGTGGAACGTGCGGGACGCGCTGGCCAAGGCGATCGTTCAGGAGGCTTGGGACGAGATCACGAGCGCGGACGACGGGCTGGACATGGCCAAAAAAAAGGGGCTGCTGTTCATGACGGCCCGGGAGCTGTTCCGACAGTGCACAGAGCAGAAGGATTTCGCGCAAGCCAACAGCTCACTCAGGACGATCGCAAAAATATGGGGATTGGATCGCCAGCTCCCGGAGAAACGAGATAAGGTTGAAGGCGCCGCCAAGCCAGAGAACAAGGACGAGTTCGACGGGCGAAGCAGCAAAGACCTCAAGTTCTACAGCCAGCACGGCTGTTTTCCTGAGGAATACCGAGAGCCAAAACGCGGGGGCGGAAAACCAGACCCGCTCGACGGGCTCCACTGAAAGGGAAGTATGTCAGAGAAAAAGGGTGTGCCTCAATTCAAGACGGTGAGCATGAAGATTGCCGCTTTGGAACGGCGGCGGACGTACCTGGAAAGACAGATCGATAACGGCCAGGGTTCTCCTGGGTCGCTGGAGTACATGAGGGCCGAGGTGGCGGCACTGGCCGCGGCGCAGGTTGCGCTCACGTTCCACAAGAACGTGGTGGAGCGCCTGGACGAGCCGTTAGCCGTGCTCCGGGACCTGATCTCGGCGTATGATGGGCCCGTGGACCAAGAGGCCCGGTTGCGGGCGGCGGTTAATCGGGGTAGAGCTGTGGTCGATGAGTTCGAGGCTTTGATGGAGAAGTCGGCATGAAAAAGCGAGCTATCGGCGCGAGGTTCCCACGTGGGTTGTTTGCTCAGGTCAAGGCTGAGGCGGCGCTAGCGGTGGGAGTGGCCTGGGGACTGTTTCAGGCCGACGGCACGAAGCCGCAACAGCCGCACCTAGAGCCCGAGTCTCGTCGGGAGATCGTTGCACGGTGGAGAGCCGGAGAAGCGAGCGCGCTCCCCTAAAAAGACTGGATAGCTTCTGGGGTGAGAGTTAGGGTTGCTGGGTTGCCGGATGGTGACAGAAAGGAAAGGGCGAGGTGGATTCAGACGAGGTTTTCCGTGAGGAAGTGACGGCGGTGGACGTGGACGTTAGCGAGTCCGATGAGGGCAGGCGCGATGGGCTCCCCGTCGTGGACTATTCGAGGGGGCTTGATGCGGTTCTGTTCCAGGCCGTTCCTGCGTTTTTGGTGGCTGGGGCTTGCCGACTGAGGCGGCGCGCATGATGTGCGTGTTTTGCAAGCGGTGGTTCTTCTTGCTGGAGCTGCCGAACCAACAGATCGCTTGCTGTTCGAGATGTGGGGCAATCCCGACTCGTCCCAAGGCAGAGCGAAAGACGTTGCGCTTGCCTCAGCGGTTGCTGCTGAGCCTGCTTCGGCGGAGCGTGTGAAGGTGCGGCATCGCATGGCGTTTTGGCGCATGCTGGCGATGGGCTTTGCGGTTGCGTTGGTGTGGGCGTTGGTGCAAGTGCGGACTTACCAGGCGTATCTTCGCGAATGCGCGCTGGGGGGCCCATGAGGCGTGTGATGGCGCCGCCAATGAACCAGGGGCAGCAGGAGCTTCTGGCGTTTCTGCGGGCGTACATTCAGGAGCACGGGTTCCCTCCGACGCGGAAAGAGATTCTCCATGGGTTACGGCTCCGTAGTTGGGCCTGGATGGACGAGCTGTTGCGCCAACTGGAGGAGCGCGGAGCGATCCGGGTTACGCCAGGAGCAACGCGCGGGATCGTGCTGTGTGTGCCGCTTGAGGCGCCCCAGTGGCAAGGGTTTGAGACGGAGCCAAAGATCGGTCAGCTCGTGCTGGTGCGTTCGAGGCTGAAAGACCACAACGGGGAACCGTTGAGCTACCAACCGGTGCCGGAATACTACGCTGGCCCCATAGATGGGTGGTATTACGCGGTTGAAGTTTGGGGTGGGGGTTTGCGTTTCTGGGAGCAGTGGCGGGCTGTTTGGTGATGAATTGAGGGTCTGAACCCTCGGGAAAGGAAAGACAGTGAATCGATCACAGATAAAGGCAGCGCTGGCCAAGGATGGCCTAGTTGGCGTGGTGCGGGCGTTAGGCTTCGAGGTAGAGGTTGCGGGCATGCCCCCTACCGAGAACCAGCTTTGGGAGCGGCTGGACGAGCCGCGTTTGATGGCTCTGGTACTCCTCGCGTTAGTGGGTAATCGAGCGGTGTTGCTGCTGGCTCTGTTGGAGCTGACGGCCGAGGTAGCGCAATCGGCGCATGAGCGCCTTGCTGGACTGGTTCCTCTTATGCGACTCGCGGCGGTAGGGGTGGGCTCGGAGAGCGACTTCCCTAGTGTCCAGCTGGAAGAGCTGGGGGCGCTAGTGGCCACGGTGCCCAGCGAGGTTTTGCCGTTTCAGGTCGACGCAAACCATGGGGTGGAGAAGCTTGATCCGGACGGTGAGAGTGGGATCCGAGTGCTGACGAATCCGCGAACGGTGCCGGCGGAACACAGATGGCGGTGGATGGCGTCGGAGTGCGTGGTGAGCGCCTTTGCTGCGACTTGTTACGGCTATGGCCGGATGTTTGACGCGGCGTTCAGTTGCGCGGTCGTGGAGGCGTGGGCGTCGGTCTCGGAGCGTCTGGCGTTGTTCAATCGGTTGTCAGAGGAGGTTGCGCAACGGGAGGGGGCTAGGGTGGTGTGTCGCAAGCTCCGCGAGTGCATCCCGCTGGAGGCGCTTGCCGCACTAGACACCGGACTTTTTGGTTCCCAACAGGTTATTTCGGCATGATGACAGAGCAATACGAATTCACGGAGGCCGGCAAAGGGCTCTCCCAATACTTCACGCCCCCCAGCCTTGCGAAGAAGATCGTGGACTGGGCGGAGCTCCCGCGCGGGCACCGAGTGCTAGAGCCGTCGGCGGGGGACGGTGGGCTGGTGCGGTTCTTCCCTCGCAATGTGCGGGTTACGGCGTTCGAGATGGATCCTTCGATGGTGGAGCGGCTTCGATTGATCAACCACCCGACGATCGAGATCCACCAGGCCAACTTCCTGCAGGTGAAGGCGAAGCGGGACGCGTTCGATTGCGCCATAATGAACCCGCCCTACGAGGACCAAGCGGACGGCAAGCACATTGCTCACGCGCTGCGGTTCGCCGAACGGGTGATCGCGCTGGTGCGGGCCAACTTCGAGTTCGGCGTGGACCGGTACAATTCGTTGTTTCGGTGGGCGGCCATCACACGACGTGTGATCCTGACACGTCGCCCACCGTTCTACGGTCCGGGCAACCAAGGGCACGGGGCTCGCCACGAGTACGAAGTTTTGGAGCTGGTGCGGCGCGAGACCGACCGTCGCGAGGACCCAACCCCGGACCAAGTCGAGACCGAATTCTGGACGGAGGCGTGGCCATTGTGACGGTTACAGCTTTTGCGAATTTCCCTACGGGGGTGGGCGACCCATGGCGTTTCGGACTCAACGAGTTTTCGCTGAGGCACGCAAGGCGCAAGGGGGACGATTGGATTCCGGCGATGCAGCCATGGGACCCATTCCAGGAACCAGGTTACGAAGAAAAAATAGACAAGAGAACTGGAGTTAGCAGTGAGAGGGGGACCGCTACCGTTAACGGGCGGATCTTGGATCTCGTGCTCTGGGGGGAGATGGATTGGGCACCTTCCAGGTGGGGCTTTGAGCTGTACCCAACGTTCAAAAACCTGGGCTGGCCGAGTGACGTCGAGATCCGGTTGGCAAGTTTCTTGTCACCGAACTTTACAACGGCGGCGCTTGTAACCCCGTCAACGGTGCACGTGTCTTCCGGCACTCCGCTGTTGTTCGGAAATCAGTGTGCGGTTTTGGCGCGCTCTTTGCGGTACGGAGACTTGGAGGTAAGCGTGCTGCCGACCAGCGGCAGCCTGGCGGGGGGCGAGACGATACACTCGGGTTCCGTAACGAGGGTTCCTCGGATACAACACACGCAGCTTACCCGTGCGGTGCTGTGGCTTAAGGCGGCGGACCTGGCGGTATCAGCCGCTCTGGCAGCGGTTAGGTATAAGGTGGTTATGGTGCCGGAGCTGGAAGAGCTGGTCCAGCAGTCGACGGAGGGCCGGTTCGTCATGGACCCAGACACCAAGGTTTTGGGGTTTGAGATCGGCGGGGTGTTCTACTCGGCGAACCGCGATGAGCAGCTGGTGAAGCGTACGGCTGCGAGGGTGTTGTTGGGCGAGCTGTAAGGCGGTAGAACAAGGGAGCCAAGCACTCCCCATGTTTAACCGCCTAGTTTCGGCGCCCAAGAAGAGGGCCAGGCCAGCCACGCAGCGCGCTCGATACGCCACTAGGCGACAGCGAGAAGAGGCCGAGGCGCGGGCAAAAAAGGCCGAAAAGATCGAGCTGGCCCGGTCGAATGCGGGCCACTTCATTGAATACGCGCTCCGCAACGAGGCCGACGGCTCGCTACTCCACAACGCCCCCTTCCACTGGGAGTGGCACCAACACTTCGATGACAACCCCATGGGGGTGCTCATTGCGCCGGTGGAGCATGCCAAGAGCCAACAGATCGCGGTGGGGCGCACTCTCTGGCGGTTGGGCTCGGACCCCAACCGAACGATCGCGATCATCCAGTCAACGAAGGAGATGGCGGAGAAAACCCTCCGGCAGATCCGGCAGGAGATCGAGCAGAATCCGCGGCTCCGCGAGGTGTTCCCGCGGCTCCGGCCAAGCGAGAACCCCGACGACCCGTGGAACGCCCATGCGATTGTCGTGGATCGAGACATCCGAGCGCGTGACCCCTCGATCCAGGTTCACGGCGTTTACGGCGCGATCGTTGGTTCGCGCCTTACGGATATCGTTCTCGATGACGTTCTGGACTTCGAAAACACACGCTCCCCAGAACAGCGCAAGAAGCTGATCGATTGGTTTTACACAACCGTCTTTACGCGCTTGCTGCCTGGCGGGGTGATCTGGGTAATCGGGACTCCGTGGCACCCGGAAGATCTCCTCCATGAGTTGGAGAAGCGCGCGGGGTTTGCGTCCAAGCGCTACAGCGCGGTGCTCAACCCCGACGACCCCCCAGCACGGTGGATGCCGCTCTGGCCTGACCAGTGGCCTCGGGAGCGTTTGGAAGCTCGACGGCTCACCATGCCGGACAGCCACTTCATTCGGAAGTACCTGTGCCGGGTGGTGCTCGACTCTACGGCACGGTTCCGCCAAGTCTGGCTGGATCGGATGTGCCAGTTGGGGGTTGGCCGCGCATTCTCGGCGGAGCAACCGAGGCAGTTCGCAGGCGGCCCAAAGTTGCCGTGTTTTACCGGTGTGGACCTTGGGATCGGGACCAAGGACGAGAACGCGTTGACGGTTATTTTCACGCTGGCGCTGATGACCGACGGGCGGCGGCTCGTGGTTGAGATCGAGTCAGGCAGGTGGCAGGCCCCGGAGATCTTAGACCGAATCAAGTGGGCGTACCGGCGCTTTGATTCCGAGGTTCACGTGGAGAGCAACGCGGCGCAGCAATTTCTAGTCCAGCTCGCTCAGGGCTCGATCCCGGTCACGGCTCACCATACGAGCGCGACGAACAAATTCCACCAAGAGTACGGCGTGGAGTCGCTCGCGGTCGAAATGCGCAACGGGCTCTGGGTTATGCCGTCGGGGACAGCAGGGGACGCGGTCCCGGCGGAGGGGAAGGCCTTCATTTCGGAGTGCCTCAATTTCAACCCGACCGAGCACACCGGGGATCGGCTGATGGCGGCGTGGATCGCGCGCGAGGCGCTCCGCAAGTTCAGCTCGCCAAGGACGCGAGTGTTGGACACACAGGTTCGCTAGCGATACCCTGGGGGCATGCGTTTTGATTCTCAGGTCTCGTTGGTAGGTGGGGCATCCACTATGCCCGATCCGCGCTCCGCTCCCCAGAACGTTCCAGACAGCGCGGTGATTCAGATCCCGGACTCGCTCCCTGGCAGTGGGCAAGCGCCGCAAACATTGGTCCTTGCTCTGGAAGGGACGGCGACCCAGACGGCGGTAGTTCAGCCGTGGGTGCTCGATGAGGGCAGCAATCCAAAGGCGGACGCGTTCGCGAACGACCCGGCTGCCGCACGGGCAAGCCGCAAGTGGTACAAGTACGGGGCGGCCGTGACGGTGACGGTCGGCGAAGCCCAAACACTGACGGCCGTTGCCGGTTCGGCGACTACGATCAAGATGCCTTGCCCGATTGGGCGCATTTACCTGCAGGTGACCACCCACCCAGCCGCTAACGCGACGCTCAAGGCCGGATACCTGGGCGCGGGTGCCTGATGTCCGAACCGTTCGTTGTTCTGAACCTATTCCCTACGCTCCAGGTGAGCCTGGTGGATCTGTGTAACGCTCCGCGCTGCCTAGAGCTCCAGAAGCTCGACAGCTACGCGAAGTCCACGCAGTACAATCACCGGCGGTTCGACTGGGACGGCAACATGACGGGTTATGGCGAGCAAGCCGATATCAGCCCAGGCTGGTATGTGCCGCTCAAGCACCGGCGGCCCCGTGCGCGGTTCGACTTGCCCAAGCTGATCACGACGCGGCTCACGGCAATGAGCATCGGGTCCGAGCGCTGGCCGGAATTGAAAGTGCCAGGCGACCCGGACGCGGAGGACTACTGCAAGGGGTTGGCCGAGGCGGCGAAGCTGCCGGTAAAGATCTTGGAGGCCCGGGAGAAGGGCGGGGCAAGCGGTACGGCGGTAGTGTCGTTCAAGTTCGTTGACGGTAACCCGAGGGTGATGGTTCACGCGGCTCGCCAAATGCACCCGATCCGCTGGGTGGACCGCGACGAGCTGGTGTTGGGCGCCGTGCTCAAGGCCTTCCCCTACCGCCAGACGGTGTGGGACAAGGGCAAGGCGAAAGAGGTGATTCTCTACCACGCTCGTTACTGGGACGAGGAGAAAGAGGTGGTCTGGGACCCGATCCCAGAAGCGCTCGCACGCAATGGCACATGGGCGAGCACGGTCAAGAGCTACACCGTAAAGCACGGCTACGGCGAGTGCCCCGTCTACTGGGCGCAGAACCTTGCGGACTCGGAATCGATTGACGGGCTCTCGGACTTCGAAGGCCTATGCGACGAGTTCGACGAGATCAACGAGTTACTCAGCGCGACGGCCAAGGGCACCAAGGCCAACGTGGACCCCACGACGGTGATCCACGACGATCCGGGCAATAACCCTGGCATCATTCGCAAGGGCAGCGGGCACGCGATCTACAGCAAACTGGGAGCAAGCTACCTGGAGCTCAAAGGCGAAGCCGTGAAGGCCGGCCTGGAGATGGTCAAGGAGCTGGCGCAGATTTGCCTGGACCTGGCGTCCGTCGTTCGCGGCGACCCGGCGGAGCTGGCCAGCAAGGCGCAGAGCGCGGCGGCGATGAAGATCATCTACCAGCCGATGATTGCCCAGTGCGACAAGCTACGGGGGCAATATGGCGAGCTGACCAAACGGGTGACGCTCGGGATGCTCCGCGCCTCACGGCAGATCCAGGGGTCGACGCCTGGTCCGGTGTTTCAGACGCTGGAGGGGACCCGGATCCAGGAAAAGCCGGTGGTGTTTTTGCCTCCCAAGTTCGAGTTGCAGCCAGCCGAGGACGGCGGCGACAGCAAGATCGTGGAAGTGGAGCGCACTCCAGGCACGTCGGAGAATCTCCAACTGCAGTGGCCCGAGTATTTCCCGGCGACGGCGGCGGACGTCAAGGCGGACGTAGAAGCGGCCAACCTGGCCAAGGGCTCCCTGGTTACGAGCAACACGGCGACGCGGTACGTGGCGCACCATTTCGACGTGAAGGACGTGGACAAGGAAGTGGCCGAGGTGGAAGCGGAGGCCGACCTGGAGCGCGAGAAGATGGCAGAGCTGGAGCCGGACCCAGCTGAGGGCTTTGAGTGAGCGACAATATCGACGAACAGATCGAGGAAACACTAGAGCGGGCAGGGAAGATCTTCACGAACGTGGGGACCCTGCCCGGTCTGCTTTCTGCTGCCGATAAGCTATTGGCCGAGAAGCTCCAGGGTGTGCTCGCGAAGGCCGGCGGCCCCACGGCTAAGTTCTCCGAGGCCTCCGCACTCCTGACTCAGAAGCAGATCCGGCTGGTTCAGGAATACGTGAACAAGCGCTTGCTCGGGCTTACCCACGAGGAGAGCAAGAAGGCGATCAAGGTCGGTGTGAAGGACACGACCAAGCTGGCCAAGAACCTGGAGAAGCGGTTTGCGGGGATCACGAAGCCGCTGCAGCTGGAGGAAACCGCGTGGCAGGACCACGTTACCCGAGGGACGGGCGCCAGCCTGCTGCGCAAGCACCAGAGCAGCGTGGACCGCTACGGAAAGCGGATGATTGCCGACTTTGAGCGGCAGATCCGGCTTGGGTTCCTTACTGGGATGACCAACGACGAGCTGGTTTCTCGGCTGGTGGAGACGGGGAAGGCTGGGAAGGTGACGGCCAAGGGGCTCCACCAGCAGAAGCCAGGCTCGTTCCCCGAACCGACCAGCTACGTCAAGCGGCGCTACTGGGCTGAACGGATTGTGAGGACAGAGAAGGCCTATGCCTACAACGCGGCGTCGCTCCACTCGATCCAGGTGATGCGGCAAACCGACTTCCCGGACATGCAGAAGAAGATCCTGGCCCACTTCGACAACCGAACGGCGCCGGACTCGGTTGCTGTGCACGGCCAGGTGCGACCGGTGGACGGTCTATTCCGAGACGGCGCGGGGCGTGAGTACCTCCACCCGCCAGGCCGCCCCAACGACCGTGAAACCGTGGTCCCATGGCGACCACACTGGGACGATACTCCCGCGACCAAGAGCAGCGACGCGACCGAGCTGGCGGCGCAGGCGGCGGCAAAGCCGGCCCCAATAGCTCCAGGGCCAGAGGCTAGCCCTAACGCGCTGTTTGACGATATCATGGCGACCAACGCCAAGGTGAAAGCCAAGAAGGCGGCCGGGCAGGCGGCGCAGCAGAAGACTCAGGCAGTTGAAGCGGTGGCCAAGGTGACGGCAGCCGAGCAATCGATCAGGGTCAAGGCGGCGAAGGCGGCAGAGAAGGCGCTCGCGGCGAAATCCAAGCAGCTACAGCTGGCAGCGGCGCAGGCAGCGGCACTGCAAGCCAAAACGGCCAAGATTGCGGCGGCGAAGGAGGCGCAGGCGATCGCCAAAGCGCAGCAGGCGCACAAGGTGGCGGAGGCCAAGCGAGCAAAGCTGCAGGCCAAGGCCGACGCGGAGAAGCTGAAGCGAGAAGCCAAGGCCATCAGAAACCCGAATTCGGCGCTGGAGCGTGCAGAGCGGGCCTGGGCTCAGAAGCGGTCAGTTAAGGACCTGCTGGCCGAATTGCCAGAGTACGACATGTCACCATCCGGGAAAACCAGCAAGTGGGATGGGAAAACGGTGGCAGCAAAACAAATCCGGAAGCGCTCCACGGAGTTTGGAGCTAGGGTTCCCAGTGAGCAGCTGTGGGCTATCAAGAGCTTCTCGGGAGCGGGCTACATTCGGATCCGCGAGGCAGAGAGCAATGGGGAGCCGTCAGCGCCCAGTGAAGCGATTCAGAAAGCGATTCGGGACCATGGGGTTCCAGAGAAGGGTCTAACAGTGTGGCGCGGGCTCCAGATCCCGGACAGCGCAATAGGGCAGTGGCTGCAAGGGCAACCCTTTATGCTGGGGCACGACGGCAATGCCGGGACATCGAGCACTTCGCGCTCTCAGCTCAAGGCTGCCCAATTCGCGGGGGTCCGAACACATGCCGGGAAGTGGATCGGCGACGGTTACGCGGGGCAGGTGAAGGTGCTGTTGAAGCTCAAGAACGCGCGGGGCGTGGCGATCGAGACCCTATCCCACTTCGAGGAAGAGCGCGAGATCCTACAGCCCAAGGATGCCAGGTTCAGAACCACTGGGGTCTATCGGCTGAAAGGCAAAAACGCGGTGATGGTGATAGAGGCAGAAGGATTGGAGGACTGAAGCGGTGACCAAGACAGAGCGATTGATAGTTACGGGGTACCTGGCGGGGCGACGCTACATCCGGGGGACAGAGCCGCCTTACAACCCCGAGGCGTTCCCGTTCGACCAGTTGGAGGCGCTCAAGCTGGCAAACGTGCCGCGGCGGGATTTGGCGATGGCTGTGGCAGCTTTTGCTCACTACGTGGAAGAACGGGAGGACGTCGCTAAGATTCGGGTGCGGCAAATGAACAGACTGGACAGGCAACTGGCGCAGAGCTAGGGTTTGCCGTCGGTGGCTTTGGGGCTACCAGAAAGAGAAAGAGAGAGGAATGCTAGAAGTAAACGGGAATTTGTGGGACTACCACGCACGTGGGTTCCACGTAGTGGTGACGACCAACGCGGGATGGGAGCAGGATCCGCTATGGGCGCCAGGGGCAAGCCCCACGTTGGCCAATGAGAGCGGTCCAGCCTGTTGGAACAACATGGGAGCCGGCAGCGTTTACGAGGCCTGGCGCAGGAACCCAAGCCTTGCTGAGTGGTATGGGCGCCGATGCAGGGCTCACGCGCTGCAATCGGACGACCCCATGCCGGTGCTCAAGCGGGACGACCTGCGGTTGGTGTTCCTGCCGGTCAAACCGCTTCTGAGGCACGAGCCGGCCATGAGCTGGAACCAGAAAGCCAGCTTGCTGCTGATCGAAAGTGGGCTGCGGCAGATAGAGCGCTGGTATCGGGGGACGTTTGGGCAACGGCAGGCGCCCAAGTTGGCCATGACGCTGCCGGGCGCCGGGAACGGTGGGCTCGACCCAAGAGAGGTGCGGGCGTTGGTTGTGCGTGAGCTGGGCCACACCGGGGTCACGCTGGTTGATCGTCAATTACAGGCTCGCCAACTCCAGGAGGTGGTTCGCTGATGGCTCCGTTGTTCCGTCTATCCAGCAGGAACGCGCTGCTTTCGGAAGCGGACGTGGTGGCGATTGTTCGCCGTCGGTTCTGCAACTGTGAAGCGCTGAGCGTGGGGGGCAGGCCGATCCGGTGCTCCACTTGCGGCCCGATCGAGGAGTGGCCAGATCACGCGGTGCAGGTGCTCGACTCGGCTCGGTCCCTGCTGCCGTATTGGCGAGCGGCTGCTTTACGGGATCTGCAGCTCGCAGAGCAGCTTTACCGCTCGTGGCATATGGGAGACGAGCCGGAGGGCGTCAGGAGTGCGCGGGGGACGCTTGCCCAGATTGGGGCGCTGTTGCGGTTTTCAGACCGGATAT
>JACCDR010958868.1_pt1 | contig 14591 bp, 7 predicted proteins | sample 7446431 | NCBI WGS metagenome assembly JACCDR01 (sample SAMN15323443, study PRJNA562643) | freshwater metagenome | isolation source: river surface water | place: USA:Blue River Watershed | collected 2017-08-17 | reverse complement strand
TCGAAGCCGGCGAGGACTACGATCCGCAGGGCAATCCGGGGCATCGCATGGGCCCCGATGGCCCGGAGGTGATCGAAAGCGTCACCCTGCGCGATGGCACCACGTTTGGCGTGCAGACCATCGACGGGCAGGAAGGCCTGTTTGTGGATGAGTTCAACGTGCGCGGCAGCAGCCCGGATGCGGCATTCTACGCCAGCCTGCGGAATGCCATCACGGGCGGCAAGCTCGATGCCCTCGATGCCGTGCAGCACTTCATGGAGCACGAAGGCATCGCGTGGGGCGACTGGCAGACGCTGGTGCCGCGCATGCAGGAAAAACTTCGCCTGCCCATGCAGGGCGTGAACAAGCTGGTGGCTCAGGCTTTGGTGCAGGCGGGGACACCCATCGGCAGTGTTGTTCGCAATGCGCGGAAACGCGGTGCTGTCACCCCTGCGCAGGATGCTGAGTATCTTGCGGCCGTGGAGGCTGGCGATATGGAGAAAGCACAGCGGATGGTGGATGCTGCGGCGAAGAAAGCAGGGTTTACGGAAAAAGCCTATCATGGCACCTCTCGGGAATTTGATACCTTCAAAGGATATGCATTCTTTTTTACCCGTGATGCCGGAGCCGCGCAGTCTTTTGCTGAACTACGCCGTGGCTCCCGCGTCATTGCCGCCTACATCAACCCAGGCAAAACATACCGTGAAGATTTCAACGGCGGCTCATGGCAAGACATGGAAGACAAACTGGAAACTTTGTTTTCTACATATGACTCTGCTGAATTTGATAATGTATGGGATCGCACTGGTGACACAAATCAACTGGTTGTTTGGGATGCTAATAGGATCAAATCCGCCGACCCCATCACCCGCGATGCCGATGGCAATGTGATTCCGCTTGCCCAGCGGTTCAATCCGGAGTCCGACAGCATCCTTTACACCGCCCGCAAACGCGGTGCCGCTGGGCCGGGCCTGTTTGGCGAGGACGAGATGAATTTCCTCGGGGATCGGAACACGCTGGGGCTGTTTGAGCAGAAAGCGAGGCAATCCGGACAGGGAGACAAGGAGACAGGGAGACAGGGAGAGCCTAAAGAACAACCGTTGCCAAATGAGTCATTGAAAGCGCCGGTGCCTATGACGCAGCAAGCGGCCGCGGCGACAATTACGGCGGAACAGGCCAAAGACGCCCTGAAAGGCACCGTGCTGGAATCGCGCCCCCTGCGCACCTATGAGCAGGCCGTGGCCGCCAATCAGGTTCACATGGGCACGCGCATCCGCGATTGGAGCGCTTTCCCGTTCACAGGGATGGTGGTGGAAGGACGGCCCACCCAAGACCTGACAGGCTCCACGGATATGAAAACGGCCCCGACGTTGTTCCCGAACAGTGGAGCGCCAGGGCATGGCAACTGCGAATGGTGTGGTAAGCAGCCCATCAAAAATTTCTACCACATCAAACACGATGCCAAAGGCTGGACTTTAGCCGTGGGCAGTGAGTGCATCGGACATTTTGCCGACCTGACGGGTGACAATATGGCTGCCGAAGCCAGGCTAGCACTGGGACAGACCACGGTGCAGGGCCTGCATGACGCCGTGCGCTCCCTCGACAAAGAGTTTCGTGATCGCGTGTCGATTGGCTACGGCCGAACCGAAAGCGTGTGGCGCAATTCGACGGCGCGCGACCTGCGCGCGGAAATCAACGATTTGCTGGGTAGTGTGGACGCGCAAAGCGGTTTGTCCGCGCTCAGCCGCTGGCTCAATAAGAACCTCGAAGCCGCCCGCACTTTGCAGGCGCGTTTCAATGAGTTCATGGCGTCGCCTGAGAGCCTGAAGCGCCGCACTCAATGGCGCGAGATGGAACTGCGACGGGTCGAAAGTGAACTCAAACACCGCAAAGAACTCCCGGATTTTCAACGGCGCGAACTCGAAAACCGCCGCGATGAAATGCAGCGCGGACTGGCCGAATTGCAGCCGCAGCCAGTCCCCCCGTCTCCAAGTCCCCCAGTCTCCAAGTCTTTGACCAACGCCGAACGCAAACGCCTGCGGTTGAAAGCAGAAATGCGCGAAATGTTGAAGCAACGCGCCGAGGAAGATGCCGCGAATGCAGTCACTGAGGTATCACCCGAAACATTCACAGCGGTCAATCCAATGGCAGAGCCCGCCAACGACATGACCACGCAGGAAATGATCGATTTGGCAAAACGCATGGTGCCAGTGGTCAAAAACCGGCTGGGTGAAGGTTTGACGCTCTCGACGTTGCAGACTGGTATCAAGCAAGCAGAAACCGGACAAGGCACAAGTTACCTCGAATCACGGATGGCGCGCGCCAGAGAACAAATTGACCAACTTGATTTGAAGCAGGCTGCCGAAAACAAAGAGCGCGAATCCAAAGCCCGCCGCCTGCTGCAGGAATTTCCCACCGTCGAATCTTTGGACAAAGAAATTGCCCGTGTGACTGACGAGCGCACTCGTTACACAAGCTCGCGTTTGGGCAAAATCGGCAGTTTTGGCGGCACCGTGGATCCCGCTGGCGGTTTAAGTGATCGCATTTTGCTGCTGGAACAGGCCAAAGACTTGCTGAACCAACCTTCCCCGTCTTTCAGCCTCGAATCCCCCACCGGGGCCGAGCTCGACGCGGAGGCGGCGCGGAAGAAGACGCGCGAGCAGATCCAGCAGCGCCAAGACCGGCCGCTGATCGGCACGCAGGGCGACATCGGCCAGATGGACATGCTGGGCGGGAATGACCTGCTGAGCATGCCGCCAACAAAGGCGGAGAAACCCGCGAAGGGCGAAGAGCCAAGGGCGGGCGTGATGCTCTATTCCGGGCGCAAACGCGGTGACGCCGCGCCTGCCGCTCCTTTCTACTCGAAGCTGGCGCAGGTGATTGAGCAGAAAATGCCGAACCGGGCCGATGCGGCGACGATCCAGGGCCTCATCACCAATCCGCAGACCGGCATCAAGGCCGAGGAACTGAAATGGAGCGGGATTCTGCCGTGGATTGAGGCGCAGGCGTCACCGATCACCAAGCAGGCCGTGCTGGACTATCTGGCGACGGATGGGGCGGTGACGCTGGAGGAGATTTCCACCAATGGCACCATTGATCCTGCTGAGGCCAAGGCCTGGCTTGCGGAACGTCGTGGGCAAACTGTGGAAGAAGTCGAAGAGGAATACGGCTATGCCAATGATCAGGACTATGTTTCGCTGGCGCAAGACGTGGGCATGTCCAGTCAGGTGCGAGGCACCAAGTATAACGCCTACCAACTCCCCGGCGGCGAGAACTACCGCGAGGTGGTGCTGGCGATGCCAAAGGCTGAAGACTCCGAAGCGCAAAAAACGCTGGATGCCTATAAGCTGGAGATGCAAAACAAGTATGTGTCGCCATTTTGGGGCAACAAACTGAGCACTGCCGAAGAGGATAAATTGATTGAATTGCGCTTAGCGGCTGAAAAAGCCAAGGCTCCCAACTACACCTCCAGCCACTTCCCCGACGTGCCAAACTACGTCGCCCACATGCGGGTGAATGACCGCACGGATGCCGAGGGCAAGGCTGGGACGTTCATCGAGGAAATCCAGAGCGACCGTCATCAGGCGGGGCGCGAGAAAGGGTATCGCGAAGACAAGGAGGCACATTTCGCCAAACTCATTGCTCAGCGAGACGCGGCCAAGAAGAAGCGCGCAGAAATCATCCAAGCCGCAGAAGGGCGCGGGCTTACCTACTTGCAGGCATCTATCCTGCCGGAAGCTATTGCGGCAGATGTTGAAGCGATAGGCGCACAGAAAGAAGTGAACGAATACAGCAGTGGCGATGTTGGCGTGAGTGACGCCCCATTCCGCAGCACCTGGCCGCTCCAGATGTTCAAGCGGGCTCTCGCAGACGCGGTGGCCGCTGGCAAGCAGTGGATCGGCTGGACGACGGGCGAGACGCAGGCGGAGCGGTATGATTTGAGCAAGCAGCTTGACCGTGTGGAGGTGCGCCGTTTGGAGGGTTCCAAAAATCGCGTGACGGTGTATGCCTCCAAAGACAACCGAAACGTCATCACGCAGCAGAGCACCGTGGAAAACCTGCCGGACCTGATCGGCAAGGAATTGGCGGCCCGAGTGCAGGAAAAACTGCAAACGAGCAATTCCGCCACGTTCTCCGGCCTCGACCTCAAAGTCGGCGGCGAGGGCATGAAGGGCTTCTACGACACCATCCTGCCGAAGGAGATCGGCAAGTATGTGAAGCAGTGGGGCGCGGGCGTGGTGAAGGGGGAGGTGATGGGCCACAAACCGCTTCAGGCGGACAGTCAAGGCCTGTGGAGGGTCGAAGGCAGCGACGAGCCATTCACCAGCCGTGCCAAAGCCCTTGCGGCCCAGCCCAAAACCACCCCCATCTGGCGCGTGGACATCACGCCGCAGATGCGGGCGAGCGTGGAGGCTGGGCAGGCGCTGTTCAGTGCCAAGAAGCGGGCAGGAGTGCCCGCGCTCCCTTCTCCCGTGGACACCGCCGCCCACGAGGCGGCCACATCCCCGCAGAATGATCTGCCGGAGCCGACGCCGGCGCAGAAGGAGGCGGGGAACTACGCCAAGGGGCACGTCACGATCGCGGGGCACGAGATCAGCATCGAGAACCCCGCAGGCTCGAAGCGTCGCCCGGAATGGCCGGCGCTGAAGGATCATTACGGCTACTTCAAAGGCACCAATGCCAAGGACGGCGACCATGTGGACGTGTTTGTGAAGCCCGGCACGCCCGAGGACTATGCCGGGCCGGTGCATGTGGTGCGGCAGAATAAAGTCGAGACAAGGAGACAGGGAGACAAGGAGACAGGGAGATTCCAAGCCACCGCCCAGTTCGATGAATACAAGGTCATGCTGGGCTACCCGACCGCCGAGGAAGCGCGAGCGGCCTATCTGCGCAACTACGAACCCGGATGGCCGGGGCTGCAGCGGATGACTTCGCACTCCATGGCGGACTTTGAGACGATCAAGGCCTCCGTGTTCACCGTGCCGGCGGATCGCGTGCCAGGCGTGCGGGAGGCGGACAAGGCGCTCAATGCCGCGGCGAAGCGCGGGATCAGTGCCCCGATCAAAGGGATTCTTGACGGTCTTTCCAAGGCCGATTGGAATCACACAGACCGGCTTTTGACGAGCAAACTGGCGGGGCCGGTGGTCAAAACGGCTCAGGCATTCAAAAAAGCCGGGGGCTGGGTGGCGGGGAAGGTGGGGCTGCCGGATGCGGAGGCCATGCTGGAATATCTGGCGGAATGGAGCGTGCAGGGACACGCCAGCCGTCATCACGTGTCTGCGGTGCCGGTGGACATTCCGGCGCTCAAAACGCAGCACAAAGCCGCGCTGGAAGCCGCGAAGGCGGCAAACATGCCCGCAAAAGAACGCAAAGCGCTGGAAGCCGCGCAATCGCGTGAACTGGTGAACGCCCGTCGTCAGCACCTCACGCCGGCGCAGATGGCGGAGTTCAAGGCAGGTCAAAAAGCGCAGCTCCGGCGCCTCTGGAATCAGGTGAAGAGGCAAATCATGCCAAATGCCGCCGTTCCAGGCGATATTTTGGCAAAGCGCATCGAAATGAATGCCAAAACCTCGCTGGCGCAGGAAAAGGCGCTGGATGTGGCGGGCCGGGCTTTCAAGGGTAAGGCCAAGTTCACGGACATGGCGCTGGATGAGCATTTCAGCCACCCGGAGGTCAAGCGCCGCATGTTTTTGGCGATGGATGACCAGATTACCGGTGGGGTGACCATGGCCGACCTCACCGCCGAGGAGCGTAAAGTGGCGCAAACGTTGAAGGCCCTGCGCGAACAGCATGCCCAGGAGCGCCTGAAAGCCGGGCGGCTGAGCTTGGACGCTTACCATCGCCTCAAAGACGGCATGCCGCATTACTACGCCGAGGATGTCAAAGCGGAGCGCAGCATGCTGCGACGCATGGCGTTGGGCCTGAAGCGTGTGTTTGCGCAGCGGGGCACCGCCTTCCACATCGTTGATACAGCCACGAAAGACGCCGATGGGGCGGACGCGCTGGTGCCGTGGACGCCGCCAAAGAGCAGCAAGGCGACGTGGTGGTTCCGCACCAAGGAACAGATGGACGCGCACTACGAGCAGCACATCGCTGAACAAATCCTAGCGGCCAAACGCATCAAAGGAGCGCAAACCATGGCGGAGCTCGATCCGGCAGACCGCAAGGCTCTCAAAAACTACGCCTGGATGACGGATGCCGACCGTGCTGCGCTGGCAGGTGTCACGAGGGAGTTGCTGAATGCCCCGGCCAAAATGACCCAAGCTCAGCGGGAGGTGGTGGACCGCTTGGAGGAGCAATTGCGGAAACGTTTCCAGAAAAAAGTGCCGCTGACCTTCGATGAGCACCAGCGAGCCGGATTGATTATGGATCCGTTCTATGCCATCGGGCGGCAGCTTGCCGAGGCTGGGCACGATAATGCCACGGCGGAGTTTTTCAACTACATCGCTCAACATCCGGATTACACCAGCGATGCCGCGCAGGCAGGCTACACCGAGATGCCAGACACGCCCGCCCTTGGCCGATTGGCCGGGAAATGGGTGCGGGACGATGTGGCTGCCGAGGTGCGGGAGATGACCGACATCCCGCACATGGTGGCTCAGTTTTACGATTGGTTGCTGAGCCTGTTCAAATTTGGGCACACCGTGCTGAATGCGGGCTCTCATGTGCGCAACGTGATCGGTAACATCAGCTTTGCCCACATTGCGGGAAATAATCCACTCAATCCCGGCAACTGGCAGCACTACGGGCAGGCCATGCACATGCTGCGCAGCGGTGAAGGGTTGGAAAACCTCTACAAACTGGGCATCCTCGGCGGGGACTACCTCACGGCGGAGATCAAGCGCACGCTGCGCCAGCTCATGCCGGATGCCAAGACGGTGATGCAGGAGATCGAATCCGGCAATCTGACCTGGCTGCTGAATTTCAAGGAACACCTCGCCCGCCGCATGGAGGGGCTGACGAAAATCCCCGGCGCTGTCATCGACGGTGCGGCGGCCGCCTGGAAATGGGAGGATGACATCTACAAAGTGGCCGCTTTTGTGAAGGCCAAGAGCATGGGCATGACCGATGAACAGGCCACCGCGCATGTGCGCAAGTGGTTCACTTTCTACGACGGGGGCAATTCCAGCCTGCTCAAAAACGTGGGCCGTTTTGTATTCCCCTTCCTCAGCTTCAAGCGGGAAAGCCTCCGCATTCTCGGCAACGCCATGAAAGAACGCCCACTGGCAGCCATGTTTACCTTGCTACTGCCGCGGGCGATCACCCAGGCCAGCCTCACCGTGGCGGAGTGGAAAATCTTCATGTTCCTGCTCGGAACCGGCCTTGGCATTGAGGACGAAAGAGACAAGGAGGACATCATCAAAGATATGAAGGGCAAAGCGGGCCGCCTGCTGGCTCCCTTCACGGATGCCAGCCTGTTTTCCATCTTGCTGCCTTGGCGCGATGAGAATGGCGGGTTGATGCAGTATGACCTCAGCGCCGTGCATCCTTTTGCCGACTGGTTGAGCACACGCATCGAGGATGACAGCACCATGAAATGGTGGCAACGCACGGCGCAAGACATTGCCGCTGGCTCGCCGTTCGTCAGCCTGTTTGGCGAGATGGTGACGGGTAAAGATTTTTTCAGCGGCTCAAGGATTTGGGAAGATGACATGCCCGACTCTGAAGCCTACGGCAATATAGCCGCGCATACGTGGAACAAACTGGCTCCGCCGCACATCGGCGTGCATCCAGCTTCATTGAAGCGCGCGCTGGAGCGCAGTTCCTCCAAGCTGATGCCTGCGCGGAGTTTCTGGATGCAGCTTTCCCGCAATTTGGGAGTGGACATCAAACCTGCTGGACCCGATCTCTACCGCAAGGCGGCGGAATACCGCAAAGAACACAACCTGCCCGCGAGTCAGCAGGGAGACTTTGAAACCACTGAAGCCGGACGGGCGCGGAAAGAGCTCTACCGCCTCAGCATCCAGCCGATCATCGACGTGGAGGCATTCACGGCGCAGGTGGAGAGGCTGGAGGCGCTGGGCAAACCGATTGCCCCCAAAGACCTGATCGACATGTTTGAACGCCGCAAGCCGGAGTCCATCATGGCCCGCAAATCTGAGCAGCAGAAATTCCTCCGCTCTTTGCCACCGGAAAGCCGGCGCATCATTGAAAGCGCCCAACAGCAGCAGAAGGAAGCCCTGCCACGCGCTCGTGAAGCCCTCGCCGAGGCGCGCAAGAGGCTGAGCTATGGTGCGAAGCCGTAACCCCGCTTTGACTTTCGCCTGATCCCCTGAATAATCATCTCACTCCTCGCCCCATGTCTGACGCTCCCAAAGTTGTTGTCCAATCGTCTTTGCGCCTCACTGCGGCGCGGGAGCAGGAGATGGTGGCGTTTTGCGTGGATTCGCTGGCGGCCATCAAGCGCGAGCGCGGGCACCTTTCCCCGGGTCAATACCAGCGCGGCACGTGGATGTGGAAACGCGCCATCGCCACCGCGCGCTACAACAACGATTTCCGCGATCGCGAGAGCGATCCGAGCACGAACGTGTTCAAAAACCGGAACATCACCTGGAATCAGGCCAAGATTTTCGTGAACCAGAACAAATCCCGGATGAGCCGCGACTACACCGGTCGGTGGTTCGCCGTGACGCCCGAGGGCGTAGAAGACGGACATCCGGCGCTGAAGCCAGCGGAGCGCTACTTTCAGATGCGTGCAGCCGATCAAAAGCTGGACGAACGAATCGTGAACGACGCCATCCGCGCCACGCTCATCCGCGGGGAATCGGTCTATCGCGCGGTGCCGAATCGCACCACGAAACGCGAGAAGCGCATGGCACGGGTGATGATGCTCAACGGGCACGCCGTGAAGGACACGCGCGGCGAGGTGATCACCGAGTTTGATCCGTGGCTGGCGCTGCCGGACGATCCGACGCAGGAGTTCCTGATTCGCGATCCCAAGGTGCGCCGCGCGATGGCGCAGACGCCGTATCCGCTGAGTGAGCAGGCGCATGAAATGCTCATCGTCACGGCGCAGCCGGCGGGCTGTGATTTGAGCTTTCCATTCTGGGGCGATTTCTTTGCCTCCATCTACGCCGCCAGTCTCGACAAGGCCGAAGTGAAAGGCCACGAGTTCGAAATGAAATTGGATGACCTGTTTGATTCGCTGCCGAATCACCTGCTCACCGCCGCGGCAGATGCCTACTACGCGCAGCATTACCAGGGCTGTCTCGATGGAGCCCAAACGGAGCACCTGCAGCCGAATCTGATCAAGGGCGAGCAGCAGGACGGCAAGCAGGAGGTGAAAGACCCCAGCGCGCTGGGCCGGAATCACTACGCGGAGTTTTGGTTCCGCTGGGACCCGGTGACCGAGCCCGGCAAACCGCGCCGCCGGCAGGACCTCATGATGCTGCTGGATGTGGCGAACGCCTGGCCGATATGGTATGGTCCGGCCTCCGAACTGCTGGGCACGGGCTGCGCGCATCCTTACGGCTGTGTGCGCGTGCGCGGCGTGGAAGGCCGCTGGTGGGGCACCGGGCACTACGAGGACCACATGGACCTTTGCGAGGAGGTGGACGCCGATTTGTGCCGCCTCAGCATCGAAAAAGCCAAGTCCGGCAACATCCTCATCGAAGATCCCACGAAGACCGAGGAGGGCAAAGCGGGCCTGCCGCTGGCCTTCCGCACGCCGAGCACCTACCGCGCGGTGGGCTCCGCCTCCAAGGAGGACATCCTGAAAGTCATCACTGTGCAGGCTCAGACCACGGAGATTGAAAGCTGCTTGGAAAAGAATTTGCAAGCCCTGACCTCGCGCGGCGGCATGATCACCCCGGGCGAGGCCGAGGCGAGCAATCTGGATGCCGCGCAGACGCTGGGCGGCCTGCAAATCCTCGATCAAACCAAGACGCTGGCCAACGACGACCTTGAGGACGAAATCACCAAGGGCATCGACGACCTGCTGGAGCGCTGGACCGAGCTCGAAGTGCGCAATCCGCACGTGCAGCAGCTCGAAGAATTGCTGGCCGGTGCCATGGTGGAGCCCGAACCGGAGCCCATGCCCGCGCCTGCACCTGCACCGGTGCCCGGTGACGCGATGGCGGCCCCCGCGCCGGCGGAAGCGGTGGCTTTGCCGCCGGAACCCGTGAAGGAATCCACGCTCGTGCTGCAAATGCTGGCCGGGCTGAAGGGCCGCAAAGCCCGCTCCGCGCTGAAAGTCGTCCGCACCAAGAGCCGATCCACGAAAGTCATCGCCACCCAGCAGAACATCAAGACCTTGATGGACGAATACTCGAAGCTGCCCGCGCCGCTGCGCCAAGCCCAACGGGAAACCTACTTGGGCATGCTGCAAACGCTGGATCATCCCGATCCGGCCGGCGCGCTGGATAAGATCGACGAAGCCATGGCCGAGATCGAGGCCATGATGCCGCCCCTGGGGCCGGATGGGCAGCCGCTGCCACCCGCAGGCCTCAGTGGGCCGGGAATGGAGCCCCTGGCCGAAGAAGAACCACCCGCCGAACCCGCGATTTGATCCATGCTCACCCAAGCCGAAACCGCCGCCCGTGAAGAAGCGCTGAAGATTCAGCGCGAACGCGAGGCTGCCGAGGCAAAGGCCCGCGCGGCGGAACTGGCCGCCCTGTGCGCCACGCCGGCGTTTCAGCGCAGCATGCTCGGTCCGGAGGGCTACCTGAGCGGCCTGATCGCCGATGCGGAGGCGGAATTGCTGAGCGACACGAAAACACCGGTCAACGATGCCGTGAAAATGGCTGTGAACCTCACGCGCTGGCGGGATGCCCGCCAGATGCACGCCGATTTGCAGCGCTTTGCCACCACGCCCGCCAGCCCTGCCTCCACTGTTTGACTTTTGCCCGTGAAACGGGAATAATCATCTCACCCCATCGCCCGCCATGCCTGCCGCCACGATCACCACCTCCTCCGCCCGCGCTTTGGTGGTGCCGGCCAACTCTTTCGCCTACGCGGTGAAAAACACCTCGGACACGCAGGTGCTGCTGCGGCACAACAAGACCGTAGCCACCAGCGGCGACAACATGGGGATGCCGCTCGATCCGGGCGAGTATCGCCTGATTTCCTTTGAGAAACCGCTTGTGAGCGATTTGTCCATTCTGGGCATCCACGCTGGCAGCGGCAGCAAAACGGTGGCCTGGGAGGCTTTCCGCGAGCCCGTGAAGGCCGTGGCCGGCGTGTCCAGCACGGCCAATGTGATCCTCAGCACCAGCGATGTGCAGATCGGAGCCATCGAACTCAAAAACGCCAACGATGACACCCGAGCGGCGGTCGGCGCGGGCAGCGGGCTTTCCGGCGGCAGCAATGCGCTGGCCGTGGGCGGGCAGATTGGGGGATTTGGTGAAAATCCCAGTGCCACCTTCACGCGTCCAGCCGATACCACGGCCTATGCCAGCGGCGATTTGGTGGCGAATCACACCACGGCCGGCAGCGTGGTGGCGATGAGCTTCACCGTGGCTCGCGTGGCAGCGGGACACGTCAGCATTCGCAAAGCCCGCCTGCAAAAGAGCACCACCACGACCAGCAACGCGGCGTTCCGCCTGCATCTCTACCGCGCGGCCCCCACTTTGGTGGGAGGCGACAACGCCGCCTGGAGCACCACGCGCAGCGGCTACCTCGGCAGCATTGACTTTGCCAGCACCAATGCGCTCGCTTTCAGCGATGGCGTGGCCATCAACGGCCTGCCCGTGCTGGGCAGTGAGATCAGCGTCAAGCTCGCCAGCGGCACCACTATCGTGGGCCTGCTCGAAGCCCGTGCCGCCTACGCTCCCGGCAATGCCGAGGTGTTCGCCGTCGAACTCGAAACCTTCCAAGACTGATGCCGAACCGCCTCCAGCAACGCCGTGTGTTTCATTCGGGCTCCCGGCGTTTCAATCCGCTGACGCTTGCGCCGTCAACGTGGCTGGATGCGTCTCAGGAAACGCTGGCCAACAACACAGCCGGTCAACCGTTGGATTTCAGCGGCAACGGCCGCCAATTTAAGCAAAGCGTCGGCACCAAACAGCCCCTGTTTGTGACTGGGCAGCAAAATGGATTGCCGGGCTGGGTTTTTGATGGCGTGGACGATTTTGTAAAGCCAGATGTGGGCCTCGCAGTGAAATGGGTGTTTTTGGTAGCGAAACACAATGGCGCGACCTTTCCGGGTTTCTCAGGGTTCTACAACAACTTGAGCAGTGGAGGTGGCGATCACACATTCATCGGCAATAGCGGCGGAACGACTTTGTTCGGTTTTCCGGGTTCGCTAGGCACGGTCACGTATCGCTTCAATCGCGCCGTGTCGGCGTCTCGCGCGGCTCCCATGAATGCGGCGGGCTTGATGGTGGCAAAGTTTGGCACAGCGGTGAGCGGCTTGACGCTGGGACTGGGTGGTGATCGACTTCTAGCGGGGCGCTGGTTCAACGGGACTGTGTTCGAGCTTTTGGAGTTCACCGCAGACCTCAGCGATAGCGATTGCGCCGCGCTGGAAAACTATCTTGCCGCCAAATGGGCAACCCCGTGATTCAATCGCCATGATCCGCGCTCTCATCACTCTCAAAGCGGCCAATTTGAACGACGCCATCGCGTTGGCTCAGCAAGCGCCGTTTCATGTGCCGGCCGAAAAAGCCGTGGATTTGTTTGTGCCGGCCAATGAGGAGCGCAGCGAGGACGGATTGACGGTTATCACGCCGGCCACGTTGTTTTGGGCCTCGGGCGAGTTCACAGAGGAGCATTATGCAGCCATGAGCACGCAGGCGGCCGGTTTGGACTGGGCCTCGGTGGATACCTACAACCTCCTCACCCAGCCCGACTTTCCCCGCACCAAACTGGCCGAACTGGAAGGCCAGACGCTGTTTGCCGCGCCAAAACGCTGACTTTTCCATGAAACTGCTCCTCGATCCTTCCCACCTTGAAATGCCCGGGCGTGTGGTCGGGGCCATCCTCGGCACCGTGACGGCGCTGCTGGTCAGTGCCTGGCAATGGTGTGGCAGTTTGCTGGCTCAGCTTCCCACGCCGGACAAAGTGACCGGCTGGCAGGAACGCGACATCTACCTGTGCGCGGCCATTGCCTCCGTGGCGGGCATCATCGTGCTGCTGCGCTGGATTGCTACGAAATGGATGGTGTCCCAGGCCGACAACACCGAGGCGATGAAATTGCAGGCCGCCAGCAACAACGCCGTGGCGGAGGCGCTGACGGGACTCAAGGACAGCATCAACGGCATCGCGCTCTCTGCGGTGCAGAAAGCGGTGATGCAGGCCGTGCCCGATCCGCATCCGCAGCCACTGGGCGCCGCGCCGAAGCGAGGCCGCCAACCGCCTCCAGATGCGTCGTGATTGACTTTTCCCGCGATTCTGAGTAATCTTCTCAACCCTTCCACTCCATCACCATGAAAACCCCTCGAATCCTATCCGTCTTTGCCCTCGTGCTCACCGCGGCCCTGCTGTGGACCTCTCACACGGCGGCGCAGTCTCCCGTGCTGAACAACATCACCGACCCGCAGAACGGCACCGGCATCGCCTACAAGGCCAAGGCCCGCGTCATCACGGCCAGCACCACGATCACGCGCACGGATCACACGCTGCTCGCCAATGCCACCAGTGGAGCCATCACGCTCACCCTGCTGCCCGCCGGCACGAACCAGACCAATCAGGTCATTGTGGTGCAGAAGAACGACAGCAGCACGAACGCGGTCATCATCGATGGCGCAGGCAGTGAAACCATTGACGGCACCACCACCATCCGATTGACGCAGCCGAATCAAAGCGTGGTCCTGCAAGCCGCGCAGAGCACTTGGCACGTCCTCGGCCAAAGGCCGGCGAACAGTTACACCGTGACCGCCACCGGCACACTCACCGCAGACCAGCTTTACGGCAGCACGTTTGTCAATACGGGCGCGTCCGGCTCCATCGTGCTCACCCTACCAGCGCCGCAGCTCGGCATGAGGTTCCGCGTTTATCTGACCGCCGCGCAGGATGTGGACATCAATGCCGCCGACTCCACGCAAATCCTCGCGCTCACCAATGCCACCGGGGATGCCATTTCCAGTGCCGCCACGATCGGGAACTCCATCGAGCTCGTGGCGCTGAGTAGCACCACCTGGGGCGCGTTTGCGACCTCGGGCACCTGGACGGATGTGAACTGACCTCTTCACCCTCACCCGGCGGGCAGCGATGCCCGCCTTTTTCTTGCCATGCGCCGCCGCGTTTTCATCTTCATCAACGGTATCCTGAGCAATCCGGGGGACTCGGACGGCTGGACCGATCGCGCGGTGACGTGGATCCACACGCGCACGCCGGATGGCATCTATGGCGAGAAATTTGAATACGCCACCGGGCCGCTGACACGTCGGCTGTGGCAAGGCGAGCGCGCGCAGGCCATCGCGCGCATGGTGCAGTTTTACCACCGCGCCAAGTATGATGTTTCACTCGTGGGCCACTCGAATGGCTGCGACCTCATCGCGCGCGTGATCGACGGACTGAACGTGAGCGTGCGCAGCGTCCACTTGTTTGCCCCGGCGGCCGATGGGGCCGATTTTGCGCGAGCCATCCATGAGCAGGCCGTGGGCCATGTGTATCTCTACGGCAGCACGAAGGACAAGGCGCTGGGCTTCGCGCGCGTGACCGGTGTGGCGCTG
>JACCDR012299848.1_pt1 | contig 14593 bp, 15 predicted proteins | sample 7446431 | NCBI WGS metagenome assembly JACCDR01 (sample SAMN15323443, study PRJNA562643) | freshwater metagenome | isolation source: river surface water | place: USA:Blue River Watershed | collected 2017-08-17 | reverse complement strand
GGCAGCGTGGCCAATCGCGCATTCTCGCTGGCCCAGGCGAACGGCCCGACTGGGTCAGTTACCGACGTGTCGCCCTATTACAGCTCCCCGTTTGCGGGCTCCATCGCGGGCCTCAGCTGGAAGGTCTACAACAGCGCGGCCACGGCGGGCACCATTCAGATTCAGTCGGTAGGGGCCACGACCAACATCAACACTGGAGCGGTTAACGGCACACTGGGACAGTACTACCAGACCTTCGCGCCAGGCGCGTTCCCCTATCCCGCCAACACGCAAATTCTTTTCACGTCAACCACCGTGGGCTGGACCCAAGCGGGCGGCGGCGTGGACCTTCAAGTGTGGTTTTACGAGTAGGGATGGTATACTAGAGCCATGTCAAAGTCATACGGGAAAATGATCCAAAACGGGACTTTCGCCAATACCGGTACAACCCTAATCGGGTTTGACGGTGGAGTCGACCGTAAAACCGATGATATGACCTCCAAGCCGCCCCAGCTGTCGGCGGCGGACAACGTCTGGAATATCACGCCCGGCGTGGTGCGAGCACTCCCGCCGCTGATCCAGGGCCGGTATAACCTCAATCTCAGCAACAACAGCACGAACTGCTACGGAATTTACGACTACAACGTTCAGGAGCCCTTTATCCAGGGCCAGCCCGTGGCCTGGTCCGAAGTCGCCAACGGCGCGATGACCTCGCCGATGCTGTCGGTCAACGCCAGCGCCCAGGGCTTCCCCACAAGCAATATCGAAACAAAACCAAGTAACCCGGTTTACCCAATTACCATGCGCGCCCGCGCCCTGAATGCGTCCGCGGTGGGCGATCTGGCGGGTGCCGGAAATCAGATTCCTAGCCCCTCGGAACAGACGCCGCTCTACGCCTACAACGCCTCCACGGGCATGGGCATGAGCATTGTCATCACCCGAGCAAATGCCACCACGCTAAACTTCTTGGCCTCTGCGGCGTCCGGCGTAGCGAACACGCTTAGTCAGGTCGAGGCTTCGGGTACCCTGACCATCGTCTCAACGCAGGCCATCCAGGCCGATCTGGTTGCGTGCGGTACCGGGTTCGTGCTTGCGGTCGTGGGCAACAGCTCGGGCTCTACGACGCAATTGAACATGTACGGGGTGACCGTCAATGGCGGGACCGTAAACGGCCTTTCGGTGCCACTCGTTACGCAGACTCTTAGCGCGATTACCGCGCCGCTTAACACCGTTCTGTGGTCGTTTTGTGGCCCTTATGACGGAACCAACACGACTGTGTCGGTGTATACGTTGGTCGGAGGAGCGCTGGCCCGGCGCACCATGTCAGAAGTTTCGGCCGGAACCGGCGTTACCGTGGCATCCGGCCTCACCGTGCTCGCCAACACGCGAATGGCGGCGTGGGCGGGCCAAGCCGGATCTAACTTCGTAGCGTGGACATCGACTGCAACGAACGTAATCGTGAACCAGTACGGCATTGTCGGTAACGCATTGAACGCGACCTACAACGTGACAACCCCGTCCGCTGCACTTAATATTGTCGGGGCGACCTCCAGCGCCACGACTGGCGCCGTGTTCATTGAATACAACAATGCGTGGGGTAACACCGCGCCCGCGCCCTCGTTTAACTCGGTTGTACTTCAAGTCAACTCGTTTACCTACACCGCGTCGAGCACAACTCTGGTTGAGAACCAGTACTGGGGCACGTGGACCGGGGCCAAGATCGTCTCGAAGCCGTTCCAGCTCACGGGCACGAATCTGAGCGTATTGATGCGCACAGGCTCCGTGGACCCCGGCACATCGAGCACGACGCAGTACGCCCAGCCCACGTACTTTATCGTGGATTACCGGGCTCGCGTGACCGGCCGCTATGGTGAGGGTCTCGCCCCGGCCGACACGACTCTGCAAAGTGCATCAACGATCACGTCCACGGCACAGCTGTTCGTTCCGTCGAACTTCACATTGACGGCCCCTAACTCGGCCAACATCTACGAGATCATGTTGCCGATCTGGCGCAACGTGGTTGAGGGCTTTTTGCCCGGCCCCTACACCCCGGCCGCCCTAAACCTGTCTTACAGTGTCACGACCGGCAGCACAACGTCGGCGCAAACCGGCCTGGCGACCACGAACGTGGCGCTCGGCGGTATCGGGCCGCCCAACGTGATCTACTCGCAACCCGTGCTTCTGACACTGTCGCTGACTGCCGGCCTGGGCGCGGCGTTGCCGGCGGTGGCCGGGCGCAGTCAGGTCATCTCGGCTCTACAAACGACCATGTCAGATGGGCGCATCCTGCATGAAGCAGGCTGGCACAACAGCCCTCACGTGCTTTACGCAGCGGCCGCGGCGGGTGGCGGTAGTGCCACTGACTACCCGGCCGGCACGTACCTGTACCGGGCCATCTTCCGCTGGACCGATGCTGCGGGCCAGGTGCACCGCTCGGCCCCCAGCCCAGTGTTGTCGCTAACAAACACGGCTGGCTGGGCCTCTCGTCAGCTCGTCATTCCGTGCCCCGTGTACACAATGCGCGGCGATTCGACCATCCCGATCACCACTCCCGCAGGTGGCGGTATCTACTGTGAGCTGTACCGCACCGATGCCAACGGTACCGTGTTCTACCTGGTGGCCAACAGTGTGACTCAGGTCGCAACCAACATCGCGACGCCCGTTACCAGCACCACTATGGCACGGGTCACCGACACGTACCCCGTTCTGTCCAGCTCGAACTTCACCGGTACGGCGTACCCTGCCTACTGGCAAATCACGCCGGAGTCGAGCCCGGCCCCCAGCTTCATTTGGCAGGCCACGAATCAGGGCCGGTACTTCGGGTTGGCCCAGGTAGACGGGGCTTACCGGGTGTACTACACGAACATCTGGACGCCCGGTGTCTCTGTCGAGTGGAACGTGCTGGGGTACATCACCGTCCCGCCGGAGCTGGGCGACTGCCGGTCGATCGCGCCGATGGACGACAAGATGTTCATCTTCGGGTCACTGGGCGTGGGGTACTTCTCCGGCTTTGGACCAGCCCCCGTGCTCGGTAGCAACGGCATCGACCGCGACATCAATGATCCGAACTTCAGCGCCGTGGTGCCGATCCCCTCGGCCCAGGGCATCGTAGGCACGGGTGCGCCGTCCGTGATCCCCAGTGGCGTCATCTACCAGTCGAGCCAGGGCATCGTGCTGATGGACCGGTCACTGACCGTTCAGTACGTCGGCGCGCCGGTGGACCCCATTACGGGCACCTTCGGAAGTGCGCAGGCGGTCTACGGCCAGTCCGCCGTGCTGCCCAAATTTCAGACCGTGGTCTTTTGCAACCCTTCGGGCGACTCGCTTATGATGGACTACAACACAGCCAAGTGGTCGGTCATTCCGGCTGCGATCCACGGGCCCATCACGTCGATCATGCAGTCGCGTAACGGGGCGATTTACGTCAATCAACAGCCCGTGGTCAACAACGCGTTGCCTCTGACCTTCTCAGCGGTGAACAGCGCTTCAGTGCCGGTGGGCATCTCGACGTTCTACGGGGGCACGACCGGCGCGACGGGCAATATGCTGACCACGACCGGCAACACCCAGCCCCAGATGGTCTTGGAGACCCCCTGGGTGCTCACGGCAGACAATTTGGCAGGCGAGGCGGATCTATGGAAGGTCCAGCTCTTGGGCGAGTATTTCAGTCCCCACAACCTCAAGATCGAGGTGGCCACGAACTACCAGCCGTTCGGCATCGTGAAGGGCGACACCACGATCTTCCCGATCGACAACACGCCGGGCAGCCCCGCCGGGACGGTCAAGCCTTACCCGTCTTACCAGTTTTCCGTGACTATGCCGATCAACACCCGCGTGTGGACCGTCAAATTCCGCATTTCCCTGCTACAGCCTACAAAGACCACGCCGACGCTGGTTAGCGAGTTTGCGCGGTTAACGGCCATGCTGCTGCTTTCTGGTACAATGCAAGGCAATACACGTCAAGGACCGGGGGCTTCGGGCTAATGGGCAACTTTCTGACAAAGGGCAACAAGTCGGTCACTCCGCCCAAGCCGCTAACGGTGGGCACTGGAGCTACGCCTGCGCCCAGCAGCACGTCAAGCGACCCCAACAAAGAGGACGAGAATGGCGTAAGCTATTCCGGGCCGGACACGCAGGATCCGGGCGGCGGCAAAATCCGCGTGCAAATGCCCGACGGCTCGTACCAGTGGATCCAGCCCGGCGTGCAGACCAGCCCGGTAACGATCAGTCAGGGCTCCACGTCCCAGGGCGGCCTGGCGGCCGGCGGCTGGGGCGATGACATGAAGAAGTCCGACGCTGATGTGCCGGTGAACCTTGAAACTGATGGGCTGGTGAACACGCTCGATCAGGCCATTCAGTCTGGGCAGAACGTCGTTACAGCCAACGTCCAGTCTCAAGCGAACCAGGCAGCGAACCTGGGCCGCCTCCAGGCCGGCGCGGGTACCCTGGGCGGCAACTACGCGGCCTCTGGGGCTGCGGCGCAGGGTTCCGAGGCGACGATGGGCCAGCACGTGCTCCAGAACGCCGGGCTCAGCGCGGCGCAAGCCTCCAATGATCTGGAGGGGACGTACGGCCAGGCCCTGAGTCAGAACACCTCGCAACATCAGGCGATGCAGCAGGAGACGCTGAACAGGAACGTCCAGTCCATGTCGGACGAGATCGACAAGATCAAAGCCCAGATTGCGGGGCGCAAGGACGCCCAGGCCCTGAGCATTCAAAAGTACCTGGACGACGTAACGGCCGCTATGATGGCGTACCGCAACACCGTGGCGTCTGGTAATGCTACGTTTCAAATGGTCGGCGACCTCTACGGCGGCATCCTCGGTGCAGTTTCGAAAGTGATGGCAATGGCATGAGCATTGACTGGAGCAAATTCGACCCTAACCGCCCGATGGACCTGTTCACGGGCGGCACTGAAGCCCGAGGGAAGGCACAAGCCAAGGTCGACCAGGGCCTGTCAAACACGGGCTCAACCGCGATTGGCGGGATTCCCGACTACGCGGCGATGATGCAGTCGATTCAGCAGGCTCACGACCAGCAGATCAGCCTGCCCGTGGACATGCAGGTGGCGATCAACAACGCCGCCCAGTCCCAGCTTGGCGCGAACCAGGCCCAGAAGATGATCACTGGAGGCGGCGTGGCCCAGGCCGCGAACCAGCTGGCCGGCGACGCCATGGCCAACGCGGCCATCAAAACCAAGTCGGCGGCCCGGCTGGACGAGGCTGTTGGCAACAACATGAACAAGGCTAACGAGATGGCCATGGGCGAGGCAAAGGACAACGGAGCCCGTGCCCTGAGCAACCTCGGCGACGTGGATCTGAGTAACCTGAAGGCCCTGCACATGCAGGCTCAGGCCGACCACGCGAACGCGGGCTTCAAGAACACCACGGATGCCATGGCGGACGACCTGTCCTTCGCGAATCAACAAGGCATTCAGAAGGTCAAGGGCGCGGCGCAAGCCTCCCAGGACGCGCTCAACTCGGCCACGATCGCCCAGGACGTGGTGGCGTGGGGCCAGGCCATGCAGGTGGCCCGTGCAACCGGCGGCGCCGCTTCGGCCGGTGTTTCTGCGGCCGCCCACAACTCCGGCAACGAGTACGACACGGACCCGAAGTTCGCGGACGCTTCCAGCGACTACACGGACAGTGACGGCGATACGTGGAACGGCGACGCAGCATGGGATGAAGGTGACTAATGGCTGAGAAACTCGACTACAAGGCAATCGCCAAGCAGGCGATCGAGATGAGCAAGGCGAGTCAGGGCGCGCAGAACGCCCTGAGTCAGAAGCCCGCGACCGTTCAGCTCACCGAGATGCTGATGGGCCTGATGCCGGACCTGTACAAGGGCCAGGACCCCAACGCGGTCATGCAGCAGATGCAGCAGAAGGCCCTGGAGCTGAAGCAAAAGCCGGCCATGGAGCTGGACCCCGTCGCCGGCACCTACGGCGGCGAGATGGCACCTGTGCAGGGCTCCGTGCGAGGCGAGCTGGACCCGATCCAGACCCGCCAGGTGACGCTCGACCCCGTAGTCGAGGGCCAGAACGTGCTCCCCGACAAGAAGACGGGCGGCAACGTGCCGATGCCCAAAGACCTGGATAACGTACGGGTCCAGTGGAAAAACATGTTCGGGACCAAGCCGCTTAGCAAGGAATCCAAGGCTGTTCTGCTAGAGATGATGCAGAATCACCCCGAGGCCGACCCGAACGAGGGCATGGCTCCCACGGAACACCCCGAGGAGTATATTCCTGGAGTTAAGGGCCGTCGGGCGATTCCTTCGACCCAGGCCGACGTGGACAGTCCGGAGACCAGCACATGAGCGGGACCAGCGCGGGCATCGGATACGGCAGTCAGGGCGGCGACGATGAGGCCCTGGGCGGCACTTCGGGCGGGGGCTACGCGCCCGCAGCCGGCGGCCAACCGGCCGGATCGCCTATCGCCAGCTCCTCGGGTGAGCCCCTCCCGCAGAGCGCGCCTACGCCTGGCGTGAGCGCCGGCCCCATGGACATGATTGCCGAACAGCCCCAGCCCCCGCCTACCCCGCAGATGGGCATCGGTGCCACACCGTCGAGCGGTAAGACCAGCGACGAGTACGCCAAGATGGCGCTTGGCGTCCTGGGCAAAGGTGCTAACAAATCCGCCGACATGGTCGAAAAGGGCATGGAGAACGAGACCAACACCGCGCTAAACGCCGGTACGGCTCTCACAAACGAAGGCGACGCCAAGCAGCAGATCCTGGACAACTTCACGAACGTGGAAGTCCCCAAGATCATGGACCGCATGGCCAATATCGACGCCCAGTTCCAGCAGAACGTCGCGGCGGCCCAGACTCGCACTGAGACCCAGATGAAGAAAGTGCTGGGCGCGGCGCAGGCGGCCCAGGATTTCCAGTTCCACGACTACTGGGCCGAGAAGTCGACCGGCGGCATCGTGCTGGGCATTATCGCCCAGGCGCTCGGCGGCGCGGCGAACGGGCTCGCGGGCAACCCCGGCGCGCCCACCGCCATGGACCGTATCATCGAGCGGGACATGGAGCTGCAAAAGACCAAGTTTAGCAAGCTCCAGGCCAACGTGGCGGAACAGAAGGGTGTTTACTCAATGTTCCGCGAACAGCTCATGGATGACATTTCGGTCAACACGGCGTTCCGCACGGCGCTGAACCAGAAGCTGACACAGCAGATCGATATTATGGCCCAGCAAATGGGCGTGCCGAAGATGGCCGCTGAGACCGCTAAGGCTCAGCTCTTCGCTTCAACGGCCCGCAGCCAGGCCGAGGGGGCCAAAGCTCTCGCCAACGTCTACACAAACGAGGCACATGCCAAGTCGGGCGTGTACATGGAGCTGGCGAGAGAGAAGGCCGCCCTAGCTGCCGCCGTTGCCAAGGCCCAGACCGCCGCCGGCAAGGTTAACGAGGGCGCGATGCAGAAGCACGCCGACGTGGTGACCGCCCAGGATGCGCTGCAAAAGGCGATTCAGAACCCGCACATGTCCCCTTCGGAACAGCGGGCCCTCGCCGAGTACGTCGCCCAGGCCATGCAGAACAGCCCCAAGCGCGGTCCCCGCCAGGACGAGCGCGAAGTCCAGGGTGCGCAGATCAGCGGCACCGGCTTGCCTCACTTTAAGTCCTGGAATCTCAATGAGATCTGGACGGCCATTGCAGGCGCTGACACGCAAAAGCTCCGAGAGATGGCCGCCGACCTGGCCAAGAAGGACCGGCTGCGTACTCGGAACCCGTCCATGGTTATGGATGCCGACAGTGCCCCAGGTCCCACCGCGCCGAGCGAGGAGTAAACCGTGGCCAAGTTCATCGGGCGAGACTTTGTAGGTGACGACGGCCAGATCATGACCGCGCGTAACGATGCCGAGGCGCAGCGTTACACGGACATGATGTACCAGCCAGCTACCGTCAAAGACATCCAGCATGACGAGATCCGGAAGGTCTATGATAACTGGTACGGCGCGGCTGCGGCCTTCGGTCAGGGCGTTCTTTCCTCCATCCCGTTCGCCCAGACCGCCATGGTGGGTGTCATTGGCTCCGTGCAGGGCGATCAGGCGGCTCGCGACTACGCAGCCGAGGTGTCGGGGCTCCAAGCCGCCAACCCGATCAGCTCGTTCGCGGGTAGCGCGGTCGGCACGGTAGCGGGCGTAGGAGCGGCCAGCAAGGTCGCCGCAGGCGTTTCGGCGGCGATGGAGGGTACGGGCCTTCTGGGCATGAGCCCGCTCACCCAGGGGGCGGCGACGCTCCAGCAGGTGGGCACGGGTGCGGCCATGAACGTGGCGTATGGCGCGGCCAATCTGGTCGACCGGGCAGCCTTGGCGAACGCGGCGCAGCCCGACGGCATCGAGCGGGTATTCGCGAACGCGGGCACGGACCTGCTGTTCGACGGCATCGTAGGCGCCGGCCTCGGGGCTGCCCCCGCCCTCCTCAAGAAGATGGGAAACTGGGGCGATGCCCTGGCGAACAAGCAAGTGCGCCAGGGGCTTGTGGACAACAAGGCGTATGCGGATCTGGTGAGTCAGGGCCGGTCCACCCAGTTCGGCCAGGCCATGGACAACTACCAGTTGTGGGGCAAATCCCCGGCTGAGGCCCGTGCCGTGGTAAGCAGCCGCATCGACGAGCTGACCGAAACCATGAACGAAGTGAAGCGGGCCACGAAAGACATGCGAATGGCCCCCATGCAGTCGGCAGCCCTGACCGACGAGCTGGGCACGATCCTGGGCGAAACTCACCCGGCGGACGCAGAACGCGCGGTTCAGTCTCTCATGGAGAGCGGGAATGCCCCGAACCTGGGCGAGCTGCACTCCATCCGGCAGCGCCTGGATTCGAAGATTAACTGGGGCGTGGTGACCGACGAGGCGGCCGCCGCCCAGCAGCCGCTGGTCGAGGCCCGCAACGCAGTTGACCGCCACATGACCCAATACCTTCAGGGTCTGAAGGGCTCCGGTGCGCCGGTGGACACGTGGAACGCGGTACAGAGCGAGTACGGCACGATGGGCCTCCTCAAAGACGGTCTGCGCAAGGCCGGCGACGCGGTGGGCCCCAACAGCGACCGCCCCTGGTACAACAACCTGCTGGGTTCGGCCCTGGGCGCGATGTTTAGCCCCAAGCTCCACGTGGCCTACGCGGGGGCCAAGAAGCTGTCCACCATGATCGAGAATGGGGAGCTGGCCGAACAGGCCAAGGCCATGGCCGGCCTGTTTCACAATACCTCTGAGAAGCTCTCCAAGGCCGTGTCGGGTGGGCTGATGGGGGCTGCGGCTGAGACCGCCGCCCTGCTTCACGCCGACGCGCCCAAGGGCGACGACTTTGACCTCTATTCGGCCCAGGTGCGCCACGGCATGAAAGACCCAGTCAAGGCCACCTCGGGCGTCTTCGAGATGGCTGCCGCCGCCGGACTACCTGACGAGATGGTCTCCGCCATGTCGACCAAGGCTGTGACGGTTAACGGCTTGCTCGGTGGGGCCCTTCCCAAACCCATGAGCCCCGGCTGGGGCGCGAACCTGCCCTCCACCTCCAAGCCCTCGCGCATGGAGCGGGACAAGTGGATTGGCCAGTACAACAGCGCCACAGACCCCAGCTACGCGGTTTTGCACCCCACGGCTGAAAACATGCAGGTCATGAAAACCGTGTATCCGGAGCTGTACAAGACCACGTGCGACGCGATCCGGCAGCAGCTCGCCGCCAACCGAGACGTCCCCCTTCACGGCCAAATGTGGGCGAGCCGCGTCCTGGGGTATCCCGTGGGCGGCCTCGCAGACCCCTTCTTTTACACGCTCATGAAGACCGTGCGGATGCCAAAGCAGCCCCAGCAGGCGGCCCCGGCGGCTGGCTCCCCTGGTACCGGGGATAATGTAGACTCCTCAGAACTTACGCGAACTCAGTCCCTCCAGCAAGGAAAGTAAGGTATGGGCGCAGTAGCTGATATGCACAATCCGGGATTCGTGCGCAACTGGGCGATCCCGGCGACTGGCACTGCCGTTCCTGTGGGGCTGAACATCACGACCTACCCGGGCCTCCCCGGCGTGACCTGGTCCGTGACCCCCATTGACAGTATGACCAGCCTGTCGCTCACGTTCGACGTGGCCGCTGGTTCCACCGCCGTGGGTACGTTCAACATTCAGGTGTCGGACTTCGGCGACAATGAGCGCCCCGGCTACGACCCTGCCCCCTACGCGAGCACCTTCCCTTGGGCTAACCTCCTCCTGCCCAACGGTTCGACCACGCCGATCACCGTGCCGATCGTGAGTGGTGCTCAAACAATCAACCTTCAGCTTCCCCTACTGTCATCGCAATGGTTGCGGTTGACATATACTGCCACTTCCGGCACGGGGACTTTGAACGTTGCGATTACTGGCCGCGCCAATAGTCGGACTTAACCTTAAAGCTAGGATAGGATAGGATAGCATGCCTACTTTGACTTCAAATATGTGGAAGGGTGACGTTAACACTAAGGTCCCCGCCCTCAGCCATTACTTCACGTTCCGCGTGACCGGTGCGAACTTCGCCCAGTCCGCTACCACCGTGTTCAACCTGCCGGGTAACTACAACCTGCTGGGTCAGTACACTCCGGCTCAGGCCCCCGCGAACTTCGCGCAGACCTCCAGCCCCTACGACGTGAACAGCGAGCCGCAATTCCAGGGCGCGGTGTTCGTGCCGACGCATATGGACGTCCGCAACCCGAACGGTACGTTCGTTTCCTCGGGCACCGGCGCCGCCGGTACCGCGACGATCGCCCTGTTCAACCCGAACGTGGCCTCGATCAACACCCTGACCGGTGCCGTGACCCGCACCGCGGGTAGCGCTGCTAACAGCGTGAACCAGTACATGAGCATTCAGTGGACCGCGAGCACCACGGGTAACCAGATCTGGAGCCAAGAGGCCGTGTGGGAAGACGCCGTTTCGGCGAACAGCATCACGACCGGTACCCCCGCTCTGGGCGCGAACCCCACGCTGGTTCAGGTGCCCGTGGCTGAGACCCCCGCTTCGGCTCCGGGTTTCATCGCCGCCCCGGTGCGCTTCGGCCTCGGTGACTCGCTGGCCATCAACGTGGCTACCGCGGGTTACGTGGCCGGCAGCACGCTGGCCGCGACCGCGACCCAGTTCACCGTTGACGTGTTCGGTTACTGGCTCCAGGGCTTCTAAGAGAGGGATATCGTGAAACGGTTCAAAGAGGCCGTTACAGTCGCGGGTCAGGTGGCGGGGTTGCTCGCCATGCTGGCCGGATTGGCTGGTTTTATAAACCAACGGTACCTGGATTACTTGGAACAACGTTTTGCGACTAAAACGGATTTCAGCAGGCTGGAATCTAAACTAGACAAGGTGATTGACTCATGCCCAAGAAAGTAAAGACCGCAATGCCCGCGAAGACTAACTACGTCTGCGCGGATCCTGGGATCAAAGGCGGCCGCAGCATGAAGACCTCGGGTCTCCACGGCGCCAAGAAGATGCCCCAAAACGACGAGTACCAGCACGCCCAGTCGGCGCGCATGAACTCCGAGCTGAAGGGCGCCGGTAAGCCGTAATGCCAGTCCAGAACCTTCGAGCCTTCCGGGCCACCGGCGAGAGCTACGACGGTGGACCTGGTAACGTCCGGACAGTCTTGTGGCCGACGGGTGGCGCAATCCCGTCGGCGCAGACTTTCTCGCCTAATATCAGTGCGGTAGCCTGCACGGTCAACGACCCCAGCCCGCTGGCCCGCACGCTGCTTGTCAGTACGAGTGCGACCCCTCAGGTCGGCGAACTGCTGATTAAGAACCAAAATCCTTACTGGGTCACTTTGACCTTCACGACCAACAGTGCGACGGGGGCTTTCCCCTACACGCAGGCGTCCGTGGTGCCCCAGTCCGTGGCCATCCCCCCGAACGGGATTTTCTTCATTCCGGACAACTGGAGCCTCCTGACCGGCCTCGCCGCCCAGTTGTTCACGGACGGCACCCAGGCGGTGGCCCCGTCGACCGAAATCCTGTACTTTGACGTATGTCAGTGGGGCTAGATTATGTCTAAGGTCGTCAAGTTCGCGTTCGATTACATGTCCCTGAGCGACGTCGTGCAGGCCCTCCCGTGGCCGGGCGGCTATAGCCCCACGCTCCCCACCGGCCCCAACGTGACGCCCGTGAATACCTCGGGCATCTCGGTCACCGACAAGTACCAGACAAACGTGGTCGCGGCAGCTGGCCTGACCTACGGAGTCACGAACCTGTCCATCGCGGCGGCGACCGCGAGTCAAATGACCCTAAACGTGCCGGCTTACACGAACATGCTGATTTACAACGGGTCCGGCGTGCGCCTGGTCATGGCCCCCGTCGGCTACGTGGGCACGAACATCCCGGTGATCGCGTGCCGCCCCGGCATGATCAGTCAGTGGTCCTGGACGCTTCTCAACGGCGCGCCCCCGGCGAACACCACGCAGGCCGGTACAATCAACTCTTTTATCTTCTACGCCCCGACCACGAACACGGCCCCCACCGTGGCCCCGGCCAACACAGCAAACCTGGCGGCCAACAGTGGCGTTCAGATCTTCTGGTGGCAGGACAATCCACCTCAAGACTAGCGCGCCGTCCCGCCCTGCGTGCGGGTATAGTGTCTTCTTTCAACCCAAGGAGTTTCGCATGGCAACTACTTCTACGACCACCACAACCAAGACTGTGGATAGCACGACCGCCAAGGCCCCTAGCCTGAACGGCTTCGACCTGGCTATGGTTGCCGCAAGCGCTCTGGTGCCGATGGCCCTGAGCGCCATGGGCATGGTGCCCAACCCCATCGTGGCGGCCGTGGCCGGCATCCTGGGCGCGGTGTGGACCGTGGCGAAGACTTTCCTGGCCTCGAAGCACCTGGGCAGCCGCGCCGACGTCGAGGCGGCCGTGGCCAAGGTTCTGGCGGGCATCGAGAAGGCCACCGGCAAGGACATCCCGGCGGACATCGAGTCGGCGATCGAGTTCGGTGCAGGAGCTGCGGCTCAGTCGGCCGGACTGACCAAGGATGCGACGGCCACGGCAGCCCCGCAAGCTTAAAAACCTCCCTGCAGGGCGTGCAGGAGTTAGTCACGGACTGAGGCCGGGTATTACAGTCACCGGAGAATACGCACCGTGCAATTTCGATAGGCTGGGGCGGCGTGGAGTGAGTGGTGTAAGTCGTGAAAGTTTCCACACGCTCGATACCTTCTCCAGCTCCCCTTCCTCCCTCCCCCTGCTAAGTTCGCACCATGGACTACGTGGTGCAAGTGGCGCTCAAGCCCGAAGAACTTCCATCCCACATTGCCCTACAACTAGGGCAGATGTACCTCAAGCGCTACCGCCCGAATCCGGCCATTGCGGCCATCCGCGAGTTCAAAGCTGGCACCCGCCAGGGCGCGCTGTGCTGGGCTATAAACGACGCCGGCAAGGTCCTGGGGTGGGCGCTTAGGGCCAAGCGCGACGGCAGCTCCTACACGGACGTAATGCTTTTTGTGAACCGCAAATTTCGGCGGATGGGTATCGGCGACAAAATGCTGGATACCGCGAAAAGGTTTCATCCCGGCTGCAACATTGCGTGGTACCCCCACGACCAGGACGCCCAGGCGTTCTTCAAGCATCGCACTGCCAAGCAGTCGGGTAAGATGCCCTAATGCGCCACATCGATCTGATTGTCATCCACCGCAACGAGAATGGCCACACAGGGCGCGAGCTAGTGCTTCAGGGCCAAGCCGAGTATAACCTGTTTATTCGGAAAGACGGTACAGTCGATGTTGTGGTTCCTCTGGAATATCGCGCTGCGCATGCTGTTGGCTACAATTCCCGTTCTGTTGGTATCGCGGTTTACGGCTGCTTTATGGATGAGCTGGACGGGCGAAAGTGCTTTAACGCGCATCCGACGCAGGCGCAACTCGACTCGCTAGATCTGCTGATCCTGGGCCTTCAGTGGTGGCTCGGCACGAAACTTGCTGTCAACGGGCACACGGAGCTGCCGGGTGCTAGTCGCGACCCCAAGAAGGTCTGCCCCGGCCCCAATCTCGACATTAACGCTGTCCGCCGCCGTACGGGGACAAAAGGACTATGAGCGATGAGCAAAGAGACCGTCGAAGGCGCGTGGTCGCTATCCCCGCCTGGCTTGTCATCTGCCCAGGGTGCGGATGTCGTTTCGTTTGCACGTATGTTGGAGCTGGCGGTGAGGCTATCTCATGCGACGTGTGCGGCGGGGAGTTTGAGTGCGGAGGGGACGCTGGTGGATCTGGAGGCCCAACTTAGCCCTCGGAAGGCTCCGTAGGCTCGGCGGCCTTCTCCACGACTAGGTCACGCAGGACCAGCCGGGCGGCCTGGTAGCACTTCTCGAAGAACTCCTTCGAGGAGAGGTTACGCTGGCCGCTGGTGCGCACGATCTCGTTCCAAGCCGCTTCCAGGTACTCCTGGGGCAACTCGCCGTAACGCGCCACGTACAGGGCGTGCATCGCAAGTGCCCGGCTCGCGGTCTCAGACTCGCGTTGCAGGACTTGGGCCGCCATCTTCGCTTGTTTCACAGCCAAGTGCTTGGCAGTGATCTTCTTGGGGAGTGTTCGCATGGGTATACTCTACACCGGCGCGTTAGGGTTGGCTAGGATTATTTCGGATAGGCGAGGCGAAGGGTCTCAGCATCGCCGAGGGTT
>JACCDR011486200.1_pt1 | contig 14593 bp, 13 predicted proteins | sample 7446431 | NCBI WGS metagenome assembly JACCDR01 (sample SAMN15323443, study PRJNA562643) | freshwater metagenome | isolation source: river surface water | place: USA:Blue River Watershed | collected 2017-08-17 | reverse complement strand
TAGTCGCCACGGTCTTCCTTGGGGGCCGGCCCTTAAGTCCACTATCGACCTTGTGCCAACCTACCAAGTTAGGTCCTAGTGGTCGCGAGTCGAAGTACTCGTCCTTGATGACCACAAATGATTCTGTTCCTGCCTTCGCGAGCCTCACTCTTATCACCCAGACCGTCTCTTTGCCGTGGGAGTTAACACTCTCTATTGTTGGAAATACCCATTCCATATGATCCTCAGATAGAGCTCCAGGGATCTCAGTGCGGTAATCGCGGATATGTATATGCGTACTAGCCATGTTATTCATCAGTCAGTATAACTCTAATACACTATGGGCCACGGACTCGTCCTGAAGCGGGCCCGCTATTGAGTACACCATGCAATGGGCCCCTAGCATACCATGTGGCCTTCTATGTGGTGTACTTGACTGCGGGCCTACTTGGTCCGCTGGGCAAGGTACTGCAAGTTCGCCCCAGTGTACATACATGGCTCCTTGTATTGATATCCTATCTTGTTATAGAACGTGCAGGCAGGAGCCGATGCAGGGTAATCAGTGTTCCCATATAGGAAGTTAACGATGGGCCTTGACGGTGTACAGTAGATGCCATGACGCATCATATTGCAGTTGAACCCATCGCCACAGGGAGCCGCACAGTAGCTGTCCTTGGCGACATTCATGGCCGACCCGCTGCCCATTCCATGCGCCCCACTTGCCGCCCCCATGCCGGCACGCGAGCCTGCGAACTCAGCCGCATCTGGAGCGCTGAGCAACGCTTCATGAGACGTGTCAGTAGCCCCCAAAGCACTCATATTGGGGCAATGAGGGCATACTGTTGCGTTCGGACATTCATCGCATGAGGTCACTTGCTGGCCGTCCCAGTATGTATATGTGTAGTCCATTATGGGCACTGAGTTGACCACTCCAGCGGCCACTTGTATCTCGTTTGCATCGTTATACACGCCGACTGTTCTACGTATACGCGTCATCGTCTCCTTGCCGACCGCACAGACCTGCCAAATGAGTATCAACACTAGCACTAGAATGAGTATCATGAGTATACTTATGGTGAGATTAATCTGAATCCCCGAAAAACGTCCTCACGTGCTGTGTTATGATCCTATCATCCTTCTGCCCATCAGTCAGCAAGCGTATGCTGGGGTCGGACCTGTTCTGCTTCTCTACGGCGCATCTATAATTGTGGACCAGGATGTCTGTGTCCTGGGTCTTGTAGTTCACCCAGCGAACCATATTGTCCACCTTGGGCACGACCTTCTCGTTAATCTCGTCAAGCACTCGGTTGTATACATCATCACCCACAGCATCAGCAAGCTCGCGGTTCGACTGATTGACCACTGCCAATTGCTTGTTCGTGGCCGCATCGATCTTCTTGTCGACGTCCTGCGATATCCTATGGGCCCGCTTATCGAGCTCCGCCTTGACCTTCTCATCGATCATTGGGCCGACCTTCGCCATGATATCCTTCTGTAATGCATGTAGATCCTCTACTATCTCTCTGTTGAGTTGGGTCTTCAGCTCGCGTAGTTGGCGCGTTATCTCGAGACTGATCCACTCCACGTTGAGCGAATCAGGCCTAGGTAGTTGTCTTGTCGTCCTCATTAACTGGGGGCAGACCCGTGTTTATATCGGTAAAAAAGAGGGGCAGGACACGAGCTGCAACATCGCCATGATCCACTATATTTGATACCGCAGTACTCCACTAGGGGGCGTCAAGTCGCAGAAGCCATCCTTATCGCATTTATATCGTTCCTTCTTGAGTCTCTTGAGTTCATTCTCTTCCATGACGAGAGCAGCATGCTGCATGGCCTTCAGTGTGTTCTCATCGTAGTGACTCTCGCGGCCCGTTATAAAGTCATCGATGGTGAACATCGAGCCCCCCTCCTGCACCTCCTTTGATAGACTCTTGGTCACCTTCGTAAACAGTGGATCAGAGGCCAAGGTGCTGGGCACCGAGTCATCTAACGTGACACCTTTCATCGACAACACAGCGGCCTCACTGTCAAGACCATCTACTATATCTCCCTTCATCTTACGCAGTTCAAGGTACATCTCCATACGGAGCTCCTCTTTTATGGCCACCCTGACCTCATCAACGATGGACGCCTTGAACTCCGAGAGTAGGTCGTACAAGTCCAACTTGAGGTTCTGAATATGGTTAGTCATATTGCCCTCTGCGTCCAGCTCAATGCCCTTACTGTCCACTAGGCCGCATCCCTGTCCCCCGGGCGTGGTTGTCACTTGAAAATCGCACAGTTTCACTATGTCCGACGTTACCTTCTCGACGAAGGCCGTGGTACCGCGAATAGGCATGTTGAAGCGCAGGCCACATTCGGCCGCCGTGGCAGGTATGATTGCAGATATGAACTTCGTAATGGCGTCTGGTTCGTGATGCATGATGATATACAATACCACAGTGTAGTCTTCAAATGCCCGCCGTGCAGTGTGCGCTTAAAGCGATTTATAAATATAACTCCATGTATATATAGGTCGCGCCACTGGTAAGCCTCCGAATTTGAATATCATAACACAACTATCATTCATGGCAGCGTCACATCTGTTATATCAGGGAAGGATCAAGAGGGTAAGGTTTAACCTCGCAGGGGATGCCGACAATAAGGCCCAGTCGTTCACTAACGTGATCTCATATGATCTCATTAGGGGCGATGAGCCCTATCCAGGCGGCCCTTATGACCCACACATGGGCACGTTTGATTACTCTTACAAGTGCCTATCGTGCCACTATAACAAGCGCAACTGTCTTGGTCATCCAGGCCATATAGTCATGAACTATCCAGTATGGAACCCCATGTTCGTGGGAGAGGGCCGCAAGTGGTTGAAACTGATATGCTTTCAATGCGGCCATCCGATCATCAATATAGAGCCCTTCGCCCGCATATCGCGCGCCAAGATACTCGATGAGGCGTCCAAAGTGTCCCGTGTGGGCAACAAGAGGTGTATTCACTGTAAAGCCGTGCATCCCACCGTGAAGAAGCATCCCACGATGTCACTACTACTCATCGCTGAAACATACGAGGACAAGCGGCAAATAGACAAGTGGACCATCTACCCGCATAAGGCCGCAGAGCTACTCTCTAGAGTAACTGATGAAACTGTAGTGCGCCTGGGCAAGTCCATCTCATCGCACCCCAGGAACATCGTTCTACATATCATTCAGGTTCCCCCAGTGACCGTACGACCCGATGTTAAGAAGATAGGTGGCGGACGCAGCACCAGCGATGATCTCACCATCATGCTTCAAATTATAATCAAGAAGAACGAGATCATGCCATCTGCAATACCTGTGGTTATCGACGCCAAGTTCGAGAAGTCAATACACGAGCTCAATAGCGCCTACTACGACTTCGTGAAGGCCGGCGGTGAAGGCCTCAATAGCCTTGCTAAACGACTCAGGGGCAAGTATGGGCGCTTTCGTAAGAACATGATGGGTAAACGCGTCCGTAACATCTGCAGAGCCACTATAACCGGCGATCCGCGTATAAAGGTAGATGAGGTGGGCATACCACTGGTCTTCGCGCGCACGATCCAGTATGAAGAGACAGTGCAGGAGTACAACAAGAAGCAGCTCCTAATCTACGTACAGAACGGCCGCATGAAGTACCCTGGGGCCACCAAGGTCATCAAGAAGAACACGGGCACAGAGCACGATGTGGATAGCATCAGAGATATAGAGTTGGAGAATGGGGACATCGTCATGCGTGATATGATAGATGGAGACCCAGTGAACTTCAACAGACAGCCATCACTGATGGTCAGCAACATCAGCACCCATCGCGCCAAGGTCATCACTGACCCCTCTATCAAGACACTACTCATGAACGTGATGGCTACTCCGCTTGACTATACAATCACTGCGTTGTAGGGCGGGAACAGGAGACTGCTACTATGGTTGGTCAACACACCATGGTAGGCAAACAGTGGAAGGTTGACCTATGATGTAATCTCCTAGTGATGTAGTTGGTAGTGGTATATCGATGGAATAACCAATATACCACTACCAACTACACTGCAAGATTAGGAAAATGCGGGAACCTCCTTAGAGTCCATATTACCAAGCTGCAGATGGAAACGTCTCAGTGGCCGCGTTAATAGCGCCGGGTAGGGTAAAAACATATGGAATTGGACGATCCGCAGGGCGTGCCTAAGTCTCGATATAGCGAGAGATAAGGTGACCCCTCAACGACTTAACACTAATCGGTGGTGAATGTGGGTAGCTCCACATGATGATCCGCTTAAGATAAAGTCTACTCACTGGGGAAACTCAGTGTACATCAGCTACAACGCTGACTTCGATGGTGATGCCATGAACATCATCATCAGTTCGGGCATCGCCCCGCGCAATGAACTCATGCGGCTCTCATCAGTATCCAATTGGCTCATCTCGCACACTACCTCGTCGCCCTCAATAGGCCACGTAGACGACTCTATAATAGGCTCAGCGCAGCTCACTAGGGCCAATGTAAGGCTCAACAAGTACCACGCGATGCTGCTCTTTCAGAACACCACAGTGCTCCCCACGTTCACCGATGTGGGTGACTCAATCACGGGCGCAGAGTGCGTATCAAAGCTTCTGGCAGATACTCCTATCAACTTCACTAGGGCCCCTGAGTGGTACAAACCGGCCCTCTCCGCGCATATGAAATACGACCCTTCGGAGATCAAGGTGAAGATCGATCAAGGGCGCCTAGTGAGCGGTATCTTGGACAAAAAATCAATAGGTAAGGGCAGTAATGGCGGCGTCTATCATATCATCGCCAATGAATACGGCCCAGACCGCGCCCTGGACATCATGTTCAACATGCAGCAGTTGGCCCATTCATACCTACTACAGTACGGCTATTCTATCGGTATAATGGATCTTCTCATCCATGAGGAGGCCAAGCGAGAGATCGATGCCATAGCCTCTAACCTCATCAATAAATCCAAGCTAATCACTGAGGAGTTGATCAACGGAGAGATCATCCCGCCCATCGGCAAGACAGTCGAAGAGCACGTCGAGGACCTTCAAATCAATAACCTCAGTGTATTCGATGACTTCACGGACACCATCCTGAAGGCCATCAAACCCAACGTCAACAACCTACTGCGACTCATCATGTTTGGCAGCAAGGGTAAGATCGATAACATGTTCAATATGATGAGTGCAATAGGCCAGAAGCTCATCAACGGCGAACGTATTCGCCAGAAGTTCGGCTACAAGAGAACGCTCCCGTACTTCTGTAGATTCGACACATCTCCAGAGGCCAGGGGCTACATAACCAACTCCTATCTTGGCGGCATGACCGCTGCTGAGTATATCTTCAATGCCATGGCCGCGAGATTCGATCTGATCTCTAAGGCCCTCAGTACATCGGTTACAGGGGAACAGAACCGTAAGTCGATCAAGAACCTAGAGTCCATTATCATCAACAACTTCAGATGGGCCACGAAGGACAAGATCATCATACAGTTCGCATACGGTGGGGACTTCCTAGATCCACGTAAGGTAGAACGGGTGAGGTTCCCTACTGTCCTCATTGCCGACGATGCGTTCGCCACCAAGTACTCTCATGCGGACTATCCTGCGTTCTATGCGGCCATGGAGAAGGACCGCGCAGAGTACCGCCGAGTCTTCCTAACGATAGAACGTATGAACGTCAAGGAGTTGATGGGCGATGAACGTCGTATGCCTGTTGACGTTGAACGAGTAATCAACGACATACTACGCGACAATCAAGACTCACTAGCTGAGCCCACAACAGAGACCTTAGCCGCCATGGTGGCCACTGTCACAGCCCTCACCGAAGGCATACCATACGTACTAATCAATGAGATACAGGAACGTAACAAGACCCCTGTGCCAGAATACATCAGGGCCGCATGTCAGCTCCTTGTTATGCTGATTAGGTCGCACCTCCATCCAAACGCCCTAGTAGCCGCCAAGATGACCCCTGGAGTGCTCGGCCTGATCATCGACAAGATACGACTGCGGTACTCGCAGGCCCTTATAGATGCCGGCACAGCAGTCGGCATTATAGCTGCCCAGTCGTTCTCCGAGCCGCTGACCCAGTACATGCTCGATGCGCACCACAGGTCGGCCTCCGGGGGCACCTCGAAGCTCACTATGATAAAGGCCAAAGAGGTACTCAGTGCCCGCGAGACATCCCGCCTGGTCAACCCGACCATGCTTATACCAGTGGCCCCAGAATACAGAGAGAACAAGGCCAAGGTACAAGAGATAGCCAACAATATAGAGATGATGAAGTTCGGCAGATTCGTCACCGACTGGCAGATCTTCCTAGAGAAGTTCGGTGAGCCCGTCCATAGCAAGTGGCGTCATGAGACTGCGTTAATCAAGGAGTTTCTCAAGCTTAACCCTCTACTCTCGCCCCCTGGTGATCTCGTCAAGTGGTGCATCAGGTTCGCCCTCAACAAGACCACGTTGATCCTCAAGAACATGTCCATGGAGCTCATCATCTCGAAGCTCCGCGAGACCTTCCCCGACGTGTTCATAGTGTATACTCCAGAGAACGTGAAGAGCATCGTCATACGCGTATACATGAGAAGCGCGATGTATAAAGGTGCCGTCGATACCGACTCTGTAAAAGCATGGAAGGACTTGATGATAGACACCATCATCCGCGGAGTTGACGGTGTGACCAACGCATCAGTTGAGCCCATGTTACGCAACAAGATCAACCCAGATGGCTCCATATCACGTGACACCAACGTGTTCGGCATCGTAACGTCAGGCACCAATCTGAAGGGTATACTCTACAACAAGTACGTTGACAAGTACAACATACACTCCGACGCGATACAGGAGGTGTACCAGATGTTCGGCATAGAGGCAGCCCGTCAGAAGATCATATCGGAGCTGCGTAACCTTATACCGGACATCAATTACAGACACTACACGATCTACGCCAACGAGATGACGAGGACCGGCGTGGTTACCCGCATAGACTCCTCTGGCATGAAGGACAGAGGTGATAACCCGTTCCTACGAATAGGCTTCTCATCCCCCATAACAACGATGGAAGAGGTGGCCACCAATTCCTCCGTGGGCGACATTACAGGGGTCACTCCGGCCCTCTTAGTCGGCACAGTGCCCCAACACGGCACTCTGTACAACAGCTTCTATGTCAACAAGGAGTTCGTGCAGAAGAACATCAAACGCCCCGACGATGTACTTGAGTCGCTCTTCGAGTGAGCAGTTCTTCCAGTCAGCGACTGGAAGAACACCCACGAGAATAAGCCCCTACGTCCTCTTTTTTGGTCAACTATGGGGCCTGCTTGTCGGCTTACCATGTGGAACGTCCTGAGTGTCCTAAGCGTTGACTTATCAGCGCACTATGGCGACGGGCCCCGAGTCGGCCAAAAAAGAGTCTACGCGAACAACTCAGGGAATACCTTCTCTATGGCTCTGGCAAACGCAGTGTCGACTCCATACACCAACACCGGCTTGCATTTGTCTGCTACAACGAACCTTACGTGAGAACTCCCACATGTGATGACCAATCCATACGTTCCAGTTATCTTGCTCACGCGCCTATGCTCAACTACATGTGCCCGCATAGTAACGATCATCGGCGGATACAGCACTAATACACACTGGCCATCCCACAGAACAGTGGTGTTCAGAACCCTATCTTTGCAGTACCTCTCAAAGAACTCGATCTCAGCCGCCATACACGCTCTCAGGCAAGTGGGTCTCTGGCGGACTATCCCAGGCCACATTCTCTCAGTCGCACGGTAAGCCGCCCAACATACCATGGGCCAGCGCTTCAGCATCCCAGGATCGTCCCACAGAGATGCCCCTATGATCCTCTCCAGTACATCGTTTAAGCCTTCCATGTATCCTATGTCGTTACCTACTTGTATAGAGTGGTATACGGCACAAAATCAATTTTAGTCCTTTACTCTATCCACCATCTCAGTGAATGACCGTAGTATGATTATGGCCGGTGTACTGCGCGCCGGCGCACGTATTTCCAACCCTCCATCTTGCGCGATCAGGAGACTCAAATCCACCGTTGCAACAGGTCTATTCATGAACTCATCCAATGGTACAGTGATCATCAGCTTGGTAAACGAATAGATCACCTTGAATGAGATGCGTAGCTGCGGGTGGTATATCACCATGTATGCATCAGTCCTCTCCTTCGAGCGATCAATGACACCGAACCTCAGGTAGTGATTGAACATCTCAAGGTCCCCCTCGGCCTTGCTCAAGAACCCCTCACGAATGATCGTTGGACAGCATTTAGTCATCCATACCCGTGGATATGGATGACACCACCCAACACACCATGGGCCAGCGCTTTAGCATACTAGCATCGTCACCCATATCTGCAGATATGGGTGACTCCACGATCTTCCCTAGTACATCGTTTATGATCGCCATATGTAGTCAGCAGAGTGGTCTGTATAGACTACTATGCCCTTCTGATTCAATTTTCTCATAAAACATGAGGCTTCAGGCCTTAGACCTTCTTCGCGCGAAGAAGGTCAGGAAATATCTTCACCAGCGCACGGTATAGAGGGACATACTCCATGAGGCGAGTGTCACACGTTAGTCGTCCCTGTTCATCAAAATGGATAGAGACTCTACTGGTCTGTGACGTGGCCGCAAATGAGTACCCCAATCCCATCCTCTTAGGCCCAAACCAATCTCCACATCCCGCTATACAGATGAATAGGCGTAACAATCTATGTTTAACGTATACAACACCGTAACGCAACATCCCTACCGCTGTCCCTCCACTGTTTACGTACTGATCGAACACTCCCCCGTCTCCCTTAAAGATACCAGTGAAGTCACTGCGGACGATCCTAGGCCACACGCTTTGTCGCACATATATACATTTGTACGACTCCCAGCACACTAGGGGCCAGCTACGTAGCATCCGAATATCGGCCCACAGAGATGCCTCCACGATCTTCCCTAGTACATCGTTTATGATCGCCATATGTAGTCAGCAGAGTGGTCTGTATAGATTACTATACCCTTCTGATTCAATTTCCTCATAAAACATGAGGCTTTAGGCCCCAAGAAGGTCAGGAAAGATCTTCACCAAGGCATGATACAGAGGGATATGCTCTACGCGCCGCGCGTCGCTCATGATGTGTCCCTGTGGGTCAATCTGAATCAAAACCCTATCAGCCTGCGTCATGGCCTCGAAGGCGTACCATGTGTCCGCCTCCCCGTCCGCACCACCGCGTCCCGCTACGCAAATAGACAGACGTAGTGGCCTGCAACCAACGTATATATCGTAACGCAATCCTGCGGTCTCTGTTCCCCCACTACTCACGTATTGTTCAAATGCCTCTACATCACCTGCAAATATACTAGTGAGGCCACTACGGATGATCTCAGGCCAGACTCTCTCAGCCGCGCGGTAAGCCGCCCAGCATACTGTGGGCCAGCGTCTCAGCATACCGATGTCGGCCCTCAGGGACTCCTCTATGATCTTACCCAGCATGTCCGAGACCAACATGTATACGTACTTGAGTCCCAAAAATCAATTGTTTACGCTCTTCAGCGCTATGTTATGAACGAGACCAGGGAACAGCCTCAGAATCGTACTAAGGGACCGTGTGGTGCGCGCATGATTTGCTATCAGTGCACCTCCATAACACATATCGAACGTCACTCGCTCATCACCTGCATCAATAGTCAGCCCGTATGGATATACACTGTAGAACTTGCGATACATGCGTATATGGATACTCAACGCTGGACACGAAGTGATCTCCACGCATTCCCACATGTTCAGTCTTCCATGATCAACTATCCTACGATCAAGGTACCTACAGAACACCTCTACATCCCCACTTAGCCTACCATTCAACTGCCTGCGAACGACCCCAGGCAGCATCTGCTCTACCACATCGCAGGCCGCTCGGCATACCATGGGCCAGCACTTCAGCATCTCGACATCCGCCCGCAGAGACTCCTCAACGATCTTTCCTAACACATCGTTCAGGCCGGCCATATATACATCTCACGGCCTGCCTATTCAATTGTCATTCGGGCTATCAAAAAAGAGCTGCTAGGGAGCAACACGCTAACTAGAATATCTACTCGCCGCGTACACTCTTGACCAGTCGGAGGCTTACATATCGATGCAGCCCGATGTACTCTCGGTCGCCCGCGGTAAGCTTATCATGTAGAGACTTATCGGCCACGCGAAAGCGCTCCAAGTGCGTGGTCATGGGGGCGTTCAACTCGACTGAGAAGCCCAGCTTGGTCGCCTCGCTGACTACACACTTTACATTGCATAACGGCTCTTCGTACATCTTATCAGAGAACGGCAACATCACCGATATCATCTGCCCCACGACACTCAGTTTGTCTCCTGTATAGTCCTTGCGGATGGCATATTTGACCACTCCGTTCTCCTTACTCTCCCATCTCTTGCCCCTCTCAATGCCCTTCAACAGTGCAAACACAGCCTCCCCATCCATTACAGTGAAGATGAATACACCGCCCACCTTGAGCATCCTCGCGTTGAATATCAACAGGTTACGCATATTCTCGATGGTGTCGCACATGTAATGGAAGGCGAAGTTACAGACTATCCCATCAATAAGCCCAGGGTTGATGCCGAACTGGTATGTGTCGGCCATGAGCGCGCGATAGGGGGTCTTTAGGTCGGCCACTAGTGTATGCACAGTGAGGCTCTTGACATCCTTGACGATGAGCTTGTCGTACTCTATTTGGCGACTCTCTCGGGCCCCTAACCAGTCCGCGACATGCCTCTTTTTTGCCTGGAAGAACGAGTATTTACGACGAATCAGCTCGACTATCGCAGTGGGATCTATGTCCATGAACAGTGCGTTCTCTACGCCGATCTCTTGATAGCGGTGTAGGTCGGCCCCCCTGCCCGCTGCTTCGTCTATGACCCATCTGACCCCAGATAGATTGTCCTTCAACAGTAGGGAGATAACGAAGCGTTTGAAGCGATTGCCCGCCGTGTAGATGTCTGCGGCCATCTTGGTAAAATAGCTATCAGAAGGGGTCCATAAGCTCTCAAGGGGGAAGGGATCGATGTAGTTGAGATATATCAGCTCTGCAATACGGTAGTCATTGCCATAGTAGCCTTCCTCCATCTTGCGGTCCTCACGCACACCGTGGAATACCCATTGGCCAGCCGTATCACGCGACAGTTCAACTATCTTACCCCCCACGTCCTCTGCGGACCAATACAGGTAGGCCAACGGGTTAGCAGATGGGGAGAACTGCACTGGATAGTACTGGCCCTTAGTCTGCGGGAACATGGTCTTATGATGCGGTAGTAAGCCCAGGCCCAGGGACTCTCTCATCTTGTGACTAATGCCACAGAACAGTAGATATAGAGTCTTCCCTGCACGCACCTCGTATGGCGCTATACCGAGCATCTTCTGGGGCGCCTTGATCGCTAGGAAGTCAATGGTGTTGTTCTCTGCGGGTTTCCATTTGTAGTTCTTGGTGGCCCCATAGCCCTCATTTGGTTCAGTCAATATAAGGCCATCTCTGGGGAATGGATAGTCGGCCTCCCAGATCTCTCTGAAGCCCGCTTCAAACTCACTCAGTGGGCCCAATTTAACATACCGCTTGGCCACCGCTTTGAACCCATAGGCCCCCAACGTGGCCACCGCTTCGTCTATTCGCAGGACCCTATTCACGAACCCTTGCCGGCTGAGGTTCTCTCCGCGATATACCATGACATCGAACACATACACATCGTTACCCACCATCTCAGCGTCCACAATAGTGATAGCGCTGTCAACAACACCATCATTAGGTGTAGCTGATGATGCACTGAACTCCAGCATCTTGTCGGCCAATAGTATACGACATCGTGGCCCCTCAGCCACTACTATGGCCCGCTGTCCGTCAGCTTTAATGGTCAAATAATAGCCCTCGGGAGGGAAGATCTCCATGTAGTAGTTGTTCCTAGTGAGTACTATCACTTGATTACTGAGGCGCTTCAGGCGATGCGTCGGCTGCTTAAACTCGGCCAACAACTCGCGGTTGGTTATCAAGTATGTAGCCACTCTGTATATGGTCTCCTGATAGGCCGCCGCAGAGAGGTACTGTGGGTTAATCAACTCGAATACCTTGTCGATGATCTTCAGGTCTTTGAGGGTGGGGACTGCAGCCGCTATGTACTCGACCTCGACCTCGAAGGCATTAACAGCACTGAAATTGAGGGTTTCAAGTAGGTTGATAGCGGTCATCTTCTCATTGAACAGCTCGTATTTGATGCTCTTCAGGCTCGCCCCTAGGTCGGCTAATGATCCGTTCTTCACGGCCGTAAGATCGAACCGCCAGGCCGGCCTGATCGCTGTCTTGTCTCCATCCTTCGCCGCGCTTGATGAAGGTATGTCAATCTCAAAGCTGACCCTAACCTTAAACCTCACCATCGCGTTAGTGTTCGTTGAGAACTTGGCCATGGGGCTCTCTCGGGCCAGCCCCACAGAGTACTTAAGATAGTCATCTATGTGCACAGAGCGCATGATCCGCTGCTTCTTCTGGTAGGTATCCGAGAGTACTTTAGGGCCCGCAAACAGCATCTTCCTTATGTAGTTCACGCCGTCTCCACTTGAAGCGCCGAACACACTGTCGCTCACTATGTTAACAGAACATTCGAGAGTAGGTCGGGCCCCGACGGCATGTAGAAGGGCCCCATAGAGGCTCTCGAATATCTCCCTAGTTACGTCCTTCAGCCTTATCTCGAGCTCTAAGGTCTCCCCATGGGCCAACTTAGGGGCCTCTTGGGCATACCGTTCAATCATCTCAGCAAGGTGCTTCTCGACGTAATTACTCATTAAACTCCGCTATATATAGAGCGAGGAGAATCGATTCAATTGGGAAACGTTATAATTTACACGCTATCCTGTATTCTTCCACTACTCCAAGCTCTCTCTCTATCTGTTCATTCCTATATGGAACGGCCTTCTGTTCGCCGATGTAGGCCGCTGGGACCGCCTCAAGTAGGCCTATATCATGCAATCGGGACTCAATATAAGAGCGCCAATGCTGTCTGGGGAGACTCGCGTCCACCACTATCAAGTGGACCCCGTGCTTCCTACATAGCCGCCTCTTCACCACATCACGCGTTATCCTCTCGAAGTAGTTGATATACGGCTCGAACTCCGGAGCCCATTTGGTATGAAGCGGCCCAGAGAACTCAAGGGCCAGCTTCAGTGACTCGTTGTAGCCGTCGAGCTCAAGAGTATGTCCCTTCCACACCAACCACTTGGGATACACTGTGGGGAACCTATGCCGCGTTATCTCTTCTAGGAACCTAATCACCTCCGCCTCTGACTTGGACCTGGGATGCTTGACAAGGTTCTTCACTCGCAGTCTACTGCCCCCCTTGGCCAGCTCTATCTCATCAACCTTGACATGGGAGAACTGGGACTGGTGGTGCTCGCAATACTCGTCTTTTATGAGTAAAAGACGAGTATATCGAATCACAACCACCCAGGCCACCACGAGCACGATCAGTAGTATTGCTATATAAATCCACTGCATGCGATTATAATCCGTGTATATATAGACGAGGATCCTTTATGCAATACACTCAAAGTCTAGTAACGCGGTTCACTAGTTCGAAGAACACCGAGTACCTCTACAATAGACTGCTACTGCACTTCCCTCACGGCAAGGGGGCTGTTCAGAGCTACCTTCATACCAACTTCCAGGCCTCCATCGTGCATGCCGCAGACCGCCTTGCTCATGAGCTTAACATGAGTGACCCAATGCCCGGAGTGGACATCGCGGGCCACCTTGAGTGCTTCAATAATCAGTTTATAGCAGAGGGCGTGGAGTTCATTACCTCCCACGTGCTGGCTAATGAAGAAGCACAGGCATATGTAGTCCACGATGGTCTTCCAACATCACGGAGGGGGCATGCCCATCATCAACGCAAGGCCGACGATATACTGAAGATCTGGGCGGCCAGTCCCGCGCGCCCATGCGAATTAAGGGAGGACTGCGCGGGCGACGTGAGACGTAACCCATATTACGGCCAGGATAACCATAACCTGCACTCTGGGATCGTCTTCTGCGACCAGGAACATTTGGGGCAACAGCGGCATATAGATATGTACGAGAACACGTCCTATAAGATCGCTCTCAACGGGAACAGTCTACCGCATGAACTCGTACCATTTGGGGTCTCTACACCGGACTCTGATGCGCGGCTCTTGGGGCGCTCTATATTCCGCCGCAACGAAGCAGGAGTGGAGAATGGCATACCACGTTATGAATCCCGGCTGTATAACCGCCATCTAGAACGGAATATAGACGAGGGGTTACGCAACGCAGAGAAGGGGTATATGCAACGTGGGTACGATATGGAGTCTCTCTACCGCCGAGTGGACCACAAGAGGCAGGCTAGGGGCCGGTATAGTGATGGGCCCATGTGCCCGTCGCACGCCAACCATCAAATCTAAAATTGAATACGAGTCCCCTATCTATATGCTAACCAAAGAGACTACATGCTGTCTAACGACTCCAAGATCGATATCACTCCACGAACTGAAGAAGAGTATCAAGAAGCGCTCGCCAATGAACCCACGTTGATTGACCTTGCT
>JACCDR010894221.1_pt1 | contig 14593 bp, 14 predicted proteins | sample 7446431 | NCBI WGS metagenome assembly JACCDR01 (sample SAMN15323443, study PRJNA562643) | freshwater metagenome | isolation source: river surface water | place: USA:Blue River Watershed | collected 2017-08-17 | reverse complement strand
CGAAGTCGACCAGCGATAGCGTTACCTTCAGCGATGCAGTCGCCCTCGCCGTGGCGTTGTCGGTGGCCGAGAACGTATCCTTCACGGATACGGTGACGCGGACCGCCACCGTTGCGACTTCGGAGTCTGTGACTGCAACGGACACCGTCACCCGTACGGCTAGCTACCCGACAACCGACACGGTGGCCGCTACAGACGCCGTTACCATGTCAACCTCGGCCACAATCACCGACACCTTCACGTTTACGGACAACGTCTCCGTGGTGGCCTCGTATACGGTGGCCGACACGATCGCCCTGACCGAAGCGGCGGGTGGCATCGGGCAGATAATCGCCGACAACTTCTCGGTGATCGAGCAGGTAGCTGCTGCTGCAAACATGACCGTTGCAGAAGTCGTTGCGGCAATCGACAACGTCACTCGGCAGATCGAAGGCGAGGAAGCTTCCGCCAGTCCGATTACGGTGGTGCACCGAGCACCACAAATCACCATCCAGCAATTCACTCCCCAGATCACAATCAAGAGGTATACATGACCACGGCATTCGCAGCTCCTCCGCCGACTCGAATCGGCGACCACGCCCAGCGAAACGCTCGGGGCGGCCTTCACACGATGACGCAGGAGATCCCCCGCTTCCGTCAGCCCGGATACCTTCCCGGCGCGACCGCACTGTTCAAGAAGCTTCGGGGTGGCGAGATCGTCGAGCCGAAGGTAACGATGTCGAACGGCAGGCCGCCAAAGCGTCGTGGCAAGTGGCGGCAGCGCTTTGCCGACGCGTTCAAGTGGTTCGGCCTGAGTGCTACCTACCTGTCACTGTCGTTCGTACTGATGGTGATGGGCATGCTGATGGTGAAGGGCGGCGTCCTCCTCTGGCAGGGCTGGATCAGCGGACTCGGGCAGTAAGTCATGGAGTGGTACATCCTCGGGCTCAACCCCGAGCCATGGCGAGTCGGACCTCTCGGGATCGGTAGGACCGGCGGCAAGTTGCGCCCCTACGTCGGGCGCGACCAGCAGCTGTATGGCTACCAGGAGGCGGTGAAGGCTGAGTTGAAAAGGCTCTACCCTAGTGCGCCCCTGCTTCCGGAAGTCGAAGTGGAGCTTGTCTTCTACTTCCATCACGTGCTGGAAGAGTACACATCCCTCAGTGGCAGGAAGACCAAGGACAACCTGGCCGACCTGACCAACCTCGTGAAGGCAACCGAGGATGCCATCCAGGGTGTGCTCATTCGGAACGACCGCCTCGTCATGAAGCAGAGGAACTACCTTCGTCGTACCGACACTGATGATGCCACGCCTTATGTGGTGATCGGCGTCGCCCCGTACGTGGGCGAGAACCCAAACGACTTTCCCGACGAAGTGTGGGACGCCGTCGACATTCTCAACATGGAGCGCCGGGTGGCTAAGATGCCCACCGTGATACGACTACCAGAGCAGGACGTGTTCTGATGGCAATCATCTTGTGTACCGTAACCATCGACGGTGCCCAGGTGGCGAACGTGGAGATAACCCCGCTTGGATCTCCGTCCGCCGAACTACAGGACTACGAAGTAACAATCACCATCGACAAGGGTGATACCGTTGGCGCCTATCGTAGGATAGTGTACGATTGGCCTGCAAACGCCTCAAATCCACTGGCCCTGGCAAAGGCCGCATTGGCGTTGGTCGACACAGACATGACCGCGGTAGAAGGAGAAGTAAGTGCGCGAGGTCCATCAGATATGGAATGGGGACTCGGTAGAGTTATGCAAGCGTTTCGTTCCGAAACGTCTGGTCACATGCGTAATCACAGATCCCCCGTTCGGCGTGGACAACCAGTCCAACATGGCAGTGACAGCCTCGGGAAAGAGTCACGCCAGGAAGATCGCTAACGACGAATCGCCCGAGAAGGCGATCGAGGTATTCCAATCGGTGATGGACTCTCTCCTCCCGGCGACGGTGGACGAGGCCGACCTATACATCTTCACCGCACACCAGGTATTGAAGGAGTGGCTAGAAGTAGCCGATAGTCTGTCTAGACACGGGTTCCGTCGGTCGGCTATATTGGTGTGGGAAAAGGAAGGCCCCGGTATGGGGAACCTGGATTCCTGGGGAATGGGAATGGAGTTCATCCTGTTCCTCAAAAAGGGAAACCGGGCAAGGAGTGACACGAGGCGAAACGGGATCCTCCGGGTGCCGCAGCTTCGACCTTCCGAACTCAGCCATCCCCACGAGAAGCCGCTTCCCCTGCTGGAGATTCTCATCAAGCACAGCACGAACGAGGGCGACCTCCTGGTTGACCCGTTCGGTGGAAGTGGCTCACTCGTGCGAGCAGCTAAGCGCTGCCGTCGTAACGCCGTTGCGATCGAACTCGATCAGCGGAACTACGAACTGGCAAAGCAAAAGCTGGACACGACAGCAGACTCCATCCTGTAGCGAGGTACAATGAGCGACGAAGTGCGGGAGATCTTTCCCTTCACCATCTTCCGAGACCGGCCTGCGTTCGGAGACTCCCCGTTCCGAACGGTCAAGAAAGACTTCCGACCCAAGGTGGTGAGTGCCGACGACGCTCTGCCCAACCCCGTGGTCGAGGAGGAGAAGAAGGAGGCTGGCCCAAAAGCAATCTCACCTGCGACGGTCAGTGTCATGCAATTAGAGCACGGCTCCGACGAGACGCAGACAACGTCCAGCAATGGGACGCCGCCGGCCAGTCCCCCGTCGCCCGAAGGGGAGATCCCTGTACCTGTGGCGAAGGATACTCTGCCGACACCGGACGCCCAGACACCGGATGGAAATCCGCCGCCGCCTGTGGTGGGTACTGGACCGGAGCAGGGTCCGATCGACCCACCCCCGACTCAGATGCCTTCTTCCCTGCTCGTGGGCAAACGACCGAAGCTGCCGTCAGCATCTGCTTCGGATGCCCAGTAGTTCGTGAATGCAAGGAGTACGCCATCGGGTCCGGCATCGAGCACGGGGTCTGGGGTGGAGTGAAGGTCACGAGATCGGTAGGTTCCAGTGATTCCAAGGACACTTAGCGCTTCGGCACTGAAGGTTGCCGAAGCGTGCCCTTCTCGCTACTACGCGGAGAACATCCTGCGTGGGCAGCAACCGCAGAGCGGGGCCGCGAACCTCGGTCTCGTGATCCACCAGGCCCTGGAGAAGTTCGTAATGGGCCTGAAGATCCGGAAGGATCTGACCTGGGACCTGGCTGTGCTGATCGATCTGTACGACAAGGCATATGTCGAGATCATCGGACCGGACAAGAAGTCCCAGGTCTACCGTGACGGCAAGCAGCTCATCGCCACCTGGTTCGGGCGAGACTACATGTGGTCCGACATCTACGGCCGGAAGACCGTTAGCGTCGAGTCGAAGAACTCCTTTCCCGTGAAAGTCAAATGGGGCAACGGCGTGGTTGAGATCCCCTTCAACTACATCTTCGACCGCCTAGATCAGAACAGCGACACAGAGTTCACCGTAGTGGACTACAAGACCGGACGGTTCGCACTGTCCGTAGATGAACTTCGCGAGAACCTTCAGGCCCGAGCGTATGGCCTGGCAGTGGCGACGATGTACCCAAAGGCCGAAAAGATCTGGGTAGAGTTCGACTTCCTTCGCCACGAAAAGATCGGCGTCATGTTCACTCGGGAGGACAATGTCGCCACCTACCGGATGATCCAAGAGGCGTTGCGCCGAATCCTCGGCTACGACGAGACCAAGGATCTACCGGAAAACCTGAACGCCGAATGCGGCTGGTGTGTCCGTAAGGCTTCATGCAAGGCGCTCACCAGCAACATCTCGGTTGGTGGCCTGGGTGGTCTAGACCTGAACGACCAGGCAACCTTGTACTACAAGCTGGCCGCACAGATCAAGGCGGCGACAACACTGAAGAATGACCTGGAGAAGCAACTCCTCCTGTACGCTTCCGCGGAGGACATCCTGGACTTCGACACCGACGACGCTCGGGTTCGAGTCGGGATGAACATGCGACGTCAGGTCGATCAGGAAAAAGCCAGGAAGATCCTTGGCGAACAGATCTTCAGTCAGTACAGAGGTGGCCTCAAGATAGGCGACCTAGACGACATCGAAAACCGAACCGACATCACCAACGGACAGAAGGCTGCCCTCAAGTCGGCCATCATCCGACCGCCCGGCAACCCTACGGTAAAGGTAACGATGAAGAATGAGTAAGCAAGAGAAGCTCGAAGAACAACCGGAACGCTGTCCCAAGTGCAAGAAGCCGACGGTCCTGCAGACACCGGCCGCGTACTACTGCGGTCGACCATTGTGCAACTGGTCGGCCGCAAAGATGCCACCGTACTCCGGTGGCCCGGTGGCCGAGCGCAGGACGTTCGGATGAAAAAGTTCCTTGCCGGCGTTGCCGTCGGCTTTGCCCTTGCCGGGTTCGTGTGGTTCAACGACTGGGCGAACCGGCAATTCGACAACCAGGAGTAGAAGTGTGGCTCATCGGCGTAGGATGCCTGTTGGTAGGCATCTTCGGATGGTGGCTTGAGACCGAGAAGCTGATTCCCCACAGCTTCCTGTCCATCATCTTTCTCATCGGTTTCGTCGGCCTCATCATCCTCATCTTCGAGGCCGTGTTCGGTCGAACGAAGTAAGAACGGCCCCGACTCAGATCAAGGGAGTCGGGGCCGTTCTCGCTCTCTAGCCGCTACACGGCTGTCCACAGGCTGTGCATGCGTGGACCGCTGGTGTGTACGGCTGATGTTGCACCTTCCACAGGATCCATGCCCTCCACCACAGGGGCCAGTTGATCATACCCCAGATAACCACGCTGAGCCACTTGGGGAGCGGCTCATCCAGCTGCCGGAACACGACGGCTGTGGTAAGTGCGGCGGCCACTACTGCCATGAAAGCCATTGTGTTGCGACCCGTCACGTTCTTCCGCCACGGCGACCGTAGATAGGTCAGCACAAACAGCACCGACGCGACGGCTGCCGTGATGGTGAGCACGTGGATTAACGAGTCTAACACTTCGTCCATTAGGTATTCCTCTGGAAAGATTCGAGCATCATCTCCCCAAACCGATTCCGCTCTCGGAGCCGGTTCAGCGAATTGGCTACCGCATATACTTCCGGAGCCTGTCGTCTCGTGTCACGTAACGCGCGGTCAGCATTCTCTAGTGCTGCTTCCGCTGACCGCGCTTCACGTGCGAGGTTGCCCAGGTCTACTGGGTCATGGTTTCTCACATCGTCCCGCCTACGCTGCCAGGGCCACCTCATCTTGGAAGCTCCCTAGGTCCTTCGTCCTGGTTGTCCGGATGTGGTAGAGCCCGCAGTAAAGCTTCGGCGATTCGACCTAGCGTGAGAAGTTGGTTGACCTGCGCGGCAAGTTCCTGACGCGCGGTTTCACTCGCGAGGTAAGCCTTCTGCCAGTTCTCCATGATGGCGCGCATCTCGTTGATGCGGTCATCTCTGTCCTTGCGGACATCGTCGAGGACCCGCCTGGCCACCAGCTTGCCGGTGTAAACCATCCAGACTACCAGTGTCAGGATGGTTACGGCGCCCCCCTGAAGTAGCACTTCGGGGTTGATAAACTCTGGTAACACTGGATCCCCCGTCGCGCTGGTGGGTGCTAGTTGTCGAGCCGGCCGTGCAGTTCCTCGACCACCGCACCAGCGATGGCCGGGCGCTCGGTAGCCATGATGGCCTTCAGCTCGTCAGCCGTCACGGATCCACCGGCCGCTGCGACGGCCGCCTCGATCCGCTTCCGCATGTCCTCGTCGAGCTGGAACACCGGCGCGCTGGCCTTGACGGCGTTCATGATGGCGGCCTCGTCGGCCATCCAGTCACGACCGGCCATCGCGGTCAGGTCGCCCATCGTGGGCACGATGATGTAAGGCGCCTTCACGCCGTCCCGCAGTCGCAGGAACGCGTCCCACGAGGTGAGGCCACGGAACTCGATTGCGTTGGAAACGTAGATGGTGGGGTCACCATTCACCTGAACCATGAACATGCGAACAAGTCCTCCCGGAGAAGAAGTCGATCCGCCCTTGCCGGTGCGAGCCTGCCAGGCGGCCAGCGACTCACCACAGATGACGGAGAAGAGAGCCTCAAACGCGGCCTGGTCGTTCAGGAACTCGCGAATGATGCCGAAGTGAATGTGCCACTCGTGCGTCTCGTCGGGCACACGGAAGATGTGCGAGGGGTAGAATACGTACCCCTCGGGCTGGCGATCGAGGTCAGCTTGGCACAGCACTTCCTGTACGGCGTACATGCGTGGGTCATTGTTTGCCCAGGCGACGGCAACCCGAGCGCCGTACAGTGAGATGGGTCCGAAGTTCCCACCCTGCGCTGACGGAAACGTCCAGTCGAACGCTGCCGTCTTGTCGCCGGGACCCCGCTTGTTTCGGGTGTCCCGAATCGAGTAGTCGTTGGTCCGACCCTGCCGGATGAGGTTGTCGCGGGTGTTGTGCGACCCAGGCTTGTCGGTGTAGCTGCCACCGTACTCGGCCGAGAAGGCCGTCCCGGTGAGCGAGCAGCACGCCTCGATGAACCACCACATTGGGGCCGAGATGCGTGCCGGGTTCGGGTTAGCTCCCACTAGAACACCTTGCCCTTAGAGTAGGCGGCCTGCTCAAGCTGGACGAGGGTGTCGTTGTGGGTCTCACCTCCGGCGAGAGTCGGCACCGCCTCGCCGGCCCGGAGGTTCTGGTTGTCATCCTTCCAAACGACAACCCTCTCCTCGGGCACGACAACCTGCCGGGTCCACAGCGCCTGGATGATGGCGAACAGCGCCAGGACAACACCGACCAGGTTGTCGGGAACTGCATCACTCACCAGGATGCCGACGCTGGCGAGGAATGCGAACACGGCCATGACCAGGCCGCGAACGAGAGCCGGTTCGAGATGAACCAGCTTGTACCAGAATCCTTGGGACTGCGGCGTTTGAGATGCCATGATGTCCCTCCCTTCTTATATTCACAATAGCACAGACCTGAACAAAAATCGCAACCGGTGGCCGTGGCGTGGCTCACGTAGTCGGGAAGGTGTAAGCCTCGATCGACATGAAGGCGGATCCGCCGCCAGTGAAGTGGCCCATCGAGTTGATGGTTCCGTCGTTGGCTATGTCGATACGACTTGATCCAACGGTGCCCGCCGACGTGCTTAGTGAGGTGTACATCTTTCGCTCCGTCGGACGGAATCCAACCGGAAGGGTCGCAATGACACCAGTCGCCCCAGTGGTCGTATGCTTGATCAAACCCCTGAGGCGGACGACGCCACCGGCCTCCATCCTGTAGGCCCCTGCGCTGTAACCGCTGCCGTAATCCGACCAGTTGGTGGCGTACGATAGCGGCCTCCACTTGTCCAGAAACTCCCCGGACCCAAGGCGGATCTCCGGAGCGGAATCGCTGAACCCGCGTGCGGCAATCAACACCGCCCATTCCGGAATACTTGACTCCCAGGCCTTCATCGAATCCACGATGAATAGGTACCGGAAGAAGTTGTCGATCTGCGCGCCCGGCTCGATGCCGCACCACAGAGATTCCCCGGCCGCCAACGGTATACCCTGCGAGTACGTAACCGTGAGGTACGGAGAGCCACCCTCGGTCGATCGGTACGGGTAGTGGAGGATCAACTCGTCGCCAGCCTGCGAGTTCATGAACAACTCAGCACGGCCAGAGGCAAGGCCATCACGCTTCCGGCCCACGCCAGTGAAGTGGATCTTCGTCGGCAGCTTGAGGTATGTCCCGTCCCAGACAAACGAGCCCGAGTACGTGAACGTCTTCTGCAGGTCGGTGGCTAGCCGTAGCTGAGGAGTACGCCACGGTCCCGTGTTCCAGGTCTCACCATGTCCGGCCCAGGTCTCGTGGGTCTGCACGCCCTCAAGCTTGGAGAACGACATGGTGATGGACTTGGTGTTAGAGTTGCTTGTATCGGCCGAGACATAGAAGCCCATGTAGCCGTTGTAGAAGACTCCGCCACCGTTGGTGTAGGTGAACTCCTTGTGCCAGGCCGTGGGCTCGGGGTCGGCATCCTTCCACGCCTTCAGCCAGATGGTTTGACTGTTGGCGTGGTCGTTCCATTGGCGAACTCGGAAGTTAATCCAGTCTCCGGCCGCGTAGGTAAAGCCAGCACCAACGGCAGCCGACAGGTCTGACACGACACCCGAAGCCCGACGCCTTGCGGTGACATCGAGCGCGCCACTTAACTTGAAGTCCAGACCGAAAAGGTTTCTGTCATTGGTCGAGGGGTTATGGGCAACCACCATGGCTGCCTTGATGCTGGCGCCCGTGGCGACGACCGGACACTTGATTCGAAAGATCACATCCGGCTGGCAGCTGGAGTTCCGGAAGTTCCAGATCTCGTAGGCGGTGTTGTTAGCCTGGATGTCGATCGTGGCAACTCCGTTGTTAACTGCGAACACACCCGCAGTGCCCGGCGCCCAGTCAGTGTTGTAGACTGAATCACCCTGACCCCAGCCGCCGGTGACCGTCCGGCCGAAGTTGTCAGAGAAGTTACTGATCTGTCGAGTTGGCCCCATGTTAGCCTCATGAAAGCCAACATAGCCGACCGGGAACGAGGGGTTGTTGACGACCTCGTACATGAACAGTTCGCGACCGCCGAGGGACCGGCCACGCTGCACTGTCTGCGTACGGAAGGTTATGGCGGCGTTGATGCCGGGGATGTTCTTCCACTCGTTCTGCTTGACGATGCGGAACCACATCTCGCGGTACCCCTCGAAGAACTGAGGGTTGCCGTAGGCCGTCCTGCGAAGACACACGTCGACCGAGTACTGGCTCTGGTACGCACGAGCGTCAGCCGGATACCAACGAGCACCATGCTCGTGCTTGGGTAGCAGGCGAGCCCACAGGGCTTGAGTGTAGTTCTCATTCACAATGTCGAAGTCTTCGTGAATGTTCATCGCCAGTTCGTACTGCCTGAACGTGTCGCCCAGCTGTACGGACAACTCCATCATACCGCCGAACGGCGTCGTCTCGATCCAGGTAGTGAAGGGACCGAACTCCACGGCTGCCCCGACAGGCACGTTGTCGTCATCGATGCGCATGTTCATGAACGTCTCGTACGGACGCCAGGTGATGTCAACGATGGCGTCAGCGCCGGGACCGCCGGCCTGCGTCTGGGCGCCACGCATGCCCAGGAGGCTCATGTTCAGAGTCTTGAAGTCCAGAGCAGCCGAGCCACCGGTAAGAATCTGCGTCACATACAGCGTACCATTGAGGCGCTCGACCACCACCTCCGAGCCGAACCCCTCGGTGGATGAGTCCTGGCCTACCCGGCCTGGCTCCTTGTGCTGCCAGTCGGCGGGCACGGCGTTGGCAAAGATGTCAACAGGAGTTACCTGCTCGTCGCCGGCGAACCAGACCGTACCCTTGAGGCGAGGCAGGTCGACACTCATCATCCGACCGATCAGCGGACGAGGCACATCGAGCTGCACCTGCTTGCCAGCGATCTTGCCGATAAGCTCCCGAGCCCTAGCGGCAGTGTCGATACGATCAAAGCTACTCATTCGTACTCCAGGATCTGGGTAGTGCCAGTCATGGTGACCCGGCGCGCCGTTCCACTCATTGCTTGCAACGACAAGGGGAATGAGAAGTTGGTAAGCAGGAACCTGCGCGGCACGTAGTCACTGGCGTCATCGTCGTGAATGTCCACGATATCGCCACCGTCAAGCCAAGGAATGATGACGCTATCGAAGCCTACTTGGTACTCCTCAAGCGAGGCAACCTGAAGCCTGTGGTTCGCAATCACCTGCGCCTGGCCCGCGTCGGTGATAAACTCCGACTCGTAGAAATCTACTCGATCTCCGATGCGAGCCACTCGGGTGGGCGAGTCAGGGTTAGTGTTGATCGCCTCAGCGTGGATGGTCTGCGTGAAACCCTCCAGGTCAACGATCTTCGCGCCGGTAACCACGATGTGGTTCTTGATTCGCGAGTCGTTAGTCGACCTGCTGTATTTAACCAACGTTCCGTCTAGCTTCCCCGAACGGAAGATCCACTTGACTGGCGACATGATCGGGTCACCGTACGGGCGCATGGTAAGATACCCATCGCCGGTGAAGTACACCTCGTACCCGATGCTGTCGGCCAGCTCCCGAATGACCTTCCAGCGCTCGGTGCCACGCTCGAACGCGGCGTCTCGTGCGTAGCCCTCACCCGTGTAGGGGAGTGCGAACTTCGTCACGCCCGCGTTACTAGCCAGAGCCCGAATGATGGTCTCGATGGCAGTGTGCTGCGGAAACGACATACTGTTCGACAGCTTGCTGGTCAGACACTTCTTCGCATAGTCACGGCCGGTGATCTTGATCTCGTCCGGGAAGTAGTCCTCGGAGATCTGGTCGATCATGAACTCGCCGATCTGCGTCTCCCACTCTCGCAAGACGCCATTAGCTGAGTAGTATCTGATCCCCCAAAATACCTTGATCACCTTGTCGTAGTAGAAACCGTTGTACGGCTCCATGCGAAGTGCGTTGTCGCTGTTGTCGAAGGTGAGGTCGCACATCCTCCGCTCATCACGGAAGGCATCGACGGTAACCTCGCCTCCGGTAAGCCGAGCGTTCCACCCGTCAATGTTGAACGGAGTCACCGCATCAGGTTCGTAGATCTCCGCGCGCCGACGGACGAGGACGATGCCGGAAATCAAGGCATCGATTACCTCGTCACTAGGAATCTGCTGTGACGCGAAAGCAGGAGTCTCTGGTGTCGTCATGTGCCAGCCCTAGTCAGCGGAACCTCGCCATACACTGTCGTGTACGGCACCGAAAGATCGCCAAGGTCAGCGAGGCCGACGCCAGCCATACGCGTGAAGGAGACGTTCCCAAAGGAAACCAACAGAACGTCGCCATACGGAGATCTCACCCACACGTACCCCGCCTTGTTAGCCGAGATGTACTCGATGTATTCACGGTCGGTCCTGGCCGTCGCTGGGTTGCGAAGCTGAATGGTCAGAGTACCAGAGTATCCAAGGTCATCTCCAACCTGAACCTGCCGACCCCGACCGATAACATGCAGTGTGTTCTGCTCAACGTCACGCGTGAAGGAGTCTGCGGTGACATTGGACGCTTCGAAACTGGCGATTGAACCAATCGGAACTTGCGGGACAAAGTAATACCTGTCCCCCACGGAGACGACTTCGTCAACTGCACCGATGTCCGACTCAAGAATAGAGCCGAATCGGTCTGCAACCTGAACAACAATGTACTGTACCTCGCGGTTCAGCGGGATCGTGTAGTCCTGGTAGGTGTAGGTAGGCTGGATGGCGGTGATCTCAGCGAGCATCTCCCAGGTCGTGGCCGTCAGGTCAACGTCCAGTTCTGGGATAGCCACCTTCATGTATCGCCGGTAGACCCTGTAACCTACCCAGTCAGGGTCATTGTCATCGTCGTCCCAGGTGAGTGTTGCTTTGAACTCATCCGCCACGACAGCGAGGTCGACGCCCACCGGCGGCAACCAGTCTGTGATGAATGCATTCGAGTCATTGTCGCCCAGGTTGACAGAGTCCAGTACGTAGACGTCTGCTCGGTAGTTGACTCCCTCTAGCAGGATCTGCTCAGTGAAGACATGCGACACCGCGGAGCTGAACACCCATCCAGTGTCGGCAACCTCTTCGTCCGGCGAGGCGTCGGTATCCCAGACCCTGACTCGGTACGCGCGCTGCGTCCTGACGCCACCAACCGAGAAGGTCCACGTCACGGTGGGCAACGCGGTGTTGATGGTCCCGCCCTCTGTGGGGCCGGTTACAACCACGTCCGGCGGGTCCACTAGGGTGAATAGCACCGGGTTAGAGAACGGACCCTGAGTGTCATCGGAGTCCCATAGCGCAACCGACCATTGCAAGGGAACGTCCTTGAGTCCGGACGACAGTCCAGTGACTGTTACGCTCTTTGCGCTGTCAACGACCTTGCCAGCGTCAACGACCGTGGCGCCGGTGTCGACCCTGGTGATGACAAGTCGGCGAGCGCTCTGCGTATCAAGAGGCTCCGGGTCGGAGAACTTCCAGTCGAACTGTACCGTGCCCGTGTTGTACAGAATACTGGTGTTGTTTGCAGGCACCACAGGCTCGGCGACAGGGGGGTGCGAGATCGTGAACGTTTCCGTCTCGCTCCACGCTGAGTCACCTTCGAGGTCATCCTTGATCAACGCTCGGATGTACCACGTTCCAGTGAACAACGACTGCGCCTGTGTGAGCGTGTAGGTCAAGGTCCTGATCGGCGGCGTGCTCCCGCTGGTGGCCGAGTAGGAGAAGTACTGGTAAACGCTTTCGTTGATGGTCTGTAGGTTAGTGGTGAACGCGGAGTCGGTGGCGACTTGGAACAACAGCTTGCCGAGCGCATTGGAGTACAGGTTTGCATTCTGCGCCTGCACGCGAATCGTCGGCCGGTCAGTCGTAACCGTGATCCCGTTCGGCGAGAGCACAATCGGAGCCGACAGTACGTCATCAATTACTGCGCGGAACTTTCTCCCGAGCGTGAGTGGTGTAGCGCTTACCGAGTTACCGGCGTAGCCGTACATCACGCCGAAGTTGAACGCCGTCAGCGAGGAGGTGAGGAACTTGTTTCCACCACCGTAAACGCCGATGACGCCCTGGCTCGCGAACACATACCCGTTGTCGAGCATGCGAGCCTCGGTGTCAATTCGAGTCGACGACTGCGCCGCCGTGTTGCTGTCGAACTTGAACACCACGGCTCGTGCCGCCTGCGCCGTCAGGTATCCAAGGCCGGCGAACCCGATCATCAGGTTCCAGTCCGAGTACTCGAAGCCGACTGCGGTGTACGGGTTGTTGTCTCGCTTGATGATCAGGTAGTTGTTCTGCGCCTGAAGAACCGAGACCGTGGTCTGGTTGTATACCAGTCCGGTGAAGGTGTTGTGGTACAGGCGGAACGCCGCGAAGAACGGAGCGCTCGATCCCACCGCTGCGCCGAACATCCAGACGTTGTTTGCCTCGCTGAACAGCATAGCCTTGCGCGTGGCAGGCGCCTGGTTTTTGTACAGGTCACTCCGCCACGTCCCGATCGTGGTGGCCGAGTCAGTGGTTCCCGAGTTGACGTTGAAGCTGATCTCTCGGATCGTATCGCCGTCATCGCCAGCCGTGTGCGTCTTCGTCCAGTAGACAGCCATCTGAATGACGTTGCTGGACTTGCCGGCTTTGTTGCAGGCGATCGAGATGTCTTCGCTGTCCTGGCGAATGAACTGCGTGCTGAAGATCGTGCTGGTGTACGCACGAACCCAGGTCGTGTCGTCATCCAGTCGAGCGTAAACCCGAGCGAACGCTCCCTGCCCGGATGACGCCGCCCCCTCGTAGGCAGCCACCACGACGTTGGAGCTTGGCTGGATAGTGTCGATATCGACTGCCCGAAATCGAACCGAGATCGCACCGGCAGCCACGATCGTCTGCTCAGTCCCAGCGCCGTAAGCCGTACCACTCCAGACGAAGCGGATGTGACGAAGACTGTTGTCCGTGCCCTGGTACACAACGTGCAGGTTGTTGTCTTCGCGAACCGTGCAACTCATCACAGCGTACCGGGTTGCCGACGCGAAGGCAACACCGGTCGTGTGAGTCTGATGAACAGTCCACGCCGTACGAGCGGCGTCGGTGCTCACGTAGATGAAGAGCTTCGCCGTACCAGTTACATCATCACCGTTTGCAGTGGCGATGTTTGTATCAGGCACGATGACAACAGACCGGCCATTGGAGAGGCGAGCCGTGCCACGCTTGATCCGAGGGGCAAACGTGGCAGTGGTGCCCATGTCCCTTAGTTCAACACCACTCATTAGTCACCAATCAACGCTTCGAGGTTGTCGAGGAAGGTCTGGGCGTCGTTGCCGGACTTGATGTTCGGGAACTCCAGGTTGCCGTTGAAGTTGACCTGGTAGGTCTTCGTCACAGGAGCGATGACCACTCCACCGCGACCAGACCAGGCTCGCCCACCACGACCAAGGACGCCGCCCGATGCAAACGCCTGCACCCGCTGACCAAACATTCCGCGCTGCTGGCCGGCGAGGATGCTAGCCAGAATTGTGTTGCTGTAGCTGGACCCCATCCCAAGTGCTTTACCAAGGGACAGGAACAACGCGATGGCTCGGTTCCGGTAGTTCGGGTCAGTCGGGATAACGTACTCTGGGTACGCCTGTCGACCCTCGCCAACGATAGCCATCGGCCCATCGGTGATCATACCACCACGGGCGAAGAAGGGAATATCGGGCGTCCCGATCTTCACATCTCCGATGCCGAAGCTCATGCTGTTCCACTTGCCAATGACGCTGTTGACCGCTGCCCGGAACGCTCCGACGATACCATCGAACAGGCCACCGAAGGAGAACCTGTTGCGCAGTCCATTGAAGGCGTTCACGATCATGTTGATGTAGTTCTGAACGTTGTTCCAGACATTGGAGATAGCTCCGGTGATAGTGTTGATCACACTGTTCACCGCACCAATGGCCGAGTTCAGAACTCCCTTAGCCCAGTTGAATGCTGCGACGATATCGTTCCAGCGAGCCACAACCCAGTTGACGACCGCTTGCATTGCGCCAGCGACCATGTCCCGCATCTTGCCGAACCAGCCGATAATAGCGTTGACCATGTCTGGAATGATGGAGTGTCCAACGAGGATATCCCACAACCAGACAAACCAGTCAACGAT
>JACCDR012417063.1_pt1 | contig 14595 bp, 4 predicted proteins | sample 7446431 | NCBI WGS metagenome assembly JACCDR01 (sample SAMN15323443, study PRJNA562643) | freshwater metagenome | isolation source: river surface water | place: USA:Blue River Watershed | collected 2017-08-17 | reverse complement strand
TTGGATTGGTGGTGATAGTTGATGTTGCTCGAAGAACGAGGATGCTTTCTAGGTCGCTATTTGATGGGGTAGTGAAGGTGATGCTGTTTTGGGCATTAGTAGAGGTGGAGGTTGGGCCGGAGGAGGTCATGACTCTATCTCCATAGCTACCAACTGCTACAAACGTCCCGTTACCATACGTAATACCATACCACGAATCATTGTTCCCAGATACACTTCTTGTTGTCCAAGCCACACCGTCTGAAGACATCATCACAACGTCACTTCCTCCTGAAGCGGGACCGACAGCCACGAATACGCCATTACCATACGCAACACTTTGCCACTGATAAAGGTCTGCCGCCACAGCGTTAGCTGTCCAATTAATACCGTCAGAGGACGTCATAACGACAAGCCCATCCCCCGTAACATTATCAACTGCCACAAAGAGGCCGTTACCGTAAGTTACGACACCCAACGGAACACCGGCTCCAGCCACGCTTCGAACTGTCCATGTGATGCCATCAGGAGAGGTCATGATCTGATCTCCGTATGTACCAACAGCCACAAACACGCCATTACCATAGGTCACCGAAAACCACTGATCATCATTCCCTGCCGCACTTCGTACGGTCCACGTAATGCCGTCAGGTGAGGTCATGACCCTATCTCCGTATGCGCCGACAGCCACAAACACGCCATTACCATACGCGATCGAGTACCACTCATCATCATTCCCTGCTGCACTTCGTGCAGTCCAGGTGACACCATCAGGTGATGTCATCACTCTGTCGCCTGAGTAACTTACCGCCACAAAGAGCCCATTGCCATACGTGACAGCTTGCCAGAGATCATTGTCGCCTGCAGCACTTCGTGCAGTCCAGGTGATACCATCAGGTGAAGTCATTGCTCCACTTGAGAATCCCACCGCAACGAAAAGGCCGCCGCCGTAGGCGATCGACTTCCATATATCGTCATCCCCTGCCGCACTTCTCTCAGTCCATGTTTTACCATAATCATCAACAATCTGCGTTGACTCATTATCAATAGTAATTGTCGTAGAAGCGACATCTAAGACCTCTTTTATCTGAGTTTGCGCTCCACTAAAATCAGTAACTTGGAGGGTAAGAGCGTACGTCGCCCCTGGCACAGCTGGCATATTCACATGTGTTTTAGGTGTGATACGTACTCTGTACTGAGTGAGTGTTGTGTTTGCGGTGAGCGTGTTTTGAGAAAGGGAGATTGTAGGTGTGTCTGTCGTAGGGTTAGCGATACTACCGTAGACAGTCGTGAGGTCATTACTAACGATTTCGACAAGTGATGTAGACGTTGCTGTGCCTGAAGCGAAGGTGAGCGTGAGTGATTGGATTTGGTCGGTGCCTTGGTCGGTCTTAAAGGCAAATAGATTTGATGTCGTTGCTGCACTGCCAGGCATGAGCGTTATTGACGGAGTGTCGTCTCCTTGTAGGACAGACGTCACTCTCCCTGTGGCGACTGGATCAGCGATCGAAGACACTCCTTCATTCCAGTTTCCACGAGCATCCTGCGTAAATATTTTTATGTGATAACTTGCACCGTTAAAGATATTGTTCGTCATCGTACAGCTGTACGTAGTTGACGCAACCGCTGCAAACGAGCACTGCACATCCGCACCAGAAAGACGGGTGCCAGTAGCATACTCTACCCCCCACGCAGGAACAGCGACGATCGGATCCGGACTCGAAAGGACAAGAACACGACTCACGTCACTCTCGCGGGGTGAAATAAATGTACTTGTAATAAAATTGCTCCCACTTGTAGGTTTAGTAACAAGAGGAAAGACTTGCGGTCGACCACTATCAAGCTGATCACTTGTCACAAAACGTCCGTTACCATAAACAAGTGCTTGATACTGCTTCTGATAGATATCTCCTGAGCCCCACGATGTCCATGTGTATCCATCGTAAGAGTAGCTTATGTATGCATACCCATCGCCACAGTACGAGCACCCCGCCATGAGAAACATTCCATTCGCGTAAATAATATCGGCTGTGCTATCCAATCCTGGAACACTAACCTTGCTCCACGTCACACCGAGATCAGAAGACACGGCCACCACCGGTGTTTCTGGCCAAGAAGGACTCACCATTGCCACAAAAACACCGTTACCGTATGCCACCTTTGTCATGTTGAAATCTTCTGGAACAGCTCTTGCAGTCCACGTGATGCCGTCAGGAGAGGTCATGACACGGTCATTCTTACTGCCAGAAGTGTTTGCTGAAACAGCCAAAAAGACACCATCTCCATAAGCAATTTCGTTCCAGCCATTTAACGCGGCAGGACTTCGTGGTGTCCATGTTATAGCATCTGGCGATGTCATAACAAACTCACCCCCTACCGCAACAAATGTACCGTTACCGTATGTTAACGCCCCATAGCCTTCAGATGTTCCAGTCCTAAGAGTCCATGTAATACCATCAGGCGATGTCATGACGTTATTTGAACCAACAGGATCGTACCCGACTGCGACAAACATGTCGTTTGCATAAATAAGTTTATACCACTGCTTCGTTGGCGCGCTTGTTGTTGCCCATGTAAGGCCGTCTTCCGATGTCATCACCTCATAAAATTGAAGCGCGACAAAGCGTCCCGCGCCATACGCAGCTGAACGAGGAGGGATAGCACCACTTCCGTATACTCTTGTCGAGGTCGCAATCATGCCGCCAAGTGATGGAGGATTATTATCAATAGTGACAAGCGTGCCTGCGCTATCTGCCCCTTCAATCTGACCATCACTTGTAACAAGTGACGTGAGCTTCGCTCGAACAGTATAATTGTCCCGAATAGAAGGCATTGCACTATGAATCTTAGGTGTCACCCTAAAGCGGTAGTCAGTAGTGGTCGCGATTGCAGTAATAGGTGTATCAAGAGTAATGGTGAGATCGTCACTAGTAGGGTTATTTAATGTACCGTAAACGATTGATCCAGTGCTGTCTGTAATCTCGATTTTTGAAACCCCCTGATAGTACGAAGTACTCTTGTGGAAAGTACCTGACGTAGAGACCGCAACGTAATCAGGACCATTTCCAATTGCCACAAACTTACCCATTCCATGGCCAACACCAAACCACCCATCATTATTTCCAGCAATAGCTTGCACTGTCCACGTAATACCATCAGGCGAGGTCATGACGCGATCACCTGAGTTACTTACCGCCACAAAGAGGCCGTTACCGTATGACACCGAATTCCACGAATCGTCATTCCCTGCCGCACTTCTCGCGGTCCACGTAATTCCGTCAGGAGAAGTCATGACTCTGTCACCTGAGTTACCAACGGCCACAAAGAGTCCATTACCGTATGTTACTGAGCTCCAGGCATCATTATTACCGACGACGGTGCCGTTAACCGTCCAACTCGTACCATTAAGTGAGTATGCTGCTCTATACCCTGAGCTTGACACCGCAACAAACCGGCCATTTCCATAGGCAACTGAGGTCCAGTAATCATTGTTTGTATTAATAGCCCTTGATGTCCAGTTGATGCCATCAGTTGATGATTGAGCAGCACCAAAGAAATTATTTGAAGCGACAGCCACGTAGAGGCCATTACCGTAAGCAACGCCTCGAGCACTGAAAAAGAAGTCAGTGCTAGTGCCAGCCGTCCAGGTGACTCCATCTGTAGACATATATTTCTGAGCAGGTCCAACGGCTACAAACCGTCCGCCACCATAGGTAACTGAATAGAGATCCCCTGCCGTATCAAGTCTCTTTGTCCAAGACAGTCCGTCAGCTGAAGTATAGATTTTTGCAGCGCCAAAGACTGCAACGAAAAGACCATTTGCATTGACAATAGATGCATAGTCCTGGTATGACTCATCAGTATGATTTATGGTCGTCGTTGCCCACACCACCCCATCATTCTTTGCAAGTGTTGCGCGGATGTTCGTGCCAGAATTTGAATACATCACCCTGTTACCAGTACCGGTACCTGAAACAGCAACAAAACGACCGCCGCCATACGCTACGCCTTGCCAGTTATTATCGACCGCACTCGTCCTACTCGTCCACGTAATACCGTCAGGAGAGGTCATGACGCGGTTGCCGGTGCCAGTATCTGACACAGCAACAAAGAGACCGTTACCATAGGTAACAGATTTCCACTGATTATCCGCCGCACTCGTCCTACTCGTCCACGTAATACCGTCAGGAGAGGTCATGACGCGGTTACTAGAGCCCGTGGTGCTATTACACGTTGTAGAGCTCACCCCACACGCAACCGCAACAAAAGTGCCATTCGCGTAGACAACAGAGTACCAAGCATGATCGGCTGCACTTGTCCGTATGGTCCACGTAATACCATCAGGCGATGTCATGACACGGTTACCAGTTCCTGAAGCTGCAACAGCGACAAAGAGGCCATTGCCGTAGGTGACTGAACGCCAGTTGTTATCAGCCGCGCTTGTCCGTGTCGTCCATGTAATACCGTCCGGTGAGGTCATGACGCGATTGCCAGTTCCCGTCAACGCAACCGCAACGAAAAGATTATTTCCATACGTAACAGACCACCACTGCAAATCTGTTGGAACAGATCTTAAAGTCCATGTAATACCGTCCGGTGAAGTCATGACATGGTTTACTCCTCCATCATAAGACACGGCGACAAATAGTCCATTGCCGTAAGTAACAGAAGACCAGTTGTTGTTGGCTGCGCTTGTGCGTGTAGTCCACACAACTCCATCAGGCGATGTCATGACACGGTTACCAGTACCTGAGAGCGAAACAGCGACAAACAGTCCATTCCCATATGTTATAGACTGCCACACGTTATCAACAGAGCTTGAAGCAGAGACCCATGTTACTCCATCGTTCTCAGGTGATGCTCCAAGAGTGACGCCAACCGTTGACACAAGTGCACTTGAATCATCTGTTCGCAAACTGAATGCTCCCGCAAAAGAAGCTGCTCCACCTGGGCCAATCGTCACGCTTGCAGGGTCGGCACCGTCTCCAGTAGTAATTGTCCGTACAGCGGTTGGAGAAACAGTACCAGACGCAGAAACGTTATAGTAAGAAAAGTTACCTGAAGTATCTTGCGCCACAAGTGCAGCATAGTATGCAGTGCCATTTGTAAGTCCTGTTGCAATACACGAATCCGCCGCACCAGGCACTATCGTCGTATCAATACAAGAAATTCGCGCAGTACCTGTCGCTTGCGAAATAGTTTGTCCTATGGTGTAGACAGTACCTTCGATAGGTGTTGCGGTGATAGTCGAAGTAGACGTAAGCACGTACACTCGAGCAATATCAGTCGTGGAAGCAGTAACATAACTGACCGTAATTCGTGAAGAACCTTTTTGTGATGAAAGGCTGTCTGGTTTTAAAATAAGACTTGTCGTAGCATTACCAACCGCAACGAAGACGCCTTTTCCATATGTAATCGACGCTAAAGTGCCAGTTGCTGAAATGGTGGTCCAGGTGATGCCATCAGGGGATGTCATTAAGATATCATCGTATCCTTGGGCTCCACCTGCCACGAAAAGGCCGTTACCGTAAGTAACAGCAGACCATCCATCATTATTCCCCGCCGCCGATCGTGCAGTCCACGTAATACCGTCTAGGGACGTCATGACGCGATCACTGCCGACAGTATTGCCGACAGCAACAAAAAGTCCGTTTCCATACGTAACATCAGACCATCCATCGTCATTCCCTGCCGCACTTCTCGCGGTCCATGTAATTCCGTCAGGAGAAGTCATGACTCTGTCACCTGAGTTACCAACGGCCACAAAGAGGCCGTTACCGTATGACACCGAATTCCACGAATCATTATTCCCTGCTGCGCTTCTCGCGGTCCATGTAATTCCGTCAGGAGAAGTCATGACTCGATCATTTAAACTGCTCACCGCAACGAAAAGGCCGTTGCCGTATACAACAGAGTTCCAATCATCATCATTCCCTGCCGCACTTCTCGCGGTCCATGTAATTCCGTCAGGAGACGTCATAACAATGTCTCCATTTACACCCACTGCAACAAACAAGCCGTTACCATAGGTGACCGAAGTCCAAGCATCGTCATTGCCTGCCGCTGACCGCGCAGTCCATGTGATACCATCGGGTGAAGTCACAACAGAAGATGCAGCTCCAGCGTAAGCAACAGCAACAAAAAGCCCATTACCACCATTACCATATGTCACCGACAGCCATATAATTGAGTACGGCATCGATGTCGTAGCCCACACAGCTCCAGAGTTTTTGAGTACGTCTGGGCCGAAATTATCTATTGTTAACAATGAATTATTAGAATCTGATCCTTCTGTAATTGTAGTAAGTGAAGAGGATGCAGCCACAGATGTAACAACAGGTCGTATCTTGTAGTTCTGACCTGGTGTAGAAGTGGACATCGCGCTGTGTGATTTAGATGTGATTCGAATCTTATATGTTGTCGTGGTGGTGGAAAGACCAAGTGTGTTTGAAGTAAGAGGTACACCCACTACGTTTGAAGTAATATTTGTTGTCGAGCCATAGATGAGGCTTCCGGAACTGTCTGTAATATCAATTTTACTTATACTGTTCCAAAGATCTGGCTTGTTATAAAAAGTTCCTGAGTCTGAATACATGATGCGGTTTCCTGTTCCACTTAAAGAAACTGCCACGAACTTTCCATTACCGTACGTAACTCCACGCCAGTTATTGGCAGCTGGTTGGGATTGCCTTGTCCACGTAATACCGTCTACAGAAGTCAAAACACCGTTTGTTGCATTACCAACCGCAACGAACATACCATTACCGTAAGCAACGCTATAGTACGCCTCAGTTGAGGTTGCGTATCGTGTTGTCCATACAAGACCGTCTGGAGAAGTGACGATAGTGGCAGTGTCTCCGCCAGACTTATAACCAACTACAACAAATAGCCCATTGCCGTACGTTGATCCGAAATGATCCCCGGTCGGAACTGATGTTGTTGCCCACGTTACTCCGTCGGTAGAGGTAATTAAGTTGCCTGTGTTGAAATTAGAGCTTCCAGCAACGAACCTGCCATTACCGTATGTCACCGTCTTCCAGTAACTACCAGCAATCGGAACTGTTCTTGACGTCCACGTGACGCCATCTGGTGAAGTCATAATTGTGTCTCCTCCGATATCCTCTCCCACTGCTACGAACTGTCCACCTCCATAGGTCACAGATTCCCAGTAGTCATCGCCACCTAAGGCAGCTTGACTTGTCCACGTAATGCCATCAGGTGAAGTGACAACTGGCGATGTAGTCGCCCCGTAAGCAACCGCGACGAAAAGACCATTACCATACGTAACTGATCTCCAACTATTATCAACTGGTGTTGATCTGTGAGTCCAAGTAACCCCATCAGGAGACGTGACCACCCGGTTCCCTGAACCATTTGAGCTAATGGCCACAAATTGGCCATTGCCATAGGTAACAGAGCGCCACTGATTATCAACGCCACTCGTAGTAGTTGCCCATACCGCCCCATCGTTTTTACCTAAAATAGCCTCATTTGAGACTCCTGAGGTGGAGACCATAACGTTTGTAGACGTCGCTTCTTTACCGTACGATAGCGCAACGAACCTGCCATTACCATAAGCCACAGAAAGAAGTTCACTATTAGTTGCCGCAGACTGACTTGCCCATGTAATACCGTCAGAAGATGTCATTATTCTATTACTCGCAGAGCCAACGTATTTATCCGAGACAGCCACAAATAGACCGTTACCGTATGTTATTGAGTTCCAGTTATTATCATACGCCGCCGTCCTACTTGTCCAAGCAATACCGTCCGGTGATGTCATGACTCTATCACTAATAGTGCCAACATTTGCATCTGAAACTGCCACAAAAAGTCCATTACCGTAGGTTATTGAATTCCAGTAATTAGCAGCTGACCCGGTGCGCTTCTGCCAATTAATGCCATCTTGTGAAGTTATAAGAGTAGTTGTCGCATCGTTAACAGACACTACGAATATGCCGTTTCCATACCCAACAGCAAGAAATCCAGTAATCCCCGCAGGTGTCACTCTTCTTGTCCAATTAATGCCGTCAGATGATGTCATCACACACTGCGCGTCTGCGCAGTCAGCAAGCGTCGCAACGAAAAGACCGTTACCAAACGTTATCTCAAATATCTCATTATTGCCTCCCCCACCTGGATATGATCTTGATGTCCAAGTGATGCCATCAGATGAGGTCATGACTTCATTCCCGCCGCCATTGTTTGCGACTGCGACAAAAAGTCCATTACCATAAGCAACTGAACGCCAAGAGTCATTATGTGCTTGTGCTCTAGCTGTCCACGTGATGCCATCATGCGACGTCATTACTCTATTAGTGCCACTATCTGAAACAGCCACGAAGATACCATTACCGTAAGTGATGCCAAGCCACCCATTGTTCTCACTACTTGTTGCGGTTACCCACGCGACTCCGTCGTTCCTGGTCCCGCCATTGAGGTTAAGCGTGACCGCGGATGCGTGAACTGGAACAGAACTTGTAGAAGCGCGTAATGTGAAAGCTCCAACCTCAACAGACGAAGATCCAGGTGACGTCGTCGCCTGACTCACATCAACCCCGTCACCAAATGTAGTGACGACAGTCGCCGCATGGGTAAATAAGAGCGAACTAAAAAGAAAGCTGGCAACAAACATCACCCTTACCACTTGGGTACAGCGCTTTAATGCGTGATGTTCATCACTAGAACCGCTCATAACTACACAAAGTGTAGCAGCGACCAACATCTATTTAGTGTTGATAACAGTAGATAATTTACGTCTGTGCCAAGACTAGATAATAAGCATTGAGTCGCCAAACGAATAGAAAGAGTATTTCTCCCGTATTGCCAGTTCATACAACTCCTTTATATGCTTCTTGGCGCGTTTATGCTCTAAAAAAGCTTGTACGAGTAGCATTAATGAGGTTTTTGGAAGATGAAAGTTCGTCATAAGCATTGTCGGCAGCGTAAAGTCGTGTGGTGGTGTAATGAAAATATCAGTATCTCCTTCTAGATTAAGTGTTTTTGAGTACGCCTCTAAAGCCCTTACCGCTGTCGTCCCCACAGCAAGTACATCATTACCAAGCTCTTTTACGCTAATAATTGTATCAATTTCTGACTGTTTAATCTTGTAAGACTCTGAATGTAGCCTCATGCTCTCAAAATTCTTAGTCGTAAGTGGAGCAAACGTTCCTCTACCCACGTGAAGGGTAATGTTTGCGAAGATAACACCTGACGTTTCGAGATCAAGAAGCAAATCAGCATCAAAATGAAGTGAAGCTGTCGGCGCAGCCACACTTCCAGCCAGAGGTTCAAGTACATCATGCTGCGCAAAGACAGTTTGATACTTCACTCTGGCAGCTTGCTCATCAAGCGTACTAGACAAATAATGAGGCAGCGGAGTAGACCCGCATTCATCAATAACCTGCTCAAGACTAGAGCCGTTGAAAGAGAGATAATAAAAACTGTCGTTTTTTTCTAATACTTTAAATACGTATTTATTATTTACTATAACATCGCTTCCAACTTTTACACTGCCGCCAATTAGTGCTGGCACCTTACTACGATCTCGTAGCTCATTTGCAAGAATAAATAGCTCAACTCGTCCTCCGGTTTTCTTGTTTGCAACCAACCTTACCGGCAGAACCCTGGTTACATTACGAACCATAACTGTTCCCCTTTTAAGAAGACTTGGGAGGTCTTTTACCTTCAAATGTTTAATGGCATCAGCTTTGGTGTCGTACACAAGCAACCGAGCCTCTGATCGACACTCTAGCGGTGCTTTACGTATAAGTTCTGGCGGCAAACTGTAATCGTATGAGATAAGCTGCTTTTCAAAATTGTCCATAAAGAAGATACTCTACATTGCCATCGCCACCTTGAATCGGTGAGATTACACTAACTAAAGAATTTCTTGCGCCTGCATCTATGAAAGCGTTTTGAACAGTCTCTAGTGATTGCTTGCGTAATGACTCATCTACCACGATACCCTTTTTTGTATTACCCTTTCCAACCTCAAACTGAGGTTTTACAAGTGCTATAAACACGGTATGGCCATCCCTGCTCAGCCGTCTGATGTCGTTAATGATATACCTCAAGCTAATGAACGAAACGTCAACAACAATGAGATCAAATGATACTCCTGAGCTAAATAAGCGTATATCTGTCGACTCGTGAAGCTCTACCCTCGACTTATTCTTCTCATAAAGACTGGGGTCAAACTGGTTAGTGCCCACCTCCACACACACTACTTTACTAGCACCATAATCAAGTAAACATTGAGTGAAGCCACCCGTCGAAGATCCGATATCCAGACAATTTTTGCCTGACACCTCAACGCCGAAAGCCATAATAGCGTGCTCAAGCTTAAAATAGGCTCTAGAAACAGGTATTTTTACTTTCTTAAGAACAATGTCATCTTCTAATGAAACCAAGTAACTTGGGTCATTTTTTGGTTCACCATTAACGGTTACTAGCCCTGCTTCTATTACTATCTGCGCTTTTGAGCGTGAAGGCACTATACGCGTCGCGGCAAGCCACACATCAAGACGGCTCTTTTCATTTCGACTCTCAAACAAGTCACTCTTATGCCCACCCTTTGATCTGTAATGCATTTTTTGCCGCTGAAACTTCCGCCTCTTGCTTACTTTTCCCTTCGCCGGTACTTATTTCACTTTGTCCAATATACATAGCAACTTCAAAACGCTTGTCATGGTCTGGCCCATACTCAGATTTAAGCTTGTACGACGGGGTTACCCCATAAAGCTCTTGCGACTTCTCCTGAACATAGCTTTTGGGATCTTTATGCAGCCCGTTCCTTACGATGTCCTCTGTTTTAGGTAATAATACACGCCTCAAAAAAGCATCTACAGGCGCATAACCTTGATCAAGATAATACGCACCAAGAAAAGCTTCAAACGTGTCTGCGAGAATAGAAATCCTTGCTTTTGAAGTATCTTTTGCTTCTCCTTTAGACAGCTTAAGATGCTCCTCAAAAAGCATTTCCTTTGCCAAATTTCCTATTGTGACAGTATTTACAAGTGCAGATCGGTATGCGGTAAGATCACCCTCGTTTTTCCCGGGGTACTTTTCATAAAGAAATCTGGTCACCACAAGCTCGAGCACGGCGTCACCAAGGAACTCTAACCGCTCGTTGTGGTGCAACTTTGTCTTAGGATTCTCGTTGATATAACTACGATGAATAAAGGCTTGTTCCAAAAGGCTGTAATCTTTCCATCCATTTATTTGCAATTGTGTCAGCAGTTCATCCATAAATAATAAAGCGGCAAAAAAGCAGCACTAGTCCTTATAGCGCGCTTGAGCTTTCTCGATAAGCGGCAGAATGTCGTCGTATGTTTTAAGGTTTTTTACCTCTTCTAAATCGAACCATCTCACCCCATCGAGTCCTCCCTTATCTGCTAAAGCAGGCTCCTTGTACGAGGTGGTCGCAAGAACATACGTTACATGTCTAATAACTTTTCCTATATCTGGCTTATTTGCAATATATTCGGTTTCTCCTAAAGAATCATAAACTCTTGCTTTTAAACCTATCTCTCCGAAAATCTTCTCCTCAGCCTGTTTAAAAAGCTCGGGCTTTGGAAGCACTTCTGATGACGCCAATTTGCCCTTTGTAAGCGTCCAGTAGCCAAACACATCGTGTACAAGGACTGTCATAAGCTTTCCTTGATGTGATGCCATAACAACAGACCCGACAAGGTACTCTTTTTTTGAAGACTTCTTACTTTCCTGCTGCTTCTCCGGCTCACCCATTTCTTTATAGACTGCACCAAGTACACCATTAACAAACTTTCCAGATGTTTCGCCTCCAAACTCTTTGGCAAGCTCAATTCCCTCATCGATGGCAACTTTTGGCGGGGTATCCTTTCTATCCCCAAAAAGTAGCTCATAGAGACTCATACGCAGAATACTTCGGTCTACTGCGTTTATTTTTGCAAGAGGCCAGTCGGGTGCCGCTTTTATGATAATTTCGTCTAAGGTGCCTCTCCTGTGTATCGTTTCTTTGGCAAGAGTGACAGAAAAATCATAGTCTTTAAAGCCAGGATAAAATTCGTCAGCTATTCGCTCTTGAATTTTCTTGAGATCAAGATCGCCTATTGTATAGTTTTCGTAAAAATCAACTTCGAAAAGGGATTGTAAACTGAGTGTTCGAGCAATGTGTCTGCTACTCATAGAAAGAACAATTTTTTATAATTATCTAGGACTTTTTGGTTTTTACTTTGACTACAACCTTACCTTTATAAACACCACACGCGTCGCATGCGCGATGCTGAGAAATAAGCGCTCCGCATGCTGTGCAAGCAACTAAATTAAGCGCTTTAAGAGCGTGATGGCTGCGCCTGTTTGCAGTATGCGCTCTTGTATGTCTCATTCGTACTACCATAGTATTCTAATTATAACACATTTTCTTACTAAAAATCAAGGCTCCCTACCCCTGGCTTTCAGTTGCCACCGCGGGTGCTGGCGCAGGTTCTGGTACGGGCTCTGTCACAGGTACCGCTACAGATTCTGAAATTTGAGGTTGGGGCTCTGGTGCTGCGCTTTGAGTTACAACCGGATCGGCAGGTGTGGTCACCTCAGGTGAAGAAGTAGCCTGGTCGCCAACTAAGCCATCTTGCCCAAGTTGATCATTGGTTTCAGATGTTGATGATGCTTGACTGTCGCCAACTGACCCTGTTGTCGTGCCAGGATTTCCACTTACAACAGGGTAAGTTTGTGGTGCCGGTGACGGGGTTGAGATCGTGCCGCCGATTAGCTCTCTCAACTGATTCTTATTAATACAGACATCATCTAAGCAAAGCTCCTTGGCAGTGATTATACCCTCTTCTGAGATGTTCCAAGAGCCGTTTGCAGAAGACAATGCTTTTATATTCTTTATCGCGACACCGTTTGCGCTAAGATCAAGATTACCTGCTGTTAAGAGAGCTGTAGTCGAAGCAAGACGTCCTTGCATATCAACTGCTTCGTACTTGATTGTGAGAAGTGCCGGAACGTAACCAGAAGGTGTAACATCTCCTACCGCGAAAGCGACTGAAATACCGTCACCGGCTTGCCTTACTACTGTACCAGGCGTACTAGTAGAAAGCGCGAGTCTGTCACCGATCGCTATAGGGCCACTTACTGAATCCACTTTAATAAGCACTTTACCTTGAGTTGCCACAGGGACTGTCGCAGTATAGGCATCGGAATAATCTTGTTGTGACTTTGAGACAACGACCCCGAACATATCAAACGGAGATGTTGCCCTTACCGCTTTCGAAAGTAAAACGTCCGCTCCGTCAAATATCATCTCTTGAGTTGAGGTTGAGAGGCTCACCACATAGCCTGGGTTAAGAGCTTCACCAGCTGGCAATGATGTGACTGATCTATTCTCTGATTCTGATCTATCAAGAAGCTCCTTGATTGCCCCCATTGCGTAAATGCTTAGACCAGAATAATTAACTTCTCGGTAACCCTGCTTATTCTTAACAACAAGTTCTGGGAAAAGAGACTCGACATTTTGAGCTAAATAACCGATCTGAGTATCAGTGACACTGTTTCCGTAGACCTGACTTGCTAGCGTATTCCACTTGTAATTAATAACTCGAAGTTTTGAAAACTTTGAGAGAACTGGCGCGACGTCAGTGACGAAGTCCTTGAGTCGCTCATCTGAAGTACATGTTCCAGTAAGTGTCGCACCTCCGAAACCTTGCACACAACCGTTTGTGCCTGAATCTCCGACACGGATATCTCCTGCAACAGTAAGAGTTGTTGTAGCAAGTGTCGTAGTACCAATACCGACCTTAAGAATACTAGAGATAAACAACGCAGCTTCACCTGAAGAGGAGGCGATGGAAAGGAGTGGCTGTGCTGACCCACCAGTTCCTTGAATAGATAGTTTTGCTCCTGGCGTTGAGCTTCCAATACCGAACGATCCGTCATTAATGATAGTAGCAAGAATGGCACCAGTCGATGACGCGACACTGAACGGATTTGTGTTGCCAGAACCCCTCACCGCAAGAGTGGCCATAGGTGTGCCCGTACCGATGCCAAGACGAACATTTGTTGAATCCCAGACGAAGTTGGATGTGTCTTGCGAGACCAAACCACCTGAACCAATAAATGGTATAGCGCTCGCAGAGAGGCCAGATAGGTAAAGACTTCCAGAAAGTGTCTCGTTCGAAGTGGAAGCGTTGGCAAGTGTCGTCTTTCCTGAAACCGTAAGAAGTGTTGCTGAAGTGGTTGCTAGTGTTGAGGTTCCAACCAAAGTGAGCGCTCCACTGTTAGATATAGTAAATTGAGAGGTTCCATTCTTCTTGAAATCAGCAAAATTTCCGGTAAACGATCCGCCACCAAGAGCGAAGTTCATGAGGAGGCCATTTCCTGAGTACGTTGATGATGATTGATAAAACTGAGCAAAGGAAGAAGCTGATGTCATCGTCTCCGAGTAGAGGCGAAGAATGTCACCTTGAGTTGTACCTGAATTCTCCGCATAGATTGCTGCTGGGTTACTCACTCCCCCCGCCAACCCTGTTGTATACGCTTCAACACCGAAAGTGCCACCCGTGGTGCGAATACCGGTGTTGATACCATTGGTATTTGATCCAGCTGAGGAAACAATTTCAAGACCTCGCACTGTGT
>JACCDR010170079.1_pt1 | contig 14595 bp, 18 predicted proteins | sample 7446431 | NCBI WGS metagenome assembly JACCDR01 (sample SAMN15323443, study PRJNA562643) | freshwater metagenome | isolation source: river surface water | place: USA:Blue River Watershed | collected 2017-08-17 | reverse complement strand
GACGTAGCACACCGTCTGAAGGTTGAGCTCTTCAGAATGAAGCCTTGAGAAATCAAGGAAAACCACCCGATTGCTCATGATTTTGTGGAAGAACACCTCCCCCTAAGGAGGTAGGGTGGTCTGCTACAAAAGCCAATTAAAAAGCCTGAGATTGTTAGAAGAACACCTCCCTCTACGGAGGTCACAAGGAATTCAAAACCCCAGCACATGTGCTGGGGGTTTTCTTAGGGACAACTTACTTTATCCTGTCTACTACGATTGCATTGTAACGCCAGAATCATCACTGTTAAGATGCTTAATGATATTGTCCGTAATTTCTCTGGTTAAGCCAGTTTTCCACGAAGTCTGGAAAAAGGGCTGTCCGGGTAGCATGTCACTATCGTCATCCACAATAGCGTAGGTTAATTCTACACCCTGACAGTTACTTATTATCCAAGATCTAATCTCAAACCCTCGTTCGCAGAACTCGACGCCGATACCACTTGGTCTGGGAAGTCGGGGTGTCTCCCCAATTATCACGTCTACTCTTAGACTGTTCCTTTGCAGATCATCTATATACCCATCAAGTTGTCTCCAGGAGGAGGAGATAACTACCATACAACCAGTCTTTTCAACGATCTCATTGTATAGACTAACCGCTTCCGGGTCCAAATCGAACATTCCTCTTCGATCCGATTCAAACCAGGCACCGCTATTCAGTACCCCATCAATATCGAGAAATAGTATCTTCATTATCTTCTACCTTAACCAAGGTGGGATGGTGACTCGTCTTTGTCTAGTAGATCATAGCGAATACAATCGCACAAGTCCTGGATTAACAGTAAAAAACTACGTCAACAAGCCGTGAGTGACTGCCGTCCCCCAAGGTAAACCACAAATCGGTAAAATTCCTCACAACTCAGTGAGAAAAAGTCACTCTCAAGGATTTCTTTTAGTAGAACTACTTAACACAAGCTCCATCCAGGCAACCTTTAGGACAGTCGTAGAGTTCGCGTACTATCTCATCTCCCTTACAATAAGCTTCGTAGAGATCTTCCGGTTCCTCAACACTATCGGAAAAACAAAAATCTTCATGTAGGGCACAATTACCATACATACAGGTGGTGGTTTCACCCTTTTTGTAATAATCCCTCACTTCCTCCTTATCACTACAAGAACTTTCTTCGACTTCAACCAATTGCTTTGTGCATTTATTTCTAACACACTTTAGCTCATAGGGTTGACACATCACATCACACACCGGACCATTATAGACTACACATTTAATCTGCTTCTCCAGCCTATACTTTTCACTATAAACCTTATTTATTGGTTCTCCACAACTGCACCCGTCACATCCAACAGCAACCGTTGTGCAATCCTCATCAACCACACAAGACACCTCCTCTTTAGTAGGAAGACCGTCAATATTTTTATCTCTAACAAACACAAACAACGTTGTTAGCACAGTTAAACAAACCACCGTGATCAGTATTTTCCTCATCTTGTTTTAATTTTCGCACTCTACCTTCTTAAACTATCTCTGATCTCACGCAAGAGCACAATGTCTTCTGGATCAGCCTTCGGCGCCTCCTCTTTTTTCTCTTCCGGCTTCTGTAGTTTGGCCAGAAGTCTAATCGCCATAAAGATAGCTAGCGCAATAACTACAAAGTCAAAAATGCTTTGAATAAAAGCTCCATAAGCAATGGTAGCGTCCCCCATTTGGAATACCCAGTGAGTAAAATTTACTCCTCCCAGCAAGACACCGATGATCGGAGTAATAATGTTTTCTACCAAAGAAGAAACAATCTTTCCAAAAGCGGCACCGATCACGACGGCCACAGCCAAGTCGACGACATTCCCTCTCATGGCAAAAGCCTTAAACTCTGAAATAAAGTTGTTCATAGATTTTAAGATTATTAATAATCCTTTATATTATAACAAATTAGTGATGGTGATGGTGCCCATGATCATCACTAGTCTCAACCTCTGTCTTTTGCCCAAAATACCAAGCGGCAATTAGGGTGGTTAGTGGGACAGTTAACACTAATCCGATACTACCAATAAATAACCTAGCTAGTTCTGCTGCCACTAATTCTTGGTTAAAGGTAAACTCCAAAGAACTCGAAGTTTTAACTAATAGTAGTATTAATGGCAAACTAGTCCCTACATAAGCCAACGCGAGAGTGTTTATCAAGGAACCGATGTGATCCTTACCGACCTTGATAGCTCGTTCATAAAGTTCACGCAGACGAAGTGCTGAATTTGCCGCTTTAAGCTCCTGTACTACCGAAGCTTGAGTGATTGCGACATCATCCAATACCCCCAAAAGTCCAATAATAATCGCTCCCAAGAGCAACCCACTCATATCCAACTTGCCACCAGTAGCAAAATTTAGATATACCGAAGCATCAGCACTAAAACCAGTGAAGTGCATCCACTCGGTAAATCCTAGGGCTAAAAGACAAGTAACCAAGACAGCCAAAATCGTGCCGGAAAAGGCCAGGAAAACGTAAGGTTTCAAACCATGGGTAAAAAACAAAATTATAGCCAAAATTACTACCGCCACTAAGAAGCTAACCAGGGCTGGTGAATAACCACTAAGTAGGGCGGGAACAAGGATAAAAATAATGGCACACAAACTAAGAACCAGGCTCAGCAACGCTTTGACTCCTTTTACCCCTGCAAAGATCACCGTAACGAGAACCAGGAGACCGACTAGAGTTAGCAGCGCCTGTCCTCGAGCCACGTCTTTAAACAGAAAATATTCCGTCCCATCAATAGTTAACATCCGATTAACATAAATTGGATCACCTGCTTCCAGGATACCAAGATCGTGTTCAAGCCTGACTACTTCCCCTTCCCTTTCTCCGGCTTTTAATTCTACCCTGAGAATTTGTACCGTAGTCGAAGCCTCCGTTCCAATTATCGCCTGTTCAAATTGCTCAACCACTTCCAAAACCTCGGCTTTGATTGTCTCTTGAAATTCTTCATGAACAGCTTGCGCAGAAACTTCGTTTATCAAGCCAAATCCGAGTATTGAGCAAAAGATAATTGGTATTAAGAACCAGACTTTCATTTTCTTAGAACATCCACCTTGCTAGATAAAAGCCAATCCCGGCACCAAGCACAAAGGTAAAAAACAACGACGCCATTAAGGTTTCTTTGGGCATAGATACCGATAGCTTAACAAACATTGCCGTAGTTAGGCAATGGTCATAATTGCGCACTCGACTTTTCCGACAAAAATAGGTATAAATGTGTTTACGAAGCGACGGATCTGCCTGTATTTTTCTTCGAAAAATACAGGCAGATCAACCAACATGGCGGCTATGGTGTAACGGTTAACACTGAGGTTTGTGGAGCCTTCGATTCGGGTTCGATTCCCGATAGCCGCCCTTGATGGGATTCCTTACTATTTGTAGGGGTCTCGACGATGAAATTCCTATTGAAAAGAAAGCGTTTTTTAGCGGTTCCACTATCCAATTCTGTATAGGTTGGTAGGTCATCAAAGAAAAGCCTGAATAACTGCTTCTGTCGGAGCGGATTCCCTTTATCTATCAGGGCTTTTTCTGGTGATTCCACTATCTTGCGGGCGTAGCCCACCAACTCAACTATATTGTCTTCGGTCAGGTCAACCGAAAAACGAACTGATTCAGCTTTTTTAACATCAAGAACGATTTTTTCTAGTTCCTTCTCGAGCATTGTCTTAACAACAACACTCTCAGTTGAAAGTAGTGTTCGTAAAGTATTCTCTTGTTGGGATTTTAAGAGAGCTACACGCTCATTAAGATTCTTTGATTCCTGTACAACGTCTTGTTGACGTTTTCGTAGCTTACGAACAAGTACTTCTTCTAAAACTTTTAGGTAATCTTCATCGTAATCAACATTCTGCATAAATGTTTGGACCGTATCATCCATCTGTTGCCGACTCACAGAAAAAGCTTTATGCCCTCTCTCACAATGGTAACGTGGATAAGTTTCTTTTCTACCCCGAGGAGCGCTCCCTTTTAGGGCTGATCCACACTCCGGGCAAGTCACACACTTAAACGGATACTCTGGATTATTTCGCAGTCGCAAAAATACCGGCTTCTCAGTCTTGTAATCATAGAGGATCTCAAACAGATCATCTCCGTACTCTTTGATGTAGATTTTCCCTCGATTAGCTTTATTCCAAAGCTCAATTGAAACCAGTCCCTCCCACTGGGCTTTAATTGGTTTGTTGTGGGTCCATTTCTCGCACAGGATGCCTGCATAGGACAAACGCTGGTATATTCTCTGTAGCTGTTTAATCTGAAGCTTATGTCCTCCACCTTCCCCAATAATCTCAGTGTGTTTTTTATTCCAACGGTGAAACTTCTTAGTCCGAAAACCTAGATCATCATTTACTATCTTGAGTATCTCCTGATCGGTATATTTACCATCTGCCCGCATCTCAAATATTTTCTTGATAAATGGAGCGCGTTCAGGGTCCGAGGCTTGGATAAACCGAATCTGTGTCCCCACTTGAGTACGATAGTTAACATACCCATCATCCGGACGGCCGATCTGGAAACCTTTCTGAGTATAGGCAATCTGCTTAGGAATGGTTCGCTTGAGAATAGTGTCTCGTTCTTGCTTAGCCGTAGTAGCAAGCATAATTTCAGTCATGTCACTTGGTGATTCCACACTCCAATCATACTGAAAGCCTAGTTCCGCTAATTCCTGCATGTTACGTGACTCCTGAATGATTCCATTAGTATCAATGAGGGCTACACCAAGATCTGTTAGTTCCTTTTTAAGGTCCTGATAGTTCGATGCACCACCGCGCGTAAAACGATCAATGTATCGAATCAAGTAGTACCCTACTTTACCCGGATTATCCTTAATATATTGAATATGCTCTTCATAGACTGGACGCCTTTTAGTTCCAGTAAATACCTCCACTGCAACAACGCCATCAGGAAGTATTTCTAGCCCACGGTGCTCAGCAAAATTCTTAATAACACGCACTTGGTCATCAAGGCTTTCACCGGCCATCTGTTGCTGACTACTAATGCGCGCACTAGCAAGACAGGTTTTAGGTCTCTCTTTTTCCATATGTTAATTCTACACCCTCCACCGACTGGTTTTTAGTCTCTAACCACGAATCAAGAATCATGTCTGATTGCATATCAATCAGATCTCGAAACACTTCCAAAGAATCTTCAGGTGCCGTGACCTCGCATTTTTTAAGAATCTCTTTGAATTGCTCGAGACTGGTCATGTTTAAGTGCCAAGATCCCCAAGATTCCCTTCCTTTTCGGAGATATCTTGGGCGCCTTGGTTTGCCATTTCCCATACCCAAGGTCCAGAGAAGGATGACTTCCTTGGCCTTATATTTAATTCTTTTTCTGCGCGACGTAGTTGTTTTTCTGTAACACCAGCTTCTTTAGCTTGAGCGAGCAGTTCTTTGAACGGTAGGGGTCCGTTTTTAAGAGCTTCCTCCAAAAATTCAATTGTCCACTCTCGATCAATCTTATCTTCATCAATCTTAGAAGAAAGAGCGTCTTCTAGTGAAATTGTTACCGGTTCGTTTTCCCAAATTAGAACAGGTGCTCCATTTTGTGCAGAAGATACAGAATAGGCCAGACCAGTATTATCTTTCGCCAAGTTATTTTTTAGAGGCATTACTAATCTACGATCTGGATTATCCTTATCTTTTGTGACTATATATGCAGCCCTTACAGCTGCGGTGAAGGCCAATGACCCCATTGTGCGATACTGTGCATTTCCACCACTGTTTTTATTGAGATGACTAACCAGCAAAATTGCTATTTTGTGTTTTGCTGCGAGATCACCCAATGGTGCCAAGAGACCCCTAACATCTGAGTTGTTATGACTATCTGTACCATCTAGATACGCCGAAATAGGATCGATAACTAGTAACCTACAATTTGGAATATCAGGAAGCAACTGACTCAGTACCTCCACGTCTTTTTTAAGGGAAAACATTCTTTTTACTTCCTTGCCAGCATCATCTGTTGTGTATACTGCTTCTAGCGCATGAATACGATCAATGTCGGCACCAGCAGCATCTAACCTTGGACGAGTGGTATCAGCAGGATCATCCTCGGCGGATAACAACACAACATCACCCTTGGGAGCTGTTCCTTCGCCTATTGGCCACTCTGTTCCCTTTGAGACGTACGATGCTAGCGTGGCTGTAATCAAGCTTTTACCAAGACCGGGGTCCCCTGAGATAAGAGTGAGTTTACCTAGCGCAATTCGACCTTTCCAGAGCCATGAAATCTCTTCTGACTGAATATTTTTATAGCAAGTAATCTTTGCTTTGTGTCCTCTTTCTTGATGTTTAGAACTTATATTTTTGTTCTTTAAGTGTCGTTTTTTTATACTCTCAAATACAGATCGTAGTTCTTCTGCACTCAGAGGAGTAGTACAGTTGTTTCGATTCCAATCCTTGAGACTGCTCCATCCGGCAGTCTCCCAAAGTTCTGGCGACAGATCATGTAGTAATTTTCCTGCATATTTCGTTGCCGTCATGTTTCTCTCACCTTCCAGTACAGGTTCTTTTATAAATTCTCCCCAGTTAGTTACTCTTTTTTGGTTTTCATTCTTTTTTTCCAAAATAGTCTTTGGCAGCTCAGCAAATCCAAGGTCTTGGGGAGACAGGAACGGGAACCACTCATATTCACCTGATTTGTTTTTAGAAGGAGGGAGTAATACATAACCACCATCACCCCTGACGTCAATGTATTTTTCAATCTCTCCTGAACTGTTAGGTACAGGGACTCCTGGATGTCTAAAAAAATGATGTAAGCCACCACCCCCAGTTTTAGAAGTAACTGTTAGAGGAAAACCGATTCCACCTTTTATATTATGTTTAGGTCTATCATCATCAACCACCACTATTCCCGATAGTTTTCCTGTTACTAACGCTATACCGTTTAAGCTCCCCTTACCCCACCATTGGTTCAATTCGATATCCGTTGGATATCGTTCTTGATATTCTTTCCATGAGTAGACTGCCGGCGTTTTGTCAGTTTTTACAGGGAAAATACTCCACCCTAGTTCACGGTAAGCAATAGCTTGTTTATACATTTCATTTTCCATATTTTAATGATTAGTTTTATAAATCTCATTCTTTATTTCCCTCTCACACAGATAAAAACTCTGGGGTTCAACCCTCATTTCCCGTTTCCTATATTCCTCTAGTATTTGGTCTGTATCGAAACTATGCTCAAAGTAAAACTCTGCTCTTTTTTGCGACTTATCTACGAAGACAATCTTATGTCCGGTGTAGCGGAACACAACAGCTTCAAGAAAGTCAGATGTTTTATGCATGCACATTTTTGATTAATGCTAATATGCAATAAAAAACCACACGCTATCGTGTGGTTTTTTATATCAATTGAGATACAAATCAGAACCACGAAAAAATTTCGATAGCTCTGATTTTTATCTCAACACTAAATCAGATTGTGTACAGTCTGAGGATTGCCAATCGCTGTAAATGGTTATGTTTGTACCATTATCCTCCAGATCATTTAATGTCCTTTTTACTGGGGTGACGCCCGTTTCATTGGATGAAAACTGTGTTTAATTATTTTATTGTCAAACAAAACACCCGCTTCAACACCGGCGAAAGTATAAGTTGAAGGGGATGTTTTGCCTCCTTCGCCGGCACGTGTATTATAACACACCCAAATATATAGGGTCAAAATATACTAAACCTATGCCGAAAAATTCAGGACCTCCTCCTTTCTTGTGTCATCAGTCTCCTGCAAAGCATATAAAAGTGGTCTCGGCTCCTGCCGTACCACCACATCGAGCATCGATTCTTTCTTATTAGCAAAAAGTTTATCCATCAACACTTTCAAAGCCCACTGCTCTCCTCCTTTCACTGCTTCAGTAAAAGTACGTTGCCCATGTTCTGTCCATAAATCCACCAAAAAAGCTTCCTCTGCCCGTTTTGGGCGTCCTAGAGGGTTTCCTGTCATACCCTTAAGAAATTGTCCTTTTTCGTTACGCATACCCTGTATTATACCAGTTAACAGGCGTAGGGTGTACAATAAAATGTATAGATATGGAGACACAAAACACCGCTACTCAAAACTTCCTTCTTATATTTAGTTTTGCCATGTTTTTTCTAGGACTTTATCTAGGAAAAACGATGTGGTACACAGAGACCAATGACAGAGTCGCACAAATAGTATCTTGTGAAGGATATGAGGAAGATTTTCTGAAGGAAATGGGGTTCAAGGATCGCAACAGTTGCGTTGATTTAAATGTGTCTTTACATAAACAATACACAGATGATTGTATAAACCTCATTAGGTCAAGCTCCGACATGGATTACAATTTAAAGTTACTTGATCTGTGTGTTTATCATTCATTTGAAAAACAAGCCGTCTCACTAAGTTCGGAGTATGTAATTTATAAACGTAACAAAAGAGATACTGCCAAGTAAAATTTGTAGAATTAACTTGAACTAAACAATGCTTGATAAAATCAATCCTTCACACACAATCGAACCGCCACCGACATAATTTCCTCAGATTTTGCTACTTTATTTACCCACATTTCAGGTATACCGACCTTTCCGTAGTAGGCTCCGGCTAGTTGGCCGTAGATCGCTCCGACAGTGTCAGCGTCTCCGCCGTAGTTTACCGCTTTTAGTAGACCGTCTTTGAAAGTATCGGTGGCAGAGAAAGCCCAGAGTGCCATTTCCATAGTTTTTGGAACATAGCCACTTGGTGTGATAAAAGGTGGTTCATTGTCTCTAAATGAACCCTTCGCTACAGCCAAAACCTCCTCATGTAGAGGGTTGGTATTATAGTAATCAACGACTGGACAGTATAGGTCACTTAGCAACTCTTCTTTGGTCACTCCATTTAAGGCACCAATGATGAGTCCGGTGTAGTACTGACAACAATCACTACAGATCGACGCCCCATGGGTCACCAATGAGCTTAGTACAGCATTTTCTAAGGCTAGTGCTGGATTATTTCGAAAGTATAAAGGGATCGGCGCAATCCGCATCAAACTACCATTGCCCTCAGAGTATATTCTTGCTTCTCGGACATATGGCTCATCACCATCTTTATAAAGGAGTAGGGACCGAAGAATGGTCTGGCCAACACCCACCGCCCGCCCAGTACTAGTGCAATAACCTTCTTCCAACCAGCGCTTGTATTTATGTAGGTGATCGTAAGGATCAAAACTTTGTTTCTCAATCAAACTGTTGGCTAAACATAAAGCCATAGCAGTATCATCAGACCAACATCCGGGAGGGAGGTCAAAGTGTTCACAATAGCGAAAATCAGTTACTGGTTCAAACTCTCCGACTTTTTTAAACTCTACTGGTGCACCCAAAGCATCACCGATCGCCAGTCCGAGAAGTGCTCCTTGGTATAGATTTAGAAGATCAGACATAACATGCCTAGATATTATTAGTCCGGCCAATGTAGACTTCTTTATGGGTCTCTAAATCAAGATATACGTAGAGATTGCCATCCATACGCAAGAAATCGTACCTTTTTTCAAACTCAGCACGATCAGCATACTGAATATCCGCACTGGATGATTCTAAAGCATTCCAACCAGGTGGAGTAGCGATAGTTACTCCGTCTAATTTTTCTTTTTGACCTTCATCATTCTCCAAGCCCGGTATGGTTTTATATGTACACACCGAGAAGGTATGAGTGGGAAGATCAAACATTTTAATATTATCAAACTCAAGCCAATCACAATTTGTTAAGATTCCTTTATTTTGATCCACTAAAGCAATATCATTCGCTTCCCCACCACTAACCAGAGACAATCCTTTGTCCATAATGAAAGTTAGATAGACGTTAGCGTCGTGACCATTCATAAAACCGACACGAACAATCTCACCATCATCACACAAAGTATTATTGGGCAAAGTTTGAATAAACTTATCCCAACCGCCGATCATTTTCGTGAGAATTGCCTCTTTTCTTATCACTATTGAATATGCCTCGATTAAGACTGCCATGTAAGGTTATATTATCACTTTTACCTTGTTAAGTATTGGGCTGATTGTGCTATGCACCAGAAAAGCTTATTATTTCTGTATATTTATGAAGAACCTAACCGAGCAGACACAATACGGGACTTTTAATTTTACCTTTAATGAAAATGACGAGGTCTTTGCCAAGAAAGCAATAAATGACGCTTTATTCTCACAAAACAGCTGGGTCAGTGCTGAATTACCTGATTTTGCAAATGTTTTTGGTAAAACATCTTTAATTAAAGTCGAGAGATATTCACTCCAAGACAAAAATCAAGATCTATTAGCCATACTAGCCAATAAAAGAAGTGTTGGAATCATTTTTTATTGTTCTGCAATGTCTGATGTCACAAGAACCCTCAAATCACTTAAACCTGAGGGAGTAGAAAATAGTCCTGTCTCATTTATGAAAGCTTTCTCTACCGAGAATTCACCTGAACTAGAAGGTAGTTTTGCGGTGTTTTATTAACTATATGAATGTGAAATAACATTTTGTGATGGCCTAACCTTTTAATTAAAAAAGTATGTTTAAAGATGAAAAGAGAAACAAAAAATTTATCAAAATAATTTTTGGTATCTCTATCGCGATAATAGTTTTTGCAGCACTAGAAAGTCTTACCGAAATGGGTTGGTTTGGAGCAATAGTAATTAATGCATTCTTAGCATGTGGCTTTTTGCTACTTACTTACAGGGAACTTGATTCTGACACAAAAAAAAACTTACTACATCGCTATTGACGGAAAGAGTGGGTCAGGAAAAACTTACTTGGCTAAAAAATTAGCTGATAAACTCCAGGCATCAGTGTTACACCTTGATGACTACGGAAATGATTACGAGCCTTTTATCGGTATTCCAAAATTAAAATTGATACTTGAAAAAACAACCGAGTCAATTGTAATCTACGAAGGAGTGGGGGTTTTTGACAATCGTCTTGCACAGTTTGCAGACTTTAGGATTTTAGTCGAAGTACCAGAGGATATAAGATTTAATCGTGTTAGAAATCGCGACATTCCAAGAGACGATCGAACAAAAAGGGAATGGCAAAAAATTGGGGCAATTTGGGAAGTGTCCGAAGGGAATTACTTTACCTCTGAACTCAAGAAGGAAGCTGATTTGGTGGTTGGTGACGATGGTGAATTTTATATTGAAGAAATTGCCTCGGAGATCAATGCGGAAATAACATAAATTTAACTTACTAATCTCGAAATATTGTATTTTATTTTAGATATATTAGTACCAAACAATCTTATCTAGAGCAATTTAACAAAACCATGAAAAAAATCTCTGTGAAAGAATTTCTATCTCCTAGATCTCCTACCCTGAATCGCCCCTACAATAATCGGCACGTACAAGAGTATAAAATAATAAAGAAAGTCAGTGGCTCTATCCGTATAAGTTGGGTTAAATCCATCATCTTTGTATTCAATACACAAAGATGATCTAAACTCGTTTTCGGTGATAATACAAGTCGGATCACCTAGACTAAAATTTAGAAACGAGCAAATTATTACACACCAAACCAAACCTTCTATAAGTACCTTTTTTGCTCCTTTTTCTTCTGCTGTATTTTTTGCAAATTCCCAAAAAATATATACGACCAAAGCGATCAGTAGTTGGTAAAAAGCACTGTCAACTTTACTTAAAATTTCAATCATTTTATTTTATTTAACCCTCAAAATCATTTAAGATCTTGAGAAATTCAACTTGTGTTTCTGATGGAATCTGTGGATGATCTAAGCGCTTTATATCTCCATCATTTTCCACTAAAGCCCTCACCTCTCCAAAATAGAATCCGTCTTCAGCCGCTAAAAATAGATACGAGGGATTCCAGTTCCTACTCATGCGTTCTGCAATATCGAATACATTCTTGTTTGTAAATGTCGCTCTATATTTTACCTCAATCAAATGTACTTCTTTTGTTGTGTTATTTATGACCGCAAAGTCGGGTGCGGTACGTAGCGCTTCCACCATCTCATTGTCACCACTCTGACCTCTACCCACCAACTCAGGTATGATTTTCTCATATCCAAATTCAAGAACAGTAAAAGCTCCAGTCGAACGTAACATCTGAGCAAACACTGTCTCAGCAATTTTTCCTTTTACTAGATTACGAGCAAAGGAAATTTCGTTTATTTTCATTGTTGTATTGTATCAAAATAATTGTCATACACACGTATCTTGCGACAACATAATATATTTGCCCATGTTGTGTAATACTGACCGTTAGTTGACGGCGTCGTATGTATGGGTGTAGTATTCAAAATCTAAGTAATCCACAAAGCACCCATTACGGGTGCTTCATGCGTGGGATAATGAATGTGGAAGTTTTGAGAATTGAGATGCGCCCTGGATAGGAATCGAACCTATATCTTGACCTTAGTTGGTCAGCCTTATGACGGGTATAGTTTACAATACTACTGTTCTATCCTTTGAACTACCAGGGCACATCCCACCTCTCAAAAAGAAGTGGGATAAATTCTTACTAGGAATTTGAATCAGAAGCCTCATCTTTGGATGGGGTTTTCTGTTTTTTTGGTTTTACTTCATCCACATTAAAGCAAAAAGCTTTAATCCCTTTTTCGTATGCGAAAAGGACTTTTCCACTACGTAAAGTAATGAAAGGACGACAAATGAGCTGGGTCATTTTTAAGTTGTTTATGCTGTCGCTTCTGACTAGCTTACTAAGAATTAAATCCGACAAACAAAAAACACCAACAGTACTTTGCACGACGCTGGGCTAAACTTAAGTTTGAGTTTCCTCATTCTCTCATCGAGCCCTAGTGGAAGCTAGGGCTTGATGTTTTTTCAAATCATCTTACCCCAGCACCGTGCAAAAATCTTTTGGTGGTTAAGTTATACGGTTACTAATAAGTGTCGTGCCTCCTCCACCCTTTCCAAGTGTCAAACGGAGATTTGTTAAATTGTTAATGAACTACCGCCATTATACTATATGCACGAAAAAAGCAAAATATCTTAACCGCATCACCCAGTACAAAATTATCAAACCGACCCTAGACTTAGGCATGAAAAATTGCCTTAAATTTAAGAAGCGTTTTTTCTTTTATCTTGTGAACAATATGGTAACTCACTTTTTTTAATTCCCCCCTACTGTCTAGTGGAACCACTTACTTCCCTGTCACGCCCAAACCAGCCTTGCTTCTCCTAGCCACACCATACACAAATCCTCAAACTGGTTCCACCCGAGGGACAGTAGGTGCCCAGCGTTAACAGGCTCAAATTGGCCTTGTTCTACTCTATATTTTTTAATACAAAATCATCATAGTGACGGGAATGGAACTTCCTTGTGTTTTCTCTCCTGTATGGCATAGTAGCCATGGTACTGCAATCCTGCAACACCCTTGATCTTTAAAACCTGGTAATCCAGAGAGGAACACCAAATGGCACACTACTATGACAAACACACCTACACCCCTGAGCAGGCGGAACACGCCAACAGGGTTGTACTCGACCTGATCCAGAACCGTCGTTTCTTTCTTCATAACCCCAATGAACTTCATCCGGTAGTGTTTCGTGAAGCAATAAAACTCGATGCTCGTATGCGTGAACTCTACGTAAACGCACGAACTGAAGCTGTCGAGAAAATCACCACAGGCGAGACCGGTCTTGGCATAATGCCGCCAAACCTCACCAACAACCGGCAGCTGGTGGTCTGCAATCGCTACGGTGGAGGCTTTGAAATCCTTCGAGTGTATCCGTTGAGTGCCTTCGTGCCAGTGGCACCAACCACTCTGGCGGAACTGGTAACTGAGCACATAGATTTACTCATCGGCGGGAGGTCTCTAGATGAAATCGCCCCGAGGACAATTCGGGGATACGAGGAGAGTGCCAACTTTTTGGCGGGGCGCATCTGGTCAGAGTTCGAGCAGCTTGAACTGTTCGATCCCCTCAACCACCATTGTCTGGTAATGATGGAGTCGAAACTAAGTTGCACAGAATCCGACCACAACAGGGATTTTGCTGACAGCCGAGTTGCTGACATACAGAACACCCCGTTCGCTCTGGGATACCTTTTCTGGAAGTTCTCGAAGCAGATCCGCATTGTCCAGCACAACCATGTGGTGTTCGGAACTTCTCGAAAATCCCATGTCAGAGTCGAGCATTGGAGCCATTCTTCAGACAATGGTCCGTATATCGACTACAATACCAGAAATGGGTACAGTGGCTCCGTCATCTTCGTGACAGCATTGTAACCCCCACCCCACGCCACCGAAAGCATCCCGCCTTCGGTCACGGCGGCGGGGTGTTTTCTTTTCCCTCATTTATAATCCGTAATCATCGCCAACTTTTCCTTCACCCCACTCATGTATTCCTGATCAGACAGGATTGTTAGAATAAGGTTCGGACTCTGGCCCACATGTTATCGACATACAATACTTTGTATGTTACTTTTCTCTTAGTCTCCCACGGGCAATTCCCTTAACCAAGAGAAGAGGTTCTTTAAATGTCTAAAAAGACCATAATTATACTTCCTGACGCCAAGACAATGCTGACTCGTCTTCAGGAGGTTAATTCCGAGCTAGACTGCATCAGGCGGTTTTACCCGATTCTGACAAAACATGCTAGGAAAGCATACGAACCAACAG
>JACCDR011169882.1_pt1 | contig 14600 bp, 18 predicted proteins | sample 7446431 | NCBI WGS metagenome assembly JACCDR01 (sample SAMN15323443, study PRJNA562643) | freshwater metagenome | isolation source: river surface water | place: USA:Blue River Watershed | collected 2017-08-17 | reverse complement strand
CTCGAGTGGGCCTCGAAGCGGTATGTGGCGCGGCTGTATTCGCCGTGGGCGAGGGTGACGTCGATGCCGGCCAGCAGGGCGTTGGCGACCGAGGTGCTCTCCCCACCCGAGGCGTCGGCGGCCGGGGCGACCCACGAGACCGTGCCCTTCCACCCCAGGTTGATGGGCCGCAGCTGCTTCCCGCCCGTGACGCCCGAGGGCGTCCACATGCTGCTCGAGTAGAGGTCGAAGGTGACGCGGGCCGAGCCGATCTCGCCGTGCTGGGCATCCTTCTGGATGTCGCTCACCATGGCGAGGAAGCGGTGGGTCTCGGTCGCGGTCAGGGCGGGCAAGCCAAACCCGGTACGCGGCACCGGCACCTTGGCTGTGAGCGTGCCCTTGCGGCCCTTGAGCAGCGGTGCGGACTGGACCTGCGCCTGGTCGCGGAAGTCCACCACGACCTGGCCCACGATCTCGGTCAGGCCCAGGTAGCGGATCCAGTGGTCGGCGTCGCCCGAGTCGCGGATCACCTTGCCGCTGTTCTGGATGCTCACGCGCTGGACCCGGCCCAGGACGGCCGTGCCCGTGCCGGTGCCGCCCACGGCGGTGAAGACGGCGGAGAGGACGTCGCGCAGCTTCTGGTTGGAGATGCGCTCCACCTCGAGCGTAGCGACCTGACGGGTGAGGCCCACGTCCTGACGGTAGGCGTCGGCGTCGGAGTGGAAGTCCAGGCCCTCGCCACCGTCGCCCAAGCGCACGCTCTGCACGCCCAGGATCGCGGTGGCCCCGAAGACCACGGTGTTGACGTCACGGAAGGACTGGTTGGCCATGGGGTGGCTCCTCTGCTGCTAGGCCGCGTAGGCGTCCTGGGTGTCGATGATGGCGGTCCAGCGGACCTGGGCTCCGAAGGTGTCGGCGGTGGGCTCGATGGTTCCCGTGGTCATGCTCGCGGGCCAGATGCGGAAGAGGCCGGGAAGGACCACGCCGTCCTTAGGCCGCTTCGCCTTAGCCTCGCGCATCAGAGTGTAGAGCATGGCGTCGCCGTACCGGCACGCCCGGCGCTTGAGTGCGTCGGCGGTAAGGTCGCCGCGCTGGAACATGACCGTGCACGTGCCGTCGATCGTGGCCGTCTCGCCCGTGTCCTGCTCGCGCCGCTCGCTGCGCCGCTCGTCGAGGTCCACGATGCCCCTGGGTAGGTTCGCGCGGTTGACCTCGCCGCCCGACCAGTCGTGTTCGAAGAGGCCCCACGCCCGCACGTCCTCGACCTCGAGCGCGTTGGCCCCGTACTGCATCTCCTTGACGCGCGCCGGGAGCCGCTCGCGCATGATCTCCGCGACCCGCTCGAGGACCTGCTCGGTGGTGACGAAGTTGGGCATGGCTAGTCGTGCCAACCTTCCCAGGATCCCTCGGGCTCGCCGCCGATGACCTCCCTGGAAACGCGGTCGATGAAGCGGCGCACGCGCGCACCCTGCTCGAAGTGGACGTACCCGGGCGTGCCGACCATGGGCCGGCTCTCCTCGTGTACCGCGATGATGTCCTCGGGGTAGCGCTTGCCGGCCTTCCCCCGCACCTTCCGGCGCCGCCCCTTGGCCGTGAGCGTCATCCCGGTGCCCTGGATGCGGTTGTGGCGGTTGATGCGGCCGGTGTCCACCGCGATGCGGATCGTGTTCCCCACCACCGCTTGTTCCTGCGCACCGCCCTTGTAGCGGAGGGCGTCGCGCAGGTCGCTGAAGTTGACCAGGATGGGCGCGGCGGGGCCGATCTGGAGGCCGAAGCGCTTGATCATGCTCTCGCGCCGCTTGATCGTGGAGGCCTTGAGCGGCGCCCAGCGGCGGCCCAGGGCGGCGCCCTGGCTGGCGAAGATGTCATCCTCGCCCTGACGCCACATGTCCGCGAGGTCGCGCAGAACCATGTCTTGCCCCGCGTCCAGAGCCCGACGCCCGCGCTCGACGCCCTGGCGCACCTCGTTCAGGCCCGACACCTTCATCTCGAGTTGCGTCACAGCCCGTACGCGCCAGCGAGGGCGGCCTCCTGCTCGTCCGCACGGCGGCCGCGCTCGGTGTCCAGGGCGCTCTTCTCGTTGTCGGACATGACGGGACCAGCCATCTGCCCCCAGGCCAGGCCCCGGTCGATCGTGACCGGCTGCGCCTCGCCCTCTTCGATCGACGGCAGGACGTTGGGCTGGGGATAGAGAGCGTTCCACGAGCCGTCGGGGTTCTGGATCCCGATGGCGTGCGCGCGCAGGTCATCGATGATCTTGGCGGCGCGGTCGCGCAGGTACTTGGGCTTGCGCGCCCCCTCCCCTTCCTCGCCGAAGTTCTTCGAGAGCGCGAGGTAGTCGAGGATGAAAGCCGAGCCCAGGAGGTCGGCAAGAAGACGCACGACGCCCGGCGTGTCGGTCGTGGAGAACGTGGCCGCGAGCTCGCGGTCGATCTCTTGCGCGGCGTCGTTCTCGGCCTCGACGCGGTCCTCGCTCGTCAGGTTGGACGAGCCGGAGTCGAACGCAATCCCCTTGAGGAAGCGGCTGTTGCTGGCCAGCGAGCGGTAGGACTTGATCGCCACCGGCTACCCCTCCTTGACAGGCACCCACGCCTCGCCCTTGGCCTCGTCGATGCGTACCGCGGTCAGGTCCAGTCCAGCGGGGATGCGGCCGGCCATGTCCTTCGCGGCCTGCCCTTCGAAGGCCCTCAGCCGCGCCTCGGCCTGCGCCACGGCCTGCTTGGCCTGGAGGATGTTCTCGCGCAGCATCCAGAGGCCACGGACCTCGAGCGTGTTGAGTTCCAGGCGCTGTTCTGCCACGTGCGCATCCTCCTGTGAGAAGGGGCCGGGAGCCCTTGCGAACTCCCGGCCCCGTTGTGTCCGGTCAGGCCGGGGACTAGGTCAGGGTGTTGGTGAGCAGGTAGCCGCAGGAGGCCGCGATGACCTTCGGGCCGCTCTCCAGCTCGGTGTACTCGTACCAGTCCGCCTTGCGGGGGCCAGCGTACGTGCCCTGGCGCACCTGCGGGTAGCCGGTGACCATGAAGCGGGCCGCCAGCTGCACGGACTTGACCGACGCCACGCCCTTGTGGAAGACGAGGCAGTTGTCGGTCCAGATGTCCGTGATGTTCCCGCCCGAGGAGGCGCGGCTCACGTCGGAGGCCTTCTTGGCCGTCGAGTAGGTCGCGTCGCCCACGAGCAGCTTGAGGCCGACGAGGGCCTCGGGGCGCGCGTCGGGGTTCTCCCGCAGCGCAGCCACGATGCCCGCCCAGCGGATGCCGGCCGTCGTGCCGCCCTGGCTCATCAGGTACTTCGCCACCGCGGTCCACGACGCGTCGCTCATCGCGACGTGCGAGGCCATCACGCCGCCGAACTTCCGCACGGCGCGCTTGGCGTCGAGCAGGTCGTTCCACAGCTTGATGTTCGAGGCAGTGGCGTCGTCCCAGCGAGCCGCCGTGGCGGCCGTGTTGGTCATGTACGTGCTGGAGAACAGGATGCTCGCCGCACGCTTCTCCTTGGCCAGCAGCACGCCCTCGCGGGCGGTCGCGGCCGCCATCGTCTCGAGCTGCAGCTGGTTGTCGGCGTTGTCGCGGGTGCGCCAGTCCAGGTCGGCGTGGAGCGCGTGCTCCTCGCAGAGGAAGGACTGCTCGGTCCAGCTGAACGCGACCTCGTTGGACTCCGCACCCGCCGCACGCTTGGTGCGGTCCTCGTGGTCGATCATGCCGGACGAGTGCAGCTCGAAGAACTTGTCGCTCTCCTTCTGCACCGGCACGACGTTCACGATCTCGTCGGCGATGAAGTTGGACTGGGTCGGGAACTTCACGACCAGGTTCGTGAGAGCCTGGTTGACGTGACCCGAGCCGGGGTTGAAGGGGGTGCCCATGGGTTAGACCTTCCCGCCCGGCACGAACTCCAGCTCGGTCAAGCCGGTGTTGGTGCGCGGAGCCACACAGATGGCGCAGAAGTCGACCGCAGCCGTCAGGGCCGGGATGAACTTCTTCGCGTTGTTGATCTTCAGCTTCTGGCCCAGCGACACCGTCGTGGAGACGTTGCCGAAGAACCGCGTGCCGCGCTCGGTGATGAGCGGGACCGCAGCGCCGACGCCCGTGGGGACGGACTGGCGCGCGTCGATGATGCCCACCACCTTGCCGTCCTCCGCACCCGTCGCGCGGATCACGCGGAAGGGGTTGGAGCCGGTCGTGTAGAGGCGGCACGGCAGGCCCGCCGAGGGCGCCATCGCCCCCGTGACCGCCGCGTAGTAGGTCTTCTTGTTGCCGGCCATGGGCTAGGCCTCCAGCTTGGCCGTGCCCGAGACGAGGTCCTTGCGGGCCTTGTCGTAGGCGTCGGCGAACTCGTTGGCGCTCTTGGCCTTGCTCTGCTCGGCGTACTTCTCGCCGAGCTTGGCCACGGCCTTGCCCTGGTCCTCAGCGCTGAGCGAGGCGAACTCGCTCGAGCCGTTGGCGGGCTGGGCCTTGTTGCCGGAGGTGCCGGGAGCGCCGGGGGCGCCCGCCTGCTTCGGCATGGAGTCGAGCAGCTTCACGAACGCGGCGCGCGCGCTGAGCTTCTCGGTGCGGGTCGTGCTGCCGTCGGTGCTCGACAGCGTCACGGCCTCGCGGTTGTCGTCGTCGAGCGCCTTGAGCAGCTCGACCACGTTGGCTTCCTGGGCGGGAGCGATCTTGCCTTCCGTGCGGAGGCGGGTGGCCACGTTGGTGGCACCCTCCACGCGGCGGTCGATCTCGAGACGGTTGAGCCGGTCCTGCTGGGCCTTGAGGTCGGCCTTGAGCTTCTCGGCTTCCGTCTGCGAGGTCTTCAGCGCCTCGTAGTCCGCCGCGGAGAGCGTGATCGTCTGCCCGGCCTTGGGGTCGGGGGTGGTCACGGGGGAGGTCTCCAGGGGGGTTGTTGCGAACTCGTGCGACGCGGCTTCGGCGAACGTCGCGGGAGCGATGTCGAGTGCGGGCATCCCACGCACCGCGGGCAGGTCGGCGCCCAAGAGGGCCACCGCCTTGAGCACCAGCGGCAACGTGCCTCCGCCCGTGGGGCGGCTCACGTTGCGCCAGAACTCGATGCTCCGCTGGTACAGGGCGCCCGTTCGGATCGCCTCGCGCAGCTCGTTGGGCACGCGCTCCAGGTCTGCGAAGAGCCCCAGGGCGGTTGCCCCGTCCGAGCCCTTGACCTCCGCCGCGCGCAGCGCCGTCACCCGTCCGATCGCGGTCAGGCCGTCGAGGAGCGGCTGCTCGTCGTTGTGCCCGATCTTGAGCGGAGGCTGCCAGCCCAGCGTGGCGAACGCCTCGACGAAGTCCATCACGTCGTCGGTCGTGAACGTCAGCGGCTTGCCGGCCTTGAGGGCTACCCCAGACCGGAACACCTCGACGTGCTTCATGCTCCATGTGCCCGAAGGCGCGTGGAACACGTCCTCGCGCTTGGGCTGCTCCTCAGCCGACATGGCGGCGGAGAGGATCAGCGGCGCCGGCGCGGTCGGCGGGAAGAGGACGAGAAGGTCACTCGACGTTGCGCGCTTGCCGCGGCGGTCGGCCAGGCCGGAGAGGATCGACGCGCGCCGCAGCGCTGCGGTCCGATCGCTGCTCTCGTACAGACAGACCCCGTCGGCGGCGAACACCACCTGGTGCTTCCCGTCCTGGTTCTTGAGTTCGATCATCAGTTGCCCGCCCCGCCGCCGATGCGGTCGTTGCCGAGGATGGCGTAGGCGTCGCGGTCGAGGTGGCCGCCGGGCGTGCTCGGGGGGTTGTGCTCGGCGCCGAGCTTGAGCACCGCCAGCGGGTGGTACTCGAGGAAGCGCGTCCACTCGTAGTCGCTGGCCTCGAACACCTCGCGGCCTGTGATGGAGAGGCCCGACATGACCCGCGGCTTGCCCGTGGGGCTCCACTTCGCCGCCTGCACGCTCACCAGTTCCTCGAACGTGTCCCGCTCGGGGTAGTAGGCGAAGGTGCCGGTGCGGCGCAGGAACGCGACGCGAGCACGGAAGCGCTCCCGCTTGACGCCGATCTCGCCGTAGCGCGTGACACCCCCCGCGGGCGTGGACCCGTCGAGGCGCAGGGCACCAGGGATGGTGTGGGGTGCGGTCATGGACTCCTAGGGCTAGCGTTTAGCCCTGACACCGGAGTACCACGACGACGGGACCTTGGTGGAACGCTAGTTCAGCCCCGGCACCGGCGGCATGAACCGCGAGCCCTCGAAGCCCTTCTGCGGCTCCACGCCGGGCTGGTTGGCGGCGGCCGCAACCAGCGCCTCTGCCGACACCTCACCCGCCAGCACCGCAGCCAGCACCGACCGGCACCGCCAGTGGTTGGGCGGCACGATCTTGTTCCAGACCGGATGGTCCTTCGGCGCCATAAAGCCGTCCCATCGCTGGCAGAAGAGCGTGGTGCGGCCGTCGATGATCGCGGAGTAGAGCATCCCCACGACCGTGCCCGGCGGCGTCGCCTGGTAGAGGCGCGTGCGGCCCTCGTTGTAGGCGCTGTTCTCCAGCGTCTCGAACACCGCGCCCGTCTCCTGGCCCAGCGCCCGCTCCGCCCCCACCCAACGCTGCTCCATCTCCTGGAACTCGTCACGCAGAAGGTCGCGCGCGGTGTCGCCCCTAGCCTGCGCCGCCAGCACCGCCTGCCGCATCTCGCCGCGCAGCTTGGCGATCTGCGCCGTGACCTCATCCTTCACCTGCGCCATGCGGGCCTGCGCGAACGAGTCGAGGTCGGCCTGGCGCAGGCGGATCTGGGAGGCGAAGCGCTCCAGGGTTGGGACCAGGTCCACCCCCTGGGACTTGGCGAACGTGGCGAGGTCGATGGTGGCGGCGCGCGCCACCGCGACAGACCCGACCGGCGCCCCATCCTCCTCTAGCGCCTCCACCGACAAGAGCCCAGGGCGCCCCAGTGTGGTCAGGCCGCGTCGCACTTCGACGAGCCCATCCACCGCCCCCGCCACCATGTTCTCGACGGCGAAGCGGTAGGCGACGGTCACGAGCCGGGAGTCGTCTACCTCTGAGCGGAACGGACGGCCGGGCTTGCGCATCGCCACCGAGGCCTGCGCAGCGAGCCCGCCGGGGCCACGGAAAATGTCCCGCCACGCCGCCTGGAGTCGTGCTGCGCCAGCGTCGAAGCGGTCATCGGCTTCCCGGCGTAACCCAGCCGCGTCTACCTTGGCCTCTACCCGCTCCGCGTCAGGCGTGAGGGCCCGCGCAGCAGTCGCCGCGGGCCCATCGCCTTTTCCCGGGGGCGGGTCTCCGCTTGCGTCAAGCTTGGCGGGCGCCGGCTTGGCTGCCTTTGCCTCAACCTCCTTGCGCGCCAGTTCCGGCCCCTGCTTGGCCGTCTCCAGCCTGGCCTTCCTCTCCGCGTCCATGACGGCCTGCGTCTCCTTGTCAGGCGCGGGCAGGTCGCCGACCCACTCACGCACCCAGGGCTCGTCAGGCGAGACCACACCCGCATCGACCAGCACCTTGAGGACGTTCGATCGCTGCTCCGTCTTGGCATCGGAGAAGTCGTTCCAGACCAACGTGGGGGCAAGCGCGACGGCCTCGTCGCCCTTGTTCCAACGCAGCAGAGGCTTGAACACGGTGTTCATCACCGCCGCGCCCAGGCTTCGACCGATCTGGGTCAGGACCGTCAGGAACAGGCGCACGTGCTGCTCGCCCAGCGCGTAGGAGCCCTTGCCCTTGTTGCCCACGTCGCTCACCAGCGCACCGATCATCACGCCGCGCATCTTGAGCTTGTCGAGGTACTCGGCGTGGGTGGAGAAGTCGTCGGCCTTGCCCTGCACCTCGTGGAAGCGCACCGCCTTGTCCAGGTCGATATCGCCTGCCGGGAGGTAGGTGCGAGGGATCACGAGGGCGCGGCGCGTCACCGCGCGCTCGAGCTTGTCGCGGAAGTCCGCCAGTTGCACCGCGGTCAAGCCCTCCGCCGACACCGCCAGCGCGATGGGGAACTGGTAGGTGTCGAGCGTCGCGCCCCAGTTCTTGAGCCCCACGTCGCCCAGGAAGTAGGCGCGGTAGATGGAGCGGAAGTCGCTCAGGCCGTAGAGGCTGTAGGCGTTGGAGTCGAGCGGGTTCCACGACCAGCGGAAGAAGCGATCCACCGCATGGCGCCGCGTGCTGGATCCGTCCCACGTGGGGTTGATCCCACCCGAGTCGGGGTTGCCGTCGCCGACGTACTCGAGGATGCCGTCGGGCTTGAGCCGGCCCGCGTCGTCCACGTCGAAGGCGAAGAAGCGGCTGTTGCGGACCAGGATGTCCTCGATGGTCCAGGCCGTGCGGCCCCCGATCTGCGCCTCCCTCGTGCCCGACTCTCCCACCTTGAACCCCTGCCGAAGCCCGTCCACCGCCATGCCCAGGAACGGCTCGAAGCCGCCCCAGCGGTCGATGTGCTCCTGCACGTAGTCGCGGACGGCCTCGCTGCCCGGGAGGGGGTTGCCGTCACGATCCGTGGGCGGCCTGAGCGACCACGGCGTGGAGAGGAGGACCATGCGCTTCAGGTTCCACGCGTACGCGATGGTCTCGTCGGTGACGAGCATCTCGTCGAACACGCGCAGGCCCTTGCGCACCGTCAGCTGGTCGTAGGGGATGACGTGCTGGCCCGCCATCCGCTTGCGCCAGAACGCCTCGAGCGGCCCGGGGTTGTCCGACGACTGCGCGTCGATGGGCAGACCGCCGTTGGGAGGGGCGGGCGCGGCCTTGAGCTCGGCCGGGCGGCGACGGAACAGGTTGAGCAGGGCCACGAGACCTCCTAGCGGCTAGCGCCAGCCATCATAGGTGCCACCCTCACCGCCACCCCAGTCGCACCTCTCCTGAAACGCCGGCTCCAGCCGCGTCACGATGTCGGGCATCCTCTCGCCCGGCTTGCGCATGCTCAACATGCCCGTGCTCTGGACGACGCCGTAGCCGAGCGCGTCGGAGAGGTGGGTGAGGCCCTTGTCTGAGTCCTTGTCGATCTGGGCCGTGCCCTGCTTGAACCCCACGAGGTTCAGGTCCTTCCTCAGCCACACGCAGCCTTCCGCGACGAGCACGCGCCGGTCCTCGAAGGCCTTGTTCACGGTGTTGACGCGGTCGATCTCACGCGGGTTACTGCCCCACACGCAAGGTCGATAGTCCCACCCCGAGGCCTCGACCACAGGCCGGAGCGTCCCATGCACGATGTCCCAGCCGGTCTGGCTCGCCGCGACCGTGAGGCGCTTCTCTGTTGCGTCGCCGTAGACCGCCACCGCCCCCCGCCAGTTCGCCACCCAGCGGTGTAGCGCCTCCCGGCACCACTGCCCGATCGGCGTAACCCCTTCCTCGCCCGCGTTGGGGATGCGGATCTCGTCGGCCCAGAGGATCGCGTCCCCCACCCGCCAGCCGATCACGCCGCACATGGGGTCCACGTTGAAGTCGAGCGAGACGTAGAGGTCGTTGCCTGCCCCGGGTGGGGTGAGCAGCGCGTGACCCCGAGGCACCATGTGCCCGCCCGCCTCGAAGTCGCGGTCGATGTAGGCGCCGTAGACGCGGCCCTTGTTGAAGGCGACGAAGCGCCCCTCGAGGTACGCCTCCTGCTGCGCCTTGGTCAGAACCGACTTCTGGCCACGGATGTAGCCCTCGAGGTCCGTGATGTGGACGTTGTCGGCTGTGCGGGCGAAGACGACGCGGCGGTCATTCTTCCCGTCAGGGCCGTGCTCTTGTAGTGCCTGTGGGCTGGCGATGAAGTCGAAGAACCACTGCCGCGAGATGATGTCCTCGGGCGTGCCCGCCGCAACAATGAGGCGCCTTGGCGCTGGTCCCCTCAACCGACCACGCACGCGCGCCAACGCCTCCCCCTCTTTCGGCGTCCCCGGTTCGTCCACCATCGCCACCACGACGTTCACGCCGATGATGAGCTCGGGCTTCTCCGCCGTGAAGAGGTAGATGCACCCGCCCCACTTGAAGCGCAGGATCCCTTCCTGCCGGTTCACCGTGTAGTGCTCGTGCTCCTGGAGCCCCGCTTGCTCGAGCACCGACTCCAGCGTGGGGAGGATGGTCTTCTTGAGCAGGTTCAGGGTGGGGGAAAGGATGAGCCCGTGCACGTCCCGCGTGGGGTGTCCGTGCGCCTGCGCCCACTGGAGTGCCATGAAGTAGAGGCGCATCCCCTCCCAGCACAGCCACCAGGTCTTGCCCGCGCCCTGGCCTCCCGAGAGCAGGACGAACTCAGGGCCGTGGGGGTCCTCGGCGAGTCGTGATGCCTCTGCCTGCGCCGGGAGCCACGACTTGGGCTGCAGGTTGACCGTGAGCGTCACGGCCGCGGGTTGGGGGCGGGGGTGGCAACCGAAGGGGGAGCCACCCAGGGATGGTCACCGCGCTCCGCCACGATCGCAGCCCACTCGCTCTCGTCAGAGATCATGCGCGCGTTTGGCACCACACAATGGCCGCCGATCTTCCCTGCCATCGGCAGCAGCGTGGGCCGGTGGAGTTCCCAGCGGTCCAACCGCTCGAAGCCGTCGTTGTAGTCGAGCCGCCACTGGGTGTAGACGCGGTCGAACGAGGCCCCGTACTTCGCCGCGAGCTCCGCGACGTGGCGCATGAACAGGATGTCCAGTCCCAGCTGCGTCGTGCACAGCACCTTGGCTAGCTCCGTCTCTTCCCACGCCTCCCAAAGTTCCACCGTGATACCCAAGCGCTGGAGCACGTTGCTCGCCGTGATGTGGTCCAGGCTGGGGCGGCCCTGGCTGTCGTTCGCGGGCCCGCCAATCGGCATGGTGAAGGTCTCGATGCCGCGCGCCAACTCGGGGTGGATGCCGCGCACGGGGGCGTGGACGATCCGCATGTTGAGGTTGCACTCGTAGATGCGCCGGCACGTGCCAGGCGGAACCGTCGAGTGGACGATGTAGAGCGGCGTGCGACGTCGGGGCGTCACAACCGCAGGCACCACGGACCCCGGCACCGCCACGTGGATCACGTCGCACATGTCGATGTGGTCGGTGTAGCCCAGGGCGGGGTCGTAGATGGCGGGTGCCTGCAGGCCACGCTTGCGATAGATCGCCGCGATGGCTGACCCGATCTCGCCGTAGCCGATGATGCCTACGCGCATGGGTCAGGCTTTGAGGTCGAGGCCGATCTGGCGCGTGCCCGTGACCGCGATGGCCTTCACGACCTTGAGGTAGTGGGCCTGGATCACGGCCGCGTGCAGCTGGTGCACGGCGCCGGCCGTCGGGAGCAGCGACACCACGGCGTTGGCGGAGTCGCGCAGCGGCGAGTAGGTGCCGCCAGCGGTGGGCGCCACCTTGAACGTGCACGTGCCACCACCCCACGGCGAGGGGACGCGCAGGAGCCCATCGCCGAAGGCGCGTACGTCGAACGCGGGAGAGAGGGTGGACGAAACGGCGAACGTCGCGGTGAGCGTCCGCCCGAATCGGTCGTAGGTCGTGTTCTGCGACATAGCGCTAGGCTCCGCGGTTGCCACCGTAGTACCACGAGGGTGGCTACCCGGCGACTAAGCCGGGCCGGACGGTGTTAGGCGGATCGAGTCGGCGGGATCGTCGTGGGTGGAGAGCTCCACGAAGGTCGCGTCGGTGATGCCGGTGAAGCGGTGCAGCGTGAGGGGGGGGACGTCGACGGAGTCGCCGGGGTCGAGGACCATCTCGCGTGTGGCTGCTGCCACTCCCGCCATGCCGGGCTGGCCGATCTCCACGCGCACCTTGCCGGACAGAACCCAGAAGGTCTCGTCCTTGACCGGGTGGTAGTGGAGGGAGCAGCGCATCCCGCGGCGAAGGGTCATGACCTTGCCTGCGAATGCCCGATTGCAGATGATGGTCTCGGACCCCCACACCTTCGGTACGACCTGGTGCTCATTCATGTGCCTGTGGCCTCCACTTGGAAGTTCGTTACCGCCCACTCCCCAAGTGCGGCACGCGCAGCAGCGTCGTAGGCCCGCGCAGCATCCTCTGGGCTCGCGAAGTACCCCAGGTGGTAGCGCTTGCCGTTCCGGTTGAACTCGGCCTTCCAAGGACGCGGCTTGCCGACGTATGGCTTGAAGAGGCACACGCCGCGATAACCGCTTGCGCCTCGTGGAAAGCGGGCTCTGGCGATGTTGTCCGCATGCGTGCAGAGCCTTAGGTTTTCGCGCCGGTTGTCAAGGCCATCGGCGTTTATATGGTCCACCTCCTGCCACGGCCCGGCCCCGAGGATCAGGCGATGCATGTACGCCGGAGGCGACCGGCCGTCATCTGTCATCGCGTACCAGACACGACCGCGCCGCACCGCGTGCCAACGGCGGGTAGCCACGAGCGGATAGTCGTTGTCGTCCACCACGGCGAAACGACCCTGCGTCAGCGGGATAGACCTCACGCCTTGACTCCGACGAACATCCAACACCGCCCCGTGTCGCCCCACGCGCTCGGGATCTGTGCCAGAACAGCGTGGCCACCAGCAAGCGCCCTGTCTAGCCCCAGCCCCACGAACAGCGCCCTCTCGTCGCCCCAGTGGTGAAGGTGCAGCGGATCGTCGTAGGAGTGGCCCACGGGCGTGGTGAGGACCACCACCCGGCGGGCCACACGCGCAAGGTGGGCCACAAGCCGGGCGGGATCTTGCACGTGCTCGACCATCTCGCAGCACGTGACGGCGTCAAACGAAGCCGCAGCCAGACCCCCTAGCACCGCCTCGGCCATCCCCACATGCACAGCCGCGGGCGTGCCCACCCGTTCAGCCGCCACCCTCGCCGCATCCTCCACGCAGTCCACGAGGCCCACCGCCAGCCCCTGACTCGCCATGAGCCCCGCCAGGTGACCCTCGCCGCAGCCCACGTCGAGCACCGTCGCGCACCCGAACTGGAGCACGGCCGACGCGACCGCGAACTCCCGCGCGAGGGGTGCACGGCCACGGCGCCGGGCCTCGGCGTGGTCGGGCCGCAACCAGTCGGCGTGATAGGCAGCGACGTAGTCGGCGGGAGGGCAGGTGAGCAGGTCAGACCTCACGTCACGCTCTCCGGCTTCACCGTGACCTGCCCGGGCCCCGGCGGCGGTTGAATGTTGATCACGATCGCCATCCCCCCACCCGCGGCGCCGTCGTCCTTGGTGATGGCCGCCACTCGCGTCGCGTGCTTGAGCAGGACATCGGCGGCACCACGGCGCGCGCGGCTGCTGCTCGGGTGCTTGACCTGCTTGCGCAGCTCCGCCACCGCCTCTTGGAACACGTCAGGCGGCGTCGTGGGGTCGTCGAGGAACGCGCCGCAGAGCTTGACCAGCATCCTGTCAGAGAGGCCGCGCGCCTTCTCCGCTAGGGTCGCCTCAGGGGCCGGTACGGGGGTGTCGCTCACACTGACACCGTAGCACCAGCAGCCCTTAGCGCTGCTCGAGCGATGACGCGGGGGTGGACGGCACCCAGCGCGTCGAAGGGGCCTAGGACGACGGGAGCCACGACCGCGTCGGGGTGGTGCGCCTTCACGTGGCTTGAGGCGCCGAACACGACCACGGCCGGCCGGCCCAGCGCGACTGCCAGGTGGTGCAGGCCGGAGTCGCCGGACAGGACCACGTCCGATGCTGCCAGCCTCTCGGCCGTGCCCATCAGGTCCAGCCCCGCCTCGCGGTGGTCCTCGTGCGGCTCCCCCACGAAGATGTCGGCGTCGTCGGGGCCGCCCACCACCACGACCTCGGCGCCCATGCGCTTGAGGTGGGTCACGACCTCCGCCCAGCGCGGGTACATCTTGCGGTCGCGCCAGGTGGGCTTGCAGCCGGGGTGGAGGGCGACGCACGGCTACGGCCCCTTGCTTGCCGGCCACATCTCGCGGTGGACCACGGCGGTGCGGGTCACATGGCCCACCAGGTCGGTCACCACGTCCAGGTTGCTCACGATCTCCGGCACGTCTTCGCGCGGCGCGGGGCCCACGTAGGTGGTGGTGGCAGGCGGGATTCCGCCAGGGCCGCCGACATTCAACCACCAGTGGGTGAGGCAGGCCGCGTCGAAGGGCTCGGCGGGCCACACCTCATCTGCCATGACCGTCAACCGCCGCCCCGCGCCAAGCACCTCCGCGACTTGCCCCGCCACCCCAGGCGGCGTGGTGCGCAGGCCGAGCCAGACGTCGTGGCCAGCCGCGAGCAACGAGTCCAGCGCCGGTAACCCCATGACCACGTTGCCGATGCCCTCGCCGAGACCCAGGAAGATCCTCACAAGCCACCTCCAACCCACCCCGCGACCTCATGCCGGCACAGGTTGGCATTTGACTGCCGCCACCTCTCCCACTGCTTCATCAGGTCGAAGCGGTGCGGACCCATGGTGGTGAAGGCGATGTCCCGGTAGAGCGGCAGGGCCTGCTCAACGGGCGTGGTTGTGAACACCCACAGGACATGGGCCGCCACCGCAGAGGCGAGGTGCGCGGGGCCCGAGTCGATGCCCACGAAGAGGTCCGCTTGAGCCAGCGCGCCAGCGTGGAACGCGACCGACCGGGTGGCGCCCGCAGGGTCGCGCAGGGGCAGGGCGACGGCGTGCGTGATGCGTTCGTCGGGCGCGCCGGGGCGCAGGGAGGTCTCGATGGCGAAGGCCGTCGATGCCAGGAAGCGCAACGTCCCCCCGCTCACGTCCTTGGTGGGGTTGCCGGACTCGCCGTGGATCAGCGCCAGGCGCCCACCCGCGGGCCGCTCGAGCCGCGCCCACAGGTCTCCAGCGGCCACCTCGGCGGGGTCCAGGGCTAGGACGGGGCGGG
>JACCDR011928572.1_pt1 | contig 14604 bp, 17 predicted proteins | sample 7446431 | NCBI WGS metagenome assembly JACCDR01 (sample SAMN15323443, study PRJNA562643) | freshwater metagenome | isolation source: river surface water | place: USA:Blue River Watershed | collected 2017-08-17 | reverse complement strand
CGGATCACATCGGGGAATCGTGCGCGCTCCCCGTTTCAATCGGCGTGAACGAAGAGCAAGTGATTGTGACGATCTGCCTCCCCGGCAACTATGACAAGCACATCGCTCCGTCTCACCTGAAGATCGGTGGAATGCCGCGCTCCGGGAAAGGCGTGCTCGTTATTCTCCTTCTGCTCAATTACATGGGCAGGATCGACGCGGCTATCTGCCTTTCGGATCATTCGAAGGGTGAGCAAATGATCGGGCTCGTTCGGCCGGGCGTCCGGCCTGAGAAGTTCTGGCTCGCTCAGAACGAAGCCGACTGTCTCGCGATGGCGCGGTCGATCATGAAGAGCATCCGCGAGCGGAACATGATTCTCGGCAAGTACGGGTACTCCTCGTGGACTCCGAAGGCAGCGGCCGACCCGCGACTGAAGATGCCCGCGATCTTCTTTTTCGTCGAGGAAGCCGCTTCGCTGATTTCGAAGGCTCCGACGATTTACACCAGGATTGCGAACGAAGGTCTGAGCGCGGGCGTCTTCCTGATCACGAGCCTTCAGCGGCTCAGTCACTCGCAGGTTCCCACGGATCTCCGGGCGGCTCTCGCTTCCGGAGTTTGCTTCGGAACGGATGACGAGATGGATGCTTCGTTCGTTCTCGACGAAGCCACGATGTCTACCGGGGTCGACCCCGGTCAGTGGAAGACGCGGCATCCCGGCCGCGCCATGTGTTCTCTGAACGGAGTTGACGATCGTGTGAACATGACGCCGTTCCGAACTTTCTTCGGAATGACTCAGGAGGACTTCGAGACGTACGCCCGCGAGGTTTCCGGAGCGCTCCGCGATTCCGGAATGGCGTTCGATCCGGTAACCCGCGCCGCGTTCGGTCCGGCTTACGAGGCGTACCTTTCCGGAACCGCGCTCGTTCCGGAAGCCGCTGCCAGCCCGGCCGGTCCGGAATCCAACTACGACCCGACCGTCATCGTGACGGACGACGAAACAGAAAACGAGGATGAAGAAATGTACGACGAAGACGACGACACCGATTTCACTCAGGACATCGAGCCCGCCGATTCCCCGGAGGATGAAGAAGCCATTAACCCGCGCAAGCCGCTTTCCGCGCCGAACGTGGAAATCGATATGACCCCGCCCGAAACTCCGGGCCGTATTACCCGGCAGCTTAACGTCGAGGAAAAGGAGGAACTGTTCCGCACAATTCTCAAGCGCCACGAAGGTGAGACCGTCGAGACCGGGCAACTCGTAGACGAGTGGGTCGTCGAACTCGGGCGGCCGAAAGCTAACCAGTCGCCCACGGTCGGACGTCTTATCAATAAGGCGTGCGATCAGTGGGGACTCATGACTCGCGGGCGTCGCGGCAAATACACGGTCGAGCGCGCGAGCGTCACGAGCGCACGGTGAGTGACGCGGGCGCCCACGCCCACGGGCGCCCGCTCCCGCCGCTCCCTTAGGGAAATTCCATCGGGCAACCGTCGCCCGCACTGTTGGTCACCCGATCGGGTGACACGGAGAGTAAAGGGGAAAAGAAATGGCTCAGCACCCGGCCGAAGAGATCGGCATGATTCTGAAGGCGTCCGGCCTTCACGAGTACCTCGAAACGAACCGGGCGTTCTCGCTTCTCGCGGCGGACTCATTCCGCGAAGCGGCTCACGTACTGCGGAACGGGATAAAGGAATACCTCCGGTCCCGTGGTGAAGGAATGGTCGCGGGCACGAAGGCGAACCGCGTAGCGAAACCGCTCGTTCGAGCGGCTGGTTACCACGAGGCAGCGGCAAAGAACTTCGGGCTCTCGTGGCAGTACTACAACGGGATCATGGTCCCGCAGAACATGCCGAAGGGGAGCAAGGCATTCGACCCGACGGCCTAGCCAAAAGCGGAACCCGGGCGGTACCCTGAAATCCACTGACACGACAGGAGGATTTCATGGGTACCGCCCGGCCCGGTTTCTGGGCGACCGCCGACCACGAGGCAGCGAAGGTATTCGGCCGTCGGTTCTGGAAGGCGTTCATCGTCTTCCGGATCGCGCGCCGGGTCTGGCTCCCCGTTCTGCTTCTGGTCTTCGTCGCGGCCGTTGCCGGAATCCTCTGGCTCGCCCCGCCCGCCAGCGTTCCGGGCTGGTTCCGGATTCCGAAGGTTCCGGAATGGGGATGGCTGGTTCTCGGAACCGCTGTTCTGTTCGGACTCTCGCTGTTCTTCCGGCCGGTTCGTTTCTTCTGGTCGGACGTTCGTCTCCGGCTCTTCCCGTGAACTCCCCGGAAGCGTGGGGATTCGTGATCGCGGTAGCTATTCTCGTAGCTACCGCGATCTTCGTTATTCAGCGGGTTATCTCGTTTCAACGGAACGAACCCGAATGGGTCCGAGTTGACTACGTAATCACGAACGAGGGGATCTACTGGTTCTCTGGCGGCTCCGTGCGGAAGACGCGGCATGTCACGGGTGACGTGCTGGCGGCCGAGATTCTGGAAGAGCACTTCGAGAAGTTCGCGATCTCGAAGAAGAACCGGCCGAACTTCGAATGCCGGATCACGGGGATTACTGCTCACCTCGAAGGGGTGGCGCACGGATGACGCACCCGTACACGATCGCGTGGAAGGCTACGGTTTACCGGGGAATCCAAATGAGATCCCGGACCGAAGCCCGTTGGGCAATCTTCTTCGATGCTCTCGAATTGAAGTGGGACTACGAGCCGCGTACGTTCCGGACGCCGGATGGCGGATACATCCCGGACTTCTACATCCGCGCCCGCCGTCCGTACTGGCTCGAAGCGAAGGGCAAAGAGCCGGACGAGCGCGACTACACGCGAGCCCGGCACGTCGAGACGGAGACGCGGCTGAAGCTCCGGTTCCTCGTGGGCTCGATCCCGGAGTTCGCGGTGAACGGAACTCTGCCTCACACCACGGTCCGGGTCTTCTCTTCGGGCAAGTGGCGCCCCGCGATCTGGAAAGCCGGATGGAACCCGGCGCGGGTCGATGACGCGCTGTCCATCGCGAGAAGCGCGCACGCCGACGAGAGCGACGTCATGGTGCCCGGAGTAGGGACCGGGGGCGTGGTCGGCTCCACGCCCTTCTGAGAGCCCGCTGTAAGCCACGGAGCCCGCCTAGATTCGTCTAGGCGGGCTCTTCCCCTTACCGGCTCCGGAGATCCGCCAGCATTCGATACGTCGTCGGCGCGTACCAGTCGAGATCACAGGATGCCGACGCGCTCCGATCGTTGTAGTTCACGGCCGCCAGCCGGAAGACCGAAGACCCGTCGCGACTGTCCGCGTTCAGTGCGTTCGGTCGCGGCCGGACGTTGCGCACGCGGATCAACCCGCCCGACCGGAGAAGGTGCGGCTTGACCATGCGGCCGGTCTGAAGATCGAGAACCGGCCGGTCGATCACAACCTGTCCGGAGTTCGAGGGCATGTTGTGTTCTTCGAGGAACGCGGTACCGGCTTGAATGGCGTTTTTCGACGACGACGATTTCGAGCCGAGTTTGATCCGGGCCGTTCGGTTGTACCCGGCTCGCGTCAATTCCGGGACGGACGAGTTCACTCGCGTGACTTTCGGCCGACCTTGCATATCCTCCCATTCGACGAGAACGGAGTTATACATGTCGACCGGTCCGCCCGCGCCGTCATACCCGCCGACGTAATCGACTTCATATCGAACGGTCGAAGGCCAGGGACGGTACTCGAAAGCGAACTTTCCGGAGAGCCGCTTCTTTTCCCAGATAGCCCAATAGTGCGTCGGAACGAGTTCCTGAATCGCGGCGAGAACTTCGGACGCGGTAGTGCCGTTCGGGAATGAAAGACTGTCGATCTGGTAAGTCGACGTCGCGTCGATGTATGCGTCCGGTCCGTCGACATGTTGCCCGAGGAATCGAGCGATCACATCTCCGACGACTTCATGGGCGAGCACGTAGTCATGCGTGTATTCGGAGGAACTGTAGAAGTCCCCCCACTCGTGCATGATCGTCCCGCGAGCGATGTAGTCATAGAAGAGCGTCCACGCGTTCTCGTCCGTGGCAGCGGCGGAACCGATGCGTTCCTGTCGCATGTCGAGCTGATTGTCTCCCGCGTCGAAATCCTCGCCACCGATGAAGCCGGTGAACGATTGCTGCGACGTCACCATGTCGGACGACATGATCAGGTCTTCGGACGGGATTCCGTAAATGCGTTGCTGCCAGAGCGAGGAAGGCGCGCCGGACAGAGTCTTCACGGAGAAGCGCGCGATGTTCGTGAACGCCCGCTTGAAGTCTTCGTTCCGTGCTCCGATGTAGGCGGGCGCGCCCCACGCCCCGGAGCCGCCCGCCATTGCCTTAACGCCTTGCTCTCCGGTCGGCCCTTCGTCGTTCGAGATCGTTCCGCCGTTCCGCGAGCCGCCGAACCGTTTGAACTGAGTCACGTCCTGAGTCACATAGATGACGGGATCGTTGATGTCCCTCGCGATCGAGGAACCACCGAGAGCCGCGAGGTTCCACAGTTCGCCGCTCTGGTTGGCGGTCGCGCCCGGATCTTCCGCCCGCCCCTCGAAGACCGTCTCTCCCGTCTCGCGGTCGTACGCGATGACGTCGGAGTACACGTCGATCTCGCCCGGCTGAAAACGGATCGGCCGGTGGAATGCGAACGTCGCATTCGAGAATCCGCCCGGCACCACGTTCCTAGTCGTGAACGTGTCGATCTCGCGGGTAATCAGACGATCGCTTCGAGCCGTCCGGAGCCGGACGGAGATAGGCGCATTAGTCACGCGGTACGCTCCCGAATGAATCGCGGCCAGCAAAACGCCTCTACGTCGAAAGTCCCGGGAAGCGTGTCGCCCGCCGTAGAAGTTGTGCCGACGTCCGGCAGAATGTGAACGCGGTTCTTCACGCCCGGAACAATGGAAGGAACTCCGCCAGACATGCCGATCAGGTCGGCCGTGTTCACGTTGCCGGAAGAGTCCGTCCCGAACGCGGCCGGGTAATACGAGTCGACCACGAAGAAGTTAGAGGAAGTCGCGGCGGGCCACTGAACGTACAGAGAAGCGCGGTCGGCAGGCATGAAGCGGAAGACGTCGAAGTCGAAGTTCCCCGAGCCGCCAGAGTCACGGGCGAGCGCCAGCCGGAAGCGCAATCCCGCGACCGGCATGGAAGCACCGGACAGTCCGAGATACCGCATGTCGTAGCCGATCGGGAACTGAACCAGCCCGAGATCCCACCAGCGGGAAACCGTCGAACCTCCGGGGAAGATCTCCTCCCGGCCGGGAATCCACACGTTCCCGTCCGCGCTCCACTCAAGCCGCCCCCGGATACCGTCGCTTCCGACGGTCTGAGCGCCACGGAGAAAGACTCGATACGGTCCCCGGATGTCCACGCTAGGGGTAGCCGGGTAGACGGCGGAGGAAGTCGCACGGACGACGAACGACGTCGTGAGCGAGGAAGCCCGCACGCGGTTCGCGCCGGAGCCCGACCACGCGGACGAGTTCGTCTGAGTCGCGGTGTTCGCGGCGAGCGTCATCGTTTCGGCCTGAAGGAACATCGGGGCGTTCGCGGGCTCACCTCCCGCCCGGATCGCTACGGCCGTCGTCGCCCGGCCGGACTTCGCGAGAGCCGACGCGGTGAAGCGCAACATCAGCGGAGTCTCGAAGTCCCCCGGGACGCTGGCGGCCGGGATGTCGAAGAACGTGCCGTTCGTTCCTGCGGCCGGATCGGCATTCACCGTGAACGTTCCGAGAGAGACCTGAGCACCGTAGGCGAACGGGTCGGCTTCGAGTTCGAGCACGATGTCTTTGTGCCCGTTCAGAACATCCGTGATCGACTGCGGAGCCGTCCGGAGTACGTGGTAATACACGGGCTTCGTGGCTCCGGTCGGAAGCCAGCGAAGAACCCGCGATCCCTCGAAGAGTAGAACGCGGAGAAGCGCATTCGTAGCCGCCGCGATCTGGTCTGAACCGGCCGCCTTCAACTGAAGGTGAAGAACGATCGTCCGGTTCGAGAAAGCTTCCGCCGCTCGCCGCTCTCCGTGCGCGAGAAGCGTGGAGATGTTCGCGGACCGGAGTTCCGGCGGATCGAATGAAGATCCGTTCCGCAGGAACTTCCACGTGACTCCGTCGTTCAAATTGAGAACGGAAGTCGGATCGGTAATCGAGTTCACGAAATCGAGCGAGTCCGCCACCGACTAACCTCCGTACTGTTCGAGAAGGGTCCGCCGACCTTGCGCCCGGCCGATTTGCTGTCCGTCGAGATCCACGCGCAAATTCTCAAGACGCTTGCCCAATCCGCGAATCTCGCGGACGAGAAGCGAAGTGAGATCCTGCGACGACGAAGCGCCACCGCCACCGGAAGGCGCGCTGCCTCCGCTCCCCGGCGTGGTCGGCTGACCTCCGCCCCAGATCGCTTCTGGTCCGCCTAGCCACTTGTCGACGACGTACTTCGCGATATCCCGCGAACGGCCGGTGTCTCCCTTACGCGGGATGAACGCCTCTCCACCGGTAGCCGGTTCCGCCCACTGGTAGATCGTCCCCGGCCGCGCGATGTTCGCCACGAGCCCGGATTGAGCGGCGTACATCTGAACGCCACCCCATCGGTAACCGCCGCCGAAGCGGCGGTTCAGCCCGTCAGATCCGACGACTTCGGTCCGCTGGCGGAGAACGGTCGTCAGGTACACGGTCTTGTCTCGGAGCGCGTCGATCTGCGATTGAAGGGAAGCGATCCGAGACTTCGAGTCGGCGGAGCCGGATTCCTTGATCTCGACTTGCTTCGACTTCAGCGCGGCAATCTGGGATTCGAGCTGAGCAACGGACGTCGCGGCCGGAGCCGCCTGTCCGGGGATAGCTCCGATCGAGTTCGTCATCGCGACCATTTGATCGCGCGAGATCCCGGCCGCGACACCTTGGTTGATGATGTCTTGCCGGAGCGCTTCGATCTCCGGTCCGGTGAGATTCGCCTGAGTGGCGTAGTTCTGCATCGAAGTCACGGCGGTCTGAAGCATGGCGTAGTTCTGACGCCCGGCTTCCGTCGTCAGATCGAAGCCCGCCTTCGCGTTCATATTCGCGGCCGTCATCTGATCGAGCGCGGCTTGATACGCGGAGAAGGAGGTGTTCGTGTTCTGCGTCTCCGCGTTCAACAGAGTGAAGGCGTTCTTCAATCCGCCGACCGCAGTAACGCCCGTGTTGAAGTCGGAGTTCAGAAGTTGCTGTTGCGCGGAAAGCCGTTGCTGAGCGGCGGTCGTCTGATCGGCCGCCGCGCTCAGATCTCCGAGTGCGGCGGAGGTAAGCGGGAGCCCGGCCTTCAGTTCGTCGAGCTGTACTCCGTTTTCCTTCGCGGTCGCGGCAAGCGCGTCGAACGCGGCTTTCGCTCCCGTGATGTTTCCCGACTGAGCCATTTGCGCAATGGCTTGGTCGATCTGAGAAAGGTTCTCTTTGTAGTGCGTAACGGAGTCGTCGAAGACCTGACCGGTTCCGGTCATTACCTCGATCGTCTCGGCAAGGTTGTTGCCGAATCCCGCGAAGCCGTCTTCGTCGAGCGCGACGAGAGAGTCTTTCAGCTTATCCGTCTTACCGCCGAGAACGTCCTGAAGTTCTCCGGTGATCTTCCCGGTCTTCGCGTATTCGTTCAGTGCGTTGGAAAGCTGTCCGGTCGAGACCGCCGCTTGATTCTGCGTGGTCGCGTAAAGCGTGGACGCGACTTGCATTCCGCCGAGAATCGCAACGGCTCGCCCGCCCGCGAGAATCGCGGTGTTCGCCGCGTTGCCGAACCGCGAAGTCGACTGAGTCGCGCCATCCTGAGCGGTCGCGGCGGTCCGCGCTCCGCTCGTGATGTTCTGGTACATGCCGTACAACTTCGAGCCAGCGATAGCCGCCGCGCCCGCGACGAGAACGAACCGCTGTACTCCGTCCGGCAGAGAAGTGAAGGCTTCCGCCGCTGTCCCACAACGCCGGTAAGGCTGGTGAGAACCTGAAGCATGTCGTTCAGAGCGTCGATCGTGGCAGGGTTCGCGGCGAGCGTGCCGAGAGCCTGCCCCAGGTTGCTCACGTTCTGGAAGAGAAGATCGACCGTCGTGTTCGTGCTGGCGAAGATCTGATCGAGTTCCCCCGACGCCCGCGCTTCGTTCGCCCAATCGCGAAGCGAGCCGGTCATCTGGGTAAGCTCTTGCGAGATGTTCTGGACGACCGGCATTCCGGTCGCCCCGAGGGTTACGAAGAAATCCCCCGCGTACTCGATGGACTGGCCGAACTCCGTGACGACCGGGACAGTTCCTTGAATGATCGTCCGGACGTCCGCGATCGTGTCGGCCGACCCGGCCCATTCCATTCCGGACGCGGCGGCATCCCCCATCGCGCGAGCGACGTCGGGAAGATCTGCCTTCAGTCCGGGGATGACCGCGTTCGAGAGTTCGGAGAGCTGTCCGACGACCGGCTCAAACGCGGCTTCCTGAACCGCGTCTCCGACTTCGCCCCACGCTCCTTTGAGCGCGGTCATCTCGACGACCGTGGACGCGGCGGCCGGGCTCAGTTCTTCGAGAGCTTCGGCGTACTTCGTGGCATCCTCGCCGCTGGCGGAGAACGCGTCGCCCACCCCGGAGAGCGCGAGTTTCGCGGTTACGCCGATCGTCGCCAGCGAACCGAGAGCGCCCGCGCTCGAAAGGATAAGACCGGTAGCGCCCGCGAGTCCGGGCACTCCGGCCGCGAGGATGCCGCCCTTCAGCCCGTCGAGCTTCTGTAGCTTCTGAGCGAGCCCGTCCGATGCATCTCCGACGTTCTTCAGAACGCGAGACGCCCGGTCTCGCGCGAGAATGTCGAACGTCAGATCAGCCATTCGACGACATCCTTTCCCGAAGCCAATCGAAGTACCGCTTGAGTTGCGGGATTGTCAGTCGTTCCGCATCCCACGGGTGAAGGTTGAAGTAGTGAGACAGGACGGGCGCGTGGTAGGCGAGCGTCCCCGTTACGCCGGTGTCTCCGATCCATCGGAGGGAATCGAGGTAGGGTCCGGCTCCGGCTCACTTTCGACCGGCTCGCTGTCGCACTCGAAGATGTGCGGGTCGAACTCGCGGAACTCCTCTTTGATGCCAGCGGAGCGACGCGCGATGAAGAGCGTTGCCTTCACCCCGAACGCGGAGCCTTGCATGTTTGCCGCGAGGAACTGACCGATCGTCGCCCCGATCGCGCCTTCGATTTCCATTAGAGCCGAAGCCGGAAGTCGGAAGATCTCGCGACGGTCGAACGTCACCCATTCCGGTCCGCCGAACTTCGCGCGGTCTTCGTCGGAAAGCCGGTAACGAACGGGCTTGTACGTGTCATCGGTCACTTACTCGATCCTCCGTAGTACATCGTTAACCACGCCGATAATTTCCTGACGAACTTGCGGACCGAACGGGTTCAGCGTTTCGTTCCAATACGGCTCGCCAGTCTGTTGCGCCCACACTTCGTCATTGCCGAAGACGGGATGCCGCCATCCTTCGGCGCGATCCATATAGCGCGGGAGTTTCCGTTGGTCCGACGGAAGACGAGAAGTGTTGACTCGAAGTCGGACTTCCGGTTCCGCACTCATCTTCGTCTGAATCTGCATTGCGTCCGCAACGGAGTCACGGAGCCCGAGACGCTTAGCCTTCGGCCGTTTCGCGTATCGAGCCCACATACCTCCGCCGCGAACTCCCTTGACGGAAATCGTCCGGACTCGCGCCTTCACAGCTTCGAGCATCGGATTAGCCGCCTTGCGGAGTCCGCGACGGAGTTCCGTCTTCAGACCCTTACCTTCATCTCCGGCCGCCTTCAACTTCGCAGCGAGAACCTTCAATTCCCGCTGTCCGGTGACGGAGATCAGTTCGCCCATGACTTAGGACGTGGCTCGCTGAACCGGCCCGGAAGTCCCGAAGTTCGTCGACTTCATCGCGAGTTCTCCGACCGCGCCACCCATGCCCGCGCCGGACACCAAGCACTCACCGGTGTACTTCGGGTTGTTCGCGCCGACGACCGCATCGTCCGGCCGAACCTCGAACGGAACGTTCGAGCCGAGAAGACCCCAGAGGAACGCGTCCACTCCGCCCGACGCGGCGAAGTCGTCCGTCCACTCGATCTCCAGTCCGCCCGACTTCAGTCCGCCCGTGACCTCTTTCCAGCCGTCCCCGCCGAACGTCGTCGAGTCGAGCTGTTCGACTTCGACCGTGAGCTTCGCGGACTTAATCCGGTCGGACATGTCCGTGCCGTTGATCGACACGTACATTGCCAGAAGCGCCATTTTCGCCATGCTGGTTACTCCCTTACTGAACGCCGACGAACGCGGCGAGATCGAATGAACCCGTGATCGCGGAAGCGTTCACGCGCCAATGGGTATCCGTGATCGGTCCGTCGATCGCGAGAAGGTAGCCGCCCTTCGCGGTGATCGGTCCGAGAGTTCCGCGATCCGTCGCGGAAGCGAAGCCGGACGAGTCATCGCTCTGAAGCTTCAGCGTCACGGACGTTCCCGCCGTGAAGACCTGAACTCCGAGGAACACGCGCTTCCCGGCCGGGATTGCGCCGAGAGCCAGCACGGAGCCGACCACGCCCGTAGCCGACTGGCTCCCGCGTGGCTTCGCGAGCTGTCCGCGAATGACGCCGTACCGGTCGGCTCCCGCGAGAGTCATGTTCCACGCGGCGAGTTCTCCGACCGCGCCCCCGACGTTGTACGTCGACTGAGCGCCCCGCCACATGTAGCCGGGCTGAGTCGCGACTTCCGACGCTCCGAACATGGCGAGCTTGCCGGACGCCCCGAGAGCGTCGTAAAGCTCTTTGTCCACGGCCTTGTCGAGCTTTTCGAAGAACCCGGCCGACTCGAACTGAGTCGTCTTCAGCCCTCCGGAAACCTCCTTCCAGCCTCCGCCCCCGAACGTCGTCGAATCGAGCGTGTCGACGTCCGGAGTAAGCGTCGCGGAGTTCGTGAGTCCGGTGAAGTCGAACCCATCGACGTAGACGAATGCGTCTACGAGCGCGATCTTAGGCACTGGCGTTCGAACCTCCCGACGTCTCCCGCTCCGCGAACATCTCGGCGTACTGCGAGCCTTCGAGTTCCGAAGCCCACTTCTTCGTCGAGGCGTCGGCCGGTTCGACGAACTGAGCGAGAAGGAGCGCGGGAATGTTGATCCCGACCGCTCCCGACTTCTTCCCGCCCGAGTAGCCCGGCCGCGCCTTGTTCTCCGTGAGTTCGAACGTTCCGCCCGGCTCCGTGTCGCACACGGTCCGGCTACCGATCACCTTGAACTTGAGAGCCATTCGCTTAACTTCCTTCCGCGATGACGCGAACGCGGATTACCGCGCCCACGTATTCCTGTGTGCCGAACGTGTACCGCGCGCCGTATTGCGTCATCTGTTCGACAACACACGGGAACGGCAGAGAATGACGGGCGTCGAAGAGAGCCCGGGGAATCGAGCCAGAAAGCGTCGCGTCGAGCAAGTCGTCGAGATCGTCCTGACTGTTCGTCGGATCGTTCCACGCCACGAGAACCGTGAGCTTGATCCGCCATTCGACGGACTTCATCCGCATGTTCTGCGTGTAGTCCGCGCCCGGAGTATCGGGCGCGATCATGACGGCCGGAGAGTTCACCGCGTCGACCGCAGTACGGTAGACGTTCAGTGAAGGGATCGCGGACTGAAGCGTGTCTTGAAGAATCGTCCGGACTTCGCGGAGTGTGGTCACGTCGGGTCACTCCTGTCGAAGGTTCCTTCGAGGTAGCGGATCACGCGGTTCATCGAGCCGGTCAAACGACGGACCTGATTGATCGCGGTAAGGAGATCCATCAGGGTTGCGTCTTGCCCGAGGAACGTTCGGTTCGCCGCGACCGAAGCCCGGAGATCCGAGATCAATTCCATCCGGTAATTCTCTTTGTTCGTGTCCGCGCCGAAGTACGTGTACCCGGCCGCTTCGACGTCCGCCCACGGAACAAGCACACGCCCGCGAGGAACCGTGTAGTCGGCGGGGTCTACGAGAATCCGGCCGAGAATGCGCGCGAGATCTCCTTCAGGCGCGTTCGCCCGAAGAAGCCCGTACCAGCCGCGCGCCATCAGATCAGCCCCACGAGTACCGGCATGAAGGGATCGAGGAGCTTGATCACGTCCGGGTCTTCGTAGCGGGAAATCCGGATCGCGCCGAAGTCTCCGGAGCCCGCGATCCCGAACGGGGAATCCCCGCGCTTGAAGAGCGCGGTCGCCTTGATCACCGTTGCTTCGCGAACCGCGTCGGGAACCGAAGACCAGCCGTGATATCCGGTGATCCGCAGAGTGTTCCGGCCGACCGGAAGATACCCGCCGAGAGTGTCGAGCCGGGTGAACGCGTGAGCTGAGTCCGTGTCCTGGTTCTCGGGCGACAGCTCGAAGTGTGAGCCGTTCGTCCACGATGTTCCGTAAACCCGGCCGCCCGTGTTGTCGACCGCGACGATCAGATCTTCCGTGCTGGCGAGCGGAAGAATGTCGATGCCGTACTTCGAGACGGGCGAATACGTCTTCGTGGTCGGCATCTTGTCTCGCCAGAAGAACGAACCTGTGTACCGGTCGATACTCCGGGAAGCCGCCGCAAGCGCGCGACGGAGTTCGGTTTCGTCGAGGTTCCGCCGTTGCGAGTCCCCGAGATGTGCGCGAAGCTCTTCGGTCGTCGCGTAGAGCTTTCGGCCGGAGCCCGCCGAGACAACGGAGAATCCGCCGTCATCGACGACTTCCACAACTCCCGTGGAAGACCAGACGTAGGAGTAATCCCCGGGAACTGTCACGAGGAACGAGCCGGAGTACTTTCCCGTTCCGGGATGCGAGAGAGCCGGGCTTACGGTCGAGTCGTCGGGAAAGGTAATCGTGAGCGTGACATCCGCATCCACAAGGATTCCGTCAGAGTCCCGGAGTTCCGTGGAGAGAACGACGCGCTCGCCTACGTCATAGAGCGCCACTGAAGGAACCTCCCGAACTCGATGACGACAGCGTACCAACGGACGACTTGAAAGACGCCCGGCCGCTACGGGACACGGAATCAAATTCGCCCCCCGATGGAATGCGGATTCCAGCGGAAGGAATGCGAATCAAGGAAATGACGGGTGATGCTCCGACGGTCGCGCCAGTCGACTTCCCCGGGGAAGGAATGCCGACCACGCGCCCAATCACCGAAGGCGTAACGCGGACGGAGCCTTCACTCTCGATCGACTGAATTTCGACGCGAGTCCCGATCGAACCGGGAACCGCGACAGCGGAAGTCGAGATCGACGGACCGGGGATGAACGCCCGGAGTTCCACGGACTCCGGCCGCGCGCCCGCACCGGTCTTCACCAGAGGAACGCCAAATCCGGCTTGGACTTGGAGTACGCCGGGCGAGCCGGTCGCGACCCCGGTCGGCGCGGGCGCGGGGATGCTCGCCGCGCCCGCCACGCTGGCCGGAGACGGGTTCACGGAGCCCGAGGTACCTGGGGCAGGCATCCCGACGTTCGCGCCCGTAGCGGCCGGTACAGCGCCCGCTGAGAGCGACAGAGAGACGCCAGGAACGGCGGCCGGTACTCCTATGACCCCCGGGGACGGATTGACGCTCCCGCGCACGACGACGGCCGGGACGCTGGCGCTCGCCGCGACCGACCCGGGGAGCACGGTCGCGCCACCGCCGAACGACGGCGGTCCCACGGTGGCCGGAGCCGGGATCGCGGCCGGGCTCGCTGTCGAGCCGGTCGAGAGCGCGGGCGCGGGGATCGTGGTCGGCGCGGTGATCGCGGCGGGTTGCGGGTTGACGGAGCCGGTCGCGGAAGCCGACGGAACTCCGGCCGTTCCTGCGACAACCGGAGCGCTCAGCGTGGAACCGGCAGACTTCCCCGCGAGCGGAAAACTCGAGCCCGTACCAACGAGTTGCGGGCTTACCGTGACCGACGTCGAAAGTCCGGCCGCTGGCAGGCTGGCGGGCGCGGCAACAGCGGAAGGCGTGACGTTCACGGAACCGCGCACGGTCGGCGCGGGAATCGCGCTGAGAGCGGCTACAGCGGCCGGAAGGCGCGTGCTGCCACCGGATGCACCCGAAGCCGGGAAACTCGCGGGAGCCGCGACTACAGCGGGCGCAACGGCCGATCCCGTGGACTTCGTTGGAGCCGGGATCGCAACGGGCGCGGTAACCGCTGAAGGCGTGACGTTCACGGAAAGCGTGGTCGCAACGGCCGGAGTCGGCACAGTGACCGGAGCCGCGACCGCTGAAGGCGTCGGGCTCGTTCCGAGAGAGATCGCGGCGGACGGGACGGAACCCACGGCCGACACGGCGGAAGGTGCGACCGTGACCGAAGTCGAGATAGCCGGAGCCGGGATCGCGGCCGGAGCGGGAATCGCGGCCGGAGTGGCGGTCGCGCTGAGCGCGTTCGACCAAACCGAGAAGTTGTCCCAAATCGCCGTGGTCGCGGCGGCGGTTGTTCCGTCCCACTGGCCGAGCATGATTTCGCCTTGCCCGGAGAACGCTCCCCCGGTCGGGTCTGTGATGCCCGCGTTGATTCGCCAGTGGACGCCGTCCGGAGACGTGATCCAATAAACAGATCCGCCCCACTCGCCTACCGCGCCGAACCGGTGAGTCACGGTGTTGTACGGGTAAGTTCCGCGAGTCGTGTAAATCGGGGTCGGTCCGAGGGCCGTTACGCAATAGACCGTGTTTCCGCCGACGTAAATGTAAT
>JACCDR010901888.1_pt1 | contig 14605 bp, 12 predicted proteins | sample 7446431 | NCBI WGS metagenome assembly JACCDR01 (sample SAMN15323443, study PRJNA562643) | freshwater metagenome | isolation source: river surface water | place: USA:Blue River Watershed | collected 2017-08-17 | reverse complement strand
CCCGGTGCCCTAAACAGAATGCTGAGATAGAACGATTTAACCGTACCTTATCCGAAGCCTTTATTGAACCCCATAGAACACTCCTGGCTTACGACCTTGATGCCTTTAACCAGAAGCTGATTGATTGGTTACTATGGTACAACACCAGACGACCACACTGGACACTAGGACTTATTCCTCCTTTGCAGTACTATTGTGATCAATTAGCAGAGGTGGAGTCTCAGATGTTGTGGACGAGTACAATTGCTCGACAAAATCACTAACCTACGGTATGATTGTGACGTTTTTAGGCGTTGCCGTGCCGACGGTACGCCTTTCTCTTTCGGAGACGAAACACAAATGTTTATTGGAGTAATTATTTAATATATGGAAATTCGTAATATCGCTATCATCGCGCACGTAGACCATGGAAAAACGACACTCACTGACGCTCTGATGGAGCAGACTGGAGCGCGCGAGGGTGAGTCATCAATGGATAGTAATGCGCTCGAAAAAGAGCGTGGTATTACGATTTACGCCAAAAATACCTCAATTGAGTACAAGGGTACCAAGATCAACATCGTGGATACGCCTGGTCACGCCGACTTCGGTTCTGAGGTAGAACGAGTGCTTCGTTCGATTGACTCAGTCCTCCTCATTGTGGACGCACAAGAAGGGCCGATGCCACAAACCCGTTTTGTGCTCAAGAAGTCACTTGAACTCGGCCTTAAACCAATCGTGGTGGTCAACAAAATAGATAAACCCGCGGCGGACATCCCTCGTACCGAAGAACAAGTACTCGAACTCTTCCTCGAACTCGGTGCGAACGACGAACAGTGCAATTTTACAACTGTATATGCCATTGGGCGTGAAGGTAAAGCCAAGCGTAGTATGAGTGACGAGATGGTTGATCTGTCGCCACTACTTGATGTGGTGCTTGAGCTCGTTCCTCCCGCTCGAGCCTATATGCCTGGTGAGGCACTGCGTGCCCAGGTATTTAACCTCGGCTACGATAACTTCCTCGGTCGTCTCGCTATTGCCCGTGTCTACGAGGGTTCAGTTAAGGGTGGTCAGAATCTCATCATCAAGCACGAAGGTGAAGAGGCGATGCGCAAAGGTCGAGTCGTGAAGCTTAACACCTTTAAAGGTATACAGAAGATTGAAACTGACGAAGCATTTGCTGGTGATATTGTCATGGTCGCTGGCTTTGCTGATATTAACATCGGTGACACGCTAACCGATGTGGAGACTGCACCAGCACTTCCCGCAATCAAGGTAGATGAACCAACCATTGCCCTCCAGTTCATGCCGAACTCCTCACCGTTTGCCGGAAAAGAAGGGAAGTTTGTGACCAGTCGCCAGATCAAGGATCGACTTGAGAAAGAGCTTGAGGTAAATGTGGGTCTCCAGGTAGATTTTGATATGGGAGATAGTTTTGAAGTGCGTGGTCGTGGTGAAATGCATATTGCGATTCTCCTCGAGAATATGCGTCGCGAAGGCTATGAACTCGCCGTCTCGCAGCCACAGGTAATTATTAAGGATATTGATGGAGTGAAGAGTGAACCGTTTGAGGAAGTCACCGTTGATATCCCGAGTGAGTATCAAGGTGCTGTTATCGAACGTCTCGGTACTCGTGGTTTTGTGATGACCAATATGATCGTGCATGAAAACCAAGTTCGCATCATGCTTGAAGGACCAACTCGTGGCCTTCTTGGGTACAAGAATCAGTTTGTGGTAGACACCAAGGGTGACGGTATCCTCGCGTCACGCGTACTCGGGTTCCGTCCATACGCTGGGGAAATCAAAAAGCGCCAGGTGGGATCAATGATCTCGATGGTGCAAGGTAAGGCACTCGGTTTTGCACTCTTTGGTCTCCAAGACCGGGGTCAGCTCTATATTGGTCCCGGTGTTGAGGTGTATGAAGGGATGGTTATTGGTAACACGAGTAAGGGTGAGGAAATGACCGTCAATCCAACCAAGGGTAAACAGCTCACCAACATGCGTGCCTCAGGCAGTGATGATGCGATCAATCTCGTCAATCCAAAAGAAATCAGTATTGAAGTTGGGCTCGAGATTATGGCAGATGATGAATATCTCGAGATCACTCCACAGAGTGTTCGTCTCCGTAAGGCAAAACTTAAGGAAAGTGATCGCAAGCGCGGATAAGAAAAGTATCTGAAAACAACGCCATCATGGTGTTGTTTTCTTACAAATCAGATAACTACAAAATCATGCAACATACTATTGAAATTATTCCCGTTGAACACGCCAGTTTTATTACCAAGTGGCAAGGGGTAACCACGTACCATGATCCAGTGGGTACCCCAGCTCAGTATCTTGTGCACGGTGCACCTGATTTGATTGTTATCACCCACCATCATCCGGATCATCTCGATATCCTACTCCTTGAAGCAATTGCGGTAGAAATTCCAATGATTGTGCCTCAGGTAGTGGCCGAACGATTGCCGACGAACCTCACGACCCATCTCACCGTGATGGCGAACAATGAAACTATCACCCATAGTGGCATGACAGTTAGTGCTGTCCCGATGTATAACCAGACTGAGGGACGGACCGCCTACCATGTCAAAGGGGTTGGTAATGGCTATGTGATCAGTTATGGTGATGTTCGGCTCTATAATGCAAGTGATACCGAAGCAACGCCAGAATTTTTACAACAAACAAACATTGATGTACTTTTTGTGCCGATGAATCTGCCTTTTACGATGTCGGTTGAAGAAGCGGCTGAGGCCACGCTGGCGCTGGCACCCAAGCAGGTGTATCCCTACCACTATCGTGATCTTGAGGGGAACTTCAGTGATGTTGGTCAATTTCGGATGATGGTCGAGGCGCGCAATCCAGCGATTAGTGTTGTCGAGGTTGATTGGTATCCAGTTCGGTAACGAGACAGTAGGATTTCCTAGCAGAACAACTTGCGGTATAATAGGGCAAGAAAAGGGGGATAGGACATGGATTGGTTAGAACAGTGGCTGAGAGAAAGGTTCTTTGATCCCCCGTTTGTGCGGGATTGAAGTGCGTGTCGATGGCATGATCACCGATGTGGGGCGACCCATGCATGATCTGCCGACGGCGGAATACCTCGTCATGCTTTTGAACGAGAGGCATGATTTGCTGGAGTTCGCCACCTACTGTCTCTGGTGGTCAATCTAAGGGGGTCGCCCAAGAGAACGCACAAAGGGCCGCTTTCTCCGGAGGCGGCCCTTTGTATTTAGCGGATGTTGAGGCGGGCGAGGAATTCTGTTAGTTCGGTTCCGGAAAGTTTGCGATATTGGTTTGGTTTGAGGGCGCCCACTTCGATATTCATAATGCGGACACGCTTGAGACTCTGGACCTGGTAGCCGAGGGCGGCACACATACGTCGGATTTGATGCTTTTTGCCTTCAGTGATGGTCAGATTAAATCGCTTTTGATTCTTGGGTGAAGCGACAGCGACCGCGGGTTTGGTACGGTAACCTTCAATTTCTACCCCGAGTTCAAGGAGTTTCAAAAAGGCCGGAGTCACGTTTTTGTCGACTGTGACGGTGTATTCTTTTTCGTGATCCGCTTCTGGATCAAGGAGCGGTCCGGTGATACGACCATCGTTGCTGAGGATGATAAGGCCTTCGGAGTCTTTGTCGAGTCGTCCAACTGGCGTGAGATCACTGATACCGTAGTCTTTCTTGAGGCGAGTGACGATATCGATTTCGCCCACAGTAGGGGAGTGGGTGATAATACCACGACCTTTATAGTAAGCGATGTAACGCTTTTGTTTGGTTTCGCCAGCGAGTGTAATGACATCGGTCGGAAGTACTCGATCACCGACTTTAGCAATTTTGCCATTCCGTAAGACTTTTTTGGTTTCAATCAGGACATCGGCCTCCCGACGAGAGGCGATACCCTGATCAGCCAGATATTTGTTGAGTCGAATCCCGGGAAGAGTACTTGTTTTGGTGATTGCTACAGCTGACTTCGTTTCCATGTCCTTACAGAGACGAGGAGTCCGCTTGACCCGAGCGGGTCGTGTGGGGTTTGTCTTTTTTGTCTTGGGACGAGACTTATCAATGCGCTTGGTTGAGCGTTTGGGTCCACCGACACCATTAGTGCGACGACGATTGGCATCTTCGCGGCGACGAATAGGATTCATATGCTCATATTAGAGCACAAAATCAGAATTTTTGCAAGTGCATGCGATTAGACCTATTCTTGTGTGTTGAGAGCCTTTGTCCCACTTGCACTCACGGTATATGCCCGAAGTTCATGAGTTGCCAATGCGCCAGGGGTGTTTCCGATGACAAACGGCAAATGATCAACCGTCAGCGTGTTTGCGCGAGAGCTTGTTGCTGCTTTTTCATAGAGTACTGCGAGAGTAAAGGTGGTTGAGGTACCAGTAGTCGTCTTGAATTGTTGTTCTTGTTTTGGGGCGGTACTCCAAATACCAGCCACTGCTCGGCCGTCCTTTACGGTGAGACCTTCAGGGGTTCGGATGCTGTATGATAGAACGTTTGGTGAGGGTTTACTGCCACGCACCGCAGTGGTCGGTAGACTAAACGAATAGGTATCATGACCAAAACCGTAGGTGATCAAGAACAGTGTGTGGCGTTCAGAAATCTGGGCAGTGCCAGTCCCAAGGACGGCATAGGCATACACTGAACTAGTAGAAGTAAGGAAGGTAACAAGTAGTAAGATAAAAAGACGAAACATATGTATAGGATGGTACTTACTCATTGTACTATATGACCACCTGAAACTGAAGTGTATACCATACAAAATAAGAAATACTACTCAGAAATAGTGTCGTGGTGCTTTATACTAGATGTATATGAAAAAATCATTCACCCTTTTTCTTATCACGACATTACTCATCCCGGTGGTACCACACTCGGTCTACGCCCAAAACGAAGGAGTGAATGGTATGGTCGATGTGCGGGTTATGGCACATGCGACGACCTCGAGCCCGTTTGAATATGTTGGCCTTCGTTTTACCACTACCGGAGATCTGCCGCTTGATCTAACCGGCTTTACTATCCACGATCGTACTGGCGTTCGTTATGCGTTTTCTTCTTATGTACTACAACCTGAAGCTGAAGTGCTGATGTGTCAGAATACGGCCGAAGCACAAGCGAGTGGTCTCTGTACCTTCTATGCTGGTGCCGGCGCAATTTGGAACAATGATGCCGATACGTTTATTTTTAAGGATCAATTCGGGGTAATATTATTTAGCTTTGAGGTGGGTGGGCTTGGGGTTGGGAATGAAGCAACAGGTAACTTTGCTATCGACTATCCGGTGCCGGTGGTTGCTACCCTCACTATTATTGAACCACCAGAAGACGATCTAGTATTGTCTGGGGCTACACAGTTTATGACTGACTATACTGACGATGATGCTGTTGAGGATGAGTTAGTCTGGTCACTCCACAAAGAGACTTGCACGGGTGAGGTATTGCTTTCCTCTGTCACACAGCCGGATTTGGGTACTCGTGACAGATCACAGCTGACAGTCGAGATTGATCTTGATACAGTGAGGGATAATGGCACCTACTGTTTTGTGGTTGATCGAGTTGAGTCTGGTACAACAACGGACTTGGTTGCCACTCGTACTTTTTTGATTGACCGCTACAAGGATCCGGTGTATCGCTTGGAAGGATCTGTATATCTCGATGTAAATGGCAATGGCCGCTACGAAAGTGCCATTGACCAGCCAGTAGCCAATCGACAAGTAACCGCCCGAGATGAACGTGGTGAGATTCGTACTGGTGAGACCGATACTCGTGGATTTTACTCGATCATTGTAGAGGCTGGGGTATGGTCACTCGTTGATGCGGTACCGATTGATTGGGTACAAACTGGTGTTGTACAAGATGGTAGGGTTGTTTATAGTACGCCACGCGAACAAGCGACTAAGACTCTTGAGTTGTGTACTAGTGCGTTACCGTCAACTGACCAAAGTGGTGCGGTAGTGGTTCGTGAATGTACATTTTTAAGTACGCCGGTTGTCCTACCTCCAGATCTGCCGGTTGTGCTGCCGCCTACTAAATCATCAGGGACTCGAGTGGGAGATAGGTTGCTTAGAGTGCCACGGGTACTTGGTCTTAGTACAACAACTCAAGGAACATCATCGGTATCGTGCGGGCGGTACCTCACTACATATCTTGGTCCGACGTGGTTTAATCCACCGTTTGAAGTACAAAAGCTGCAACTCTTTTTGACCGCGCAGGGCTGGTTCACTCCTATAACAGGCCGCTTTGATACGCTGACGACCACCCATGTCAAAGCCCTCCAAGTACGTGAACAGGCGACGATTCTCATGCCGTGGGTACAAGCCGGGCTCATGGCTGAACTCCTACCAACTGGCTACGTGTACAAAACTACTCGAGCCTATATCAACAATACAATTTGTCCGGGGAGTGATCTGGTTACAACTCTCTAGCGGGTTTCTTTCTGGTATACTAGCAAGGTATGCGGTTATTAAAACAGCTCTTTACGCCACACCAAGGCAATGACTATACACCGGATCTGCTCCAGCGGGCAGCCCTCGGTATCATGCTCCTGCTTGTTCTTATCTCATTTACCATGAGTAATCTCTATGCACTGCTCTGGCAGAGTTCGTCATGGTTGGTCGGGGCAGTGTTGCCGGCAGTGGTGGTTGAGGAAACTAACGAAGAACGAGATACGAGTGATCTGCCACCACTGATCCGTAATCCTATACTCGACGCTGCTGCTCGTATGAAAGCTGAGGATATGGCGACACGTGGTTACTTTGCACACTATAGTCCTGATGGTATTTCACCCTGGCACTGGTTTTCTGAAGCGGGGTATGGTTTTGTGCATGCTGGAGAAAATCTCGCTGTGCATTTTACTGATTCAAAAGCCGTTGTTGACGCTTGGATGGATTCTCCGACCCACCGGGCAAATATTGTGAATGGTAACTATCGTGAGATTGGGGTGGGTACCGCACGTGGTCGTTTTGAGGGGTACGATACGGTGTTTGTAGTGCAATTATTTGGTACTCCAGCCCTCTCAACCCCAACGCAAACTGATTTATCGCCAATAGTGGTACTCCCTGAAGTTCCGTCCCAACCGGTAGCGGTCGCTGATACAGCTGTTGATACCGACCTGGCCACTGATCGATCAGAAGTGGCTGGTGCCGAAATACTACTGGAAGACGTATCGACGCTTGAGGTAACAGAATCAATACCGACTGAAACAGCTACCGCGCTCGTGGGTGACACGGTAGTGGTGTACACTGATACTGTGGCTACCTCGACCAATCTACCAGAAGCGCCGCTGGCAATCACGCAACCAGATACCATGGCGGTGTCAGGTCTAGCGAGTCTAGCGACCAGTCCGTCCACCCTGTTACAGCGTATCTACCTCGGTTTAGGATTCTTAGCGATTATTGCTCTTGTACTCTCAGTGGTAGTCGAGTGGCGGGTACAACGACCACGCCAAATTATCTACGGAGTTGGTCTTTTACTGCTTATGAGTATATTGTTCTATATTCATACGTACGTAACTGGTGGTTCGTTGATTGTATAGTATGTCAGAAGTTACCGTACGTAGTGTTGCTGGAGTTGAACGAGGGCAAAGTGCCAGTCCGCTCTATGCGACCGCTCCGCAAGCCGGTTTTCCTGCTCCAGGCGACGATCTTGTTGAAGCTACTCTTAATATCCATGATTTGGTCGTCAAGAATCCGGCTAGTACCTTTTTTGTTCGGGTGGAAGGTGATTCGATGGAGGGAGCGGGGATATTCTCCGGTGATGTGCTCGTTATAGATCGCAGTCGTGAAGTGCTACACGGATCGATCGTGGTGGCGGTGGTTGATGGAGGTATGGTGGTCAAACGGGTGCGGATTGATCACGGTACACTTTTCTTGGTGTCTGAAAATCCAGCGTATGTACCGATTGAAGTTACCTCCGAGACGGGTTGCCAGGTGTGGGGTGTCGTGGTGGGGAGCGTGAGACAGTTTTAGCATAATGTATATAACCCACCGTCCAGGCTGACATCCTGAGGGTGCAAAACCCCGCATTAGCGTAGGCTAATCGGGGTCGGTTGGGGGGTGGGGAGTGACGCGCTTTTGGAGCGCATCACTCGATGTCTGGTTCGTCGGGCCCGAGTCCATCGCCAGCTGCGGGAGCGAAGTCGTCACTGCTACGTGAGAACGGGTTGAAAGTGGTGTATTTTCCAAGCAAGTACACCACCTGCGTCTTGGCAGCCTCGAGTGTGCAGTCGGTCGGCCTCTTTTCAGGTGGCCAGCTTTTCCAGAGCCTGCGCAGTCTTCTTGCGCGACTCCTCAGTTCGTTCTTACTTATTGGTGTACCCATGATTTCCTCACAAAAGATCCGTTTGCTAATCTATAGTACTCACGGTACAGTGTAAACGTTACACGTAAGAGGGAGTCATTTACCTCGTCACTATAGACATGCATCAAACAATAGTAAAAGCTTGCGTATTATTCACATTCACGCTTGCCGTGACTATGCCGGCGTCTGCACGTGCGGCTTATGATGGGGAAGTCGGTGGTTGGATTCCGTGGTGGAGTGATACCGCTGGCATCAAGAGTGCTACCAAAAACATAAAAAAGCTCGATACCGTCTACCCCTTTGTCTACGAAGTAGACGCCGCCGGTAGTATTATTGACAAAGCCAACCTGAATGAACGGCAGTGGCAGACTTTCTTCCGTACCGCTCGTCGCAATAATGTCGAAATTATTCCGACTGTGGCGTGGTTTAATGGGGACGAGATTCACACTATTCTGAGTAATAAACGCCTGCGTGACGAACAAATTGCGTCGATTGTACGTATTGTTGAACAGGGTAAATTTGATGGTATTAATATCGACTACGAAGATAAAAATGCCGAAACCAAAGATCATTTTTCGGCGTTTCTAAGGGATCTCAAAGTGGCCTTAAAAGGGAAACTTCTCACCTGTGCAATTGAGGCACGAACTCCACCTCAGGATTTGTTTCGGGTCGTACCAAACCCACTTAACTACGCTAATGACTATACAGAAATTGCAAGGCATTGTGATCGGATCGAAATAATGACGTATGACCAGCAGCGAGCGGATTTGACCCTTAATCGACAGCGTGCAGGTGTTCCGTATGCCCCAGTAGCTGATAAAGATTGGGTCGAAAAAGTAATCAAACTAGCACTCGAAGACTTTCCTAAAGATAAGACGTTAGTAGGCTTGGCGACATATGGTCGAGCTTGGGATGTGACTGTAGAACCAAATTGGTATCGTGACTACATCCGGGTCGCAACACTTAATCCGCCACGAATTAAAGAGCTGTCACGACAGTATCGTGCGCCTATCGGGCGTAGTGCAGGAGGAGAAGCGGTAATGAGTTATTTCCCAGATGGTAGTCAGTGGCAGAAGCTTAATCGCGAGCGCATTCCACGAAATACACCACGGGGTATGGAGGCAGCTGCGCGAGCACTCGCCTATACCAATCGTACTGGAGAAACAGTAACGGTCCGCTTTATCACCTATAGCGATGCAAAAGCCGTGTCAGATAAACTTGATTTGGCCGAGCAGTATGATCTTCGTGGTGCTGTGATGTTCAAGATTGACGGTGAAGAGGATCAAGCCATTTGGCGCTTGTTCTAGAGTTAACCTTCGGAATACTCTATCACAAAAAGAACTATCATATATGATAGTTCTTTTTGTGATAGAACTTGCTACAGAGAGAGGTGGAACACAATGAGAGTTCGCCTCAGAAGTGGTGCTGGTAATTGGGAGGAATACACCAATACGTTTTGGTATACTTAGAGGTACATGCGCTACGTAGCGGTACTCGATTGTAATAACTTTTTTGTTTCGTGCGAACGTTTGTTTCGTCCTGATTTGGCACAGGTACCAGTCGCTGTGCTTTCTTCCAATGATGGTTGTATTGTGGCTCGTTCACAGGAAGTAAAGGACAGTGGTATTCCCATGGGTGTCCCTTATTTTCAAGTAAAGGACATACTAAAAGACATAGGTGCAGTCTGTTTTTCTTCGCATTTTGCCCTCTATCGCGATATCTCTAGTCGGGTATTCTCGGTAGTAAAAGAGTATTGTGGCTCCATCGAACAGTATTCAATTGATGAAGCTTTTTTCTGTTTTGAACGTGCCAGTGATGAAGAGGCTCGACACTATGTGACCAGCCTGAAGCTACGGGTTGAGCGGTGGATCGGTATACCAGTTTCGATTGGGGTATCTGACACTAAAACACGTGCCAAACTCGTCAATGCGTTTGCTAAAAAGAATGGTGGTATTACTGTCTCCGTAGGGGATGATTTTCTAGAACGTTTTGGCGAGACGACCCTGTCTGAGGTCTGGGGAGTGGGACGACAGTTGACGAGTATATACCGACAATTGCAAATAGTAACTATCAATGATTTGCTTCGCGCAACCACTGACGTTATCCGGAACCATACGCATCTCCCGGGGGTATCGTTGCAGGCCGAACTACGGGGTGAAATGGTATATCGTGTCACTGGACAGTCCGATCTTCCAAAGTCGATCATGTCGACTCGTTCCTTTGCTAAAAAGACAAATGACCTTAACGTAATAAAAGACGCACTCTCATACCATGTACGCACCGTTTTTGCTGACCTGCGACAACATAACCTGATGGCGACAAATATGCGTGTGTTGCTTTATACGGCGCGGCACAGTGATTGGCGTTTTTTTGGGGGGAGTCAAGAGGTCTCATTTGGCGTACCAACCGCCACGACCGTGGTCGCACTGACGGAAGCATTACAAGCGATTGATAAATTGTATGAAGTTGGTGTGCCATACAATAAAACCGGTGTGGTCGTGTATGGGTTGTTACCAAAAACTTTTGTATCTCAGACGCTCTTTGTGGAAGAAGAACGGGTGATAAAACAAACCGCAATGGATGCCGTGATTGATCATATTAACCACCAATTTGGTCGTCATGCGATTGTGGTCGGGAGCTTTGCAAGAGAAGCTACGTGGCAACCAAAGCACGAACAACGTTCGCCCGCGTATACGACACAATGGACATCGTTACAGACAGTATTGGCTTTGTAAATAGTCAAGACATTAACGACGTTTGTACTTGAAGTGATTGCTCTCAATAAGTCTCTATAAAAGCGGTAAAGCTTGAAAAATATGCTTTTAACATAGAGACAATAATCAGACAAAGGTGGTTATCAACAGATTGCGTAAGACAACCGTATCCATGTCTCGTATACTATTGGTAGATCGGTTAAAGAACGTAGTGGTAATCGGCTGAATTTTTTTCAAACAATTACCCTCCTACATCTCCACCTTTGACCGAGCTTGTACCGGAGAGTCGCCTCTGACTACATAAATTAGTTATTTAAAAAAATAATATTCATGCAAAAAATTTCAACAAGTGTTGAAGCTTTGCACCGAGTAGTCGCGATGCTCGTTGCTGCAGCTCTTATCGTTGTGTCTGTAGGTTTCTACAGTCCAGCTGAAGCTGCGAACCTTACCTTGGTAAGCAACACCTTATCAGACTCTGATGTGTCAGCTCTCTCAAACCACACCATCCGGTTTACGATGCCTGCGACAACTACGGGTGTAGCTGCTGGTCAAACCATCACGGTTACGTTCCCTGCTGGGTTCACCATGGGTTCAGTTGCCTTTGGTGACATTGACTTCAGTATCAACGGAACTGACCAAACACTCGCCGCCACGCCTTCAGGAGCAACTTGGGGTGCAACAGTGGCTGGTCAGGTACTCACCCTTACTTCTGGTTCAGGTACGGTTACTGCCGGACAAGCTGTAGTTATCGAAGTTGGAACTAATGCTACTTTCGGTACTGCGGGTACCAACCGTGTCACGAATCCAACAGCGGGTTCATACGAATTCTTTGTGACAGCGGGGACCGCCGATACCGGTCGCACACGAGTAGCTATTCTTGACAACGTAGATGTTACTGCAATTGTCAATACCTCATTCACCTTCACCGTTGCAGGTCTTGCTACCTCAACAGACGTTAACGGTACATCAACCACTGGTTCAACCACTGCTACAGCCATTCCATTTGGAGTCTTGACTGCTGGTCAACCAAAGGTTATGGGTCAGCGCCTGGCAGTAACCACTAACGCTCGTAACGGCTTCGTGGTAACCGTTGAACAAGACCAAAACTTGCTTTCATCAACAGGAGCAGATATTGATGGCTTCATTGATGGTGCCTATACGAACACTCCAGCTGCTTGGGTAGCTCCAACCAACAACATTCTCAATGAGAATACGTGGGGACACTGGGGTCTTACCTCTGAGGACGCTGACTTGAATGCTGACGAGTTTGCTACCGCACTTTTCGTTGCAGCTAGTACAACGCCTCGTCAGATCTTCAGTCACACTGGACCAGCTGACGGATCAACTGCAAACTTGGGTATAACTGATGTTGGATATGCTATCCAAATCACACCACTCCAGGAAGCGGGTGATGACTACAACACGATTCTGACTTACATCGCCACTCCAACTTTCTAAGTTAGCTTGGTTAGGTAACAGAACAACACAACACAAAAAGCCCTTCGGGGCTTTTTGTGTTGTCAGCTGTTTATTAATGCAATATTTTATTGAGTGATAATGTTAGTATAGAGAAGTTACTTATTTTAAGATTCTTCATGCGACGCTTTTTATTTATATTGCTGTTATTGGTTGTGTTATTGCCTGGGGTCAGTGCGGCACAAGGTTCGGGTGTAACACTAAAACCCGCTACTATTGAAGAGCGTATAGACCCAGGTACCACCAAAGAGTTCTCTGTTGTTGTGCGTAACGAGAGTGACGCTGATCAAGTGTACTACTTGAGTCGACGGGACATCATCGGTGTGCGTGATGGTAACGTTCCAATCTATGCTGACAAAGAAATTGCTCCTACGGCACTTGATATGAGTCAATGGATCACACTTTCTACTGATAGTATCCTTGTACCGCGTGGTGGGGAGGTGCCAGTAGCATTTACTGTGAATGTTCCGCAAAATGCTGCTCCTGGTAGTCATTTTGCTGGTATCTTTGTTTCGCTTGAACCACCAAAGCTCGAAGAGAGTGGGGCGGCAATTGGATATGAAGTAGCAAATATTATTTCTTTGCGCGTAGCTGGCGAGGTCAATGAAAGTGCCTCTATTCGTCAATTCTCGACTGATAATTATCTCTACGGTTCTCCGAATGTTACCTTCAATGTTCGTATCGAAAACAGTGGGAACACCCTGGTTCGCCCGATTGGACCGCTTGAGATTACCAACATGTTCGGACAGAAAGTGGATGGAGGCTTGATGTTTAATGAGTCTGCAGCAGCTGTATTTCCTGGTGATACCCGCGAGTTTACCTTTGATTGGGTTGGCGAAGGTTACGGTTTTGGACGATATGAAGCGGTTGTGAGCCCTGTGTACGGTGAAGAAGGGGCAAAACAAACGATGTCGAGTACGGTGACATTCTGGGTATTGCCGATGAAAATCGTTTTGCCTGCACTCGGTGTACTGGCGGTACTTCTCTTGGCAGTGTATATTGGCGTGAAGCTCTACATTCGTCGCAAGCTCTCATACTATAGTGCCATGGGTGGTCGTAAGTTAGTTAAGCGACAATCAGCGGGCAATCCATTCCTCCTGTTGTTCCTCGTGATGTTGTCTGTTACTGCTATCTTCTTCATTATTCTCCTCATCCTGTTTGCGTAAGCGAATTCTCAGTGATGGTATACTAGTAAAGAAAGTATGAACAGTACATCAACGTATCATAGTGTCTTACGAATTACGGTGGCAGTCGTCGCTATCATGTTGGTGTTTGAAGCTGGACTATTCAGTGATACTACTGCCAGGCTGGCAGATAATACTGAATTATATCTAGCTAATGCGGTAGGTGTCACTGTCGGTGTCGCACCAACCGAGCTCAACCAGATAACAGCTGCCTTGACAGCTCGGGAGCGTGAACTCGAAGCGCGCGAGCTGGCAGTGGCTGAGCGTGAGATTGCGGTTGAGATTGATGGTGGGGGAGCAATGCGTGATTCTGGTACGTTTATACTCGCGACCATTTTATTTATTCTTTTGGTGCTCATTGTTCTCAATTATGCCCTCGATTACGCACGGGCTCGCGAACGTCAACAGTTGCTGACAACAAGCACACCACCAAACTAATCTTAATCACCAGTATAGAGTTGGTAGATAGATGTAGTTGCTCGTATAATAATGAGAGTTATGTCTGATCGTTACAAACAAAAAACAGCCAGCGACTGTATGGTCGAGAATGTCCCTGTTGTATCTCCAAAGAGTACGATCGGAGAGATTATTGCACTCTTATCTCGCCATGCATCATCGTATTCAAGTGTTGCATACGTATATCTGGTTGATGCTAATCGCACCCTCACAGGAGTTGTGTCAATTAAAGAAATCTTCACACATTCACACCACACCATTGCAGCGGCCGCAGCAAAAGCAACTTTGATTTCAGTGCCAGCGACCATGCTTGCGGAGGAGGTTGCCTTGACTGCTATCAATCACAATCTCAAAGCGGTTCCGGTAGTAGATGAAAAGAGTCAGCGACTACTCGGCGTGATTACGCCAGATATTATTCGTGACATACTCCATTATGGCCGCATTCACGACATGTTGGCACATGTCGGAGCAGCTACCTTTGAGGATCCGCACTCGT
>JACCDR011672945.1_pt1 | contig 14606 bp, 13 predicted proteins | sample 7446431 | NCBI WGS metagenome assembly JACCDR01 (sample SAMN15323443, study PRJNA562643) | freshwater metagenome | isolation source: river surface water | place: USA:Blue River Watershed | collected 2017-08-17 | reverse complement strand
GTCTCCGTGGACATAAATCTTTTTATCCTGCCAGCCATAACTTGGCTTCGAGGTCAGGCTTAAGATCTCTTGCAAGATCAGCTCAGGATCTTCCGTCCGTGGATTGTCCGATGTGACATATACAAAATCTGATCTATGCATCGCCTTTTCAAACATTTTTGGTCGCTTCGTTTTATCCCGGTCACCACCACACCCAAATACGGTGTGAATTTTTACGTCAGTCCGAGCACCGCGAACCCTATGAAGTGCATTGAGAACTTGATCAAGTGCATCCGGAGTATGAGCGTAATCGACAAAGACAGCTGGCTGCCCTGGCCGAGAAGCTTTCTGCAGTCGCCCCGGAACGCCGGGAAAATCTCGAAGATCTGCAAACATCTCAGTCAGCGGAATGCCAAGAGTGACACCAACTGCTAAAGCAGCCACAGCATTTGCGATATTGTGACGACCAATCATCGGCACAAAGGCTTCAAAACTTTGCCCATCAAAGGTCAATCTAAATTGCGTTCCCTGGAAGTCAGCTTTCTTCACTTGATATCTCAAGTCGGAGGCCTGTTCACCGTAGGTTAAAACCGATGCACGATCGGGGATACGAATTCGGCGTCCATATTCATCATCAATGTTCACGACTGCCACTGGATGAGGTTTGAGCGTTTTCAACAAGTGCTCTCGGAAAAGTCTCTCTTTCGCGATGAAATAAGAATGCATATTTTTATGATAATCTAAATGATCCTGCGTCAAATTTGTAAAAACAGCGACATCAAAAAAAACTCCATCGACTCGTCCCTGATCAAGGGCATGTGATGAAACCTCCATCGACAAAGCTTTTGCTCCATTCTTTTGAAACTCTGCCAAGTTTTGCTGAAGCTCCACTGGATCTGGTGTGGTCAGATGAGTTTCGAATTTGATCTCTTGAAAATGCCGATCAATGGTTCCGACCACGGCACACGGAAGCTGGTGCCGGTTCAGAATCCACTCAACCATCAAAGACGTCGATGTTTTACCATTTGTTCCTGTAATTCCCACACAAAACATCTGTTGGGAGGGATGTCCATAAAAGTGGGTCGCTAGAAAATTGAGTGTCGAGAGCGTATGAGGTACCCTCAAAACAAAACCTTGATAGTCACTCGGCACATTTGCATCAATTTGAACAACCAGAGCCAAGGCACCGCTGGAAATAGCTTCCGACAAATGATCGTGCCCATCTCGTCCCTGGCCGCGGACTGCAACAAACACAAATCCAGGTTTTATTTTCCGTGAATCTTGAGATATACCCAAAACAAATGATTCCGCAGAAAAATGGGTTTTAACTTCAGACCAGAGGAAAAAAAGCTGTTGCAACTGCATAGATATTTGTGAGGATAACACCATGTTAAAGTATTATGAATCAGGAAATTTTGACTCAAAGACGAAAGTCATTCTCTTTCATGGTTTTGGAGCAGATGCTCATGACCTCCTTCCTCTCGGCGAGATGATCAATCCCAATTTACATTGGCTCTTTCCTGATGGCCCTCTAGAAATTCCAATCGGATTTGCCTCAACTGGGCGTGCGTGGTGGACCATCGACTTCAATCGTTTAACAAGCAGTGATTATGACTTTACCCAAGAGCGCCCCCAAGCTCTTGATAAGACATTTGCGGAAGTTTCAAAATTTATTCTTTCTTTGAAAACACCCATCTCAGACATCGTCCTCGGTGGATTCAGTCAAGGTGGAATGATGGCACTTCATGCCTATCTTAACTTACCTGAACAAGCCAAAGGCTTGATTCTTCTTTCAAGTGCGCTGATCAACAAGGCCGAACAAAAAGAAAAAGTCGCTGCTCGCTCAACGGGAAGTTTTTATTTGGCCCATGGAACACATGATCAAGTGCTTCCATACAAGTGCGGACAACAGCTGGAAACATTTTTAACGCAAGCTGGATTAAAAGGAAAACTGAACACATTCAACGGTTCTCATGAAATTCCGATGAACGTGATTAACCAGATGAAGACCTATCTCACTCAACTTGAGTAGGTATTTGCTCAGGAGCAATCTCCTGCTCAAAAGATTGCATGGATTTTTCTGAAGATTCTTCTTGTTGCAACATTCGAATGATTGAACGAAACCCGCTGGCGCTATTGCTCCGAACAATCACAGAACTCTCTCCTGCAGAATCATTTCTTTCAAAAGGACTCTTACCGGTATTTGTGCGCGAAAGAAGGCTCTTTGTATTCTTTTCGGGAACCAAACTGTCTTTACGAGCCATGTATGATGCCAACCTTGCAAATACGGGAGCTGCAACCTGTGATCCATAATAGGCCTTTTTGGGATAATCAACCATGACATAAATGACGTACTTGGGCTGTCCTGCTGGAAAAAAACCAGCAAAGCTTGAAATGTATCCGCCAGGAATATATCCCTTTGTATTCGGACTCACCTTTTGAGCTGTTCCGGTCTTGCCTCCCACTTCAAACCCTTCAATCCGAGCCTGCGTCCCCGTTCGCTTGTCCTGTGTTGCGGCAACCAACATTTCACGCATCATGTTTGATTGCTCCTCTGACAATACTCGCGCTGCTTCCTGTCTGATTTCAGGCTGCTCGACTCCCTTTTCAATTAAATAAGGCTTGTTTAGGTATCCTCCATTCACGATGGCTGCATAAGCATTGGCAATTTGCAAAGCAGAAGCCGTCATTCCATGACCAAAGGAATTATTACTTAAAAGATGATCTGTCCAAGGCAGCTCATGCAAGATCCCCTTAGTTTCTCCGGGAAAATCAATTTTTGTTCGCTGCCCGAAACCAAACTCAAGATAACCGTCTCTTACCTTTTCTGCGCCCAACTCAAAAGCAATTTTAGTTGTTCCTATATTCGATGAAAATCCAAGAATATCTCGCACGGAAAGAGACTTAAAGTTGTGCGAAGCCTCAGCCTCTCGGATCACTCGCTTTCCGATGCGCATCACACCATTTTCGCAAAAATAGACTTTCTCTGGATTTAAGGTTCCCTCTTTTAAACCCTTTGCAATAACAAACGTTTTCATCACCGAGCCAGGCTCGAAGGCATCTGTCACGCCACGATTTCGCATCATTTCTGGCTTTGCAGCTGACTTCAGATTTGGATCAAACGTCGGAAATGACCCCATGGCTCGAATCGCTGATGTCTGCGCATCTAAAATCACTGCGGTTGCACTTTCAGCATGAAAATCATTAACAGCTCTTTGCAACTCAGACTCCAGCGCAAACTGAATCTCCGAATCGACAGTCAATGTGAGATGTTCACCCTCGGGTGGCTCCGTAAACAGGAATGACTCCGAAGCAAGCGGCCTTCCCCGCGCATCTCGCTTGATTCGAATATTTTTCTCATCTCCCCTGAGTAGTTTGTCATGACTTAACTCTAATCCTGAAATCCCATGGTCTTCAGAGTTCACAAAACCAAGTGTTTGAGAAAACAAATTATCATTCGGATAAATCCGTTTCCACTCCTCGACAAAGCCAATTCCAAAGATAGCCATTTTTTTGATTTGCCCTGCAGCTTCCTCGCTCAGTCGTCTTTGTAACCAGATAAAGCGTTTGTCCTTATCCTTGAGTTTGGCCATGATAGATTCACGACTGACACCTAAAACCGGAGCAAGCTGTTTAGCAACTAGCTTTCGATTTTTGATTATCTTAGGATCAGCAAAAACAGATTGGACAGGGATTGAAACAGCTAGCTCGCGTCCGTTTCGGTCATAAATCACACCACGCCTTGGCTCGATCTGAATTGTTGATTGAAACTGTCGCTCTTTTAGATGATTCAGTCTTTGATGAGGGATAATTTGTAAAAAAGTCGCACGAAATAACAGTGCTCCGAACAGCACCACATACAATCCAATGACAAAGGTCATTCTCGATTTCAACATTTATTGATTCTTTTCACTCATGTGGATGACTTGATGTGAAGCAATTTTTTTCAAGGTCAAATCTCTCTGGGCAACTCTCTCAACCAGCTGAGGCCGAGTCAGTTTTGTCAACATCACTTCGTTTTTCCATTTTTTATCCACGAGAATACGCTGCTGCTTCTCTAAACGAAAAAGTACGTAACCCAAACGGCGCTCTTCCATCTGCAAAAACACAAGGAGAAGAAGCGTTCCAATCACAAGCAGAATACTGAAAAAGGGTCCTAAAACAATCCGTTGTTTCATTTTTTTCCCTGGTCGCGGTGAACTCACAAAGACAATTGAGTGGCTCTTTCAAAAACTCTCAACTTCGCACTTCGAGAGCGAGGATTTCTCGCTACTTCCTCATCTGTCGCGACAATAACTTTCTTATTTATATTTTGTCCCAGGGTACTGGATTTGAAAACATTTTTCACAATTCGATCTTCTAAAGAGTGGAAAGTCAGGACACAGAGCAGACCTTTGTCCTTAAGACATCCCATGACCTGTGGCAATGACTTCTCTAAACCCTCGAGCTCTGCGTTCACAACAAGCCTCAAGGCCATGAAATATTGTGTTGCTGGGTGAAATCCTTTTTTGCGCCAACCATCCACACGTTCAATTAAACTGGCAAGCTCCCGGGTTGTTGAAAACTCTTTGGTCTTCCGATCATGGACCACCGCCCGAGTCACCCGGTAGGGACTTTTAATCTCCCCATAGGTTTTGAAAACATGATTCAGATCATCTTCTGAGAACTCGTGCAAAATATGAGCTGCGGTCATTTCTTGAAGTCGATTCATCCGCATATCTAAAGGACCATCTTGCAGAAAACTAAAGCCTCGCGCCCCTTCATCCAACTGCGGGGAACTGACGCCCAAATCCAGAAGAGCAAAGTCAAACTGATCCTGGTGTTGATTTAAAAAGTCTTCACTGAAAAAAGAAGACTGTTTTAAACTCAGCTGATTCGACTGAAGATCTTGCTGAAATGCGGTCTGTGCGTATTCGATGGCTTGCAGATCTTGATCGATCCCTACCGCCGTCATTTCAGGGAACATTTTTTTCAAAAAGCTATAATGTCCACCACGCCCAAACGTTCCATCCAAATAAACAAATTTTGATCTTTTCAAAAACTGCCAAGCCATAAAGCAAATTTCTTTAGTCATGATTGGCTCATGCAGTCCATTGCTCTGGACTTCGGTCGCGATCCGATTGTACAAAATGTTGAATTCGTCTTCGAAAACCAGATTTTTATTCACAGTTGTATGAAATTATTGAATTTTTCGTTGAGCGTCAACGAGAGCGTGCTACTCTGTTTTCATGTGGATCAATTGCCCAAAATGTGGCTTTCACCAACCCAAAGACAAATATTGCGCCAGTTGTGGGTTGGACATGGAAAGTTATGTGGCCCCAAAGGCAAATCCTGTTCAGAAGATGGCCTCTCAGCTGAGTGTTCAAATTGTGGTGGTCATCATTCTCCTGCTTCTCGCTGGTTCAATCTTTATCTCTCGCAACGAAACCATCCGAAACTCCATTGGAATCGGACCTCGCACTTCCATGCTTTCAAAATCCAATGTCTCACGCTTTGGGCAAACATCTTCGACTGAGGGCCTTGAGGCCGGAGTTGAGGAAATTCGGGAGGGACAAGCCTCCGTGAGCGAAGAATCAGCGATCACTCCTGCGGCCAATGAGGCAGCCCCATCTGCCGACTCCACAGCAGCGGCGGCAGACACTGAGAAACCAATCTCAGTGAAAATTGCCGTTTATGAAGTGGCCCAAGACGAGCTTCAACAGATCTACGAAAACAGTCGAAAAAATCAACTTTTCATGCAGTTCACCGACTTTGCGGCGGGAATGGCAAACTTCAAGCTCAAACAATGGGGCGAAAACAAAAAAATCAAAACTTTATACACGGAAAACAAGGTCATTGATTTCAATAATCCCATCGAGGTGCGATTCCTCTCCACAAATGAGACGGTCTCTCCTCTTGGTCTCATTATTGGCCTGAATCTCCGCGAATATCGCAACAACACCTATTACGGTGATCTTGAACTCATCCGTTTATGGAAGACAGGCACAGAATCCGCCCCCCAGGACGACCGAGTTAGCTTCCCAGCAGATATTGAAATGACCCAGGAAATGTCCTTTTTTGTGGGGGGAATCATTCCCCATCAAAACCTCAAGATCGTCGAGGAAATGCTAAAAACTGTTGATATATTCAAAGGCATTTCTTCAAATGAGTTCAAAGCCAATATGACGGACATCATTGTGGCCTTTGAATTTGAACATAGTGCGCCACAAAAATAGCTGCGCCACACTTCGCCATAAAGAAGAGCCTTTGCTCGTCCCATCATCTTCAGATACCGTCGAAGAACAGGATCTGGAACGACTCAGTCATTGAATTGGCCATCATAAAAATCAGCCAAAAGAGTCGAACAAAATAAAGGAGACGCCTTGAGTTCACTGCAAATTAAACCCTATATCACCGAAGAAAAAATTAAGGCAAAAGTCCAAGACATTGGCGCAGAAATCACCAAAAGCCTCGAGGGAAAACCGGTCACAGCAATCTGTGTCTTGAAGGGTTCATTTATTTTCTTTTCTGACCTCATTCGGCACATCGATTTGGATATCACTTGTGAGTTTTTTGGTGTTTCAAGTTACCAAGGAACTTCAACCTCAGGTGAAGTGAAGGTCACTCTTGATTTAACCAAACCAATTGAAAATCAACACGTTCTACTTGTCGAGGATATCGTCGATACGGGTTTAACGATGAACTATCTGAAAAATTCAATCTTATCGAGAAAGCCTGCTTCTCTCACAACGGTGGCCCTACTCCACAAGCCAGAAGCTCTTAAAGTTCCCTGCAAATTAGACTATGTTGGTTTTAAGATTACGAATGAATTTGTCGTGGGTTATGGTCTCGACTACGAAGGGTATTATCGTAACCTTCCGTACATTGGACAGGTTCAAAACTTTCAATAATTTCTGACCTCAAATTTAAATTTTGAAGGCCTCTGCGCCTTCACTTAAAGGAGTGGTAGCACATGAAACAATACCATGATTTGTTAAAGCTCGTCTTAGAGCATGGTGATCTCAAAGAAGATCGAACCGGCACAGGAACTAAAAGCATTTTTGGCTATCAGATGCGCTTTGACCTCCAACAGGGATTTCCGCTCCTCACAACCAAAAAACTCTACACTCGAGCCATCTTCCACGAACTCCTTTGGTTTTTAAAAGGCGATACAAACATCAAGTACCTTCAGGAAAATAAAGTCACAATTTGGGATGAGTGGGCTGATGCAGAGGGAAATCTTGGACCAGTCTACGGAAAACAGTGGCGATCATGGGAATCTGCAAATGGCGAAACCATCGACCAGATTTCCAAAGTGATCGGTCAAATTCGAACACAACCTCACTCTCGCCGTCATCTTGTCGTCGCTTTTAACCCAGCAGATGTTGATAAAATGGCTCTTCCGCCTTGCCACGCTTTTTTTCAGTTTTATGTGAACAACGGTAAGCTCTCTTGCCAGCTTTATCAAAGAAGCGCTGATATCTTTCTCGGTGTTCCTTTTAATATCGCAAGCTATGCCCTTCTGACACATATGGTGGCACAAGTCTGCGATCTCATCCCTGGCGAATTCATTCACACTCTTGGAGATGCTCACCTGTACTTAAATCATCTAGACCAAGCAAAAGAGCAACTGCAACGCGAACCACGCCAGCTTCCTCGCTTGATCCTCAATCAAAGTATTAAGAATATTTTCGATTTTAAATTCGAAGATATTCAAGTTCTCGATTATCAACCTCATCCTCCAATTAAAGCTGAGGTCGCAGTTTGATTCTCACCCACATTGTTGCTCTTTCTAAAAATAGAGTCATCGGGAGCCATGGCACCTTGCCGTGGCATATTCCAGAGGATTTGAAGTTCTTTCGAGATAAGACAAAAAATCACATCATGATCATGGGCCGAAAAACTTTTGAATCACTTCCAAATGTCTTGCCGTCTCGTTTTCATATCGTGATTAGTCGCAATCCGACAAAAACAGACCATCCTGATGTCGTCCACGTCACCTCCATCGATGCAGCTCTTGAAGCCGCAAAGCAATGCCTAAAGAGTCCCATCAAGAGCTGGGGGAACGAAGTTTTCATTATTGGCGGGGGAGAGATCTTCAGACAGACATTGTCTCAAATTGATAAAATCTATCTCACGCAGATTGATCAAGAGATTGACGGTGATACTTTCTACCCAGCTTTAGACGATCGAAAGTTTTTTATCGTTGAAGAACGAACAGGTTCGACGAGCGGAAGTCGACTAGAAGATCGACAACTTCCCTCTTTTTCATTTTTAACTTACTTGAAGAAAAAATAATCGAACCTGTCGAACTCTTGCTTATTCATTTTTTTGATTATTGTCCGATAGGTTCAGTATGCAAAACCTCGCAGACTCGGATCCTAAAAAAAGATTTGCAACACTCGAAATCATTGCCCTTGAGGTCTACGGCCAAATGGGCGAACACGTTGCCAAAATGAAGAATCTCTCCAAGTCAGGGGCGTTTTTAGAAGTTGTTAAGGGACCCTTTGCTCCTGAAAAAGGCGACCTTATTCGAATGAAGATCACCTTATCTTCAATTCAAAAAACCCATCAAGTTGATGCCGAAGTCATATGGACTCAAGAAAAAAAGTTTGGCGTCAGCTTTGTGAAAAAGGAAGAGCTCGTTGAAAAAATGCTCTCAAAATCTATTCTCGCGACTTCATAAAAATCTGACATTCCAAATATTTGAGAAAAATAAATTAACTTTAGTTATTTGCTTTATTAAAAAAGTTTATTTTCGGCCGCACCTAGGTCGAGTCCTTCTCATTCAACACCGAAGCAAATTGGCTTTCCTCACCAGAGTGCTAGCCTAAAGAACAAACACCAGTGAGCTTTTTTATCCGCCGCTGAACCTATTCCAAGGAGGGAATATGAACCCAAAGCCATTCCTATGGGGCAACTTATTTTCACGAAATCGAATGATTGCAATCATTCTTACGTTTGGATGTCTATCCATGCATTCGGTCAGCCGCTCAACGCAGCTCTCAGAAAAACTCTATTGGATGAAACTCTCGGCAAACGATCGTTTTGAACGACAGATCTTGGCAGAGATGGGTGTCTCAATTGACACCGTCGCCGAAGACTATGTGATCACAATTGGTCACGCGGACCTTCTCTCTCGAATGCAAAAACAGAACAAGGTTCAGGCTTTCTATGAAATCATTCCAGAGCGAGATTTTCCCACACAAGATAGCAATTACCACAACTACGCTGAACTCTCCGACGCTCTTCGCATAGCTCACGAAGAAAATCCAGATATCACTTCCCTTGACTCCATCGGAAAAACTATTGAAGGTCGCGATATCCTTCGCTTACGCATCTCTGGACAACTCCAAACCGCCGATCAACTTCCAGCAGTCCTCTTTGTCGGAGGTCATCACGCACGTGAGCATCTCTCGGTAGAATTACCCCTGAAAGCCATCCAGCACCTTTTGAGCGAATATCGCGCCGGCAATGAAAAGATCATCAACCTTCTCAATTCCCGAGATCTCCATTTTATTCCAGCACTCAATGCTGATGGCCTCGAACATGATGTCGCAACTGGAACATACAAAGCCTGGAGAAAAAATCGAAGAAAAAATGAGAATGGCAGTTTCGGCGTCGATCTCAATCGCAATTATGGATATGGTTGGGGAACTGGCGGATCAAGTAAAAATCCAAACGATGACACTTACATGGGAACTTCAGCGTTCAGCGAACCCGAAACCCAAGCTATCCGCGACTATGTCCAAGCCCACGAGAATATCTCGACGCTTCTCTCATTCCACACATTCTCCCAACTGATTCTCTATCCTTGGGGCGGCAAAGCACAGAGCATCGCAAATCAACAAGACCGCGAAGTCTTCGAGAAAATGGCTCAAAAGATGGCAACATGGAATGGCTATAAGCCGATGCAAGCATCGCAACTTTACGTTGCAAGCGGAGATACTTGTGATTGGGCCTACGGCGAATTGAAAATTTTCTGTTTTACCTTCGAACTCGACCCAGCTCAATCTTGGGGAGTCGGCGGGTTTTATCCGGGAGACGAGATCATTCCGCAAGTTTTCAATAAAAATATCAATCCCATTCTCTACCTCATCGAAAATGCAGGAAATCCCTACGCAGTTCTTTCACAAAAGTAACTCCTTGTGCAGAGGCTTCCGGAGCTCACTCCCGAAGCCTCTCCTCACTGATTAAGAATTTAAGCTCTTTTTATCTATTCCTGAAAAATTTTAGACCCTTCAATACCTTACACAATTCTGCCTCTGATCCTCCTAGATTCCATAAAAAATTTTAAACCCTTCACCGTCAATATTTTTGACAGGCATGCGCGCAGTTTGTTGATCGACCGAATCACCTTGAGATGGCCTGCTGTAAACCTTCGATATTCTTATCAGTTCTCTGGCACTTCCTTTGTAATGAGTTTGAATGAAGGATACCAAGATGAATAAAGTGTTTTTCACCACTCTAGAAAAGACATCATTCTCAACCCAAGTTTTAACTTCATTGGTGAGCCTTGCCGTTGCCGTTGTATTTGCCGGCTGCAATGATGTGCAGTTTGCCAAAGATCCTGCCCTGAATTGCCAATCCTCAGGACAAAGCTGTGTGAGTGGCAGCGGATATGACACTTTCTCCTATGATGTGAAGGTCGGTTACAAAAAACTCGATATCCTTTTCGTTAATGATAACTCAGCCTCGATGTCCTATGAACAAGCTCGGTTAGCATCAAGATTTCAAAACTTTATCGAGGCCTTAGACTCCAAAGGTTATGACTATCGGATTGCCATGATCACAACGGACATTGCGGCCAGTGACAACACGGCTCGAGCCGTAAATCAAAACGGTGCTCTTCAAGATGGAAAACTCATCACTTTCGGAAATGGCCAAAGCTATCTTACACCCCAGTCCGGATCGATTTCAGATCGGGTCAACTGGTTTAATGCAGCAATCAATCGTCCTGAAACCCTTGCTTGCGAACAGTTTATGATCAACTGGGTCAACTCAGGAAAGTCGATCAATACTTCGGACTACTCAAATCAATACTACAACAACTGTCCATCGGGAGACGAACGAGGACTCTTTGCAGCAAGCCTCTCTCTCAGAAACTCTGCCTTTGCAAGACCGGATGGACATCTATCTATTATCATTCTTTCGGACGAAGATATTCGCAGCCAGCTTTACCCACCCTACTCATCCAATGGCGTAACCCTCGCAAATGAAGATCAACCCGAATATTTGGTTTCGACCTTCCAGTCCGTGTACAGCACTCAAAAATCACTCGCCATTCACTCAATCATTACTGCAAAATCAACATGCCTCGCTGAACAAAATAGTCAGACTGCAGGCTTAGTCCGAGGCTCCTATGGCTACAAGTACGCAGAGGCCTCAAGAATGACCAAGGGTCAAATCATTGATATCTGTAATTCAAATTATACAACTCAATTGGGAGCCATTGCTGATGCAATTGCTGATGAACTAAGAGTCGTTAATCTTTACTGTGCAAATCCAACCGAAATCAAAATCAACGGCCAAGCTGTGACAAGCCCCCAAGTCAGCGGAACGTCATTGACTCTTCCGCAAACCCTGTCCTCAGGCACACAAATCACCCTCAGCTACAAATGCCAAACACTTTAATTTAAAGAAAACCACTTCAAAGTTTGGCTTGGTTCAACTTGATTTGGCTTGGCTTAATTTGATTTATTTTATTCAATTTTTTTGTTTATTCTATCTCGCTCAAATTATCTGGCTTTACTTATCTCGCTCAACTTATCTCATGTAAATTATTTCGTTCAATCTATCTCATTAAATTCATTTGGTTTGATTTGATTTATTTCGTTCAGTTTAACTCGTTCAGTTTAACTCGTTCAGTTTATTTCCCTTAGCTTACCATCGCTTAATCTATTTCGTTTGATTTTTCTAAGCAATTTTTTTGATCTGATCGAGCTTAGACTTCATCAACATATTATCATTTTTAAGTGCCTGCACTTCTCGTCGGAGCTGGATGATTTCGTCTTTGAGCTTCACCTCATGGACCTTCGCTCTTGCGGTTTCTTCCGACAGATTGTGATTTTCTGTGGAGAATTTCTCAACCCGTTTCTTCAGGTTCACCATTTCTTGGTTAATTTGCTTGAGAAAAACTTCAGAACTTAACTTCTTTGGATCCAACTCAACGGACTCTTCTGGTGCTGAGTTAACAGCGTCAGCTACTTTCATCTCTGCTGGAGCATTTGCATTTCCCGAGGCCACTGGTGTCACCACGGAAACGGGAGCCTGCACAGCTGTCTTTGCCACAGGAGGGGCATCATCCCCCACACTTTGAGATAGTGAAGGCACAAGTGAAATAGAGGCCGAGCGATTTTGCTCGATTTCCGCACTCACAGCATGAATACGGTCGTTGATCAGCTCTTCTTTTTCTCTTTCGCTAATAATTTCTTCAATCTGATTTGGAATAAAAAGTTCCTCATCAACTTTGACGAGCTGAAGTGTTCCCTGTTTGAACAAAGATCTGGCCTCTTCAATTATCTTGATCTGACAGGTGAAACGATCAGCTGCTGTAGGCTTAACCTCAGATTGGGTAATTTCAATTTTCTTAACGAGAGTCGGTGACAATTGACTAAAAGCTGCTTTCAACGAATCTGGTGGGTACTCATAATAAGCGACAGCTAAAGTTAATGGCTGAACGCGTGTAAAAATTTCCGAAAGATATTGCGGATTCCATTTCGTGAGCCGTTCAAATGTCAAAATTCGCTTTCGCAGCTCCGCTTCCCAAACTGGGCTCTCTTCCCTAATCAGACTCAGAAACTGCTCACGCTTTTGAGTGTGTGACCCCTCGATGAGCTGCAGCAATTGGGCAAAACCATTCTTTTTTCGGTATCGATCAAGCATCGGCATATCAATTTCTCCAACACATTCAGTTCCAGTAAACTGAAACATCAGATTCTTCTCATTGATATATCGGTCAAATAACCAATTTCTTTCATAAAACAATCATCTCTGTCACGTTTCTCAAAATGAGATGAACTCTGAATTGATCAGTCCCACCCACAAAAAAACTCTATTTCCTTGCAACACCATTTCTTTTCTTGGAAAGATTGAAAAGCAATGACGTTGATTTCCTTTATTTTCAGTGGATCTCTCTTTTTATTTTGGAATATTGCCTTTGCCCAGTCGGATGCAAGCACATTCCCGCGGCAGGACCTCGCCCAGGTCGTGAAAATCGCCTCTCAAACAGAGGTCATCATTCGCCCCTTGTCTCAAAATAAGAATGATCTCTGGAGCATCGGCGATATCGCCATCATTCGGAGCTCACACCCCAAGTCCTTAGATGAAACAATTGCAGTTTTGAAAGTGAAAGCAATTCTTCGAAACTCTCCAGCAAACGAAAACACCTATTTGATGCAAGTTGAACAGCTCTCCCGCGAGTACTTAATTCAGCCTTATGACCTCGTCACGAAGGTTACCCTCGATAGCCATGAAAGTAATTATGTTGCGACGACAGACCTCGTGGTTCGACGATCAAATAAAAAGATATCATCTAGATATCGTCTGTTATTAACTCAAGGTCAAAATATTGAAACCGCCGAGACCCTCTGGAAAAATGAATCCCTGGTTTTTTGGTATGGACTTTATTATTTCGGAGTCACTGATCGAATTTCCCTGGGAACCTTGTTGCCTGGATACTTGGTCAAAAGCCCCAACCTCTCGATAAAAACAAAAATCTACGATGGAGCAAACAATCTGGTGTCGATTGGATTAACCGCAGTCAAGGTCCCCGATGAACCCGTGACAACATTGAATTTTAACTTCATGTGGGATGCGCTCAATTCCAGTTCCAATATCTCACACACGTTCCTATCCTTTGCTTTTCGCAGATACGAAGATGCCGATCAGCGCACCTACATCAAAGCCTTCGGTAATACGACTCTGCAAACAGGACATGAGTTTCTACTTTCAAATTGGTCAAGAATATTGGTTGGTCCAAATATCAATGTCGAAAATAAAACAGTGGGAGGATACCTCGCATGGGTTAAAATCTTCGATCACTTTCACTTCCAGCTCAGTTTGAATTCAACCAATATTCAATCTGTGAGGTTCAGTGAAAAAGATGGCTACTACCCAGTTCTCGACGCCTATTGGCGATTTTAACCAGTCAAAAGGCGCCGACTGGTTTTAATCACTCAGCCGAAATATCTAGTTTGGCTTAAATTTCATTAATTCATCCATGGTGAACAATGAAATTAATCGAAGCCCTTGAGCTTTAAAAAGTTCATGAGTATTTGTCCCACGGTTTATCACACACAAGACATCCTCAACCTTTGCGCCAGCTTTTCTCAACTCGGCAACACTTTCAAAAACCTGCCCACCAGTGGTAATCACATCTTCAACAATCAGCACCTGTTTTGATTCAACAGCAGCACCCTCAGCAATAAGACAGGTCCCATAATCTTTTGGTTTTTTTCGAACAAAAGTGAGCGGCTTTTGTGTTTCCAATGCTAAAGCAGTTGCAAGAGGCACGCCTCCTAATTCAAGTCCTGCAAGAATTTCAAACGATGGCAGACCAAGTTCCATCCATCCACCCACAATCTGCCTGAGAAGACGAGGACTCGATTCGAATTGATATTTATCAAAATAAAAGGACGATCTCTGAC
>JACCDR011295462.1_pt1 | contig 14607 bp, 13 predicted proteins | sample 7446431 | NCBI WGS metagenome assembly JACCDR01 (sample SAMN15323443, study PRJNA562643) | freshwater metagenome | isolation source: river surface water | place: USA:Blue River Watershed | collected 2017-08-17 | reverse complement strand
TCTTTTTTTCTCTTTTCTTTGAAGATGGCATTGAATCGTTGTTTTTTTACTGTTTGTGCACAACAAAGATTCAACTTTTTTTAATACCTTTTCTGCTCTCCTACTATTTTAAGACAGCTTCTAAGAGTCCAGAGCTTATATTAGCCTATCAGCATAATCCATCACGCCCATTATATGGAGCAATGAGTGAGTTTATGCCCTATGATTCAAAGCAAACTCTTGTCACATCTATACAAACCCACAATAGTACAGGTTGGTGTAGACCTTTACTGGAACGAGTAGGAGAAGAACCGCATCGAAAAGCATTCTTGCTCCATCGGTATATTCAGGCACTTCCTAGCAAATAATACTAACTCCTTTCAGAACCAAAATATATATTATATGATACCCAATATTATAAGGAGCCTAGCAGTTTATACTATTGCTGCATTAGGTATGTATGTAGTCTCCTGCAAAACACCAAAGCAAAACGAAACAATTCAAACCGATACGATTCAAACGGATAAACTTCTAACCAATACCACTCAGGTATCAGTTAGCAACATAGACACATCCTTGTTCAATCGAATACAATATGCCTATTGTGATTCACTGATACAGATTGATAGTCTAACCCATTTTTCTTCTACTTATTACCAGATTGCGATGTCCTTGCCTGAGTTTTTTTCTATCAATAAGAAACATAGTCAGAATGAGGTATATTTTAAAGATAGATCTATTACCCTTGCATCAGAAACAAATAGAATTCTTCGCACAGACATAGGAAATGTTATAGTCATCTTTGATAGTATGATAAACAAAATTCTTGTATTTAATAGAAAAACTCAATGCGGGTATCAAATAAATAATCTTAAAATATCCATCTACGATATATTAGTGCAAACCTATTGTATTAAGGATAAGGTGATAGTATGTATTCGGGAATCGTATGAAGCAGGTTTTATGCGAGATACTTATTTTCTAACTGACCAGCAAGTATCTAAGGTGCGTGTGTTAGGCGTATTTCAGAAAGGCAATTCACGAGGAGTTCCTGTAATCAACTTATCCATTCATTCAGATAGCCAAGTCAAGCAGACTCAAAAAGGGGAAGTATATGTAGGTGCCGATTTTACTGTTATCTGGGATGAAGAAAAGAAAGAGTTATATCCGTTTCGGATTCCGATTAATCTGAAAACGGGCGAGTTTGATAAAACAGCTCCCACCACTATTCCTAATACGTTTGATTGGCATGTACTTGATTACAAGTGTGAGCATCTAATCATTGAGAAGATTTAAGTGCATTGGTCTACGAGTATCATTACAAGGATCATCTGGGAAATCTCAGGGTAGCCTTTCGTCAACGGAGTCAGGTACAAACCCATGCTTCATTGACTTTGGAGCCTGTACTGGCAGCTAGTGAAGAAGCTAGTTTTGACCATGTAGATGAAAGCCGTGCGGCGGGAGTGGCTCACTCTGGCAACTATTCGGCACGAGTGGGACAGGGCGTTGGTCCAGCTAAACAAGTCAAACTAGAGGCTGGTGAAAAACTGCAAGTGAAAGTATTCGGTCATGTAGAGACGGAAAGCAAGGGTAAGATCAACTGGATTCCTTTGCCTATCGTTGGTGATGCTGGGGCTGGTGGTGAGAATGGCAAACGAAAACTGGCCATCAGAGGAGGCATGGCTCTGCCTGTCAACTGGGGTAGCAGGAATGCCCATCAAACAGCGGCATATCTAGAAATAGTAGCCATGGATAGCAGTGGAATAGTGGTGCATTCACAGATCAAAAGCTTGACAGCTGCGGCAGTAGAAAGCTGGGAGGAACTCAGTATAGACTATAAAGCCACAGGGGAAGAAACGGTAGTGATTCAGTTGGTCAATCCGTCACAAACACAGACGGTTCACTTTGATGACCTGAGCATTAGCCAAGAGCCGCCTTTGATTGTACAGGAAAACCACTATGACCCATGGGGATTGAATCTGGTAGGGATAGAGGTGGAAGGTACGCATAAGAATCAGTATCAGTACAATAATAAGGAGAAGCAGACGGAACTGGGTGTGAACTGGAGTGACTATGGAGCCAGAATGTATGATGTTCAGATTGGCAGGTGGCATGTAGTAGATCCGATGGCAGATAAGTATGTCCGCCACTCACCCTACACCTATCCGCAGAATTAGCTACGCTTGAAAAGCAACTGGAGCAAAAAGCCATGCCCTATACCCCCGGACGACTGCCAGCGTACAGCAACCATTGATGTGTAGTGGATGTTGGATAGCTACTAAAACAGAATTCCGCCATGATTAATTAAGCAAGTAGGCTATTCACCTATCCTTCGGATGCTTCTTTCATAAACGATTACACATAAAGCATTATACTTTAGTAGTCGTTTATGTTAGGGGTAAATGATTCCTCTCAGGCTCACAGGGCTTCACCCTGTGCTGATGGATGTTGCCCTTTCAGGGCTTGAATAGGCTTCTTAGTCTTGTCTCTTATCTATCTCCGTTTATTCAAAGTATATACACCCAAAGGCACAACCCTGTGTGCCTTTGGGTGTATATACTTTGAACGGAAAGGATTCCTGAAGTCAATAAAAGTTTCAAAACAATTCCTGAAAGACGTTTGATGCTTGCTTCTGAAAGGTTTATTTCGTTATTTCATACCCATTTGCTACCCTGAAAATTTCCCATGAAAAAAGTAGGCTGGATTTTGCGTGTCATAGGTGCGATAGGTATTTCTGATACAAGGCATGTATACGGTTGGGAGAAGGGAGGATCTGGATAATCGTAACCTCATCCATGGCTAGCATAAAGGTGGCATTTTTCTTTTCTACATAGGCTATCTGCTCAATCAGTTTTGCAAACATATTCGGAAGTATACCTTTGCCTCGTACATGTGTATCAGTAACGACCATGTATACAAGTACTTCGTCTGCTAGAGAGGGGCTGTAGCTGTTTTGTTGTAGGGTAAGCAGTGGCACACTGAAGGTATTGTAAAATGAAATGATACATCCTATCCATTGACCGTCCGTGTCTATGGCTTTCAGACAGAGTTTGTCGTGGGTCAGTGGAACCAGCTTGAGGTATGTATCCACAAATTCAGACAAAGGAATACGTGAAAACCCCACATTGTCTTCCCAGGCATGCATCATCAAGTTATAAATAGAGACCAGTTCTTGATCTACCTTGGAAAAGTTCATAGGGATAAGTATATAGTCTGTCGAGACTGACGGGCGGGCATCTATGCGTTGTCGTAAATGCTGATGAAACGTCTGGAGCTGCTGGCAAGTGGCATGCCGAGAATACCATTTCTTGGTGATGGTAAGCCCGGCTTGGGTCAGGTGGTTGGCATAGTAGGGCAGCGAACGAGGCTCTGCCAATAACGGAGGATATTCAAACCCTGCTATCTGTAGCCGGTACCGATTAAACAAATGTAGGTCAAAAGGTCCTTCCAGAATGGTTTTTCCTTTGTTTTGCAACCAGTCACTGGCAGCTTGCAGAAGCTGAATGGTTACTTCTGGATTATCTATCACTTCCAGATAACCAAAATGCCCAATCCGCTGATCTTTCAGGTTGTAGTCTACTGAAGCCAGGATGCGACCTACTACTTTTCCTTGGTCATAACACAGAAATGCTAGGGCTTCTCCATGACTAAAGAACTCGTTTTCAGCAGATAATTCTTTTTCAATGCCTGTTTTTCCTACCAATTCGTACAAAGAGTGATAGGGTAGGGAAGAAGGAAAAGATATAAATTCTTGTACTAAATCAGTCAAATCCAGCGGACATTTTTTAATTTTCATTGTGTCTACAAATTGAAGGGAATAACATGCTCTATAGGATTTTTTGTTCTATACCATACGATTATACCATTTCCATTCGTGCCTAAATTGTTGAAACACACGCACAAAGGTGTACAGATACACTGTCAGTTGTATCCCCAACAGTATAGGCAAAGCCTCAAGCATCCATTTACTTCCAGACACATATTGAACAAACAAATATATTGGAATGATCAGAATGGGAAAGGGTTCTTTTTTTTCGGTTACTTTACTGGTAATCAAATGGCCAATGTATACACCGTGGTAGAGGACAATCAACGCATTGCCAACCAATGGGACACTAGCCTGAAAAGCCAGAACTGTAGTCACAATGCCGCCCAGTAGGTAGCTATAAAACTTGCCTGACAATCCTTGTGGACACGAGAGAATATTTTTGAAGGCATAGTAGACATATACCACCGTTAATAAGCTAATAAACAAGTCTGTAGGTGTGAAAATTCCCACTAGTTTGGTATGCAAGAAGCCAAAAATAGCATCATTGCTGCTCAAAAGAATAAGTAGGGTATAAAGAAACAAAGCTTCTGGGGCACTGATTTCGTGTAGTTGCAAGTGTTTGGTCTGGTATTGGGAATAGAAAGTGGTGGTAATGAGCAGATATACGCCTATCAGATGGGCCAGCAGTACATAAGGGATAGAAGGAGGAATGGCATTGAGCAGAATAAAGCTGGAAGCTCCCAGACAAAGGCTGTCCGAATAATGATCCAGAAACTCACCTAGACTAGACTGTGTATGGGTACGTCTGGCCTGTAATCCGTCCAGGTCATCACAGAGTAGATAGAGAAATAGTAGACTGGCAATCAATAGACTAAGCCATGTATTTTGATGTAAAGACTGATGGGAAAGTATAAAGCCTGTACCAATGGCTACCAATGAGGTAAGGGTGATATAATTGGCAGGCAGGGCTTTCGGAATTAGATCCAACAACCAGTTATAGATGTATCGTTGTAAGAAAGGTGTCAGCAACGTTTGGTTGGTGGTATGGATATCTGTGACAATATTTTTCATAGACATTTGAATGGTTTTATAGATTTATAGATCCGTCTCACAACAGCTTAATTATCCCCTTGGAAGCATCCAAGTGGATACGTTGACCGTTTTTGATGAGTTTAGTAGCATTTTCTACTCCAGTTACTGTAGGTATGCCGAGTTCACGGCCGATAATGGCTGTATGCGACAACAGGCTTCCTTTTTCAACAATCAGTCCTTGTGCCGAAATCATCAGAAACACCCAGCCAGGGTCTGTCATACGGGCAACCATGATCTTGCCCCGTACATCTGGCGGATTCAGAATGTCGTCAACCACCACTGCTTCAGCCTCTATACTGCCAGGACTACAGGCGGTGCCTCTCAGCAAGCCATCTACAGGAGGTGTATTGTCTGCATGGGCAGATTCCGTGACAACAGGAATGATGTTTCGCTGCACGGTTCCCTGGGTGATAAAGTTGCTTCGGATGGTGCGTGGCTGCGACTGGGCTATATATTCTTTGCGGGCTTTAACCAGTGGCCGTAGGGTATCGGTGAGTTGTACGCCTACCACTGCATTTTCTAGTTCCTGGATAGACAAGTAATGTATATCCTGCGGCAAATCTAGCGTATTTTCTTGGTGCAAATGCGTACCCAGCTGGTTCATAATAGACCGGATGCGTCCAAAGAAACGAGCCCGGTCGAGACGTGAACTTTCCCGGTTTTTGAGCAATTGACGGGTTTTGCGGATGGTATACGAAAACAGGATTTTTCGCAAAGGTTTCCCACGAAAGAGCCGATTGGCCTGTTGTTGGGCCTTTTGCCGGATGAGTTGTTCTTTTTCCAGCATTCCGTCCAAATGAATACTACTGGACGCATACTGGAGAATGTTGTGAAGCAATGGAGCTATGTCTTCCCGATAGCTGTCTCGTTCCAGTTTTAGTTCTTCCGGACTTCTGTCTCCATAGACTTGGACATAGGTTTGTAGATCTTTTCTAAAATCCTGGTAGTCAGTTAGCTGTTCATACACAGTCTGAGGAGTAAGTGGTTTGGTGGTTGTATCTGCCAGAATCGTTTCAAGGCTTTTTTGTAGGGAAGAGTTGTTTTTGACTTGTTCGGCTAGTTGAATCACCTTTCGGATAGGAAGTACACTTTCCATGTCGGCTTCGCCACACATGAGTCCATTGAAAATTTCTTCATGATGGGTCGCATCCAGCTTTTTGAGCATACTCACCGGAACTTTGGAAAAGATCATCAACAGGAAGTCGTTGAGCAGGGGGATGTAAAACAGCCGGATCAGGGTTTCAAAGGTACCATAATATTGGTTCAGCAGTTGGTGCGTATCCTGTTCGGCGAGGTTTACCTGTTGGTCTGCGGCATATGCTTGGTGAAATTTCTTTTTGTTGGCCCGAATGCGTGGCGTAATAGTGAACAGGTGATACAACATTCGGCTTGCAAACCGAAACATCTGGATGTAACTGCCTTTGCGTGAGGCTTTAATAGCTGGAAGACTGGTTTTGTTCATGCCCAGCATCTTATTGAGCATCGGCTGTAGTAGGTGGCCAAAGCCAGGAGTCAGGTTCAGGATTTTGTACCAGTTAGACAGGTTGTAATACACCTGACCATCGAGGTAGGCAATCAGGTTGCGGAATAGGAGTTGATGATTCAGAATAACGTTCTCCGAAAACCCCAGTCGGGAGGTTAGTCGGGAAAAGTTACTCTCGTAGCCATACCGCATAATGGAGTAGGTAAGGGGCAGGGTAATGCCTGGGAAACTTTCCACTACATTGCTGTTGTCAAAAATGGTAATCTGTCCGGGTGGAATGCTGGTAATATCCCGGCTTTGGAGAATATGAATCGTCTGGTCATCATCCACACACCATTCAATGTCCTGCGGCTTCTGGTATAAATTTTCGATGGTACGCCCAAGCTCAAACAGACTACGCAGGGTTTGGTCGGTGCAGACGGGTTGGGTACGCAGGTGCGTATCTACAGCAGATGTACAGACACCCATGCGGGTATGGGTATCAAAGATCACTTGGGTTTTCTTTTCTACCACTTCCGGACAGATGGAGTCGTGTTGCGAGTCGTACAGAAATGTGTCTACGTCTGCAATATCCTGTACAATGCCTTCGCCTACCCCATACCCAGCCACCACTAGCATGTCTGACAAAGATCCGGTAGGATTGGCAGTAAACAATACGCCAGATGCTACTGGTGTAATCATTTTCTGAATCACCAGCCCTAGTTCCAGCTGAAGTGGATTGAGGGCATAAACCAGGCAGTAATTTAGAAAACTTTCACTAAAAGCCAGACTCCAGCATTGGCGGATATGTGTGGGTACGTGGGCTCCTGTTACATAGAGATAGGTATGAAACAGCCCGGCAAACGACGTATCTGCGGCATCTTCCCAGTTGGCCGACGACCGTACCGAATAATATGTCTGTGGTTCTACCTGGGCTTGAACCCGTTGCACGAGCCGTTCGTTGAGGGGCACATCCTGAAGCAGGGCTTGTATCTGTGCCGCTGCCATGCGTACATTTGCCTCTGGGGTGGTGTACAGGTGGGTGTGGAGTATGTGTTCAATAGCTGCTTGCTGAGGTTGAAGAAATTCGGTAAAGTCGGCTTGTGTGAGGCAGAAAAAGGCAGGAACATTGATGCCATGTTCTTTCAGAAAAACAAGATTACCCGCCTTTCCACCAATTCCGTTGGTTGTGGTATGGTTCATATGTGTAGCTGAATGGTTGATTGTTCAATGGTTTTTTGTAGGGGCGAATAATTATTCGCCCGATCTTTGTTTAAACGAACGCTAGGGAACCACCCGAACACCCAGACAAACACGTATGGTTCTAAACAAATCGGATCGTTCCCAAATGGTCGGTTGTCTGGACACCGGGCGAATGATTATTCGCCCCTACAGAGGTACACATAATACCCAATTAGAACTACCTGAGTCAGTGTGATATAGACTGTCGTTGCCGTATGCAATAGTTTTGATCCTTTTTCAGGTTTGGTAATAAAAATAAACGTTATCAGCCCAAAAACCAGATAAATCAGCATAAAAACAATCAGCATGGGTCGGTCAATCTGTAAGGCTTGTTGCCATGCCACCAACATCCCGATACTAACCGTACTAAACACAATGGCCACAATCGTAGAAACCTTGTAGCCCAGCATGGTAGAGTAGGTTTGATAGCCTTCTTCTTCCTCGGCTGGAGCCCGTGTTTTTCGGGCAAACTCCCACACAAAGCTGAACAGAGAAAACCACACAATAGTAAAGTAAAAGCTACCTGTATTCAGACCCTGTCCAGAGGCTGAACTATAGCTACTCAGGATATAATAGTTGATCAGTGTCACAATGGGGCAGTGGGTGACAAAGGTTAGTAATCGGTTGCTTTTCAGGTATTTCTTGATAAAAAACCATTTGCCGATCAGCCAGGTAAATACATAGACAGCCAGAAAAGGTATCCACATGTCCCGCCAAAATAGATGAATCCCAAACAGAATAATTGACACCGCCCACATGAGTATTTCCAAGTCATGGAACGTGACACGGCCGCTGGGCAACGGACGGTCGGGAAAGAATTTCAGGTCTACGTCATAGTCTTTAAACTCGTCGTAAATTCGCCAGTAGAGCAGCAGCAGTACAATGCAGCTGATTGTCAAGAGGGCTGTTGAGGGTACAACCAGGTTTTTTTGCCCACTCAGAATCTGAAACATAAACAGGTTGCCAAAATATAGCAGTACCGTTGTGAGAATCACACTCAGCGGCTTGAAGGTTTCGTGGATGTAAATCCAAAGGTTTTTGAGAAGCATATAAATAGAAGTATGTGTAAAGGGTTGATGGTTGAATGGTAAATGACTGAATGGTTTTTTCGTACCCACTATTCATTGCCGTTGCTGCATCTGACAGACCTGCTATTTATAAACCATTTTTATTTTATTTCCTGCGACACTTCTTTGGAAAGCCGGGATTCGCCAAAATTCATAGCTTGGGCATAGTCTAACAGAATCTGAAAACGGGCTGTGTCTATCAGTGGACACTGGATATTCACGTTTGTCAGGTTAGATACATCAAACTGCATGGCCTCTCCAGTTACATAGGGTGTATAGATTTTTCCTGCTGTTTTGTAATACAGACTCTCCAGTCGGTTTTGTTGTTCAGGAATAGTGTCTGTCCGAACCATTCCCTGAATATGTAAAAAATCCCGCATTTGAGGAATAAAAACATCATTGGGTGTATCTACTGGATTGGCTAGGTGCATGCTTTGGTGTGGATCATTCTGCACACATGCCTGATACATTACTTTGGCACAATAGTCTACCGGAACAATGTTTAGCCCAAGGTTTTTTATGTAACACATCTTAAAATCCATGGGAAAGTCATCTTCAGGAGTGAGTCCCATTTTGACACATTTCATGTGGTTAAAAAAGCCTGCCCAAGCATAAAATACATCAAACTTATGGGTCGTTCCCCAGACGGGTTCTATCAGCCGTCCGCAAATTGTAGCTGGACGGAAATAGCGGCATTTTTGCCTAGTTCGAACTTCATACTCCCGCACCAGCATCTCTGCCACTAGCTTGGAACGTTCATAAGGATTTCGAAATTCCTGCTCCAAGTTTATATAATCAGGCTGAATGACACCACTGGTTTTGCCACACGCATAGGCCGTACCAACATTGACCAGCTCGCCAATCTGTAGCTGTTCAACCAATTTCAGTATTTCTTGCGTACCTTCTACATTGATGTGCCACAGCTCTTTTTCTACCGCAGTTGTGTTTCGGAAGTCCACCAGAGCAGCTACATGAATAAAATAGTTGATGTGCAGGGACTGAAGCCGTTGAATAGCTACCGTAGATATACCTGCCTGTGTTTCACCACAGTACATGTCCACGCATTCCAGTTGCGAAAGCAGCAGTGGTTCTAGTTCATCATACTTTTCAGGTGTCATATTTAAATAATGACGGCCATCGGTACGAAGAATTTCTTTCATCCGTTGCTGTAGACTTATCGCTCCAGAGCTACGACCCAGAGCTAATATGGTTAGGTTGGAAAGAGAATTGAGGTTTTGTTTGAATAGCTCAAATATCAGATTCCGTCCCAGCAAACCGGTACAACCTGTGATGGCAAATATGTTCATTTTATCTGGTTTTTATGGTTTACACGTAAGGTAAAGCCAGGCAGATACACCCAGATGGGTGGCACATGTCTGTAGTTTCGTCTATCTATCTATACACAAGATACTACACACAACGACAGTATCTATTAGTAACCAAATACAGGAAACGTAAGCTTTTAAGTTAAAAAAAGGTTATCAATCAGGCGTATTTGCCCCAGATAAGCGGCCAAGCAAATGGCATACGGAGGTGTAGCCGTTTCTGTGACCAGTGTCTGCATCTGCTCGATGTCTACTACTTCAGCGTATTCTATTTGTATATCTGTTGACTGGCTCAGGTGCTCCACGATCATTTCTTTGGCCTGGGTAATGGTACCACCCTTGGTTAGTAGTGTCTGAGCTTTGACTAGGGCTTGATACAGCAAGGGGGCTACCTGCCGCTGGGCAGCTGTCAGGCGGCGGTTGCGTGAAGACATAGCCAGCCCATCCGCTTCTCGTACCGTTGGACATATCACCAGCGTGGTTGAAAAAGACAAATCCTGAATCAGACGACGGATCACCAGGCACTGTTGTAGGTCTTTTTGCCCAAAAAAAGCTTTGTCAGGTTGTACCATATGCAGCAACTTAGAAACCACAAGACCTACCCCATTGAAATGACCCGGACGAAACTGGCCTTCTAGTACAGACTCCAGCGAACCAAAGTTAAACTGCAATGAGGTTGGATGGGGATACATTTCGGTTACATCGGGCATAAACAACACGTTACAGCCTCCTTCCTGTAGCATTTGCTGGTCTGCTTCGGGGGTACGAGGGTATTTTTCTAGGTCTTCTGGGTTATTGAACTGGGTAGGATTGACAAAAATACTACAGACGGTTAGGTCTGTTTCTGCGTTGGACTGCCCGATCAAGGCTATGTGTCCAGCATGTAAGGCTCCCATGGTAGGTACAAAGCCGATAGACTTATTTTGCTGTCGCTGACTGCTCAGATACTGACGCAAGGAAGAAATAGTGGTAAAAATATGCATGTTATGAATAGACTAAAAACAGATCGTGTACAGAATGCAGATTGCCAACCTGTGAAAGGCAAAGCCAGCATCCTGCGATGCTGATGCTTAAGTAATTGACTTCCCAAATAAATAGTATCTACCAAATCCTCAGTGAGATACCTGGGGTTGAGGAAGTAGATACCTTTCTTTCAAAATCTGTATATGGTGTTGTTCATGCCCTGTCAGTATAAAAAGCAATACCCGTACCGAAATCGTATTTCCATTTGCCGTTCCTGTCTGCGCAAGCATCTCTGTTGATAGGGTTTCGCAAAGGTGTAGCGTAGACTCTCTTACGGCCAAGTATTCGGCCAGTAGGCTAGCAAGCGTCCGTTGATCAAAGTGAGCGGTTGCTACATAGTCATTTTCATCAAACCCTGGCAATGACTGTTTTTCGCCACGGGCTATGCACAAAAGACGGTAAGCGAAAATCCGTTCGCAATCCGTGATGTGTCCTACTAGTTCTTTAATGCTCCATTTGTCAGGGGCATAGCGAAATGCTGCTTTTTCTTCATCCAAGGTATGCAACAGCTGCCAGCTACTTTTCTGACGCAATACATCCAATGGGTTGCCTGACACCTGATTGACGTACCGACTGGTATACGGACTTTGCGGGTATTCATGGGACTGTGGTTTTTCCATCCTTTTGGTAGTTTTTGGTGGCTGAATATGGCTATTGTACAACACTGCTGTGGTGTCACTTATGTAAAAAATCATTAACAATCGGCCTATGTCTGTCTTCAGAACTGCAAGCATGGCTGTCTGTAAAACAATGGGCTAAAAATAGGTAAAAAAATACAAATGTAACAACGGTTTCTAAAGATATAGCACAGCAAATGATAGGGCTAAAGTACTGCTACAGAAACGTATAGGATGGGGAATAGGTTAGGGGAGTCTAAAAATACAAATATTTAAAATAATTGAAACTAAATATAAAATAGTGCAATTGGCTCTGGTGACTTTATTCCGACCTAATGGTACGCTTATTCTGAAAGGACAATGTGTTTATGTCTGCTCCCCAGGGTTCAGCCATAAACGGCACAACCAGAATCCAATTCTGTGGATTAAATACCACCAATGTAGCCAGCAGCTACTCCTGCGGTGTAGACAATGTAACGGGCAATTAATGACCTAGTAGAAGTCTCCTATAATCAAAGAAGCACAGAAACGGAAGGTTTACCCAATCCTATTTTCTGTGCTTCTTTAGTATCCGCTACTAGACTTTACTTTTGATCTTTCTTGGGGTGTCTTCGTTCGCCTAACTCTTTCAGCAACATACCATTAAAGTCCTGTTCGGCTTTGTATAAGGATGCTAGCTGCCGTGCCGAAATGACTTTCAGAAATTTATTCATATACGCCTTTTCGAGGTCTACTTCTTTCTGTTTCAGCGCAATCATCTCTTTCAGACTATTTTTGATAGTTTCGTCAGAGGTGGTTTTTGAGGCAAACAACTGGCGCAAACGCTTGTAGTCGTGGCGTATGTTGTTTCGTTCCAGATTAAATGTTTCGTAAATAGGCCAGAAATTCTTAGACTGTTCAGGTGTCAGATTGAGACGAGTCGTGATCAGACCTATTTTTACACTTTTAATGCGATTACTATTAGTCTGATCAGACTCATTTGTGGGTTGAGCTAGGGCAGAAAAGCTGCTTAGTACAACTAGTAAATAGATAGCTGGTTGAAAGATTATTTTAATAAAACAATTCATATTCAGTGTTTTGAGTCGGTGTGTTGTATACGATTAAGACCATTTACATGGGTTCTTCAGAAAGTGTCTGGTCGAGTTCTTCCAGTATTTTCTTCTCATCCGTTTCCTGAAAAAGGAAATTCTGTATTTCCACATTTTCTTTGGTAGCTATATCTACCAGTTCTTCCTGCGAAACACTGGTTTGCTTCAGATACTCTACAATTTCAATATCAGAGAGTTCTGAAAGAGCCACATTTGTCTGTATGGACGAGGTTTGCTGCTGATAAAACCAGTAACCGCTGCTTATCACCAGCATCAATAATGACACAGATACGCCATACCGCACCCAGCCTATCGAAAACCAGGATTGGGAGTTTGATCGTTCGGCGATGCGTTTTTGTATAATTAGAGGCAATGTTTCAAAATATCCATCAGGGGTCGTGAATACGTTTTTTCTCTCTAATTTTTCCAAATCTATATTTATCTTTTCCATGGTCTTATATATCTAGAGTTCAGGGCTTTTGTGTGAGCATTGGCTTCTGAACAAGGATGCCTTGTATATGTATGTGCAATTTTTCTGGTTGGCCACTCAGGTTGCCTGTTTCGATCCATGCTTCCATAAGAATGGGTACAAGTGCTATACAAATTAGATGAATACCTGTCTTGAAAGTTTAATGCTTCGTTACATAATCTTCAATTTTTTTTACAGCCAGGTGGTAAGAAGCTTTCAAGGCTCCTACCGATGTACCCAGAATTTCTGAAATTTCTTCATACTTCAGTTCTTCAAAATACTTCATATTAAACACAAGCCGTTGTTTGTCAGGTAGCTTGAGCAGGGCTTTCTGTAATTTGAGATGAATGTCGTCTCCTGTAATATGTGCTCCACTGTCTAGTTTGCCTGAGAGCTCGTTTTCTAAATCACCAATGGGAAGAAAAAAGCGGCGGCGTTTTTTCTTCAGAAAATTCAGACATTCGTTGGTAGCAATCCGGTATAGCCACGTAAACAACCGTGAGTCGCTGCGGAATTTGTCCAGGTGCTGCCAGGCTTTTATGAAGGTTTCCTGTGTTAGGTCATTGGCATCGTCGTGGTCAATGACCATCTTCCGGATATGATTGTACACTTTCTGCTGATATTTTCGGGTCAACAGATTAAATGCGTAATTTCTCGTATCAGGATTCTGAAATTTCTCTAAAAATTCTTTATCTTCCAAGGAACACGCAGGCTTGGTGAGTCTCATCCGTTGATAGGTTAGATTCCCTACCGTCGGACAGGTTTAACTAATTTTATATAAAAAGTGTAGTGGCTTGAGACACAAGTTTATTTTAAAATCTGTGCTGCATGATTTTTGGTATCTACTTTTTCTATAATATCGGCTATCTTTCCCTGCTCGTCTATCAGAAACGTGGTGCGTACAGTGCCCATGTATTTGCGACCATACATACTTTTTTCTTTCCAGACACCGTAAAGTTCTACTACTTTCTTATCGGTATCAGCCAGTAAAGGAAATTTTAACCCATATTTGTCAATAAACTTCTGGTGCGACTTTTCACTATCTATACTCACGCCAAGTACCTGATAGCCAGATTTTTCTAAGGCTTCTAGATTGTCGTTGAGGCTACAAGCTTGGGCTGTACAGCCAGAAGTATTGTCTTTGGGATAAAAGTACAATACAATTTTCTTTCCCTGTAAATCAGACAGTCGAACGGTATTGCCCTGCTGGTCTTTGCTTTCAAAATCAGGAGCTATGTCTCCTATGTGTAGCTTCATATCTAGGTGGTTTGTGAAGCCGTAAAGGTAGCTATTTTACCGGAAATTTGTTTTAAAACGATGAGCAAATGAGCAAATGAGGGCAACGGAGTTGCCCTTTGAGTCTGTGAGAGGCTTTGGTTAATGAGCCAATGCTGTTCTGGATTTTCAATCCAGAACGTGTCTGCTGTGGATTTGTAATCCACCAAATGCGATAGCATTTGTCAGAGCCGTTTGA
>JACCDR011481616.1_pt1 | contig 14608 bp, 15 predicted proteins | sample 7446431 | NCBI WGS metagenome assembly JACCDR01 (sample SAMN15323443, study PRJNA562643) | freshwater metagenome | isolation source: river surface water | place: USA:Blue River Watershed | collected 2017-08-17 | reverse complement strand
TCAAGGATCTCGTGTCGGACATAGTCTCGCAGGGGGTGGACCGGACGCTGTTCGGTGGTGGTCGAAGCGGTCGGGGACGACCCGGCTATCGTCCAAACCCCTCGGCGGGTCACGTCAGCTACAACCGGGTCTCGTCGAGCTCTTCCCCGCCGTGGCGGCGGGACGAGGAGCGGACGCCCATGTCCAACCGCGGTCGTCGGATGCACGACTTCAAGGAGATCCTGCTGGCAACGCGGGCCGAGGCCGAGGAGGTCATCGACCGACTGTTCGAGCTGGCTAGCCGTTACGAGCAGGCGACCGTTTCCGACTTGTACGACCTGGTCGGGCTCGAGTCCAAGTACACCGACGAGAAGTGGGGCTGGCGCGATCTCCGCGGTAGCACGGTCGTACGGGTCAGCGGTGGCTACCTGCTCGACCTCCCGCAGCCGGAATCGCTCAACTAACAAGCTTTCGAGAAAGGCATTTGCATGAAGCTCAAGAAGGTGAAGGACTTCCTGACCAGCAAGGCCGGTCGCCAGGTCCTCAAGGTTCAGAAGCACTCCCCGACGCTGCTGTTCGTCGGAGGTGTCGCCGGCGTCATCGGCGCGGCCGTCCTGGCCAGTCGGTCCACGCTCAAGCTCGACGACGTCCTCGTGGAGGCGCAGGAGGAGCTCAAGCTCGTCAAGACCACCGAGCACGTCAATTACACCGAGGCCGATCGGCAGCGGGACCTGACGGTGATCTACACCCGGACCGCACTCAAGCTGGGCAAGCTATACGCGCCGGCGGTCGGCCTGGGGGTCCTGTCGATCTTCGCCCTGACGGGTTCACACGTCATCCTCACCAAGCGGAACACCGCGCTGGCCGCGGCGTACACCGTCCTGGACCGCGGCTTCCGGCAGTACCAGGAGCGCGTGGAGGCGGAGTTGGGTCCGGACAAGGCGCGTGAGTTGCGCTACGGCCTCGAGGATCGCGAGGTCTACGACGACGAGAGCGGTAAGATCGTCACGGTCCGGGACAAGATGAAGACCGGATCCGTCTACGCCCGCCTGTTCGACGAGACCAACCCGAACTGGAGCAAGGAGCGGAACTACAACCAGTTCTTCCTGGCCTCGCAGCAGCAGTACTGCAATGACAAGCTGCGGGCGCAGGGACACCTTTTCCTGAACGAGGTCCACGACATGCTGGGGCTGGACCGGACCCGGGAAGGCGCCGTGGTCGGCTGGATCTGGAACCCGACGTGCGAGGACCCGCCGCAGGGTGACGGCTACGTCGACTTCGGCATCTTCTCCGGCGACCGGGAGTCGGGCATGCGGTTCGCCCGTGGTGAGGAAGGGTCGATCTGGCTCGACTTCAACGTCGACGGCGTCATCTACAACCTCATCTAGGGGGTACAGAACCATGAAGAACGTCCTGATCGCCCTGGGTGGTGTCGCGGTCGGTCTGGCCGGCGGCATCCTCGGGGCCCGTCAGATCCTCATCAAGAAGATGGAGGAGGAGTACCAGATCCGCCTCGAGGACGAGGTCGCCAAGACCACGGCCTTCCTCAACGAGAAGTTCAAGGCCGAGACGCTGGAGCTCGTAAACCAGACGCTCGAGAAGCGCGACGGCAAGCCGCGGGAGACGCCGGAGGACGACAGTCCGGCCACCACCGAGCAGCTCGAGAAGGTCGTGACGGCCCTGCGCTACGGCCCCCAGGTAGGTACAGTGGCGCCCGCGAAGCCCACGGGTTCGCTGCCGAAGCGAAACGTCTTCGAGCAGCCCGACAAGAAGAAACACAAGACCGGGGACGGTCCGTTCATCATCGACCAGGAGCTCTTCCTGCAGGAGGACAACGAACGAAGCGTTCCGAAGATCACCCTGACTTGGTTCGCCGGGGACGGGGTTCTCTCGGACGAGAGCGACGAACCGATCGAAGACATCGACCACGTGGTGGGTCGCGCGAACCTGGACCGCTTCGGCCACAAGTCGAACGACAGCCGGGTCGTCTACATCCGGAACCACAAGCTGGGGGCCGACTACGAGGTCCTCCTGCACGACGGAATGTACGCCGAGGTCGTCGCCGGCGAGGTCAACACGAAGCGCAACCGGACCTAGCCATGGAACGGCCGCTTGACGAGCTGTATTTCATATGGCTCTATGGTCAAGTTGGCGATCCAGAAGCAAGGAATCCTAACCGCACCTATTGGACGATACTTAAACTGCTCTTCACCAAGGAGTTCGTTTGGTTCGTCCCTAATGATGACAATCGCTGTCAAGACGGTCGGGAACTCCGTGCGGAGTTCGCCAAGGACTGTTCCGTGGTGATCGAAGACGAAAACTGGCTACAACTCGGGTGCTCGATATTTGAGCTACTCGTGGGACTATCCCGGCGGCTCGCTTTCGAAGCTGAGGGCGAGCCCCGGGACTGGTTCTGGCATCTGATGGACAATCTCGGACTGGGGCATCTTAACGATCGGAGCAAGATAAAGACGGATTCGGTTGATGAAATCCTCGACCACGTCATCTGGAGAACTTACGACGCGAGCGGTAGGGGCGGGTTGTTCCCGCTTCGCAATGCGGCCGAAGACCAGAGAACTGTGGAACTCTGGTATCAGCTAAACGCGTATATTCTCGAGATGCCGTAACGGGAGAGGGGGGTTTATGGACTTCTTTCAAATTCTTGAACGGAACACCAAAGACGGAAAACTGGAGCTCGTACCAGATTTCGTCGTTGGACGCTCAAAGGATCTCATGATCCGTGGTCGCGGATTCTACGCCATCTGGGATGACGAAGAAGGTTTGTGGTCGACCGACGAGTACACCGTTCAGCGTCTTGTCGATGAAGCTCTTAAAGCCCGCAAGAATGAACTGGGCGAGGAAGGTATCAAGGCCTACCCAAGGTACCTTCGCTCGTTCCAGAATGGCGGATGGAGCAGTTTCCGCCGGTTCCTTCAGAATGTAAGTGATAACTCGAAACAGCTCGACGAAAAACTGACGTTCGCCAACACTGAAGTCAAGAAGACCGACTACGTCAGCAAGCGCCTGCCTTACCCGCTCAAAGCCGGAGACCATAGTGCTTGGGATGAACTCACGCGCACGCTTTACAGCGACGAAGAGCGTGCAAAGATCGAGTGGGCTATTGGTGCTGTACTGTCGGGCGATGCCAAGACTATCCAGAAGTTCCTGGTCTTTTACGGTCCTGGAGGAACGGGAAAGTCGACGGTACTTAATATCATCCAGCGTCTCTTCGAGGGATATTACGTTTCGTTCGAAGCGAAAGCACTCGCTGGTAATAACAATGCATTCGCGACCGAGGTATTCAGAGGGAACCCGCTCGTAGCTATCCAGCACGACGGTGACCTGAGCAAGATAGAGGACAACAGCAAGCTGAATTCGATCGTGTCTCACGAGGACATGACGATGAACGAGAAGTACAAGGCGAGCTACACATCTCGGATCAACGCATTCTTGTTCATGGGTACCAACAAGCCGGTAAAAATCTCGGACGCCAAAAGCGGATTGATTCGACGGCTGATCGACGTACGCCCGACGGGAGATCGGTTCTCGCCGAAGGAATACGACCGTTTGATGTCCCGGATTGACTTTGAACTCGGGGCTATCGCGGCGCACTGTCTCGAGACGTACAAGCGGATGGGTAAGAATTACTACAACACCTACCGCCCTACAGAGATGATGCTGCAGACTGACGTATTCTTCAACTTCGTCGAGGCCAACTACGACGTGTTCAAGGCGCAAGACGGAGCCACTCTCAAGCAGGCTTACGCCATGTACAAGGAGTACTGCAGCGAGACCGGCATCGACTTCGTCTTGCCCCAATACAAGGTTCGTGAAGAGCTTCGCAACTACTTCCAGGAGTTCCACGACAGGTTCACCTTGGACGGTCATACGGTTCGAAGCTATTACCAGGGTTTCACATCGGAACATTTCAAGACGCCAGTTCCTGAAAAACCGGCAGTCTTCAACCTGGTGTTGGAGGAGACGACGTCACTCTTCGACTTGGAGATGGCCGAAGCCGCGGCGCAGTATGCCAAGGAAGACGGCACGCCTTCCACGCGTTGGGCGCTAGTCAAGACGACCCTGGCCGAGATCGACACGAACCAGACGCATTACGTAAAAGTCCCACACAACCACATCGTGATCGACTTCGATCTCAAGGGGGACGATGGGCAAAAATCGCTCGAGCGAAACCTCGCAGCCGCCAGTGAGTGGCCACCGACCTACGCCGAGCTCAGCAAATCCGGAACCGGGGTCCACCTCCACTACATCTACGACGGCGATGCCAGCCTCCTTGATCGAATCTTTGTGGATGGCGTTGAAATCAAGGTGTTCACAGGGGATTCGGCCCTGCGCCGCCGGTTGTCGCAATGCAACAACGTGCCTATTGCGACGATAAGCACCGGCCTTCCGATTAAGGAGCGGAAAGTGCAGTCTGCCGAAGTGATGCAAAGCGAAAAGGGGTTGCGCGAGCTGATCATGCGCAACCTCCGCAAGGAGATCCACCCCGGCACCAAACCGTCGATCGACTTCATCGCACACATCCTTGATGAGGCCTACCGCAGCGGCATGCAGTACGACGTGAGTGACTTGCGAACCAAGATCACCGCGTTCGCCAACGGTTCCTCGAATCAGGCGTTGATCTGCCTGAAGACGGTCCTGCGGATGAAATTCAAGTCGAACGCCGAGCAGGTACCCTTCGAGGGTCCGTACGTCGCCCCGAAGCCCAAGGACGATCGGCTGGTCTTCTTCGACCTGGAGGTCTACCCGAACCTCTTCGTCGTCTGCTGGAAGTTCAAGGACAGCCCCAACGTCGTCAAGATGGTCAACCCGAATGCTCGGGAAGTCGAACAGTTGTTCGGTTTCAAGCTAATCGGGTTCAACAACCGTCGATACGACAACCACATCTTGTGGGCCCGTTACATGGGTTACGACAACGAGATGCTGTACAAGCTGTCGCAGAAAATCATCGAGGGTAACGTCGGAGCGATGTTCGGCGAGGCTTATAACCTCAGCTACGGCGACATCTACGACTTCTCGACCAAGAAGCAGGGGCTGAAGAAGTTCCAGATCGATCTGGGGATCCACCACTCGGAGATGGATCTGCCGTGGGACCAGCCGGTCAACGACTGGGAAATCCCGCGGGTGGTTGAATACTGCGCCAACGACGTGGTGTCGACCGAGGCGGTCTTCGTATCTCGGGAGGGCGACTGGGTCGCTCGTCAGATCTTGGCTGAGTTGGCCGAGATGACACCCAACGACACGACTCAGAAGCTCACCGCCAAGATCGTGTTCAATGGGGATCGCAACCCGCAACGGAGCTTCGTCTACACCGACCTCAGCAAGGAGTTCCCCGGTTACGTCTTCGAACGCGGCAAGAGTACGTACCGCGGTGTCGAAGTCGGCGAGGGTGGATACGTCTATGCAGAGCCGGGCATGTACCAGAATGTCGCCGTGTTGGACGTGGCTTCGATGCATCCCACCACGATCGGTGTTCTGAACGTGTTCGGGGAGTACACGAAGAACTTCACCGCGCTGAAGGAAGCCCGGATCGCCATCAAGCGCAAGGACTTCGACGCCGCGCGCAAGATGCTGGGCGGGAAGTTGGCGCCCTACCTGGAGGACGAGACCAAGCTCAAGCCCTTGAGCGACGCTCTGAAGATCGCGATCAACATCGTCTACGGTTTGACGAGCGCGAAATTCGACAACGCCTTCCGGGACGTTCGCAACAAGGACAACATCGTCGCCAAGCGTGGGGCGTTGTTCATGTTGGACCTCAAGCAGTTCATCGAGGACCAGGGCTTCTCGGTGGTACACATCAAGACGGACTCGGTGAAGATCCCGGATGCGACGCCGGAGATCATCGAGGCGGTTCGTCTGTTCGGAGAAAAGTACGGGTACGAGTTCGAACACGAGGTGACCTACAAGCAGTTCTGCCTCGTGAACGACGCGGTGTACATCGCTCGAGTGGATAAGGGCAAGGAGCGTCACTGGACCGCGGTGGGTGCGCAGTTCCAGCACCCCTACGTGTTCAAGAAGCTCTTCACCGGAGAGCCGATCGAGTTCAAGGACCTGTGCGAGGCGAAGCGCGTCACGCAAGGTTCGATGTACCGCGACTTCCAGGACCAGGAAACCCCGAACGTCGAGCAGATGCAGTTCGTCGGTCGGACCGGCCTGTTCGTTCCGGTCAAGACGGGCGGCGGAACGCTGTACCGCGTCAAGGACGGAAAGACTTACACCGTCACGGGCACCAAGGGCTACCGCTGGATCGAGGCGGAGCAAGCCGCCAAGATGTCCGAGGATGACGTGGATCTCGGCTATTTCGAACGCCTCGCCGAAGAGGCGTACAAGGCCATCGACTACTGGGGACCGTTCGCGACCTTTATTGCCTGAAAGGGCCACAACATTATGGGCGTGAATTTCGCCGGCTTGCCGGTGTACATCGCAAACACGGAAGTCGGGAGTGCCTGCACGAAAGACGGAAGTCTGGTGTTAGACATCGACCCCGACATGCTCACGCACATCCAAGAGATGGTCGCTCTCGGATTCATCGAGGCGATTCGTATCGGGCTCCACGAGAAGAAACTGTCGGAGGACAAATGAGCAACACCGAGACCCACATCACCTTCGACGACGCCCGGATCCTCTTCCGGAACTTCGCCGGGGCCGAGGGGAAGTACAACCGTCAGGGAGACCGCAACTTCTGCGTGGTCATCCCGCCGGAGTTCGTCCAGCCGATGCTCGAGGACGGCTGGAACGTCAAGACCCTGCCGCCCCGAGAGGACGGTGGGGACCCGCTGCACTACATGAAGGTGTCGGTCAGCTTCAAGAACCGGCCGCCGCGGATCGCCGTCATCACCCACAAGGGACGGACGCCCATCGGCGAGGACCTCGTGGAGATGCTGGACTTCGTCGACATCGCCAAGGTCGACCTGATCGTCCGGCCGTACCGCTGGGAGATCAAGGGCGAGAAGGGCGTCTCGGCCTACCTCAAGACTATGTTCGTCACCATCCTGGAGGACGAGCTGGAGCTCCGCTACGCGGACGTGCCGGAGATCGGCGCGCCGCTGGCGATCGAGAGCGGTGAGATGTGGGACGCCGAGGTCGTGGAGGACACGCGAGCGATCGAGGGTCGGCGCCGGTGAAGTACACCGAGCTCTCGCGGAAGGAGCAGCGAACGATCCGTTACAAGCGTCGGCAGGCCCGCTACCGCAATAAGCGGGACATTTCCTTCTGGCGCTTCCAGGTCGACGACAAGAAGTGCATCTGCTGCAGTGCCCGCTGGTTCAACTACTGACCGAGAAAGAAGACCGATGCAGAACCTGAACATCCAGCGCTACACGCACATCCCCCTGTTCGTCGAGGGTGTCCAGATCACCGAGGAGAACATGGAGGCGGTCTCGGCCTGGTGCGAGGGCAAGATGTGCAAGAGCGGGAAGGGGAAGTGGTTCATCAAGGTGGCGACCATCCGGCCGCTGCGGGACCGGCAGACGCAGGGCTTCGTGGGGGACTGGGTCCTGAAGACCTCCCTCGGCCTCAAGCTGTACACCGACGAGGCGTTCAAGCGCGCTTTCGTCCTCGCGCCGAAGGCCTGAAGTCGCTCGCACATCCACAACATCACACCCTGAGGAGGGTTCATCGATGTACGAGTTCGAAGAAGACATGGATCTGATCCAGCCGCTGTACTACCGCATGTCGCCGGAGACCGAGACGGTCATCCTGTCCCGGAAGCTCAAGGACGGCATGGTCGTCATGCTCGAGGACCCGGAGTCCCGCATCGAGGCGTGGGCCGATGACGACGAGATGGACACGGACTGGGTCAACCGCGACATGAACGTGCTCAGCCGCTGGTGCCGGGTGACCGACCTGACCCCCACGCTGCACGGGATGGCGTTCGTCGGGGTGTACGCCGACGGGTTCATGGCGGCCCGACTGGCCTCGCCGGCCGAGGGCTGGATCGTCAAGAAGGACTCCATCACGGAGGAAACCGAATGAGCATCCCGACCGAACTCGTCGACAAGGACTACCAGTACGACGAAGCAACCGAGATCATCGTCCCCAACACCCACAACCTGAAGAACTACATGGTCGTCCTTCTGGCCGATCCGAACCACAAGATGGGTCTGAACCAGACCCTCCACCGGGAGTGCTTCGACTTCGCCATGGTCCTGAACCGCTGGTGCGTCGTCAGCGAGTTCGAGATCGTGAACGAGTTGGGCTTCCACATTGCCCAGTTCCGCGGCCTGTACGGCGACGAGACGTCGTTCATCCGGCGAGGTACGGGTAGCGCGGCGTGGATCGTCAAGAAGGATTCCATCATCGTCGACGAGAAGGTCTTCGCGCGGGCGGTGCGGAAGCCGCAGTATACCACGCTGTCCGCGGGCGATGATCTCCTCGAGGAGACAATCGAGAAGCAGTACCAGAAAGCGCTGTCGCGGGTAACCATACCGTGATCTGAAGAGGGGGTGGGGTTCTTCCCTGCTCCATCCCCTCTTCGCAAGTTTTACACACGCTTTAATGAGACCCCCTGGTGAGAGGACCGAAAACGGCGATCCATTGGTGGGGCATGTAAGAGCTAGGGCCTGCGTTGGCAGCGTGGGCCCTAGTTCATGCGCTATAAATTTTCTAGAACAGGGTTCAGCTAGGCTCCGATTATTGGCCGGTTTTACTAAGGAGAACAGCATGGCGCCCATCTACGAAATGCTCGTTCGGGAGTTCGTCGAACGGGACGACACCACCTTCATCATCGAGGAGGGTTTCGAAGAGCCCGAGATCGACGTGGACTACGTTCTCAGAAGAAGCGTACCGGTACGAAAAATCACGATACAGCAGAAGGAGGTTGACGAATGCCGCACGTCTCGGGTAAGCAACTCTACCCTCACCAGCGAGAAGCTCTCAACCGCCTCGACAACGGAAAGGTTCTCTGGGGAGGAGTCGGTACCGGCAAGTCTCTCACGGCGGTCGCGTACTACGTCGAGAAGGAAGCGCCGAGGGACGTCATCGTCATCACGACGGCAAAGAAGCGTGACTCCCTCGAATGGGAAGGCGAGTTCGTCAAGTACGGTATCGGGAGCGAGTACTCCACCGCGGGCACTCTCACGGTTGATTCTTGGAACAACATCGCCAAGTACCAGAAACGGCATGGCGCTTTCTTCATCTTCGATGAACAGCGACTCGTCGGGTCTGGGGCTTGGGTCAAGGCGTTCATCAAGATCAGCCGCCGAAATCGTTGGATCCTTCTTAGTGCCACTCCTGGAGACACCTGGCTCGATTACGTTCCGCTCTTCATCGCGAACGGATACTTCGCGAACCAGACGGAGTTCAAGCGCGAGCACGTCGTCTACAAGGCGTACTCGAAGTTCCCAAAAGTAGATCGCTACATCGGCGTAGGAAGGCTTCTGAGGCTTCGGCACAACCTCTTGGTAGAGATGCCCTACCTCAGTACCACTGTCCGGCATGTTAAGGACGTCGAGATCGAATACGACTTGGACGACTACAACAAGGTGGTGAAGCGGAAATGGAACATCTTCCTGAACCAACCCCTGAGGAACGTAACCGATTTGTTTATAGCGATGAGGAGAGTTGTGAACTCCCATCCATCGCGTCTGAACGCGGTTACGAAGCTTCTCCGTGCGCATCCGCGGCTGATTGTGTTCTACAATTTCGACTACGAATTGGAGACACTTCGGAGCCTCGCGACTGCCACGAGCGGTACTGGGAGCGGGACCTCAACTTCCAACTTCGTGGTAGCCGAATGGAACGGCCACCGGCACGATCCAGTTCCGACGACTGATAATTGGGTCTATCTTGTGCAGTACACGGCGGGCGCGGAGGGGTGGAATTGCATCACGACGAACGCGATGTGCTTCTACTCCCTCCCGTACTCGTACAAGATCTGGCATCAAGCGTTCGGACGAATTGACCGGTTGAATACCGAATACGTAGATCTGTACTACTATGTCCTTTTCTCAAAATCGGACATTGACCGGGCCATCCGAAGAGCCCTCGAAGAGAAGCAAAACTTCAACGAATCAGTATACTATAAGGGAGCAAAGTAGTACAAAACGGACATGGTATCTTGACAAAAATGACAAAAATTTGTTAAAAACTTTTTTGTACGCGAGAAATTGTTTATCTATTATAAAAGGTAAACAAAAAATCAATAAATAAAAAGTTTTTGGCCAAAATTTTTGGTTTTTGTCAAGATGTGTACAAAACGGACACTGAACGTAGACGGGGTTTGAAATGGAAAAAGAGCTGTTTCTGACAATCGTAGACTACCCCTTCTACGAGGTAAGCGACCTCGGTCGCGTACGTAACATTCGAACCAACCGGATCCTATCTCCGATCGTCAACAACCGCGGCTGGGCCATGGTGAACCTTCACGCCCAAGGTCGTCAGAGAATGGTAACGCTCAGCCGTCTGGTAGCAACGATGTTTCTGGGGCCTCCGGAACCGCCTCGAGAATCTGTTGTGAATCTGGACGGAGATCGGATGAACAACCGAGCCCAAAACCTCGAGTGGGTCCCAAGATGGTTCTCCGGAAGATACATGCGAGAAATCACGTGGCCTCAATTCCACCGGAACGAAAAGCTGATGGCGGAAAAGACCGGAGACATCTTCAACAGCGTGGCGCACGCGGCCTCATCGATGATCGTTCTCCCCACGGTGATTCACGCTTCGGTGTACGGAGAAGAAAACACCAACTTCCCGGGCTATGGGGCACTAGTCCGGGTATGACCAAAAAAGGTAAACTACACGCAAAGAAAACGCAGACTATAATAGAAGGAGGTAGAAACAGCAAAATTACAAACCCTCTTAATTTCGGCGGGAGGTTAGGTGCGCGAGAACGCATATCAAGCTCGACTCATCAAAACTCTCGGTCGTCGATTTCCAGGGTGTGTCATACTGAAAAACGACCCGGAGTACATCCAAGGAATACCGGATCTCCTAGTCTTGTACAAGCAGTACTGGGGTGCCCTCGAAGTCAAGGGGTCGTCAGCCGCAGATGAACAACCCAATCAGCGTTACTGGGTAGAACATCTGGACTACATGGGATTTGCGGCCTTCATATACCCTGAGATCGAAGAGGAGATCCTGGATGCTCTTCAACAAGCATTCGAATCTGGCGGGGACCCACGCCATACTCAGCGCTAGCAACTATCACTGGATTCGGTACGACGAGGAGAAACTCGATCGTATGTTTCTGGCGACGATGGCTGCGAAACGCGGGAGAGATCTTCACGAGTTCGCCAAGGAAGCAATTCGACTCGGTGTTCGATTGCCGACTAGTCGTAAGACGTTGAACCTCTACGTTAACGACGCCATTGGTTACCAGATGACTCCCGAGTTGGTGTTGTACTATTCGGCGAACTGTTACGGAACTGCAGACACGATCTCGTTCCGAAACAACATGCTTCGAATCCACGATCTCAAGACCGGAACCACGGAAACTTCAGTCGAACAACTGGAGGTCTACGCGGCTCTGTTCTGTTTGGAATACCGCCATTCACCGACGAAGATCAAGATGGAATTCCGAATCTACCAGTCGGACGAAGTCAAGGTCTTTGATGGTGACGCGGACAAGATCATGCACATCATCGACCGAATCATCACCTTCGACAAGCGAATCACTCAGATGCGATTGGAGGCGTTTTCATGATCATAGATGAGGGCGAGTATCTCGCTCACTATGGGATCCTGCGACGCTCTGGTCGCTATCCTTGGGGTTCAGGTGGCGATACGGTAAGTCGAAGTCAGAGTTTCTTGGACCACGTCTCGACCCTCCGCAAGGAAGGGCTTAGCGACACCAAGATCGCCGAAGGCTTCGGGATGACGACCACGGAATTGCGAGCGGCTAACTCTATCGCTCGTAATGAAATCAAGCAGGCCAACATCTCGATGGCCCAACGCTTGAAAGATCGTGGTTGGTCCAACACGGCCATTGGTGAACGGATGAAGCTCAACGAGTCTTCGGTTCGAGCACTTCTGGCTCCCGGTGAGAAAGACAAAGTCGATGTTCTGGTCGCGACTTCCGAGAAACTGAAAAGTGAAGTCGACTCTCGAGGCTATATCGACGTCGGGGTAGGCGTCGAAAGACACCTCGGGATAAGTCGAACCCGTCTGGACACGGCTATCGCCCGTTTGAAAGAGCAGGGGTACGAACTCCATTCGATCCAGATCGACCAGTTGGGTACCGCGGGAAAGACCACAGTCAAGGTGTTGGCTCCTCCGGGAACAACCTACCGGGACATCGTCGGCAACAAGGACAAGATCCAGTCGATCGCCGGCTACTCGACCGACGGCGGAAGAACCTACGAGGCGTTCCACCCACCAATGTCGATCAGTTCTAAGCGGCTCGCCATCAACTATGCGGAAGATGGTGGAACGAAAGCTGACGGTGTTGTTTACGTCAGACCGGGTGTGAAGGATCTTTCGCTAGGCGGTTCGAACTACGCGCAGGTTCGAATTGTCATTGATGGTAGTCACTACATCAAAGGCATGGCCGTTTACAAGTCAGATCTCCCGCCCGGCGTTGACCTTCAATTCAACACCAACAAATCGAACACGGGCAACAAGCTCGATGCGCTGAAAGAATTGAAGAGAAACAAGGAGACTGGCGAAGTCGACGCCGATCTACCTTTCGGCTCTGTGATTCGTCGGCAGGTTCTTGCTGATGATGGTAAAGGCGGAAAGAAAGTAACCTCCGCCATGAATCTGGTTAACGAGGAAGGCTCTTGGGACACCTGGTCCAGAAGTCTGTCGTCGCAGGTTCTCTCCAAGCAGAGTCCGAAACTTGCCGAGGAACAACTGCGAATCGTCGCAGAAAGGAAGCGTCGAGAACTCGACGAGATCCTATCGTTGACGAACCCCGCGGTTCGGAGAAAGCTTCTCGAGGAATTCTCGGATGAAGCTGACTCGGCCTCGGTGCATCTGAAGGCTGCCGCTCTACCTCGCCAGACCAGTCGAGTCATCATGCCCGTCAATTCTTTGAAAGGTAACGAGGTCTACGCACCGGGGCTGCGAGATGGTGAACAAGTAGTTCTTATTCGCCATCCCCACGGTGGCACTTTCGAGATCCCTGAGCTCACGGTGAACAACCGAAACCCTGAGGCTCGGAAGTTGTTGGGGAATGCGGCAGATGCTGTGGGAATCCACCACAGCGTGGCCAATCGTCTGTCTGGTGCGGACTTTGACGGTGACGCCGTCTTGGTCATCCCGAACAATCAGAAGAAGATCAAAACCTCGCCCGCTCTGGATGGTCTGAAGGATTTCGATCCTATCGCATCTTACCCTGCTTACGAAGGCATGCCTCGCATGTCGACGCAGCGCAAAGGGTTCGAGATGGGTGACGTGTCCAATCTGATCACCGACATGACGATCAAAGGCGCGTCACAGAGCGAAATCGCAAGAGCTGTTCGACACTCCATGGTCGTGATTGATGCGGAAAAGCACAATCTGAACTACAAGCAATCCGCAATCGACAATGGAATCGCGCAACTCAAGCAGAAGTACCAGGGGAAGACGGATGCTGGGGCTGCCACCCTCATCTCCAGAGCCTCTTCCCGGATCGACGTAGAAAACCGTAAACCTCGGTCGGCGGCCAAAGGTGGTCCAATCGACAAGGCCACCGGAAAGAAGGTGTTCGAAAAGACGGGTGAAAGCTTCGTCAATCGTGACGGGAAACTCGTCGTAGCTAAGACTCAGTCTAAGAAGTTGGCTGAGACTGACGATGCGCACACCTTGTCGTCGGGCACCAAGATCGAGAAGATCTACGCCGACCATTCGAACAGTTTGAAGTCCTTGGCGAACGAAGCTCGCCGAGAACTTGTTTCGACGGGAAACGTGAAATGGTCCCCCAAGGCAAAGGAGACCTATTCTAAAGAAGTGGCCTCCCTCAAAGCCAAGTTGAATCTTTCTTTGAGGAACGCCCCCGTCGAAAGAAACGCCCAGCTCATAGCAAACGCCATAGTCCAGGCGAAGAAACAAGCCAACCCCGAAATGGACCCTTCTGAAATAAAGAAGCTGAAATCAAAGGCCCTAAATGAGGCCCGTGCTAGAACCGGTGCTGGAAAAACCCGGATCTTCATAACGGACGCCGAGTGGGATGCAATTCAAGCGGGTGCGATCAGTAATAACGAACTCTCCAAGATCCTCGCTAACGCGGATGAAAAGAGGGTCCGTGATCTGGCCACCCCTAGAACCAAGACTTTGATGACCGATTCTAAGAAGGCCCGTGCCACCAGAATGTTGGCCTCTGGGTACACCCAGGCTGAAGTAGCGGATGCCCTAGGCGTATCACTCACCACCCTGAAAGATAGCCTTCAGTAAGGGGGTTGTATGAGAGAGTACATGGTAACCACTGTGGACAATCCATTCAATCCATTCACTGAATGGGATGAGTGGTTCGCTTATGATAGAAGTTTGGGGCACCACACCCCCTCGCTCCTGGCTAGGGTTGGTAAGGTCTCAAGTGAGTTGTCTGAGATCGATCAAGTTCTAGCAATAAATGATGCTGTTGAGGAGATTGTCGAACTCAACACATCAGGACTGTACAGGAAGGTAGTTCGAGGCGAGGAGTAGTTTGTTGGGAGGGGGGAGGGGGTCGCAGAAATTGACCCCCCTCTCTGAT
>JACCDR012342725.1_pt1 | contig 14613 bp, 13 predicted proteins | sample 7446431 | NCBI WGS metagenome assembly JACCDR01 (sample SAMN15323443, study PRJNA562643) | freshwater metagenome | isolation source: river surface water | place: USA:Blue River Watershed | collected 2017-08-17 | reverse complement strand
AATAGGATACCTAACGTGAATATGTGGACGCCTCAAAGTTGGCGAGACTTTCCAATCCAACAGCAACCTACCTACCAGGATCAAGGCCAGCTTCATACGGTTGAGCAACAGCTGCATAGCTTTCCTCCGTTGGTGTTTGCGCAAGAGACCCGTGACTTGTTTTCTCAACTTGGCCAAGTGGCTGAGGGCAAGGCGTTTTTATTACAAGGTGGTGATTGCGCGGAAAGTTTTAGCAACTTTAATGCCCCGAAAATTCGCGATACCTTCAAGGTGTTGATGCAAATGGCCGTGGTGTTAACCTATGCCGGTAGCTTACCGGTGGTGAAAGTCGCGCGTATGGCCGGTCAATATGCCAAGCCACGTTCAAGCGATCTTGAAACCATTGATGGGGTAAGTTTGCCAAGCTATCGTGGCGATATTATCAACAGTTTTGAGTTTAATGAAGCCGCGCGGCAACCCGATCCGCAGCGACTGATCACGGCATATCACCATAGTGCGGCGACCTTAAATCTGTTGCGTGCATTCGCGCAAGGTGGCTTGGCCGATTTACATCAGGTCAGTCGTTGGAACATGGGGTTTGTCGAATCAAATCCACTCAAAGGCCGATACCAAGATATTGCTCAGCGGATCCAAGAAGCATTGCGCTTTATGGAAATTTGCGGCATTACGGCACAGAATTCGCCATCGATCCGTGAGACGTCGCTTTATACGTCACACGAAGCCCTGTTGCTAAATTACGAGGAAGCATTAACTCGGCGTGATTCATTAACGGGTGATTGGTACGATTGTTCTGCCCATATGATTTGGATCGGTGAACGTACACGGCAACTGGACCATGCACATGTTGAGTTTTTCCGTGGGATCCATAATCCGATTGGTGTCAAGATTGGTCCATCGATGGACGAATTGGATTTAATTAAACTGATCGATGCACTGAACCCGAATAATGTCCCGGGTCGTTTAACGCTGATCACGCGGATGGGCGCGGATAAGTTGGCAGATAAGTTACCCGCCTTGGTGCGCCGGGTGCAGCGTGAAGGCCGTAAGGTGGTGTGGAGTTCCGATCCTATGCACGGTAATACTGTCAAAGCCAGCAATGATTATAAAACCCGTGATTTTGAGGCTATCTTGCGTGAGATCCGGCAGTTCTTTGCTGTGCATCATGCTGAAGGTAGCCATGCGGGTGGGATCCATTTAGAGATGACCGGCGAGCATGTGACCGAGTGTACCGGTGGTGCCTATGGGTTATCCGAGCATGATCTGTCGCAACGTTATTTTACCCAGTGTGATCCGCGCCTTAATGCCGATCAGGTATTAGAGTTAGCCTTTTTAATTGCGGATACGTTGCGGACCGCTCGTCGATAGCGCGCTGTATCCATCATTTTCTTGTTGAAAGCCAGTCATTAGACTGGCTTTTTTACATATCATATGTATTCAGTTGCTTCCGCGGGCTAGGTTACACTAGGTCCACGGCGAGAATGTTGATTTTGTTGTGTTAGACCGATGTTTGCCGACGGCGGATGCCAAACGCCAAACCTGCAGTGAGCAACAAGGTGAGCATACCGGGCGCGTTAACCGCGGCGCTGGGCGATAGATTAAAGTTGATGGTATAGTCCCATGATAAGGGATTGAAGCCCCGCTGGTATTCCGCACCGACAAAGGCATAACGGCCGGCTTGCCACGGCATATCAAATAATATGTGTCGCTGTCCGATATGCAAGTCGGCACTTCGGCTTGCGAGTGTTGCACCAGCCAATGGGTGCCCATCTTGGTTGATCGAACGGATCTCAAAACGAATCGTGAGATTGTCGCTTACAGACTCTGCCAAATTTTCTTGATATTCAATAGAATTAAGTACCAAGCCCTCAGGAATTTCAAAGATAAAATCATCAAAATCACTGGTTTTAGGTAAATGGAACCGACTATTACCAATGATACTTTGTTGGCCGGCCCCTAATAAAAATGTGGTCGGCGGGGTTATTGTGATGTCACCATCGATGGATTCATGATGGATAATGCTGGCGTTGGCGGTGGAATTGACCACACATAGCGCGGCAAACACAGCATAATGATGACGGCGAAGACCGCTTATTCCTGACTTCAATAAATTCATATTTTTCTCATTATTATAATTTTGTATTTTAACGTGAGTTGCAAGCCCAGTTCACAATCACACCAGACTCGAGCTACTATAAGTTGAAGTGCCTGTTTTTCCAACATCTTTTGTAGTTTATTCAATCATTAAGGCTACCAATATGTTTTTTTCCTTCTTGCAAACATCTGGCGCTGTGGGTTATTCGTAGATAAACCAATCTAGTCAAATGAGAGTCATTGCGATGCAAAATTTAATTGACGCAAAACTGCTGCTACGCGTGTTTAGTTTGGCAGAGCAACATGGTGAGGCTGTCAACACTGCAGCTGGCGCAGGCTATGCTCTTGAGGGCTTGCAAGTTGCTCCCGGCTTTGACGGCTACGATCTGTACTTTTGGTATGGTGGTTTGACGTTAACACTGGGTTTTCACCAGAAATATTTCATAGACGCCAACTCAGAGCAGCAAGTTGATGAATTCCAAAGTGTTTTATTAAAAATTGCTCAATCTTACGCCTAGTCCTGGTTAGTTATCGTTGGTCTGGGTTGGTTCACACTATTATGGATGACAAATCGATGCGCCAAGACTACGAAGAGCATCATCAAATTTACAGCGATGATGCCCTTACGATGGTCGATGTACATTCGAATTGCATACTGGGTCAGTTGCGCGTGCGTAACCTCAAGCTATTTAAAATCACGATAACCCATGGTATGAAAACGTAGATAGTGCTTTGCGGCTTCAGATAACTGATGTCCGTCGATAATTTGTTCAGATGTAGGCTCTTCAGGTTGTTGCGCATCAGCGCATTGCATGACTTCTTGGTATTTTTTGACGACGCTTTGCCAAAAGTTAGCATGTAGTCCAGCAGTGGGTTCTAGTGATCTTTGTCGTTGCGTGATGTGTAAATGATGGAACTGCAGTTCATGGTTCGAAGGATTTTTCGCATCGTGCGTTTCAAGTTTTTGTTTCATGGCAACTCCTGTTGGCGCAACGTCTGTAGTGGTACTTACCCGATGAGGTGTTATATCTTGGGTGAAGTTGAGCACATCTGTGTGCAACTCACGTATGTATACCTGTCGAACCTATTCAGCGTAGACTCAGCTTTACGGGTGTGCTAGTTCGGTGTTGATAAACTGCGATGAATTTACAAAGGTTTACTTTTGTTCACGCGGATAAAATCTTCAAGTTCATGCATAGACATGAGATAAACACAATTCTTTAGTGCAGGTTCGATGTCGACTCGATTATTCACATAGCTATAACAAAGCTCTCGGAGGATACTTATTAAGCTCAAGTATTGGCAGGGCAATCCTTGTGAAGATGATAGTTGGCTGTTACCATTATCAGGATGGGATCAGGATGATTCTGCGTTTATAAAAGGATTTTTATGTTGATGTTGCCTCTGTGTGGTTGGGTAGCAAGTCATTTGCTATTTTTGCCATTGCCAAATTGTGTACCCCCTGTGGTAGAAGCCTTGGGTTATCATTCTGCTTTAAGTAATTTAAAATTCGAGCGATCGAGCACGAAGTTGGTCCATGACGTGTTTTCACATCTTGGTTTTACGTCCCCCCTTACAGCCGCAAACAGTTGTATCAGTATTGACCGTTTGACACTTCGTTATGGATTGTCAGTCGACGGGGTTATGACTGCACCAAAGCCTCTTTATCGGCTTTGCCATATGCGTGTGTAGACATGCGATACCCATGTAAATATGCTAGCCGCCTAAGCATTGGTGGTGTTGTATTTTTATAACATGTGAGCAGAGTTTTACCAGCCACAGATTGTCGGCCTGAGCTTCAGTTCTGAATCTTGGGATGAATCGATAAAAGTGGATTTTATTTAGGTTAGGGTAGCGACAGCATTACGCTACCCCGATATTCTGAATGGTATTGTTCTTTGGTTACCCCGCAGAAAAGATAACCAATCAATACTTAGAATTTACGCTTGCGCATAAAGCCAAGGCCAAGCAGGCCTAAGCCCAACATGGCAACTGAAGCAGGTTCACTGACCTGGGCATTAAATGAAATTGAGCCATCATGGGTTGCACCTTGAACCACAGTATCACCTGCGTTTTGGTAGACAATATTTGGCCGTACCGCGTTGCTGTTTAAATCAACACGGAATTTCATTTTGATCGGGTTGCCATCGGCACCTAGCGTCGATGTGATGTCGCCAAAGGTCTTATTCGAGCCGTTGAATGAGGTATTAAACATATCTGTGGTGGCAACACCATTGAAGGCAGTTGCACCATAGTTACCAACATAGCCGTCAAGGAATAAGCCTGAAGCGGAGTATTCGCTACCTGTCACAATCAAATCAAAAATACGCACCAGCTGTGTTTGTGCGGCAGGCACGTTCATCAGCGCAGCGTAAAATGAAATGGTACCACCGGTGTAGCGCAGACCAAAACCATCGATGGGGTTGTAGTCCATAAAGCCGGTTAAGTTATCAAAGCCAAAAGTCATAAACCAGTCATCGAAATAACCGTTATGGCTTTGACCGCCGATCTGTTTTGGCAATAAAGAGGTGATGCTGTTATCGCCAAAATCAACCGCTGGATCAAACGAGGGCAGTTTTGTACCGCCAGACGACAGTACTGTGTCACCTGCATCGAACACACCGTTGTTGTTTGTATCGGTAAAACGGGATGATGATGTGTAGTTGTATTGTAGATCTTCAACCCAACCGGTGCTGTTGGGGCCAGAAACTTTGTTGAAGCCGTTAGAACCGAAATCCGATCCAACGTTAATGTACACTGGTTGCGCCATCGCAGCGCCAGACATCAGTGCGAATGCCACAGCTAATACTTTAACTTTCATTTTTACGCTCCTGTAAAATGGGTCTGAAAGTGACCAATAAAACAAAAGCAAAAGCTATGCCAATGCGTAAGTTATTGATTAGATTTATCTTAATTTGCTGGTGCCAGTTAGACTGAAAAAAATGTTGACATTTGCATAAATAAGAATCTTATGCTTATACCTCGCACTTGATGCAGCATTACCGTGACTGTTGCCTTGCGCAAATATCACGTTGCTGCGTTGTCGATGATGAAGTGGCGGCAATGCAAATCACGAGGGTTTATGTGATGAACTGTTGATGTGCTGGGAATGTTCCGCTTGTTGCTTCGTTGATGTTAGCTGGTGTGGATGGTTACTGGCCCATTGGTTTAGGCAAATAGGTCGCTGGGGGCGAATTTTTTGCATCATGGGCCAGCTGTATTTAATGACGTTGGCTTGCCTTCACCGATAACGTCAAACTGAAGGTTGCCATCACCTCATCAGCGTGCAAACTGGGGCAGGTGACCGTGACATTGACGGTTTTGTTAATACGTTGTCCAGTTTGAATCGATTCGTGCATCATTTGGTCGATGACCTCACCATCGTGGCACTGAAAGAAAACATCTGCTTCGGGTCGTTTTAAAAATTCACCCTTCACATCTTTAAAAGCAAAATTTGCGTTAATTCCAAGCATTTTCGCTTTGCTAAACACTAAAAATGCACCCGCTAGATCGGCGCCAATGGCTAATGCGCCAAAATAAATACTGCCCAAATGGTTTTTGGTCTGCCAGCTGTGCGGCATGCTTATGACGATAGATTTCTCATCCATGTGTCGAATGGTAGGCCGACAAAAACCAATCAAAGGGATATAACGCAAACCAAACCAAAACAGCATTCGGTTAGCTTGCTTAAGAGTCACAGTGTGTAATTTCGATGGTGCGATGTTGCTGGATGGCATAGTTTTTATCTTTCATTGTATAAGTTATAGAAACGAAAGCCTCATTCGCGTGAGCTCGAGCAAGATCGACATGAGCGCGGAGAGCGTGATCATTTCCCCTGATGCAGATTAACTGAGCTTGGCTGGTCAGACAAGTTTTGACGAGAATTCATCAACAAATACGCTAATTTGGTAGATTAATCCACAACATTTGTTGAATAATGAACGTGGCGTTGGTATTTTATAGTATAAGTCTCAACGTATGCTGAATTTGCGCTTTGTCACAGAGCGTCATGGCATTTGACCGTCGCTCGTTGTGGCTAGGCGGCATGGCAATACATAGCCATTCGCATGGTTTGCAAAGGCTTATTATGGTCGACCGTTTATGTGGTAGGAGTCGTTATGACATTAGCTGAACAGCAGGCTGCTCTTCATCTACGCGCATCATCACCGGAGCACGATAGCAAACAAGCGAGAGTGCTTGCTAAAGGCTTGGTGAGACTGTTGCATGAACACTGGCAGCTCAGTCGTGAGCAACAATGTGAATTGTTGGGGTTAAGCCCGCAAAGTCGGCGTAAATTAGTTGAGATGGCTGACGGGCAGGCAGAGCTGCCCAAAGGACGCGATGCGGCAGATCGGGCAGGTTATTTATTGGCTATCCATAAAGCGCTTGGCTTGTTGTATCCGGCCAATCCCGAACTACGTTATGGTTGGGTGAAACTTTTTAACCAAGAATTACAATCTGTGCCACTGCAGATGATGCTCAATGACGGCATTTTGGGTCTTGCTAAGGTCAGTCGTTATTTAGATTTTGTTCGAGGCCGCTAATGGACGTCAGTCATCTACTGGATACCGTAACGGCGTTTGATAGCAAAGTGCAGCGCAATATTACCTCATTGCAACACAGCCAAGATTTGTTTGCTGATTTATATGATGCAGACGACGCTGACGCCGCGAGCGTTTTTTGGCAAACCGAAGCGCATGTGAAAGCTCGCAGCGCATCAGCAGACTTCATCGAACGTGGTTTTTTATACTCCACCGCGATTGGTTATCCGTTTGAAACGGATCATTTTATGGCATCACGCTATAGCGATGGCCGTTTTGCTGTCTGGTACGGCGCGCTAGATTTAGACACCACCATTCTCGAAACTTTATATTACATGGTCCGTGAAGTGCGTGCTATGCCGGATTGGCGCGGCGAGCTGTTGGTGCGAGAGCGTGCGGTCTATCAAGTGCAGCTCACTGCGCTAGCCTTTGATGTGCGGCCTAAACTTGAGGAATGTCCGGAACTTATCGCTGACGATTACCATGTGACCTGGCACATTGGTCGACGTTTATCTTATGAAGGGCATCCAGCAATAATTTACCCTTCGGCCCGAAAACCTCAGGGAAGTAATGTCGCGGTATTTCATCGTAAAGTTTTATCAGCACCCCAATTAATGCACTATCTAACCTATCGCTTGTATACCAAGACACAACATATCGACGTCATTCGACCAGGTTGTGGCGTGATCATGCGGGTGGATTATGTATGTGGCCATAGTTTGCATCAGATAAAGCTTGATATCCGTCAACAAGATAACCATATCCAACTTCATCACGAGCAGCAACGAATTTTGTTAGAAAATCTCTGACAGTTTGTCAGCTTTTAACTGATTAAAACTTAATGCAATTAAGTTATAATCGAAGTGTTTTGATGGTTAACCTGGAGAGCTTACATGAAACGTATCATGTTATTTATATTAACCAACTTAGCTGTGGTATTGGTGCTAAGTGTGGTGTTGTCGATTGTTTTTAGTGTATTCGGTCTGGATCGGCAAAGTATGGGCGGTTTGCTGGTGATGGCCGCAATTTTTGGTTTTGGCGGTTCATTGATTTCGCTGGCGATGTCAAAGTGGATTGCGAAAAAGACCACCGGTGCCGTCGTGATTGAACAAGCAAGCAATCAAACCGAGCAGTGGTTACTTGACACTGTGCGCCGTCAGGCACAACAGTCAGGGATTGCGATGCCTGAAGTTGCCATCTATGACTCACCGGAGATGAATGCTTTTGCCACAGGTATGAGCAAAAATAATTCGTTGGTCGCGGTGAGTACAGGGTTGTTGCACAGCATGTCTGAAAATGAAGTTGAAGCTGTGCTGGCCCACGAAGTTGCGCACGTCGCCAACGGTGATATGGTGACTATGGCGCTGATCCAAGGTGTGGTTAACACCTTCGTGATTTTCTTTGCCCGTTTAGTTGCAGGTGCCATTGACAGTGCATTGAATAGTTCCGACGACGAAGAAAGTGCGTCAGAGGGTCCAAGTATGACGTATTTTGTCACGTCGATTATTCTGGAAATTATTTTTGGTATTTTGGCAAGTACCATCGTGATGTGGTTCTCGCGGCAACGTGAATATCGTGCCGATGCCGGAGCTGCCGCCTTGGTGGGCGCTCGAAATATGGTGGCTGCCTTGGAACGGCTGAAATACAACCAAGAGAGTCAATTGGGTGGTTCTATGATGGCGTTGGGTATTGCCAGTAAGCCTGCGATGAACGAGCTGTTTTTAAGCCATCCACCACTGGAAAAACGCATTGCCGCACTGCAAAACCCACAAATGAGTATGGCGTAACTGCCAAAAGCTAAATGGCTGTCATCGATGCCTTTTAGGCTGCTTCTTAAAAAAACGCCATGCAATGCATGGCGTTTTTGTTGGAAACGAGTCTGAAGCTGGTTACTCCGTTGAAGTTGCTTCGTTTATAGGGATACTTGCCGCCAAGATCCGTACGGATACTGTATCGGCAATTTTTTGCTGATTTTGTAAGGGTTGTAATGGATCGATAGGGGCCACAACGCTCAAACGCTCGGCGTCAGGGTGTGCCGGGACCAAAATCGTCAAGGTATCGGGTTCAGCCAGCGCATAGGCATGCCCATGCTGGCCATCGAGCGAAAATGGCGCTCTGATCACGCGGGGATCAGGGATATAGGTTTGAAATAAGGTATCGCCATCCATATTCCGCAGTTGTATTTCTGTATTGGCATGGCTGCTGGCGACACGCGGTTGTAAAGCCCGACCTTGACTATCCATCGGAACGATACGTTCGATTTGGATCGATTGTTGGTCGTACCGAAGTTCGATTTGCCACAATGGCTGTGCGTGTGATGATGCGACAATGCCAAGCCAACAGGTGGCGAATACAAAATAACGCTGCAACATTGCAACTCCTTAATTTAAGGTGACTGACCAACGAGTGGTGTTACTCGCCAACGTATTCAATCGGATCACGCCAGTTATATCGGTCACAACAGCACTAACCGTGTAGTTACTATTAAGTTCACTGCAGCAAATAATGCTGGTTTGATTGGTCCATTGCGCTTGTAATTGGTTGTTGACGTACCATTCCAATTTTTGGATGGGAGCGCCCAGTGTTGGTTGCACCGAAAATGTAGCAGAGGCGCCTCGGGTTAGCGTGAGATTACCTGCCGCTGGGCTGATGGATCGGGTAAAACCGATTTTTGCATATATTTTGCTTGCCCAGGCTTCACCATTCACCACGCCAATAGGCGCTCCCAGCGAGCGCATAAAACTATCATACAGCGGCCGGTAATACCCTTTGCTGTGATAATAGGCACCTTCAAAAATACCAACGCCACTGGCACGATCTGCGGTCGGAATATTGCTGGGATCCGCAAACCAGTGTCGCCATTTTATGGTGGAGGCATCATTGATTTTCGTCACGTTGGCCGACTTAGTTTCACTATAAAAAGGTGCATAAAAGGCTGCATTGGCATCATCCACATATTCATCCGCCAAATCAGCAAAACTATGACCCAGCTCGTGGATGGCGACGGTATTGCTGCTTGGATGCACCGACATGGTCGCTAAACTACCGCCAGAGCCACCGTATTTCGTGCTGTTTCCGATCACCAACACCTCGTTATACTGTGGTACAAACTCTCGGACATAACTAAATACTTTGCTGTTACTGACACAAAGCAGCCGATCGATGTTGGAGCAATTAAAGGTGCCATCAAAGGCGGTATCCACCGTAATATTGCTGGCTGGATCATCGATGCCTGACTGGCGTGAATCCGCATGCAGCGCATGAATAGTCCAGGCATTTTTATGCGCGGCGATTTCCGGCTGTTTAAAGAAATTATCGACAAAGCCTTGGGCGTGTTTGAAAAAAGCCGCCCGTTCTTGCGCCGTAAAACCATCTCCGACAATGACTAAATGCACCGTATTGCCCGTAGCTGGCCCGTACAATACTCTGGCATTCCCACTACCGCTAGCTGGGAGTAGTTGCACTGGGTAGGATGTCACCAGGGACGATTTACCATCGCTGATAGATAGCACGACATTTGCGGTGCTTGGTGCATCTAGTGTTTTTGCGCTGATGGTCAGTACCGTTCCTGTCACGCTTGCCGATAGTGTTGTTGGCGTTTGTACACCGTTGATGGTGACGGTATCACCATCGACATCATTTAAGGTTAAGTTGACGGTGCCGGTCTCCCCGCTGGCGAGGGTCAGTTCCGTCGGGGAAAATGAAATGGTCGGCGCATCATTGATAGACGTGACATTAAATTCAAGGATTCGATTGACGGCAGCTGCTTTGCCATCAGAGACGGCAACGGTAACACTAAATTTGCCGTGACTGTTCGCTGTAGGAATAAATCGAAATGCGCCATTGCTTTGCAGTGTAAATGACGCATTGGTGGGCGCTGTCACCACCGAAAAGGATAACGTATCGTTATCCGCATCGCTTGCCTGCAGTGAACCACTTAATTGTGCATCTTCATCCAAAGTAAAGCTGGATTGCCCTGTCCATACCGGCGCATTGTTGCTGGGCGCACTGTCACCACCGCCACAACCGCTGAGCAAGGTCATCGCCAATAGCGTTGCAGTAAAAGTGGCTAGATGCTGAGCTGTTTGGGCCTGTTCACCCCATGAAAAACGCGGTGATCGCTGCGTGGTGATGCCTCGATGAACGCAAAACGGATACCTAGATGTAAAAAGTCGCAGCAATTTCATAAACACTCCCTTTAGCGACAGACGGCATGGCATGAGATGGCTTGGAAAGCTTAGGCGACGGTTATTTTCACCAAACCCCGACCAACGCGAACCAGATAACGTAGCAACCAGATAAAACCTATTGAACAACATAGTGTCAACAACGCGTGGCAGATCACCATCAGCCCCATCAAGAGTAGGTGATGCATGCCAGGTTTATCAAGCCACACCCAGAGCTGCTGCCAGAACTCAAGAAATATCACGTGACAAAGATAAATCCCTAAGCTGTGGCGAGCTAACCACGCGATCAGATGTTGCCACCCTGATTGTACCTGTTGCCCAGGCGTGGCAAGTTGGTTAGCTGTCAAATATGTGCCTGTCAAAAATTGACGGGTAAAAAATCGCCATGTCAGGACGGTCACGACGGTGACGCCAAGCGCGCTGTAATGGAAGCTATACCCAATAAACCAACCATGCTGCGTTTGCCACCACACTTCCAAAATATAACCAAGACTGATGCCCGCACAGCCCAACAAAATGCAGACGGGCAGCGTGATATTGTGTAACAGGCGAAGTGCAGCGCCGTCATACCGCGCTGATTGCATGGCGTGAACGGCGGCAGTTAGTCCTGACTGCCCCTCGAATATGGCTGGGTTACCAGTCCGATCATCCACCGCGGAGGTTGAACGGTCAGTCTGCGGCTGCACACTAAGCATCCCATGGATAAAAAAACCTAAAAAAGCAGGCCACCAGTACCACCATGGCATATCCGCCAGCCAGCTGTAATCTTGCAGATGCGTAAGTAGTTCATGACGCCATATTCCATCACGCAGTACCATGGCTATCATCGGATAGGTCAACATGACACCGAGATAACATAGGCTAAAGGCATAACTACAGAAAATGAGTCGTGTGGAGTTATATCTGGGGCTAAGTCCAGTGGCAGAGGTGACTGCTTCGGTTGACGCAGCAGCTTGGTATGCTAACGCTAGCTGCGGTCGATACAATACTGCAACTAGCCATGGGCTGATCAGCAATAACCCTATATAAAGCCACAAATACCAAAGATGATAATAACTTCCTCCTGCGCTTAGCAGTTTGGAGAGCGCATCAACCATAGCGCTGGGTAGCGTGACGGAGTATTGGTGTAGCAATATCGGCCCTAAACTAAATGCTCCGGCGGCTGAGCTTGCGTTTCGATACGCCAAAACATGCTGGATATCGACTTTCAACCCTTGCCATGCGCTGTAAAATAAGGTGGCGACAACAAGTGGTAGTACAAGCTGTTGAAGCCGAGCCCCAATCACGTTAAACATGGCAATACTCATGGTGACTGTCAGGTGTTTGGGCATGCGTTTAAAGATGTTTTCAAACATCCTATTGTCCGAACCGGACGACTGAGGCTGGACGCGCGCTCTGTGGGCGACACCTGGTTTGTGGGGAGTATGGTCAAGGTGGGCCAGCTGGCGCTGATACAACGCCTGTTGCAATTGCAACACCAGCACAGCACCAGAAATCATCACAAATAAAGGCACCGCCATTCGACAAGCGGCATTGAGTGTCACCATCAAGTACCACACTGTGGAGAACTGTGGCACCGCCTGTTGCAAAAACGCGGCACTGTGCAGCACGATGACCAGACAGATCGCGATGGCTTTAAGTTGATCGAGCTGCACTAACCGTGCAGGCGGCCGCGCAGGAGGCGCTACCAACATGGGTGAATGGGGCATTAAGGTGGATATGCCGATATTCATCGCCGGTGCTGCAAGTGTCGTTATGGGCACTCCGGGTGCGACGGGTAAGTCAGGGCAGGACGCTTGATGGCAAACTGATTCGGCATCATCCGATCGGCGAACCTTTGGCGGTAGCACCGCGGTGTCGTTGGGAAGGGGGGGCGAAGCACATTCCATAGCCACGTGTTCCTACCATGCATGCAGATTAGTTTTTTTGGCCACCATAACATGTGGTATCGTCATATCCTACTGTTTCGCGCTAAATCGCCATAAAACAACTCTAGAAAAAGACTTGTTACTTTAGCAACTTAGCTGCATGCTGTGGCGATGAATGCCAATAGGACCTTGCATTTACCGGCGTTGGTCGGTGTAAGCGACGCGATGTTAGAGCGCGTTGATGGTAAAGCGCTGCAATGGTAAAGCATCGCGATGTTAGAGCACTGCGATGTTTAAGTCTGGGGAATGCTGTGGTCTGGGTCAATCTAAGGCACGGCGAGGACATCGTTACGCTGTGCCTACCCCAAACCCGCAGCAGGATCGCAGGGCAACGCACAAGTGCAATCATTCATGATGAAGTCTTTTTAGCTGGGGTCATAAGGACTCGGATGTCATTGGTACAATATGTGGTTGGTACATTGTTGAATATCGGTGTTTTGGCGCGTTTAACCACAGGTAGTGGTGCGGCGGCGCTCATCACCTTTTTGCATGCGTGGATCTTACTCACCTACAGTACCGTCGCCGATTACGGCTGGTTTGCATTTATCCTCGTGGTGGCTGGCATCATGGCGGCAGCACAACAAGCCTTAGTGTTGACGCCACTGTTACTATGCCAGACAAACTCCAGTATGGAGCCGCCACAGGCAGAGAGGGCTGCTTTGCCAAGCAATGCGGCACCCTGTTTGCAACCACAGCTACATCCACAGCTGAATGTACAAGAACATTATCAGCTGAGTTGGCAATTGATCGCGCTCGCGTTTTTGCTCGGTGCGACGATGTTGGTGGTGTTGGGCACCCTTTTACTACAATCCATACCAACGGTGACAGTGTTGGTCGATCACATCCAGCCACAGCACCCATTGATGTTTGCCATCATTAATGCCTTATTTGTGATGAGCTTCATGCTGCGGCAATACTGGCGTGCGTTTGCCATACAACAGCTTCGCGCTGATCTTGCGGTGCGCAGTGACTGGCACTTTAGTGTCTCAGCCCTGATGGTAACCGTTGTTTTGTGGGGATGTACCCAGATGGCGCCGTTTGCCACGAACATACCTCCCATCTTTCTTGAGATAACCTCGCTCAATGTACAAACCTTGTTTATCGGTCTCACCATTGCGCAGTGGTGTGGGCTATGGGTATTCAAAGATCAGATACGACACGCTTTTCGTGGGCTAGCCGCTGTGTTGTCAGGCCGTACCTTCGCTGGTGGCGCCGAACTTGGTACCATCTGGCGTGCCGAATCCGCGCGCCTGCGGTATGCGTTTGGACGTTGGGCGCTACCCGCCTTCGTGGGAGTGTTGGCGGTCGAAGCATCGGTCAATCTGCATCATTATCTGCTCACGCTTTGGCATGGACCGGCGGTTTATGCGCCTTTTGCGTTTTTACTGCTGTTATTTCGACCTTTAGCGCTGTTACAGCACAACATGGTTCAGCATGAACGCGCGAGGTTAGTGGCGATATTTCGGCGCCATGATGGGCCGCCAACACAACCAGAACAGATGCTCGCTGAGCATTCGACAACCAATACCGATGCAGAGCTTATAAGGCAGTGGCTTGTGCGGCTACAGCGGCAAACCATGCTCGCTTGGCTGGCCAATATCGGCCTGATGATGGCGCTGTTTGCCATCTTGCACTATGGGCAACCTGAATTTTTACCAAAGCTTTGGGGGCCATTGGCGCAGCACGTGACTGCACTTTGGTGTCTAATCATCGGTTGTATTTTATTGTGTTTAGGTCGCGCATGGCGCGCACCTTACAGCGCGTTACTGCAGGCCAAAGGCGATATTCTTTGGTTGAGTCGGTGTAGCAGTTGGCAAGCGATCTGCGCAGTGCCCCTGTGTAGCGTATTTTTGTGGTATTTGCCTT
>JACCDR010462866.1_pt1 | contig 14613 bp, 10 predicted proteins | sample 7446431 | NCBI WGS metagenome assembly JACCDR01 (sample SAMN15323443, study PRJNA562643) | freshwater metagenome | isolation source: river surface water | place: USA:Blue River Watershed | collected 2017-08-17 | reverse complement strand
TGGGCGTGGTGGGCGCGCATGAGTGGCGCAAAAAAGGCGTGGAGATTGCGGCCCTAGGCGATGCACCCAATAACCGCATCTACCCACACTATGGCGTGTTCTCACCCGTGCGTGGCGAATATGTAGACCTAGTGGCGAGCACACCGATCAAAGACAAATCGCTCGCGTTTGACATTGGCGTGGGCACGGGCGTGTTGTCAGCGGTGCTAGCCAAACGCGGTGTGCAACGTATCGTCGCGACCGACCAAGACCCACGCGCTCTTACCTGCGCGCGTGAGAACCTGCAACGCTTGCAGCGCATCGACAAAGTGGCATTGGTGCAAACCGATTTATTCCCCGAAGGCCAAGCGCCGCTGATTGTGTGCAACCCACCGTGGGTCCCTGCGCGTCCCAGCTCACCCATTGAGCACGCGGTGTACGACGAAGGCAGCCGCATGTTGCGTGGTTTCTTAAGCGGGTTGCGTGAGCACCTTGCGCCTAATGGTGAAGGCTGGCTGATCTTGTCCGACTTAGCCGAACACTTGGGGCTGCGCACACGCGAGGAGCTGATTTGCTGGATCAGCGAAGCGGGATTGAAGCTGGTGGACCGCCACGACATCAAACCCCGTCACGGCAAAGCCACCGACGAAACCGACCCGCTGCACGCAGCACGCGCCAAAGAAGTTACTTCTTTGTGGCGCCTAGCAGCTGCTTGAGCAAGCCCAGTAATCCCACACGTGGTTCAGCGCCCTGCTGAGCTGTCGCTACCGTTGGCTGCACAGGCTCTGGTTCTGCCACAGGTTCAGGCATAGCCTTGGGCTGAGGCGCTGCAGCTGGTGTATCAAACGGCATCGGCATTTGCATTTGCAGCGCCTGCTGCACAGTGGCTTCGCGCATGGGTTCTGGTTTGGCTGGCGTGGCAGCGGGCAAATGAAGCGCTTGCAACACAAACTGATTCACCATCGCATTGAACGGCACGGGGTGCGCAGCACCTGCCACTTCGAGCACCTGCGCTTTGGAAAATTCGCGTTGCAGCTCTTTGACTTGCTGGGCAGGACACACACCCGATTCGCTGCCGTGCATCAAACGCACGGGGCCTTTGAAGCCATTGAGCAAATGGCCAAACTTCATGCCCTTCCAGTCTTTGCGGTAAGGCAAGTCAAAGTGCGAGGGTGATTGCACCGCCAGCACAGCGCCAATGCTCACATTGAACTTGGTAGCCATTTCTTCTGGCGAGGGCAAACGGCCTTCTTTTTTCATGCCGTCGTACAAACCGTAGATCGACATCCACGGCAAGTCCAAACCAATGTCGTTGAAGAACAAACCGCTCACTTGATTTTGCGCATCGTGTGCCAAGTACATGGCCAAAATGCCACCCATGCTGGTGCCCAACACCTCAATGCGCGGCACAGGTTTGCCATTGGGCATCAACTCTGCGCGAATGAAGTGCACGATGTCTTCTAGGTACACCTGCATGGTGTAGCCCTTGTCACCGGGCAAGGGGCTGGAGTCGCCTCGGCCACACAAGTCCACACAGATGACACGCAAGCCTTGCAGGCCTTCGGCTGCTTGCAGCAACGGGTCAAACGTGGCGCGTGTTTCTAACAAACCAGGCAAGCACAGCAGCACATACGGGCTGTTGGCATCGCCCACCGCGCTGTAGGCCAAATGGCGGCCATCTTTGGATAGAGGAAACTGCAGAGCAGGAAATTTGGAGACAGTCATAACTGCAATCATCCTAGTCGATACACAGCCGATCACGCAGTTGTTTTGCGTACGATACGCCTATGTCTAGCGCACCCGATTTTCAGCTCGCAGTTCATCACGTCACCTGCGCCCCACTTCAAGACTTGTCGTTCGCTTGGCCCCCTGGTGTGAGCTGGGTATGTGGCGATGAAGGCCAAGGCAAAACCACCCTGCTGCGCTTGCTGGCGGGCAATATACAGCCCACCACTGGCCAAGTGGTCACACCTGAAGGTGGCGTGTTTTGGGTGGACCTGCAAGACGTCGCTCATGATGCCAACACCGTGCAAGCGACGTGGGCGGCTTTGCGTGCGCACTATCCGCGCTGGAACCAAGACCTGCTGCAAGACTTGGCAGAAGAACTCGACATGACCCAACACCTCGACAAGCGTCTCAATATGCTGTCAGCCGGCAGTCGCCGCAAGGTCATGGTGGTGGCGGCTTTGGCATCGGGCGCAACCGTCACTTTGCTAGACCAACCGTTTACCGCACTCGACCTTGCATCGGTTCGCGTCATCCATGAGTTCTTGCAAGAAGCGGCAGAGCACTCTAGCCGCGCGTGGGTTGTGGCAGATTACGAAGCCCCGACCCATTTGCCATTGGCGAGTGTGCTCAACTTAGACGAACTGCGATAAATTGCACGCATGAAAAAAGGCTCCCAAGGGAGCCTTTTTGGTTTGCACCGAAGTGCAGCTGAACCAAAACATTAAGCCTTGGCTGCATCCAAGTTGCGCAAGCGAATGTGCAACTCGCGCAACTGCTTCTCGTCCACAGGGCTGGGGGCTTGGGTGAGCAAACACTGAGCGCGCTGGGTCTTGGGGAACGCAATCACGTCACGGATAGATTCAGCGCCGGTCATCAAGGTGACGATGCGGTCCAAACCAAACGCCAAACCGCCGTGTGGCGGTGCGCCGTATTGCAAAGCGTCGAGCAAGAAGCCAAATTTGAGCTGGGCTTCTTCAGGCGTGATCTTCAACGCGTCAAACACTTTTTGTTGCACGTCAGCGCGGTGGATACGGACTGAGCCGCCACCCATTTCCCAACCGTTCAACACCATGTCGTAGCCCTTGGAGATGCACTTCTCAGGCGCGGTGACCATCCAGTCTTCATGGCCGTCTTTGGGCGCGGTGAAGGGGTGATGCACGGCGGTATAGCGTTGGCTTTCGTCGTCGAACTCGAACATGGGGAAATCAACCACCCACATCGGTGCCCAACGGTCTTCGAACAACCCGTTTTTCTTGCCGAACTCGCTGTGACCAATCTTGATGCGCAAGGCACCAATGGCGTCGTTCACGATCTTGGCTTTGTCTGCGCCGAAGAAAATCAAGTCGCCGTTTTGTGCGCCTGAACGCTCCAACACAGCATTCAATGCTGCGTCGTGGATATTCTTGACGATGGGGGACTGCAAACCGTCACGACCTTTAGACAGATCGTTGACGCGGATATAAGCCAAGCCCTTGGCGCCATAAATCTTGACGAACTCGGTGTACGCGTCGATCTCGCCACGGCTGATGCCGCCGCCTTCCACAGAACCGTGGGGCACACGCAAAGCCACCACGCGGCCGCCCTTCATGTTGGCGGCGCCGGAGAATACTTTGAAGTCCACATCGCCCATGACGTCAGTCACTTCGGTGAACTGCAATTTCACGCGAAGGTCAGGTTTGTCAGATCCGTACAAGTGCATCGCATCTTGATAGGTCATGACGGGGAACTCGCCCAAATCCACGCCAATGGTGTTTTTGAACACGCGTTTGATCATGCCTTGGAACATGTCGCGAATTTCTTCCTCGCTCAAGAACGAGGTTTCAATATCAATCTGGGTGAATTCAGGTTGACGGTCAGCGCGCAAGTCTTCGTCACGGAAGCACTTGGTGATTTGGTAGTAACGGTCATAGCCCGCCACCATGAGCAACTGCTTGAACAACTGTGGCGACTGAGGCAGCGCGAAGAACTGGCCATCGTGCACACGGCTGGGCACCAAGTAGTCGCGCGCGCCTTCAGGCGTGCTCTTGGTGAGCATGGGCGTTTCAATGTCGACGAAGCCGTTTTCATCGAGGTACTTACGCACTTCCATCGACACTTTGTAGCGCAGCATCAGGTTGTTTTGCATGTACGGACGACGCAAATCGAGCACGCGGTGTGTCAGGCGTGTGGTCTCAGACAGGTTGTCGTCGTCGATTTGGAACGGCGGCGTGACCGACGCATTGAGCACGATGAGTTCGTGGCACAGCACTTCGATCTTGCCGCTCTTGAGGTTGTCGTTGGTGGTGCCGTCTGGACGTGGACGCACCACACCTTTGATTTGCACACAAAACTCGTTGCGCACGTCTTCGGCCACCTTGAACATCTCGGGGCGATCTGGATCGCACACCACTTGGACGTAACCTTCACGGTCACGCAAGTCGATGAAGATCACGCCACCGTGGTCACGGCGACGGTTGACCCAGCCGCACAGGCTCACGGTTTGGCCATTGAGGGCTTCGGTCACCAGACCGCAATAGTGGGAGCGCATTGCCATTTTTAGTTTCTCTTTTCTTTGAGTGCGGGGACGCTGGGAGAAACAGCGCCCATTGAAATTACATACGTCAGGGCTTCGTCGACGCTGAGGTCAAGCTCGATGACATCGGTCTTAGGAACCAACAAAAAGTAGCCACTGGTGGGGTTGGGTGTGGTGGGCACATAGACGCTCAAAAACTCGCCATCGAGTTTGCTGGCGACTTCGCCAACAGGTGTGCCCGTTTGGAACGCGATGGTCCATGTGCCACTGTGGGGGTATTGCACCAACAAAGCTTTGCGAAATGCATTGCCGCCATCAGAGAACAAGGTGTCAGACACCTTCTTCACGCTGGAGTAAATCGACTTGACGATTGGGATTTGGTTGAGCAAACGGTCCCATTGCTTGACCCACCAGCGACCCGCCACGTTAGACACCAAAGCGCCGGTGATCAACAACACCAACACCAACAAGATCACGCCCAAGCCCGGCACGTGGTCGAGCCAGTAAATCATGTCTGGGGAGACCAAGCGCAGCTTGGTCAAGGTGCCTAAAAAGGCGCTGTCCAGTGAACCCACCAGCCAGCTCAACACCGCCACGGTGATCACCAAGGGCGTCCAGACCAAGAGGCCAGCAAGCAGGTATTTTTTAATCGGCATGAAGTGCTTTGTGGTTTTGAAAAATCAGTGGCACGCGCAACCTGTGGCGCAGCCGCCAGTTGCGGCGGGCGTGGAGGCGCTAGCGCCCGAGTCGGCACTGGCACTCGTGCTGGCAGAGGCTGTGTCACTGGCTGCGGCCGCCGAGCCAGCCACAGCGGCTGGCGCAGACGTGCCGCCCGAGCCGCCTTTGAAATCGGTGGCGTACCAACCCGAGCCCTTGAGCTGAAAGCCAGCGGCTGTGAGTTGCTTAGAAAACGTAGCTTGGCCGCACGCGGGACACTCGGTCAGCGGGGCATCAGAAATTTTTTGCAGGACGTCCTTGGCATGGCCGCAGGACCCGCATTTGTAGGCATAAATGGGCATGGCGAGACGAATTCGGTAAAACCCTGAATTATAGGCGCCCTGCCCCTATTTCAAGGGGCGCAGGCATCTGTCCTGCCCTCTTTCAGCCGAGCGGCGCTGACTTAAGCCGCGCCCACCAGTTTGTGGTGACTACCGTGGGCATTGCGAATGGCTTGTGGACCTAAAGAACCTAGCACCATGCCCGTCAAGCTGGCCAACACACCGGCCAACTGGGCCGGAAACTCATCGCCCGCAGGCGTGGCCAAAAACAAGCCCCAAGTGAGCAGGCCCAACACCAAAGCAAAGATGGCGCCTTGCGTGGTGGCGCGCTTCCAGTACAGACCAAACGTCAGCGGCACAAACGCGCCCACCAACGGCACTTGGTAGGCACCCGACACCATTTCGTAAATCGAGGTGCCTTGCATGCGAATGGCATAGCCCAGCACCAGCATGCTGAACACCAGCACCGTCACGCGCATCGCACGCAGTTCTTGTTGATCGCTTTGGTGGGGGTGGAACTGACGCCAAATGTTTTCAGTGAACGTCACGCTGGGTGCCAGCAAAGTGGCAGAGGCACACGACTTGATGGCCGACAGCAACGCGCCAAAAAACAGCACCTGCATGACAAACGGCATCTGCGTCATCACCAAAGTGGGCAGCACTTTTTGCGGGTCATCGGCCATGAGGGCGGCGGCTTGCTCGGGCATGATGAGCATGGCGCTGACCACCAAGAACATGGGCACAAACGCAAACAAGATGTAGCAAATGCCCCCGATCACAGGACCGTGCGTGGCAGCCTTGATGCTGTTGGCCGACATGACGCGCTGAAACACGTCTTGCTGAGGAATCGAACCCAGCATGATGGTGATGGCCGAAGCAAAGAAAAACAAAATATCTTTCATGTTCGGCTCAGGCCAGAACTTGAACATGTCTTGGCTGATGGCCAAAGCCACTACCTTATCGGCACCACCAGCCTGCCCTGCTGCAAACACCGCCAAGACAGACAAGCCCACCACCAAGATGATCATCTGAATGAAGTCGGTAATGGCCACCGACCACATGCCGCCAAACAAGGTGTAGGCCAAGATCGACACCACGCCAATGACCATGCCCAGCTCTAGGCTGACCACGCCATCGGACAAAAGGTTGAACACCAAACCCAAAGCCGTGACCTGTGCAGACACCCAACCGAGGTAGCTGACCATGATGATGAGTGAGCACGCCACTTCCACCACGCGGCCATAGCGCTCGCGAAAGTAGTCACTGATGGTGAGCAGCGTCATCCGATAGAGCTTGCCTGCGAAGAACAGGCCCACAAAAATCAAACAAAAGCCCGCACCAAACGGATCTTCCACCACGCCGTGCAAGCCACCGTTGACAAACTTGGCGGGAATACCCAGCACAGTTTCAGAGCCAAACCACGTGGCGAAGGTGGTGGTCACGATCATGGCCATGGGCAGGTGGCGACCTGCAATGGCAAAGTCAGCCGAATTTTGAACGCGCTTGGCCGCCATCAAACCAATGGCAATGGTGACCAACAAATAGACGATGACGAGTGTGAGCAGCACGGGTCAACTCCGCAAGTGATTAAAAGTAATGGTGCAGACGCACAAACATCTGCATGGCAAGCATACCGAGCACAAAACCACCGCCCACCCACGCAATGCCTTGCAGCAAACGGTTGGTACGGCGCTGTTCTTGAATCAGCAGTTGCAACTGGGCGTGGTCATTGTTTTGGCGATGCTTCAAAAAGTCATGCACCAAACGAGGCAACTCTGGGATGAGCTTGGCATAACGCGGCGCTTCGGCCACCAACTGCTTCCACAGCTTTTTAGGTCCGACTTGGTCGAGCATCCACGTTTCCAAGAACGGTTTGGCGGTGCTCCACAAATCCAAATTGGGGTCGAGCTGACGGCCCAAGCCTTCGATGTTGAGCAGCGTTTTTTGGAGCAACACCAGTTGCGGCTGAATCTCGACATTGAAGCGGCGCGAGGTTTGAAACAAACGCATGAGCACCAGACCCAAAGAAATTTCTTTCAGCGGGCGGTCAAAGTAAGGCTCGCACACAGCGCGAATGGCGGACTCGAGTTCATCCACACGCGTGTCAGAGGGCACCCAGCCCGACTCGATGTGCAACTCGGCCACGCGCTTGTAGTCGCGTCGGAAGAAAGCCGTGAAGTTTTGCGCCAAATACTCTTTGTCGGTTTCTGTGAGCGTGCCCACGATGCCAAAGTCCAACGAGATGTAGCGGCCAAAGGTGGCGGGCTCTAAGCTCACTTGGATATTGCCAGGGTGCATGTCGGCGTGGAAGAAACCGTCACGGAACACTTGGGTAAAGAAGATGGTCACGCCATCGCGCGCCAGCTTGGGGATGTCAACGCCAGCCGCACGAAGTTGATCGACTTGGCTGATCGGCACGCCCTTCATGCGCTCCATCACGATCACATCATCGCGGCAAAAATCCCAGATCATTTCAGGAATCAACACCAAGTTGAGGCCTTCCATGTTGCGGCGCAGTTGCGCGGCGTTGGAGGCTTCACGCATGAAATCGAGTTCGTCGTGCAAGTACTTGTCAAACTCAGCCACCACTTCGCGGGGCTTCAAGCGCTTGCCATCGGCGCTGAGGCGATCGACCCAACCGGCCATCATGCGCATGAGGCTCAGGTCTTTGTCGATCACTGTCAACATACCGGGACGCAGCACTTTCACCGCCACTTCGCGCGTGGTTCCGTCGCGGTCTTTGATGACCGCAAAGTGAACTTGCGCAATCGAGGCACTGGCCACTGGCTTGTGGGTGAACTCTACAAAAATCTCATTGAGTGGGCGACCAAAGGCTCGCTCGATGATGCCCACAGCTGCGTTCGACGGGAACGGTGGCACACGGTCTTGCAGCTTGGCCAATTCATCGGCCAAGTCGGTTGGCAACAAATCGCGGCGTGTGGACAGCACTTGGCCAAATTTCACAAAAATGGGGCCGAGGTGCTCTAGCGCCTCACGCAGGCGCTGGCCACGCGGTGCAGACAAATCACGACCAACCGACACAATGCGCGCCAGCAAGCGCAGGCCCGGCTTTTGAAAACTGGTAAGCACCAGCTCATCCAAACCGTAACGCAAGACGATGAGAACAATATAAATACCGCGCAGCAACCGGGTCATCATGGCGCAGCCTTTTGTGTTTGTTGTTGCACAAAACTGCGCAGCGCATCAACGATGCGCTTGGCTGTTTGCACCAAGGTATGGGCAGGCGCATCGCCGATGAGACGGGCCACGTCTTCTTCTGGATCCCAGCGCACGTGGTCGATCAACCAATTCACTTCAGCGGCCAACTGCACATCGCCTTCGATGCGAATGGCGGGCTTGTCACCTTGCAACACGGTCTTAGCCAATTCAAATGGCGAGGGCTCGTTCACGCGCAGCACAAGGTCAGCCGCTTTGGCGCCTGCATCGGGTGCGATGAACTCCACCAAGCCCGCAGGGGTGAAGGCGCATTGAAACACTTGGTCGCGCCAGCACACTTGGACTTGGCGGCCTTTTTGACGCTGCAAACGGTCGCGCGCGGCAGGCTCTTGCATGAGCACGTGATTCAACAAAAGCACCACGCGTTGCTGCACTTCTGCCACCGCCCAAGCAGGTGGTGTGAAGGATTGCGGGAAATCTGCGGGCAGTTTGGCGCGCAGCATGTCTGCTGCGTCGGCCAACCAAGAAAAAGGGGACTGTGTTGCCATAGTCCCCAATTATTCCTTGTTTGGGCGCCCTTCTCGGCACGCCCTGATTTAACCGGTTTATTGCAAGGCTTGTACGCCTGCTACCAACCAGCCCAAGCTGCCGTCTTTGGGCTTGGTCATGTTCCACACTTCGCGGAACGGCGTGGGCCCAGCAGATGGCTCTTCACGGATCAGACCCGAGAACTCGACGCTGGCCATGTAGTTGTTGCCCACCTCCTCGATGCCCAACAGCTGAGCATCCAGCATGACAACATCGGTGTGGTTGACTTGACCATTGGCCGTGGCTTCGCGCTCGGCCAATTGCGTTTTGATTTCTTCCAGCATGCTGTCGGTCATCATCACGCGCAAAGCAGCAATGTCTGAGCGGTCCCATGCATGCTGCAAGGTCATGAAGTTTTGCTTGGCCGCATTGACAAAACCTGCGGTGTCAAAGTCGGCAGGAATGCCCCAAGTTTGGCTACCACCCAAAGCAGAACCAATCATCGAACCGCCCGCTGCAGGAGAAAAGTTGGCTTGTGTGTCCACAGGACGAGCCGATGAGTCATTGCCCACATTCTTGGGGTTGTACTGAGGCAAGGTGGTTGGGTTGACAGGGGCGCCAGCACCTTCAAACGCGAAGGGACTGGTATTGGCTGCAGCGGGTTGCTGACGGCGGCGCATGATGGCACCGATGACCACCATCACCACCAATGCCAGCAGGCCAAACATCAAGAACTGGCCAAACTCAGCGCCAAAACCCATGGAATGGGCCAACCATGCAAGACCCAAACCAGCAGCCAAGCCACCCAACATGCCGCCCATGCCACCAAAGCGGCTAGGGGCAGCAGCAGGTGCTGCGGGGGCCTGCGGTGTAGCGGCAGGTGTCGCATTGGGCGTGGCAGCGGGAGCTGGTTTAGCGGCCTCGCGCTGAGTCACGTTGCTGGACTGTTGGCCCATCGATTTGCCACCACCCAAGCGTTTTGCAGCTTCAGCATGCATCGTGGCAAAGGCCATGGCCACCACAAAAAGGGCTGTCAAAAGTTTTTTCATTGCGTCATCTCCGGTTGTCGTTATTCATCAGCACTTGATTCCAACATGAAGCGCGACCACGCCGGCACTCATGTTGTGAAAGTCCACATGACCAAAGCCATTTTGTTTCATGAGGGCTTTGAGCTCCTCTTGGCCGGGGTGCATGCGAATGGACTCGGCCAAATATTGGTAACTCGAGGCGTCGCCTGCAATCATTTGGCCCAGCTTGGGCAAGATGTTGAAGGAGTACCAGTCGTAGGCCTTTTCCAACGGTTTGGCCACTTTGGAAAACTCCAGCACCAGCAGCTTGCCTTGCGGCTTGAGCACACGGCACATTTCGCGCAAGGCCACATCTTTGTGGGTCATGTTGCGCAGGCCAAAAGCCACGCTGACCACATCAAAGTGGTTGTCGGGGAAAGGCAGCTTCTCGGCATCGCACACCAAGGTGGGCAACACCAAGCCGTGGTCAAGCAAACGATCGCGGCCCGTACGCAACATGGCTTCGTTGATGTCGGTGTGCACCACGCGGCCTGTTTTGCCAACCTTCTTGGCAAAGGCCATGGACAAGTCGCCCGTACCGCCTGCGATGTCGAGCACTTGCGAGCCCTCACGCAAGTCGGCCACCATGACGGTGTAGCGCTTCCAAACGCGGTGCAGACCCGCCGACATGAGGTCATTCATCACGTCGTACTTGGAGGCGACTGAATCAAACACGCCACGGACGTGTTTGGCTTTTTCTTTTTCGTCGACGGTTTTAAAACCGAAATGGGTGCTGCTCATAGGGGTACTGTATCAATGCGCATGGCTGCTGCAGCCCGCACCTGCTTTTTCGGGCATGGGCGCATCGCGCTCGGTACCGGCTTCTTTAAGGCGACGTTCGTAGTCAGCCCAGAGTTGGTCTTGCTCAGAGCCTAGGAAATACAAGTACTCCCAAGTGAACAAGCCGCTGTCGTGCCCATCACTGAAGGTGGGTTTGATGGCGTAGTTACCAACGGGCTCTAGGCCTTCGAGCTCCACCAAGCGCTTGCCTGTTTGCAACACCTCTTGGCCGGGGCCGTGGCCCTGCACTTCGGCAGAGGGGCTGTAGACACGCATGAGCTCAAACGGAATGCGAAAACTCGCGCCGTCGGTAAAGCTGACTTCCAACACGCGCGATGCGCCATGGACCGTGATGTCTTGGGGCGCGGGGGTGTTTTTTTGCAAACCAGCCATGTGGTACTCCTAGTTAAACGAGCACGCGCTCAATGCCACCGGCATTGGCGTTGGCCACGTAGTTGGGCATCCATTGCTCGCCCAAAATTTTGCGCGCCATCTCGACCACGATGTAGTCGGCTTCGAGCAAACCGTTTTGCAAATCGTCGCCATAGCGGCTCAGGCCTTGCAAGCAGCTGGGGCAGCTGGTGAGAATCTTCATATCGCCCTTTGCTTCACCCGTCATGGCACGCAAAGCGGCTTCGTCTTTTTGCAATTCAGCTTCTTTGCGAAAGCGCACTTGCGTGGAAATGTCAGGACGCGTCACGCCCAGAGTGCCCGACTCGCCGCAGCAACGGTCGCTCTTGACCACTTGGCTACCCACCAAAGCTTTGACCGTTTTCATCGGATCTTGTTGCTTCATGGGGCTGTGGCATGGGTCGTGGAACAAATAACCCGCTTGTTGCTCGGCGCTGAGCTTGATGTCTTTTTCCAGCAGGAATTCGTGAATGTCGACAATGCGACAACCTGGGAAGATCTTGTCGAACTGGTAACCCTGCAACTGGTCAAAACAGGTGCCACAACTCACCACCACCGTTTTGATGTCGAGGTAGTTGAGCGTGTTGGCCACGCGGTGGAACAACACGCGGTTATCCGTGATGATCTTGTCGGCCTTGTCGAACTGGCCCGAGCCTTTTTGCGGATAGCCGCAGCACAGGTAGCCCGGTGGCAACACGGTTTGCACGCCCGCATGCCACAACATGGCTTGCGTGGCGAGGCCCACTTGACTGAACAACCGCTCCGAGCCGCAACCGGGGAAATAGAACACCGCTTCGGTTTCTGACGTGGTGGTCTTGGGGTCGCGGATGATGGGCACGTAGTCTTTGTCTTCAATGTCCAACAAGGCGCGCGCGGTTTTCTTGGGCAAGTTGCCGGGCATTTTCTTGTTGACGAAGTGAATCACCTGCTCTTTAAGAGGTGCTGTTCCCACCGTGGCGGGCGGCGCCTTGGTTTGCTTGCGCGCCACCACTTGCAGGGCATCGTGTGCGAAGCGTTGCAGCTTCATGCCCACACCCACCATGGCGCTACGCGCCAGCTTGATGGTTTCGGGATTGGTGGCATTGAGCATGAACATCGCGGCTGCATTGCCGGGGCGGAAGCTCTTTTGTCCCATCTTGCGCAACAGGTTGCGCATGTTCATGGACACGTCACCAAAGTCAATCTTCACAGGGCAAGGCGATAAGCACTTGTGGCAGACCGTGCAGTGGTCGGCCACATCTTCAAACTCTTGCCAGTGTTTGATGGACACACCACGACGGGTTTGCTCTTCATACAAGAAGGCTTCCACCAACAAAGAAGTAGCCAAAATTTTGTTGCGTGGGCTGTACAGCAAATTGGCACGTGGCACGTGAGTCGAGCACACAGGTTTGCACTTGCCGCAACGCAAACAGTCTTTCACGCTGTCTGCAATTGCACCAATATCGGACTGCTGCATGATGAGCGATTCGTGGCCCATCAAGCCAAAGCTTGGGGTGTAGGCTTGGCTCAAATCAGCGTGGCGCAAGGATGTGTCCACATCTTGGTTGCGCAGCAATTTGCCTTTGTTGAAGCGGCCCTCTGGGTCAACCTTGGCTTTGTAATCAGCAAACGGTTGGAGTTCAGCATCGCTCAAAAATTCGAGCTTGGTGATGCCAATGCCGTGCTCGCCCGAAATCACGCCATCCAGTGAACGCGCCAGCACCATGATGCGGGCCACCGCTTCGTGTGCGGTTTGCAGCATGGCGTAGTTGTCGCTGTTGACGGGGATGTTGGTGTGCACATTGCCATCACCGGCATGCATGTGCAGGGCCACCCACACGCGACCTTTGAGCACGCGTTTGTGAATGGCGTTGCACTCCTCCAAGATGGGCGCGAGTTGCGCACCTGTGAAGATGTTTTGCAACTGCGCACGGATTTGAGTTTTCCAGCTCGCGCGCAAGGTGTGGTCTTGCAACTGTGGAAACAGTGCATCGCACTCGTTGAGCCACTGCTGCCACAGGCCACGCACTTCGCCAATGAGCGAGCGGGCTTGCTGCACGCGGTCTTCCAACAACTCAGGCGTGGGTATTTCGGCTGCGTCATCCGACTTACCCAAAGGTAAATTGCCTTTGGCGAAAAAGTCTTCCAACGCATCGCACAGCTCAAGCTTGTTGCGCAGGCTCAGCTCGATGTTGATGCGCTCGATGCCATCGGTGTACTCGGCCATGCGTGGCAAAGGAATCACCACGTCTTCGTTGACCTTGAATGCGTTGGTGTGACGGCTGATGGCAGCGGTGCGCTTGCGGTCGAGCCAAAACTTTTTACGCGCTTCTGGGCTCACCGCCACAAAGCACTCGCCACTGCGGGTGTTGGCCATGCGTGAGACTTCAGAGGTCACGCGCGCCACTTCGTCAGCATCGTCGCCGGCGATGTCGCCAATCAGCAGCATCTTGGGCAGGCCGCCGCGTTTGCTCTTGGTGGCATAACCCACGGCGCGCAAGTAGCGATCGTCCAAATGCTCAAGACCGGCTAGCAACACACCACTGCGCTTTTGCTCCGCAAACATGTAGTCTTTAATTTCTACGATGCTGGGCACCGCGTCTTTGGCGTTGCCAAAGAATTCCATACACACGGTACGCGTGTGCACAGGCATGCGGTGCACGATCCAGCGTGCGCTGGTGATCAAACCATCACAACCTTCTTTTTGCACGCCGGGCAAGCCGCTGAGGAACTTGTCGGTCACATCTTTGCCCAAGCCTTCTTTGCGGAAAGACTTGCCAGGAATATCGAGGCGCTCTTGGCGAATGAAGGTTTTGCCGTCGGCTTGGTAGTACCTGAGCTCGAAGCTGGCCATCTCGGCATCGTGAATCTTGCCGAGGTTGTGGTCCACGCGAATGACGTCGAGCCATTCGGCGTCTGGCGTAACCATGCGCCAGCTGGCCAAGTTATCAAGCGCAGTGCCCCACAACACAGCCTTTTTACCGCCCGCGTTCATGGCGATGTTGCCGCCGATGCACGAGGCTTCGGCAGAGGTGGGGTCTACCGCAAACACAAACCCACCGCGCTCAGCCGCATCGGCCACGCGCTGAGTGACCACACCGGCTTCGGTCCAGATGGTGGGCACTTTGTGACTGATGCCGGGCAAGTCAACCAACTCAACCTCGGTCATGGCTTCGAGTTTTTCGGTGTTGATGACCGCGCTTTTCCACGTCAGTGGAATCGCGCCACCGGTGTAGCCTGTGCCGCCCCCACGGGGGACGATGGTGAGGCCCAAGTCGATACAACCTTTGACCAAGCCTGCCATTTCCTCTTCGGTGTCTGGGGTCAGCACGACGAAGGGGTATTCCACACGCCAGTCGGTGGCATCTGTCACATGGCTCACGCGTGAGAGGCCATCGAACTTGATGTTGTCGTGGGCGGTGTGCTTTTTGAGCAGACGTGCTGCTTTTTTACG
>JACCDR010405197.1_pt1 | contig 14627 bp, 15 predicted proteins | sample 7446431 | NCBI WGS metagenome assembly JACCDR01 (sample SAMN15323443, study PRJNA562643) | freshwater metagenome | isolation source: river surface water | place: USA:Blue River Watershed | collected 2017-08-17 | reverse complement strand
CAAGACAACAGCGAAGTGGCTACATAAAATTTGAGCAAGTTCAACGCCTTAGCCAAATGGACATGGGGCGATGTGTGGCACTACAAAGCCAAGAACAACGTGGACTACAACCCACTGCACGATCAGTTTTTCCCCAGCGTGGGCTGCGCACCCTGCACACGCGCCATCAGCCTCGGCGAAGAATTTCGCGCAGGCCGCTGGTGGTGGGAAGACGAAGCCGCCAAAGAGTGCGGTTTGCACGTGAAGCAATAAAAACGAGATACCGAGAAACGTCATGAACGCTACAACACACAACGAGTTGCACCACTTAAGCAACACCCACCTCGATGCGTTGGAAGAAGAAACCATCTTCATCCTGCGTGAAGTCGCCGCTGCGTTTGAGCGCCCCACCCTCTTGTTCTCAGGTGGCAAAGATTCGCTCGTCATGCTCAAGTGCGCCGAAAAAGCTTTTGGTGCTGGCCGCATTCCTTACCCACTGTTGATGATCGACACTGGGCACAACTTCAAAGAAGTGACGGACTTCCGCGACTCACGCGCCAAAGAGCTTGGCGCAGAGTTGATCGTGCGCAGCGTGGAAGACTCGATGAAGCGCGGCACCGTGCGCTTGGCTCACCCTGGCGAAAGTCGCAACGTGCACCAATCGGTCACACTGCTGGAAGCCATCGAAGAATTCCGCTTCGACGCCCTGATTGGCGGCGCGCGCCGTGACGAGGAAAAAGCACGCGCCAAAGAACGTATCTTCAGCCACCGCGACAGCTTTGGCCAATGGCAACCCAAAGCCCAACGCCCCGAGCTGTGGACTTTGTTCAACCACAAGCTGCAGCCCGGCGAACACTTCCGCGTGTTCCCCATCTCTAACTGGACCGAGTTGGACGTGTGGCAATACATTGCACGCGAAAACATTGCCCTGCCTTCGATCTACTACACGCACAAACGCGAGGTGGTGGACCGCCGTGGCCTGTTGGTGCCCGTGACTGAGCTCACCCCGCCCAAAGACGGTGAAAAGGTAGAGATTCGCGACGTGCGCTTCCGCACCGTGGGCGACATCACCTGCACCTGCCCTGTCGAGAGCGACGCGGCCACGCCTGAACAAATCGTCATCGAAACCTTGGCTGCGGATGTGAGCGAGCGCGGCGCGACGCGCATGGACGATAAAACATCTGAGGCTTCGATGGAGAAGCGTAAAAAAGACGGCTATTTCTAAGACGGTGAATTTGATGACAACTGATACACAAAACGCACTTAAATTCATCACCTGCGGTTCCGTCGACGACGGCAAAAGCACACTGATTGGCCGCTTGTTGGTAGACACCAAAGCCGTGTTGCAAGACCACTTAGCAGGTGTACAACGCTCGGGCGAAACCGACCTTGCCTTGTTGACCGATGGCCTGTCTGCCGAGCGCGAACAAGGCATCACGATTGATGTGGCCTACCGCTACTTCAACACCGAAGCACGCAAATTCATCATTGGTGATGCGCCCGGTCACGAGCAATACACCCGCAACATGGTGACCGCTGCTTCTAGCGCGGACGCGGCGGTGGTTTTGGTAGACGCCATCAAGCTGGATTGGAAAAACCCAAGCCTTGAGTTGCTGCCACAAACCCGTCGCCATTCGTTGCTGGTCAACTTGCTGCGCGTGCCCTCCATCGTGTTTGCCATCAACAAGCTCGATGCGGTGGATGACGCTGCTTTGGCTTATCAAAACATCGAAGCTGCGTTGCGCAAGTTTGCAACTGAGGCTGGTATCCGCATCACGGCCATGGTGCCGGTGTCTGCCCTCAAAGGCTGGAACGTGGTGGAAAGCCACCCCGACTGGTGTGGCTACGATGGCCCAAGCTTGCTCAGCATCTTAGAAGCCTTGCCCAACACGCCTGCTGAAACCGACGTGGCGTTTAGCTTTCCCGTGCAGTGGGTGGAAAAATTCCACGACTCGGGTGTCACCACCCAAGGCCGCCGCGTGTTTTGGGGCCGTGTGGCCACAGGCACCATTGAGCCCGGCCAAACCATCAAGGTCTTCCCAAGCGGCCAAACCGCTGTGGTGTCGCAAGTGTTGTCAGCGACACGCGAGCCACAAAACAAAGCTGCCGGTCACAGTGCTGGCATCGTGCTGGACCGTGAAGTGGATGTGTCACGTGGCGACTGGTTGCTAGCGGCCGAGGGCAGCCCCGAAGGCCAGCGTCAACTCAACACCACCGTCGCTTGGATGGACGATGAGCCTTTGGTGGCGGGTCGTGTGTACTGGGCGCTGCATGGTCACCGCTGGGTGAAAGCCAAAGTGCAACGCGTGGTCCACCGCTTGAACGTCAATACCTTGGCCGAAGAAGAAGCTACCGAATTGGCCCCTAACGCCATCGGCCACGTGACGTTGGCCCTGCAAGAACCCTTGGTGGCACTGCCATTCCAACAGTCGCGCATCTTGGGCGCGCTGGTGTTGGTGGACACCGCCACGCACAAAACCTCAGGCGCTGTGTTGGTGAACTGATCCATCGCAAAGCCCGACATTGATTCCCGTTTAAAATCAAAGGCTTGGGCAACAACCACTGTTGCCCCTCTTTTTTTACCCATTGATTGAATTGTCATGACGCACGTTGTCACCGAAGCCTGTATCCAATGTAAGTACACCGACTGTGTGGACGTTTGTCCGGTCGACTGCTTCCGCGAAGGCCCTAACTTCCTCACCATCGATCCCGACGAGTGCATCGACTGCGCGGTATGTATCCCTGAGTGCCCTGTGAGCGCCATCTATGCTGAAGAAGATGTGCCCGAAGGCCAAGAGCACATGACCCAACTCAACGCTGAGCTGTCCACCATCGGCTGGCCCAGCATCACCAAGCGCAAAGCACCGCTGCCTGATGCAGATGCGTGGAAAGACAAAACCGGCAAACTCGCCGAACTCAAGCGCTAATTGACGCACAGCCCCATGACGGCCTCCACGATTCACACCGATGCCGTCATCGTGGGCGCAGGCCCAGTGGGCTTGTTTCAAGCATTCCAGCTTGGGCTGCAAGACATTCGCAGCCACATCATCGACGCCCTGCCCCATGTGGGCGGCCAATGCGTTGAACTGTATGCCGATAAACCGATTTACGACATTCCTGGCATTCCTGTGTGCACAGGCCGTGAGTTGGTAGAGCAGTTACAAACCCAACTCCAACCTTTTGCACCGACCTTTCACCTCAACCAAGAAGTGACTGGCGTCGTTCGTTTAGACGATGGCAGCATCTCGGTCAACACCGCCACAGGGCTGCACTTGGTTTGCAAGGTGCTCATCGTTGCGGCGGGGGTGGGCGCGTTCCAAGCACGCAAGCTCGCCGTTGAAGGCGCAGCAGAACTCGATGGCACGCATGTGCACTACCGTTTGGGCGATGCATCCCGTTTTGCAGGACAAGACGTGGTGGTGGTGGGTGGTGAAGAGTCGGCCGTTGCAACGGCGTTGAAACTCACACTTGATGCTCAAGCGCCCCGTAGCGTCACGCTGATGCACCGTCGCGATGTGTTCACCGCCGAGCCCGTACTGCTGCAAGCCATGCGTGATGCAGTGGCCAATGGCAAGCTGCAACTGCAAATTGGCCAGCCCACTGCCTTGCTCAGCACAACCCACGCCTTGCGCGCCGTACAAGTGGCCTCGCCTGATGGCCAAACCCTCGAACTGCCAGCGCATCGTGTGTTGGCATTCTTGGGCCTCTCACCCAAGCTTGGCCCCATTGCCAATTGGGGCTTGGCCATGGAGCGCAAACAGCTGGTGGTCAACACCGAAACCTTTGCCACCGATGTGCCAGGCATCTTTGCCGTGGGCGACATCAACACCTACCCCGGCAAGAAAAAACTCATTCTGTGTGGCTTTCACGAAGCCACCCTCGCCGCCTTTGGCGCAGCGGCCATCGTGCACCCCACCCGAAAAACCTTGCTGCAATACACCACCACATCGACCGAGCTGCATCGTCTGCTGGGTATCGCGTAAAATTCACAACGCGCTAGCAATAGTGCATCCGCTAGGGGTGTTGAAGCCGTCACCGACTTCGACTGAGAAAGTCCCTTTGAACCTGTTGACAACCGCACACTGCGGTTGTCAAAGTCCGCAAGGACTTGAGGTAATCCTCGCGCAGGGAAGCTTACCCACCGAACGGCACCCATCGACCCGCAACGCCGTTCCAAGTCAGCCGACCTGCCATTTTGAAATGGCACCGCAACGTGGCTCACGATCATTTTTCTTTTGACGTCATCGTCACCGAGTTGCTCGACTTCATGCGTCGCGCCGCTGTGACCGATGCCGAGTTCAATGCCCTGGCGCTGAAAATTTTTGCGCATCAGTTTGAGCACAACCGACCTTTTCAAAAGTTTTGCCAAGGACGCGGCCAAACACCACGCGTGGTGAAACGCTGGCAAGACATTCCTGCTGTGCCCATCAATGCCTTCAAAGATTTGACGTTGAGCTGCGTGCCACCCGAGACATGCGCGCGCACCTTCATGACCAGCGGCACCACGCGCGGGGATGTGAAGGGGCGCCACTTCCACCCCACGATGGCGGTCTACGACGCCTCCATGCTGCGCAACTTTGCGCAACACGTCATGCAAGGCGATGCCAAGCTCCGCATGGGCATCTTGTTCCCCAACGAGGAGCTGATGCCCAACTCCTCGCTGGCCCATTACTTAGCGCTGGCCATTCAACACTTTGGCACGCCTGAGAGTGCCTATTACTTAGACGAGAACGGCCTACGCACCGACGCTCTGTGCGAAGCACTTCAACACGCGCAAAACTCGGGCGAACCCTTTGCATTGCTAGGAGCCAGCTACAGCTTTGTGCATCTGATGGATGCGCTGCAAGCGCGTGGGCAAACGTTTCAGTTAGCGGCAGGCAGCCGATTGCTGGACACGGGGGGCTTCAAAGGCCAATCGCGTGAAGTGCCCATGGATGCGTTTTACGCGCAACTCAGCGCGACCTTTGGCGTGGAACGAACGCAGTGTCTCAACATGTACGGCATGACCGAGTTGAGCACCCAGTTTTACGATGCAGGCAACCTCACGGTCCCCTCGGTCAAACGTGGTCCACACTGGATTCGCTCACGGCTGGTCAACCCACTCACAGGACAAGACGTGCCTGCAGGTGAACGCGGCATCTTGGCGCACACCGATTTGGCCAACTTCAACTCCGTGGTCACCATCTTGACGGAAGACGTGGGCTTGGCCACCGACGACGGTTTTGTGTTGTTGGGCCGCGCCCAAGGTGCGCAGGCCAAGGGCTGCTCCATGGCCGTGGATGATTTCTTGAAAGCGGCCCAAGCATGAATGCTGCAAGCTTCAAAGCAGGCTACCTTCCCGGGCTACACGATGACGAGGTGATGTGGCATCGTTGGCATGTCGGCACCTTGCAGGTAGACCTGCCCCAACTCAGCGATGCGCAGATGACCGCACTGGCACACCGTGTGCAGAAAGCCAGCCGCTCGCATTTGAAAACCATGTCGGTGTCCGACATCGTGCGCGTGCTGGACCAAGCCACGGCACGACTGCTCGACCCGCGTGACCCGTATCGACAAGCACTAGAGCGCTTGCTGCCACAAGTCACAGGCTTTGACGCCGAGATGGTGCGCTTGAACTTGAACGCATATTTACAAACCTTTCGCGGCTTGCAATTGCAACGCTTTGTGACGGAAGACTTTGCCAACCCCAAAGTTTTAGACGAATTCCAACCTCGCACACAAGGTGGATGGAGCAAGGCCTTTGGCCCCGAACTGCTGGTGCATGTGTGGGCAGGCAATGTCCCTGCATTGCCGATGTGGAGTTTTGTATCGGGCCTCTTGGTCAAGTCTGCTTGTATCGGCAAAGTCTCCAGCGCAGAACCAGTGTTTGCCACGTTATTGGCCCAACTGTTGGCCGAAGTCGAACCCCGCTGGGCCGATTGTTTTGCGGTGCTCTGGTGGCCCAGCGCAGCAGCCCACGAACGCACCGCTTTCGCTTTGGCAGATGTGGTGCTGGCCTATGGCGGCAACGCGGCTTTGCAAGCCATGCAAGCCCAGGTGCCGGTAACCACACGGTTTTTGCCGCATGGGCACAAACTGAGTTTTGCCATGGTCTCAGCCGCCGCACTGTCGGTGCACAAAACCCCTCATGTGGCGCGTCAGGCGGCATCGGATGTGGCACGCCACGACCAACAAGGCTGCTACTCGCCACATGTGTTTTACGTCCAACGTGGCGGTGCGGTCACGCCACAAGACTTTGCACAACAACTGGCCAGCGCATTGGCCAACCTGCAACACAAGCTGCCGCGTCGTGACCTCTCTCTTGAGGAAGCAGCCCAAGTCGGTGCTTGGCGCGAAGCACACGAACTCACCTCGCTCAACGATGCAACCCATGTGGTGCTCGGCCATGCGGGTGAACAAAGCACCGTGGTGTTCAGCGAACGTGCGTTGCCGTTGACGGCAGGCCCTTTGAATCGCCACGTGTTGGTGGTGGCAGTAGACACACTGGATGAGGTGGTGCCCTTGATCGCCCCCCAGCGTGACCACCTGCAAACGGTGGGTCTCGCGGCGGCGCCCGAAGAGCTGTTGTCATTGGCCGAGTGTTTAGGCCAAGCCGGTGTAACCCGTGTGTGCGCCTTGGGGGCCATGACCTCGCCCGAAGCAGGCTGGCACCACGACGGACGTTTTAGCTTGCTCGACCTGGTGCGCATGGTGGACATCGAAGCGTCCACCGAGCGTGAAGCCGAGCGCTTCACGTCGTATGAGGTGTAAGCACATGCAATTTTTGCAACTCCATGCGGTCCACTTTGCCTACCCCGATCGCGCGCCGGTGGTGTGCGATGTGAACCTGCAACTCGCCCCAGGAGAAATTCATTGCCTCATTGGTCGCAGCGGATGCGGCAAAACCACTGTGCTCAAACTCGCCGCTGGTTTGCTCATGCCGCAACAAGGCCATGTCCATCTGCAACTGCAACGCGTACATCAACCGGTGGCAGACATGGGCTTTGTGTTTCAGTCGCCCACGCTGTTGAACTGGCTCAGCATCTTGGACAACGTGTTGCTGCCCTTGAGCTTGCATGGCCCCATCACACCCGCGCATCGCGAGGAGGCAATGCAATTGCTCACGCAAATGGGTTTGGCCCATACAGGCCATGACAAGCCCTATCAACTGTCAGGCGGACAACAAAGCCGCGTGGCTCTTGCGCGGGCCTTGATCACGCGCCCGTCGGTGTTGTTCATGGATGAGCCCTTTGCGGCACTCGACGCCATCACGCGCGAAGAATTGCAACGCGATTTTTTAGCCCTGTGTCAGACCTACGGCACCGCAGTGTTGTTTGTCACACACGACATCACAGAGGCGGTGTATTTGGCAGACCGCGTCAGCCTGATGCATGCAGGTCGCATTCAAAGCTCGCGTCACATCACGCTGCCTCGCCCACGCGAAAGCGCCATGCGTTACAGCCCCACGTTCAACGCGCTGTGCGAACAGTTGCGACATGACATGGAGGCCAGCTTGTGATGAAACGCGATGTCGTGTACGCAAGCCTTCTGGGCTTGGTTTGCCTAAGCGTGTGGGAAGTGGCCGTGCGCGTGGCGCACACCTCGCCGCTGGTGCTCCCTGCGCCCAGCGTGGTGGTGCAATCGCTGTGGCAAGGTCTGCGCAATGGCTATTTATGGCCTCACATCGCCCACACCCTGACCGAGGTGGTACTGGGTTTGCTGCTGGGTGCGTTCACTGGTTTTGTGGGGGGCGTGCTGTTAGGTGAGTCAGCGCGTTGGCGTGGTGTGTTGATGCCTTTTGTGGTGACCAGCCAAGTGGTGCCCAAACTCGCACTGGCGCCTTTGTTCATTGTTTGGTTTGGGTTTGGCACTTTGCCCACGGTGATCATGACGGCCTTGATTTGCTTCTTCCCTTTGCTAGAAAACACCATCACCAGCCTGCAACAAGTCGATGCCAACCAACTTGAGCTGTTTCGCATGTTGCGGGCAAGCCGCTGGCAAACCTTGTGGCGCTTGAAGTTACCCGCAGGCTTGCCCCACATCATGGCGGGTCTGCGTGTGGCGGTGGTGTTGGCTTGGGTGGGGGCTGTGGTGGGTGAATTCATCGGGGCCAGCCAAGGCCTGGGCGCACTGATCATCGCTGCCCAAGGGTCGATGGACACACCGCTGATGTTTGCCGTGCTCACCATCATCACTGTGCTTGGTTTGGCTTTTTACAAAATTTCCGAATGGCTCGAAAGCTATTTGCTCAACACCTCTTCTGACATTTCAAAAAGGACCACCCCATGAGTCATCGTGTCTCTCTCACTTGGTTTCAACGTTTGTCGGGGCTGGTCATCAGCGCCACGCTGATGGTCGGTACGCCCGCAGCCAGTTGGGCACAAGCCGCGCCGAAGCTAGACAAGGTGGTGGTCGCGGGTTGGAGCAAACCCATCACCGAAATCACCAACTTGTTGGTAGAAGAAGACAAAGGTTTTTTCAAAGCACGCGGTATTGAGTTGGGCTACGTACCCGGTGCTGGCGGTGGTGACGCTCTGCGCAACCTGCTCAGTGGCCAAGCCGATGTGGCGTTCACCGACCCCGGCTCGTTCTTCACGGCTTTAGACAAGGGCGAAAAGCTACGCGCCATCTATGACATTTATCCGCAAAACGTGTTCAACGTGGTGTCTCTGAAATCGCAAAACATTCTCAAACCTGCAGATCTCAAAGGCAAACGCATTGGCGTGTATAGCCTGTCAAGCGGCACACGCCAAAACTTGCAAGTGCTGTTGCACCAAGCAGGCTTGACAGAAGCTGATGTCACCGTGGTGGTCACGGGTTTGCTCAACTTCGCGCCACTCATGCAAGGCCAAGTCGACGCCACAGCCGCCACCGACACCGGCTTGCTGGTGGGACGCCAAAAAGGCTTGGGCGGTGTCAATGTGATGGAAATCAAAAACCACCTCAACATTTCCAGCGATTTCTTTGTGGTGCGCGAAGAGACCTATCAACAAAAGAAGGACGTACTCAAACGCTTCTTGCAGGCGTATCAAGACAGTGCAAAGTGGATGATGAAGTCCCCCGAAGAAGCTGCCAAATTGGCAGTGAAGTACGCGATTGATGGTCAAAACGCGAGCCTGAACTTGGACATCATTCGCTTGCGCAACGAAGCCAGCGTATCGGCCACCACAGACAAACGGGGCTTAGGCGCATTTGACATGGGCGGTTTACAAAAAGGGGCCAATGCTTACAAAGCATTGGGTGTGATTCAACGTGACATCAAAGTCAGCGACGTGGTGAGTCAAGACCTGCTCCCTGCCGCCTCACCCTCGTCTAAAAAATGACCACGACCACGCGCAACTTTGAAGGCCAAGTGATCTTGGTCACCGGTGCCAGTCGTGGCATTGGCGCTGCCATTGCCAAAGCGTTTGCACGCGAAGGTGCCATGGTGCTGGTGAACTACCTCAACAACCACGCAGCCGCCCAAGCGGTGGTGGAGCAATGCCAACAACTCGGTGGCGATGCGTGGGCCTTGGCGGCAGATGTGCGTTCAGCACAAGCCGTCAATGACATGGTGGCTCAAGCCTTGCGGGAAACCGGCCGCCTCGATGCCGTGGTGAACAACGCCTTCAGCCCCTACACCTTTGACCCCGAGCAGCGCCAACGCTTTTGGGATGTGCCTTGGCAGGCGTATCAATCACAGTTCGATGGAGCGGTGCACGCCGCCTACAACGTGAGCCAAGCGGTGTTGCCGCATTTCAAACAGCGCGGGCGCGGCAGCATCATCAACCTCACCAGTGACTTGGTGGACCGTCCAAGCATTGCCTACCACGACTACACCACGGCCAAGGCCGCGTTGGTGGGATTCAGTCGCAATCTGGCCGCCGAGTTGGGGCCCTTGGGCATTCGTGTGAATTGTGTGGCGCCGGGGTTGGTGAACCCCACAGATTCGAGCCGAGCCACCAAAGAGTCGGTCAAAGATGCGCTGATCGCACAGACCCCATTAGGACGTTTGGCAACACCCGATGATGTGGCCGGCCCCGTCTTGTTTTTGGCTTCCGACTGGAGCCGGTTGATGACCGGTCAGGTGTTGACGGTCGACGGTGGCTTGGTGATGCGATGAAGTGGCACCGGTGCAAAACCATGGTTCAACGGCCCATGGCCGTGACCTGTCGTCACGTCTGCACCTTGTGCAATGGCGCCCAAGATGAATGTGCGCGCCAAAGTGACCGCCTCACTCAGCGAATGACCCAAAGCCAAATGCGCGGCAATGGCCGACGACAAGGTGCAACCCGTGCCGTGCACATTGCGACTGGGGATGCGCTGCGAGGCCAAACGCTGCGAAGGACCATGGGCCTGCACCAACAAATCAACCACGTCATCGCCCGCCAAGTGCCCGCCTTTGAGCAAAACGGCTTTGGCCCCCATGGCCAGCAAGTCTTGCGCGGCTGTGTCCAGCGCCTCGGCATTCGCAATACTGCGCCCCAAGAGCAAGGCCGCTTCATCCAAATTAGGGGTGATCACGCTCACACGCGGAAACAGCTCGCGCACCAACACTTGTACGGTCTCGTTGGCGATCAAGCGGTCCCCACTGGTGGCCACCATCACAGGGTCGAGCACCACATTCTTAAGTTGGTAATGATCGATGGCCCAAGCCACCACATCCACAATGCCGGGGGCATGCAGCATGCCAATCTTGATGGCATCGACACCAATGTCTTCCACCACCGATTGAATTTGTGCTTTCAAAAACTCGGCAGGCACGGCATGAATGCCTTGCACACCCACCGTGTTTTGCGCGGTCAACGCGGTGATGGCACTCATGCCGTAGCAACCCAAGGCCGCAAAGGTTTTCAAATCGGCTTGGATGCCTGCACCACCGCCACTGTCAGAACCAGCAATGGTGAGCACGCGTGCGTAACGGTAAGAATTGTTCATGGGCGGCATTATCCGCAAATCACAAAGGACCTCTGTCAATGAGTTCAAAAATTTCAAGCGTGGTGCTCGGTGCGGGCCTGATGGGCCGCTTGCTTGCGCACACCTTGGCACAACTCGGTCACCAAGTCACGGTGTACGAAGCCCAAGGTCCTGATGCACAAGGGGCCGCCGCACGTGTGGCAGCTGCCATGTTGGCACCGCTGGCCGAGTCGGCCATCACCGAGCTACCCGTGGTGCAAATGGGCCAACACGCACTCAAGCGCTGGCCCGAGTTGATTGCCCCTTTGCCCGAGCCTGTGTTCTTTCAGCAAAACGGCACGCTGGTGCTGTGGCACCGCCAAGACGCGGCAGAGGCCAAACGCTTTGAGCAATTGATGCACCGCACCCAGCAACAACTGCCCAGCCTGCCTGCGGCACAGCTTTTGAGCGCTGAGGGTTTGCTGCAGCACGAGCCCGCTTTGGAAAACCGTTTTTCACAAGCCTTGTACTTGCCGCAGGAAGGACAGCTTGACAACCGCAAACTGCTGGCAGCTTTGCTCACCAGCTTAGAGCAGCACAACGTGACCCTGCACTGGCACAGCCAACGCAGCCCCGAAGACTTTCAACCCGGTCAAACAGGGCAACCTGATTGGGTGTTCGACTGCCGAGGTTTAGGTGCACGCAACCAATGGCAACAACTGCGCGGTGTGCGCGGTGAAGTCATTCGCTTGCACGCCCCCGAGGTCACGCTGCAGCGCCCCACCCGCTTGATTCACCCACGCTACCCCATCTACATCGCCCCCAAAGAAGACCATGTGTTTGTGATTGGCGCAACTGAAATTGAGACCGAAGACCTCTCGCCCGCCAGCGTGCGTTCGACCCTTGAGTTGCTCAGCGCTGCCTATACCGTGCACAGCGGATTTGCCGAGGCGCGCATTCTTGAAGTCGCCACCCAAGCCCGCCCGACCTTGACCGACAATTTGCCAGCCATTCGCTGCTTGGGGGATCGCACCCTACAAATCAATGGCTTGTACCGCCACGGTTTTTTGATCTCACCCGCCATGCTCGACGTGGTGGTGGAGTGGGTGCAACACCACACCACACACTTGGCCCAACAATTCCATTTGAAGTTTGAACATGTCTGACTCGACCATTCAGGTGCTCATTAACCAAACACCTCACACACTGCCGCAAGGGGCCAACTTGGCTGATGCGGTGGCCATCGCTGGCGTGCAGCCGCCTTTTGCAGCAGCGGTGAATTTGCAATTTGTGCCTCGCAGCCAATACACGCAACACGCACTGACCAACCACGACACCATTGAATTAATTTCCCCCATCACTGGCGGATGACCACACCATGACCACCTCTTCCCTCCCCAACGACACCCTCACGCTTTACGGTGAAACATTTCAGAGCCGTTTGCTGCTTGGCACCTCGCGCTATCCATCGCCCAGTGTGTTGCTGCAAGCCATTGAGCGTGCCAAACCGGCCATGTTGACAGCCTCGCTGCGGCGCCAAACTGGCAGCGGCGGTGAAGCCTCGCAAAGCTTTTGGAATTTGCTGCGCCAAGCCAATGTGCCGGTCCTGCCCAACACAGCAGGTTGTCACAGCCTGCAAGAAGCCATCACCACCGCCGAAATGGCACGTGAGGTCTTTGAGACCGATTGGATCAAGCTCGAATTGATTGGCGACGACTACACCTTGCAGCCCGACACCTTGAACTTGCCCGAAGCGGCCAGTCGTTTGATCAAAGCCGGATTCAAGGTTTTGCCCTACACCACAGACGACTTGGTGCTGTGTCAACGCTTGGTCGATGTCGGCTGTCAAGCCGTCATGCCTTGGGCAGCACCGATTGGCACCGGCAAAGGACCGGTGAACCCATACGCGTTGCGCACCTTGCGCGAGCGCTTGGATGTGCCTTTGATCGTCGATGCAGGTTTGGGGCTGCCATCGCATGCTTGCCAAGTGATGGAATGGGGATACGACGCGGTGTTACTGAATACCGCTGTGGCTTTGGCACACGACCCCGTGGGCATGGCGGGTGCGTTTGCTGATGCGGTGCAAGCGGGCCACATGGCCTACCGTTCGGGCGCGATGCAAGCGCAAGACAGTGCGCAACCCAGCACACCGGTGCTTGGCACACCGTTTTGGCATCAAACATGAGCAACGTTTTTCACACCTCGCAAGAACTGGCCCACGCACTGGTGGCGCAACATGCGGCCATGCTGGCGGGCGACGCACTGCCATACGCAAAGGCAGCGCATAGCAGCGACGCCATGCTCAGCTCGGACATGGCGGGCATCTTGCAAGGCTGTCGCATGCTCGGATTTTTAGAACACGATGCGCAATGTGTTGCCCATGCATGGCAAAAACAAACCGAACGAACTGGCGCGTTTTCGCTCGAGACTTGGCCCTGCACGGCACAAGACTTTGGCATCGCCCCCTCACACCGCACGCATGCGTTTGCGACATGTCCGCACGCACTGGGCCTGTACGCCGTTTTGCCCGATGCAACATGGGTGGGCCGCATGGCTCGCGCAGGTGTGCCCACCGTCCAGCTGCGTTTCAAGTCAGACGACGTCAATGCAATTCGCCAAGAGGTGCGTGCCGCCGTGAAAGCGGTACAAGGCACAAACGCCCTGCTGTTCATCAATGACCATTGGCGCATCGCCATTGAAGAAGGCGCCTACGGTGTGCACCTTGGCCAAGAAGACATGGACGATGCCCCGCTAGAACAAATTCGTGATGCTGGCTTGCGACTGGGGCTAAGCACCCACGGCTATGCCGAAATGTTGCGTGCCGATGCCGTCAGCCCCAGCTACATCGCCTTGGGTGCGGTGTTTCCCACCACGCTCAAACGCATGCAAACCGCGCCGCAAGGTACCGGCCGTTTGTATGCCTATGCTCGGCTCATGCAGCACAGCCCCTTGGTAGCGATTGGTGGCATTGATGAAGCGCGTATCCCTGTCGTCATGCAAAGCGGCGTAGGTTCAATTGCTATGGTCCGTGCCATCACAGAGGCTCAGTCACCAGAAAATGCAGCCCGTGTTTTCCAATCACTCATCCAATAAAATTGAGTCATGCACGCAAGAGTTAGCCAAGTCAATGCATCTCCCAGACTAGGTGCTATCGCGCTTTGTCTGGCGATGACAACGGCTACCTTTGCACAACAAGTGCCCAGCGAAATCACCATCATTGCCGAACCGCCGATCCGAGTCTCTGGCTTTGATGGCACGTCTCAACAAGAACTGCCCATCAGCGTCACCAGTTTCGACAACGCCACCTTGCGCGATGTTGGCGCCCAACGTATCACTGACGCTTTGCGACTAGACGCCTCCGTCAGTGACAGCTACAACCTTCCCGCTTATTGGGACAAACTCAGTGTTCGAGGCTACGCCCTCGACAACCGCTACAACTACCGCCGCGAAGGCTTGCCCATCTCTGCCGAAACCATCATTCCGATGGACAACAAAGAGCGGATAGAACTGCTCAAGGGCACGAGTGGCATTCAGTCTGGCACCAGTGCACCTGGTGGCCTGGTGAACTATGTGGTCAAACGCGCACCGAGCAGCGCTGACAAAACCATGCGCGATGTCACGCTGAGCTACGGCCCCGGCAACAACCGCCTCACCGCTGCAGACCTAGGTGGTCGTTTCGGCGAAGACGCCAGCTTTGGTTACCGCTTCAACGTGGCGCATGAAGATCTAGATCCGTATATCCGAGACACCAAGGGGCATCGCAACCTCGTGGCTTTGGCCATGGACTGGCGAAT
>JACCDR010101948.1_pt1 | contig 14627 bp, 32 predicted proteins | sample 7446431 | NCBI WGS metagenome assembly JACCDR01 (sample SAMN15323443, study PRJNA562643) | freshwater metagenome | isolation source: river surface water | place: USA:Blue River Watershed | collected 2017-08-17 | reverse complement strand
GACATTCCTTGACAAACTGTTCCTTGGCGATCTTCCTGACTGACCAGTTGCGTTCCCAATAGGCATCAATCAGAGCCTTAGCCTTCTTGACACTGATGTTGAGCATCCTAGCCAGCTTTGCGGCACCTACACCATAGACCCCGGCGTAATTAACAGCCTTATATTGCTGTCGGACAGGCTTGTGGTTCTCCCGGCCTTCGGTGTGAGCCTTCGCTTGTTCGTATGTAAGCGATCCTGCCCTAACTGCAAGGTCCAAGTGTGGATCAAAACCCGGTTGTTGCATTACTGCCACGTAGTCAGGGTCGTAAGGGAACATGTAGTGTCTCTTGGTAGTATCCTCAAGTGAAACCATATCTGAGCCACACAGCAACTTACCTTCACCTGCGATCAAAGCACCACGTATTTCCTGACCCCAAGGTTTATCCACTTTAGGGATGTTGGCTAGTGGCTTCTTGTGCTTGAAACGTAGAGTGTTGGTGAACCCTGCAATCTGTGCCTTGACGAACCCATCCTTGTTACTGTCCAACAAACCTTGGAAGAAGCCTAGACGGTGTTGAACGATTGCCAGACCTTCCAGTGCTTTCACTTCATGTACTTCTTCTGCAAGACGAACCACACTTTCACACAGTTCATCCTCTTTCTTGACTTGTGGTATTTGTCGCTCTTCACCAGTCTCCTTGTTCTTGACAAAATTGAAGGTTTCAGGCTCCCATCCAAGGGAAAACAACCAATCCTTTATTTGTGAGTGACTGCCAGCGTTAGGTTCCTCCCAACTGGCGTGGACTTGGACAGGTTCACTGTGTGTCACTGGCAGTTTGTGTTCCCTCAGTAGTTGGAACCACTTTTCACCATGTGACGATAGCGTTCCATCTTTCTTGTGAGTGACTTTAGGTTTGTTCACCCACTTGAACTTCTCCACCTTGGGCATGACTGATTCAAGTTCTTTAGTCTTTTCCTCTTTCTGTTGTTCCAGAACTTTCACGTAGCCCTTGACAGCCTCAACATCAACTTCCCACTGCTCTTTTTCTGCCTCTCGTGCACAATCCATCTTGTGCATCAAGTACAGGATCAGTCGATTGGCCTCTTGCTCGTTGCCGTAGAGTTGAAGAAGTTTACCCCACAGTTCCTTGAACAGCCTGATATTGATCTTGCAGTCTTCCTGACAACGATGTGCGTACTCTTCTGGTGTAAGGTTGTGCCAGTCATCAACCACAGGCTTGGGAACACCGTATTCAAAACCATATTCTTCAAGCCCATGCTTATTTCGATCAAAGTTCAGATACCATGACAATGCCAGCGTATCAATGCAATTCTTCCATGTGATGGAGAGATTACAATGTTTGTTCAACAATGGCATGTCATGTCGGATGATGTTATGACCAACCAGTTTGTACTCATCCACAATCCAAGAATCGATCAGGAACCGGATCATTTCGTAGTCAAAGACACTAGTAGGTTCACCACCATTGACCGAATAAGACATTACATGGATTTTGGTAGATTCGTCCAGAAAACCATCACTTTCAGTGTCAATGACTACGTAGTTCATTTTTTAGAAACCCTCTCAAATATATTGTCTCTTGGCAAAACTTTACTTGTCAGCCAAATAGAAGAAAACGGCGGATTTAGGGATGGTTTCTGATCACTGTAATCCTTAAAATAGGAGATTCTCTTGTTAAGCCACATTATCTCAAACTTGTTACTGGAGAATAATGAAAATCGCTTTTCACTCTCAAAAAGACCGACAACCCCTACAAGCATTGCAAAAGGCAATTTCAGTGAGAACAACCTTTCAAAAACCTCACCTTTTTTGGAGTAAGGTGGGTTGGAAATGATGTAATCACAAGGCACAAGTGGTATTTTGAAAAAATCCTGTCCTTCTTTCAAATGTGTGTGGCTTACCATGCATCCGTGCTCTCGAAATTCGTCTACAATCAAACTATCCTTTGTATCGAACGGACACCAGATTTTTGTACCCTTTGGGATGTATTTCAGCAACGGCTTTACAGCGTATCTAGGCGTGTAGAACTCGTCATTGCCGCTGTTAGCAACTTCATCCATCTTCATCCGATTGTAATCTCCCCTTTCTCAGTCACCCGGATAGTAACAAGCCGATAAAGACTGCTATCGCCAACAATACGAGTATAGGATCGTCCACCATCAATAGCCACACTCTCTCGTTCAAAATAATCATGTCTGTGTCTGCTATAGATCACATCACCGGATGGTAGCAGCAGTCCCTCAATCACTTGGTCAAGGATGAAAGCACCATCAGTGATCCACAAAGAAGGCTTGTGCATAGACTTGGTGAAGTCATAGGCCAGAGAAAAGAAGTGTGACCCATCTGGATAGCGTTCATCCTGCCAGAAGACTGATACCGGATGACCCTTGTGTTCTGTATCCAAGAGCCATCTGGCTGACTTCAGTTCCTCAATCTTCTTGATCTGGTCCTTGGTAAACAAGTATGGCTCTCGGATCAGGTTCATCAGACATATTCCCCTAGGAATTTCAGACAAGTGTCAACGTCACGCTCTAGGTTTGTTTTTACACCACCAGAGACAGATTTTGCACACTCTTTCAGTAACTCAAGTGTCTCCTTCACGCCCACCAAACTGTTGTTGGGAATTAGGTAATACAGACTTCCTTGAAGGAAAATTCCATCTTCCATAAGACTTTCAATAAACCTGTCTGTAACCTCTACTTCAATATACTGACCCATCAGAACGGCACCATATCTACATCGTGGCTGACATACTTACCGTTCACGAACTTTTCAGTGATGATATACTGGAAATGTGTGTAGGGGGAGTCTTTCTTAATTTCCTTGTACTCTACAACCGGTGCAGGTTTGGCACGATAGGTTAGGTCCCACGAATCCAAGCAGGGCTGCTCGAATATTCCCAATCATTGTTACTTGAGTAATACTCCCACCCATGTTTCCAGTTCTTCAGCCGTTCTTGGGTTTCCTTGTCCAACAGTCCAAACGGTTTCTCAATCTTGGTCAGGTCCACTTCGTCACTCCATTCTGACACGATGTCACGCTTGGGCACACCATAACATACCCCACTCTCACTATAACACCAAAGAAAACTGTAGTCTTCATCGGAACAACCTACATTAAATGTGTCTCCACATTTTCTGAATACCTTAGCCCTTAGCCCACCTTTGGTCTTGTATTCTTTACCCACTTCAAGTTTCATTCGTCATCTTCCTCTTCGTCTTCATCGTCACTGTACCCAAGAGACTCACTGTACCACTCCCAATTGTCTACGCCACCGGCATGGAGTTTGGCAAGCGTATCGCTGTCTTTGAGCAACTCTCTATACTCTTTCTCGCTGATAGTAACAGTCTTCACAATCATTTCACACTCTCCAACTTTCGTTTCTTGTCCAGAAGTGCAAATCCACTTCTCAGGTTGCTTGTATAGTCCTTGAACCCATCACTACCGATCATGTACAGTTTACCATCTTCGTCTTGTTGACACTGATAGGTCTGTCCAACCTTGTAACCGGGTGACTTGCTCAAGATACACTGATAGGTTTTACCTTTTTCAAAAATCACCGTGACTGATTCCTTTCGGTTCTACCGGACCAGTATCCGGTTTCAGTGTGTACGTTGTCAAGTCAAATTCCATCACACCAGCAGGACCGGAACCACCACCGACTCGGTTCTTCTTGCCCACTGACACTTTGGTTCTGTTGCGTTCTTCTTCATCTTCACTCATCTGATCACGAGTAAGAAGGATTTCAAACGCAGCCTTCTGCCCGATGGTACGACAGTATTTGATTTCCCCTTCATCATTGGCATGAGCGATTGCTACGATACCAACATTGATTTCCGGTGCAAGACGACTTAGAGTGTTAGCTAGGTCAGATAGTCTGCTTTCCTTATCATTAACCACACCAGTAACAACATCCTGAATAGGTTCCAGAAAGATATAGTCAACCCCCATGGCAGTTACCAAGAAGCGAATTTGTTCGATCAGGTCATCCGGCCCTTGGTCAGTCCTGAGTTGGAATTGATACAGCCGTTCATCTACTGCCATTTCCTCAAAGGCTTTACGAACGTCTTCTTCCCGGTTCTTCTCAGTGATCAGGTCTTTTCGTGTCAGATTGTCCTTCAGGTGGTATGAGACCAAACCTAGTAGTGACCGAAGCGGGGTTTCCTCAAGGTGGCAGATTGCAATCTTGTAATCAGTTGTTGATAGAGCCTGATACTCAAGATACCGCATGAATTCAGTCTTGCCCACCCCTGTCGGAGCAACGATGATTGTGTAGCATCCTTTATGAATGCCAAGCATCTTTTCATCCAGACCTTTGATACCAGTCTTGAAATAGTGGTAGTCGGGTGTGGTATCATACAGTTTGTTGAAGTCTTCAGCAGTGGATAGGATAGTTTCAGGCTTCATCTTCTGTGCGTTGAACCAAGCCTGACGATATTCTTTCAGTGCACCATTCTCTAGAAACTCGTGTGCATCCTTGAATTTGGTATGAGGGACACGGTATACCTTACCCGGAAACATACGATAGAACTTGTCTGCTAGTTTATTCCCCGGATCATCATTGTCTACTGAAAGAACAATCTTTTCAAACCCGGAGAGGTAATCTTGTGCATTACGCCAGAAGTCTTTTGAGGGTGTAGCACCCGGAACAGACACACAGGGATAATCCCCCATCATCTGTATCACAGACATCCGGTCATTCTCACCTTCGGTGATAGTGATAGTCCCACCACCACCATTGTAACTGTCCTGACCCCAAAAGCTGTCCAGTTCCCCTTGTGCCCTGAAATCCTTTGCAGCAGTGTTCCGATATTTTGTAGCGTTCTTGTAGGGATAGACAATAGTTTCTTTACCATCTGGTGTCTTGGTAAAGTAGGCACCACATTTCTCGATAGTGGCACTGGTCAATCCACGATAGTCTCTGTAGTATGGTTCCAACTGATAACCTTCCTCTTCAATTACACTTGTATCATTTCTCTCAAAGTATGGTTTACCACAATTGTTACCATTGCTGTAACCACAACTGAAGCAATTCCACACCTTCTTGTCAGTGTTATAGGAAAAGCAACCGTTGTGGTTACAGTGTGGACACTTCTGATGTGATACTTCCATCAGTCCAATTTGTCCCTAAGACCAACCATAGGTTCATGGTTGATAAAGCGTTCAGCATCCATACGCCTATAGTAACGGTTGTTAAAGTAACTGCTCACTGCCATGTAATACAGAAGTTTATCGGAGGGTAGCCCGCTTTTAAATGCCTCCAGTCTGAGGGTGTCTATTCGTTCTTCCTCTTCCCAATCCTCTACTTCAGTAACAAGCCTTGCCATCACAATTTCTCCAATTTCGCCTCAGTCTGCCACTCACCGTCAATCTTGGTCAGGGTGATCTTGTGGGTGTCGTTCGGTGCAATACGGTCACAGAAGTAGTAAAATGCTGCTAATTCCCCATAAAGAACCATAGTTTCAACCTTCGGCACTTTCTTTTTCTTGACTCGGTACGCAATAATGTGGTATGGATGAGTTCCATCACCTATCCAACACCAACCACCTGCTGTAAGCCCTTTAGAAACTTCATTATTATTGAAGAACACGGTTACAATGTCTTCAGGGTCCACAGGGCACTCACCACCAGACCACGGGATAACCGGGCCGTACTCATCTTCATATTCACTCATTTATCAACACTCCAATTGTTTGTAAGGGCATATTCAATCATCTCTAGTGCAATTTGTCTGGTCTTATGTTGACCACCACCAAAAACACGGCTAGGTATTTCCACAACGATGCGGGTTGGCTTGTGTTCAATCCTCATAATTGTGTCATATCCACCGATACCCATACCGATACGTTGGTCAGTGATCCTAATATCCACATCCTTCCACAGACTATCTTCTACCATCTAGTCACCCTCTGTCTGTTGTTCAACCACAGTAGCCACCTTTTTCTTCGATGCCCACAGACCCACGTAGAAGGGCAAAATAGCCACCTTCCCGTCTCTCAGCACCCTCACCCTATCCGAGTAACCAGACCCCTCTATTTTGGCACAAATCGCCACGATTATGGCACCATCCCCGGTTTCCTCTAGGCAGGTACCATCTGGCAGGATGCAGGAAGCACTGTTGACCGGACGCCACTCGTTCTTGGACCTATACTTTCGTATAGTGGTCAGGTGTATGTCGATCATCTGTGTCCTTTTTGCTACATAAAAGATAAGTTGGATGACGTGCCCCTTGCGGAGGTCTTGAAGGGTGACTACCTATACCTATAGGTACTACCTAATAGTAATTACTACATAATATGATATATAACTATTAGTAATCATATTACATATGGTAGTTACTATAGGTATGATCCATTAGGTATCATTGCGATCAGAGAATCTGGTATACTTGGTCCTCTTGTTACGTTGTTCAAACAATTTGGTTGTCATATCTACATACATATGGTACCCCATATAGATGACAGCCATCCAAAGGGCAATAACAAGTGCAATCACTGCTAGGTTGACCAACAGATACATCAGTCGTTATCCTCTTCAAAATCCTGATAGTCTACATCCCAATCGTAGGTAGAGTCTGCCAGTTCATCCAGACAAGACTTGCACAGTGGACTGGACTCATACAGATTGTCTTCAAAAGGCATACCACATTCCTCACACTCTCGTGACATTGTGTGTTTGAGCCAGCTAGTCATCAATCATTACCTTTCTTCACAAGAAAACGAATCAGTGCACCGATAAGCACCAGAAAACCTACACCAAGCAACAGTTGCAGGATCGCTGCAAACCAGAAGATACCTTCCATCAGTTCCATTCCCCTTCTTCAATATCATCAGACACAATCAGGAACCGGATCACCAGATCATCCGGGTGAAAGTTGGTCTGTTCCACCAGTTTCATTTTTGTAGCCTCTGCTGCTTCAAATGATCGGTGCAGTGTCACCGGGTATCCTGCGTGAGTCAAGAGCCACATTACAATTTCTCCTCGATCCAGTCAGCGATTTCATTGAAAGTGTAGTTACCAGAGTCGTTCATCTTGGTTAGATTAGTCTGCGTAGGGCTTACAAAATCCCAAGTGCAGGTTTGCATAAGTACATTTTGCCAATCCTCGTAGCAACACTGGGGACCACCACTCAAATAGTAACCATCTCCATCTGTATCACCTTGTCTAACACCCATCTGTTCAGGAGTAGCAATACCCCACACTACACAAGCTACACCGATACAGCAGAACCCACCATCGTCAAGATTGTGAAGAGTACCTTTGGTCTGCTTGTATTCACCGGAGCGGAGTGCATCCACCCATTGTTTCTTCAGTTCAGGGTCCAGTGGCATTAAAACCTCACGATTGATTTGTCATACTCATATACAAAACTTACCGCATCTTGCTCATCCTCAGCATCAAACAGGTAGCTCTTGTGTTTACCTAACACCGCCCAAACATCGAAACCGTCACGATGTTTGGAAATAAGATAGTTTCCGCCTCCCTTAGTTCGTATCATATATTCGCTCATGACATAGCCTCCATACAGACAGTGATAGTCCCGATCTGGTATTCTTCCACCAGAATATCATTCTCACTTGTTACAGTATAACCTTTGTCCGGTTCAACAGAGAACAGGTCTGCTTCCAGACTGGACCCCATAGTGATGGTGATATAGTGACCACCAAGACGGGTTACAACCACGTTGGTTGATCCGGCCATCTGGTTGTCAAACACAATATCTTCACAACCGTTACCGACATTGAAGAGAGTCACTGACGGGATACCTGATTCCGGCACTCCGAATGAGTAACTGTCGATTACTGTCTGAGGGTAGATTGGTGTAGGTTGGCAAGACACTACCAGTGCTGCGAATGTCAATGCTTTGTATTTCATGTTATCACCTATTGGTGTGAGTTTGGACTGCGCGGAGGGACTCGAACCCCCATTGATCCAGTTACGGTACTACAGATTAGAAGTCTGTTCCGATACGCGCAGGGAATCAGTTACTGCTGGTCTACATACACCATCTGTGCGCTGCCGACAAGGACATATCCTTTGGACAGTGCCCATTTCTCGATTTCGTAACCAGTAGTCTTGTCAGGAAAGAACACATGCAGGCCAAACCAGTCTGGTTTGAACACCACTTCATCCGGTGTCTTGGTTTTCTGGTATTTGGACAGGTTCAGGTAGTAGGGTTTCATAGTCATCCTTCGATCACTCCATAGAGTTCATCCAACAGTTCTTCAGTGTATTCGATCCACTCGTTCACTTGCTTGTCACCAAACTTTGACCTGACATTGGCCTCACCCATGACAAGGAAACCCATCAGGTCTGTTTCCCAATCGGCTGTGATCGGTGTGACTGTGTGATAGAGAAAGTGGCTGTCTTCATCCCAATATTCGTCTTTTTCTACACCGAAAACAACAGTGACTGGACAATAGTTACCTTTATCATCCCACCACTCAAAGTCTTTTGTGAAGGTGTAATCAGGTGTGGTCATCTTGTATACCCCATTGCTTTGCTTTGTTGCAGGTGAAAGGACAACAGTTTCCACGGTTCCTCTACCCCCTCTACATCACAGTAGATAGCGAAGAACCGGCCATTCTCATACTTCTCTTGTTCACCGATGGTCATACCATCTGTCTTAGGCTCTTTACGCTCTCGGTAATCGTTAAACCCTTGCCGGAACGGTGTGGTCTTGGTTTCCATGAGCATTTTCCACATATACCTGAGCATTTTCGCCGTACCAGTCAGTTCTTAAACCGAATCGCCAGCTTTGTCAACAAGAATCTGCTACGTACTCCCCATGCAGCACCTTTGCGCGCTCTTGGTAGGCCGCAGCCGCCTGCTCTTCTGTGTCAAACGTTCCGATGTGGTATTTCACATGGTGTGCAGAGATTCTGGCTACCCACCTGTTCCCCACTTTGTTCACACCCTTTGACGTATTCTTGGTTTTGTATTTACCTTTGTTAAAATTGTTCTCTCGTTGTGTGACCTCACGAAGGTTCTCTATTTTGTTATTCGATGGGTTACGATCAATGTGGTCGATTTGAGTAGGCCAGTAACCTTTCTCAAGGAACCATATGATCCTGTGCACACAGAAGTTTTTTACCTTACCTTTAAGCGTTTGTGTAACACAAATATGTCCATAATAGTTCTTTTTACCAACCTCTTTGTGTGCTTTATTGGTGTTCCACCAAATTTGACCCTCTCTTTCTTTATAGAAAAGTTTACCATCATCTGTGTAAAATCTTTCTTTAATAGCTTCGGACCAATAACTATCGTCTTTCATATTTTCTCCAAAATTTCCCTCGTGGGGCTAAGGATGAGCCATTTAAACGTTGGGTTAAGTTAAACTTTCTGCAAAAATTCCCACGCCGGGGTGAGCATTTCCGCTTCTGGGGTACATGATTCCGGCCAATTCACTAGGCAACAGACGCCAATGCCATCAGGCAATACCCGACTCACGTTATCGTGTTACAATTTTTTGGTATACCCACGCCCGACACTTTTTGTGAACGCAAGATGCGTCCCAAGCCGGTCAACCGGGTAGAATCACAACCTAGTGTAGCTTTGCACCAGTTTCAAGGGGATTCTGGCAGGGAATCAGGGTTTGCCTGTTATTTGTGCATCTAGGCACTGACAAGTTAGCGTCCAATCGGTTTGAATAATGAACCGCCCCGTAGAGCGCCTAGAACGGCCCTAGGACGCCCGCTAGGTGTTTCGGCCACCCTGATACGTCCAGACCCCTTAGCGCCAATTTCATGGTTTGTTCATGCACAATGCGTGTTTATTTTCTGGGACTAGTTGACACGCCCTGGACTCTGTGCAACGCGCGGGCGTGATTCGTGTGTATGTCGTCCAGTTGCTCGCACCAGCTTGCCAGATATACCCTACATCACAGGTTCGTGATAATTGTTACAGGGGACTATTAATCGACAGGGGTAAACCTTAACTTCAATACATCGAATCGGAACACAAGGAAGGAACGGCAATGTTCTACATCGTGAAACTGGACGGACGGAAAGTTGCCTATCTGCGTACCAAGGAACAATGTGAAGCTTTCATCGCTCGCACCGGGATTGTGGGTGCGACCATATCGGATGGTCCGGTCCGGTGCGTTGGTCGCCATAACGAGTATGTGTCGTTCTGAGGGATAATCCTAGTTGGCGCATCTATATGGTGCGTCACGCTGGCAATCCCGCCAATAACGAGAGGAAACCAACTATGACTGTTGAACTGACTGAAGCGGAACTCGCTGCGCTGGAAAAGTTCCGTGCGGCGCAGAAGGCGAAAGCTGAAAAGGAAGCGAAGGCGAATCTGCCCGGTTTTTCCTTCCGGTTTGAAATGAATGACGGCGAGTCTGTCATTTGGTCCGGCAAGGCGGCTGACATGGATGCTGCATTCGCTCTGGCGCAGGCCAAGGCCAACAGCGAGAACGGTTCCGGCATTCTGGACCATTGCAAGCGCTTGTATCAGCCCAAGGGACGCAAGCGGATTGACGTTGTGGCGTCTAGCCTTGTGGAAGGCACCACGGAAGGGGGAGAAGAGGAACAGGCGGCATAAGGTTGTTTTCTCACTAGGCGTCACACAATCGGCGCCTAGCATTAAGACAATCTCAACCCAAGGAAAGGGAATGCTATGTGGTGCGTTCAATGCAAGGTGTCCAAAGTCACTTTCGCAGCGTTTATCTCTTGGAACGATGCTGATGAGTGGCTGTCTCAATACTTTCCCTGCACTAAGGGAAATTATCATATCGTCAAAGGAGGATATCTCTGATGTACCAACCAACGGAATCCGTACTGCAAATCGTTGCAGACAAAACCGCCAATGGGCAATTCTGCACCGTGGAATTTGTCAAAGCGGATGGAACGATCCGCAAAGCGAATATTGCCCTAGCGCCCAAATCCAAACTCAAGGGAATCGGCAAGGTAGGGCTGCAACAGGCTTACGTGTCAGGTTACGAGGTAGGCACGCAGAAATGGGTCAGCTTTGATCCGTCCAAAGTTATCGCGATTAAATAAGGGAGGAAGTGTGATGGACTTCAAAAAGGTTTATTTTGACAGCGCCGAGTCTGCTATGCAATTTGCGGATAAGTACTGGCATAGGGTCTTCAATATCCACTACTCTGATGACTATGACGGAAGGTATTGGATTGTCCACATCATCAAGAGTAAGGAATCCTGACATGATAAGGTTGTATCAGGTATGGCTGCAATGGACCCCAAGGCAACAGATCGGCGGGCAAAATGGGGGAAGATCATTCTCCAAATCATCGAAATGTCACCGGCTGAATGAGGAGTCCTGACATGACTGCAATCCTTCTGCCGTTCGGTGTCCTGCTATGTGCAGCGATTGCCGAATCCCTGTATCTGATCATGTTTGGAGAATAGCCCATGGGCTATCAACCTGAAAACTTGCAACTGTGGAAACTTCCGGAATACTATTTCGGAGAATCTTGGCCGGATTATTACGTTTTCCTGTCGCAGCACAGGGATTCAGATAGCCTTACGCGCTCCAATTTCGATTGTGCATTGCGTGATTTGGGCGGCGAATCTGATACTGTGATAATTGTCAGGGAAGGTCATTGGGCGGTTGGATGGATTGAATGGATTGCAATCCACGAGTCGGATGACAAGGCATTGCAGATTGCGGATGGAATTGTCGCAGCATTGTCAGACTATCCGGTATTAGACGAGTCGCATTGGTCTGAACTGGAATGGACAGAAGCGAGTGAATATTGGGAGCGTATCTCGGTGAGTGAGCGACTCTACTACTGTCAAAAAGCTGGAATCTCAATCTTTGCCGCTAGACGTGATGAAATGCCGATTGAGTGCCTTGAATATCTGACCGGTAACTGAAACCAAACGACACGCTACACAATCAAGGAAACTACACCATGATCAAGACATACCGCCTTGCGACTCTCGCCCATATCGGTGGAAAGCCTGAATCTGTAACCCGCCGTTGTTTCGGCCCAGCTATGACATTGGCACAAGCGGAACATTGGCAACGGGAGCTTACCGCCGCTGGAAAGCAAGTTGTCATCGTAAATCAGGAGTCGGTCTAATGCGGTCTTACCCTATCTGGAATGCAGTCACAGCTTGTATCTATGGTTCAAGTAAATCATGGGGCGCAAAGCAAACCGCCAGCGTTGACGTGTTAGTAGGAACATCCAGCCGCAATTCACACAAGTTTGTCAGTCATGCCACAACGCATAGGGAACATGCCAATGGTGACAGGGAATATCGCTTCTTTGTTGATGGTAAATGTGTGAAGCGGGCAATCCTGCGTAAAGGCGCCACAGAACTGGAATCCTTGTCAATTGAGGAGTCGGAATGATGCAGATTCTTGAGACAAGGGAACAATTGCGTTCTGTATCCCATAACCGATCTGACTTGGCTTTCCGTTGTTCGGATTGTCAGGAAGTCAAACCCCTTGGCTCTAGCAATGGCGTAGGGACAGGATACGGTTATGACAAAGAGGATAAGCCAGTCTGCTACCAGTGTTGTGGAAAGCGTGATGTTGAATCAATGATCAATACCGGAAAGGCTGTATTGTATCTGTCGAAAGGGAAAGTCACCAATTGGCCGGGAACAATCTCTTATCATATCCAATACACGAAAACCGGAAGGCACAACATGGCCGGAAAGCGTTACGATGTTTGGTTTACCGGACCTGACGGATTCAATTGGCATGGAGTGCAGTATGGTGACAATACTCAAGTCTGCCATTGCAAGAGGATTAAACAATGAAAGCGTATCTTCAATTTGGACAATGGGGCGGACCATATCAAACCGTTGAAGTCCCATGCAATGAAACAGAGTCTTGCCCACGCAATCCCTATGCAATGGGTTATGGTCGCAAGATACCGACTCCCTATATGATCAATTATCTAGGCCGGTGGCGTAGGGTTTATGCCTGTCAATATGGCAACGGCGCTACCTTATGGGCATCCGTAGCAGGGGAGGAGGTAGTATGTGACGTATGGTCCTAGATTGGCCTATAGTGGCCGTATGGGCGCCTTGCATGGTGTGTCTGGTAGGGTGGTAGCACATCATGCCAGACCCGCCTGTGTGGGCTTCCTACGCACTCTGGTGATACCGGAACAATACCTCAATTCAGGATTGACCCTTTGAGCAATTGCTCACGGAAATACCTTTTGCCCACAACGTATTGGTATTACATTGGTATGGTGTAGTATAGCGGATTAGGTGACACTTTAGCGGATGGATAGTTAGCTGATTGTCTAACCATCTCGATTTCCGCTTGCATTTCAAACGCTTGCAATGACCCCTGTGTAATAATGTCACGTGCCTCTAAAAGTTTAATTCCCCTCGATATTCCCTCTTGACAGGGCTAATGTGGGACCCCCTCGAAAATAGCGGGGTGATTCGGTCGCCTGCAGGGTGAAGCGCTACATCCCCAAAATAAAAATACTTGGGTTAGGGGCACGTCCTGCCTATCAAAATACTTTACTGCTTGGCAAAGTGTATCCCGAATGTCACACTCAGGGCGCAACAACCCAATCGGTTCCCAAAAGTTGTCAAGGGGTAAGGGCAAACTTTCTTTCGTGGGAAATCAAGCACTTGTAAAATAGTTTGGGACGGGCACGTTGAAATCGCAACAACGAATGATTATATACTATACTATATGATGTTACATAAGGTTCTAGTCTATCTGTAATAAGATAACTATTTGTAATTAATATATTAACTGGTTTACAGATAGTTTGATCCATCTATAATATGATTACTGATTGTTTGATTAGATAGAAGCCTCAGTCTATAGGTAAACCTATCTATAGTAAGAATGTTGACCAACCAGTCAAAGAATCTACATACCAGTAAGATTTAGAACCTACTGGGCGCAACCCTTCTATAGTCTTCTTATTTATTTTGTAGCATAGAATCTGTATGAGTCTGCTAGTCAGACCATGACAGGTTGATCTTACCTATCCTTGTTGTAGCGATCTTTGTAGGACACACGAGTGTTGATCCACGATGCATCGTGTTACCTTCCTCGTGTAATAGGAAAAATGTTGGTCTTTGTAGCCTATTTTTACAAAATATCATCTTTTTCTACTACGTGCCTCTTGACAAATGACTAAGTAGTCACTAATTGTCTCTGCAAGGAAGGCAACCACTCTAAATCTCCCCAAAACTTGTATTTTGCAGTTGAGGTTGAGTGCCGATGTCTTCCTGTTTAATTTAAGGTACATTCATGTCTGAACCACTCTACAAGTATAGCAAACTGATTGCTGACAAGATCAAGGAAGGCATCGCTCAAGGTGTCTCCCTCAAAGCAATCATGGAAACTGTGGCTCATTATCAGGAATGTCCATCCAGTGCCACCACCTTCCGTAAGATTTATGCCAAGGACATTGCTGAAGCCAAGTTTGAACTTCAGATGGCACTTGGTAAGTTCGCCATGCAACGGATTGCAGAGGGAAGTGACCCGATCCTTCTCCATGCACTGAAGTCCAAAGCTGGTTGGGTTGCAGAAGAAAAGGTCTCTGTCCGTGAAATGGATGAAGATGAGACTGATACTTCTGTGATTGATGATATTCTTGGTAAGATCGGGAAACTGAAGCAACCTGACGAATGAAACAGGTAAGGCCACAATTCACTGCTGACGATCTTAG
>JACCDR012090885.1_pt1 | contig 14629 bp, 19 predicted proteins | sample 7446431 | NCBI WGS metagenome assembly JACCDR01 (sample SAMN15323443, study PRJNA562643) | freshwater metagenome | isolation source: river surface water | place: USA:Blue River Watershed | collected 2017-08-17 | reverse complement strand
TCGTCCAGCGGAAAGGAGCCGAGGCTGTTGATCGCGTAGATCAGCGCGCGTCGGCCAAAGCGCGACTCGGCGTTCATTTCATCGGCGGCGGCGCGCGCCTCGGCGTAGGCGATGCGCGGGTCAGCGTCCTCGAAAACCCGGGTGCGCTTGTCGAAAGGCGAAAGGCGGATGTGCGCCGAAAAGCGCGTGGCCTTGGCAATCTCGGCAAGCTGGTCGCGGCGGTCGCTGATCGCGGCGGGGGAAAGCGTGGTCATGATCAAATCTCCGTGGTGGGGCGATGTGGCTGTCTATCAAGCTGCAATGGTTGCAGCAAACGAATACGAACCAGAGCCGACCAGAATGCGGTGCAATTCATCGCGCAGGCGGCGCGCGTGGGCAAGCTGCGCGCGGGCGATAGCCGGGCGGCGGCGGCGGTAGGTCTTGGCGCAATAGATCGCGGTGCGGATTTCGCAGCGCAGGGCGTCGGAGGTTTTCATCGCGGTGGGCCTTTCGATTGGTCTAGGGGGACAGCATTGCCACCATCCCCCTAAAATTCCCTTAATCGCCTAGCGCCAGCGCGCCGCATCGCGGGCCAGCGCGTCATCCATGGCCGCGCCGGTCACGATCTGGCCGTTGACCCACACGCTGATGTCCAGCCATTCGTCCAGCGCCCGGAAAAGCGGCGCGCCGTCATCGCGGATGATCATGGTGAACGCCGCCGCGCTCCCAAGCATGAAGGCAGCGGGCCGATCCTCGCGCACCGAGTCGTCATTCCTGATCAGCACCCCGCCCGGCGTCGCCCCGGGCGTCAGCGTCCGGTCGTCGATCCGCTTGGCGTAGGAGGGCGCGGCCAGATAGGGGCAGACCGCAAGCGCATAGGCCGCGCAATCGCGGTGCATCGGCGGATCGCTGAATGCCCCCATGGGCGATAGGAAGCACCGCGTCCCGCCGACGAAGGCGATGTCCTTGCGTAGCTTGCCGCCGCACAGGCCGCACAGCTTCTTGCGCCCACAGGCCAGCGTCCGGGCCCCGTCATTGATCGTGAAATGAGGGCGCTTGTTGCGGTCGATCAGCACGATCCATGGGATCGGATATCCCCGCCTGTCGCGCGGGCGCTTGCGCAGGGCCTTGGGGATTTCGACATGGGCCAGCGGGGCGCTCATTCGCGCACCATCGCGGCGTCCAGCGCCAGCGCCCCGTCCACGATATCGCCGACGGTCAGCTGTGCCGCTGGCGGGCCGATGACGATGTGCAGATGATCGTCGCCGTTCCTCGGGTTGATCGCATTGCGCAAGATCAGCAGCGCGGCGCGCAGGCGGCGGCTGTTCTCGCGCTCGGCCTCGTAGGGATCGACGTCAGCCATGATCGCCTCCCGGTGCCGGGCGCTCGATGTTGCCAGCCATGTCGAACCAGCAGCCGCACTTGCGGCATTCGGACCAATCATCGACCCGGTAGGCGCGGATGTTGAACCGGCGCTCGGCGACCGGCGCCTCGGGGTTTTCGACCTCGGGCGCGCCGCAATTGGCGCAAGTCAGGCTGTCCGTGACGATGATCGTCAGCGCGGGCTCTGGCCGCTCGGGCGGGGTGAAATGCTTGCTCATGGGTTCTCTTTGGTGGTGGGTCAGTTGATCGCGCTGATCGCGGCGAAAGCCGCCTCGATCTTTGCGAAGGCCGGGATGATGATGCTGATCGCTGCGTAGCCGATGGCCAGCGCGCCGCCGATGATCGCCCCGTAGGCCAGCTTGGCCTCAAGGTTCCGGCCCTGCTGGCGGGCTTCGTTGCGCTGATCGAAAAGCATCTCGTATCTCCGTGGTGGGGCGATGGCCCTACATAGCGGCTGCAACAATTGCAGCGAAGGGAATTCTGCCTAAGCCGCAATCACCCCGGGCTGGCCGACGGGACTCGACGAATGGCCTGGCCGCGCATAGATTGCCGGGCATGGCTGACCGCGCCGACCCCCCGATTGCCGAATCCGCCCAGCGTCGCCCGAACGGGACGCCCCCGGGCAGCGCGACCATGCCGCAACCTCATGGGGGCAAGATCGGCAACCCGGCGTTCGAACCGACCGAGGAACAGCGGGCCAAGGTGCGAACCTACGCCAAGGTATTCCCCGTCCACGGCGAGCATTTCATCGCCCGGCTGGTCGGCATCAGCCGCAACACGCTGCGCAAGTATTTCGCCGATGATCTGGAACTAGGGCGCGCCGAAATGCTGGCCAGCGTCGGCTCGCAGATGATCAACCGGGCGATTGATCAGGGCGGCGAGTCGATCAAAGGCGACATCGACGCCCAGAAATTCATCCTTGCCCGGCTGGGCGGCTGGACGACGAAAGTCGAGACGGGTGATAAGGCTGGCCGCCTGTTCGGCGGCGATACCATTGATCTGTCCCGCTTGAGCGACGCCGATCTGGAAACCTACGGACGCCTCGCGGCGATTGCCGAAGGGATGGACCCCGACGATGTCGTCGATCACGGAGACGACTGACCGGCCCCGGGGCCTTGCCCCCCTGCCCCTGTCCCTCAAAGCCTACAAGGCCGAGGTCGCGCGCCGCCAGCAACAAGCCGCGCTCGATGAAGCCGAGGCCGATGCTGACGGGGTGCGGGCCCGGTGCCAATCGTTCGCCGAATTCGTCAAGGCCGCCTGGCACGTTATCGAGCCCGGCACCCCGCTCAAATGGAACTGGCACCTTGACGCGATGTGCCTGCATCTGGAGGCGATCAGCCGGGGGCAATTGAAGCCGCGGTTGATCATCAACGTCCCCCCGGGCTCTTCAAAATCGACGATTGTCTCGGTTCTCTGGCAGGCTTGGGAATGGGGCCCGCTGGGCAAGCGGCACCTGCGCTTTGTCAGCACCAGCTATGATCTGGTCAACGTCAAGCGCGATACCGGCAAGACGCTCGATCTGATCAGATCGCGGTGGTTTCAATCGCTGTGGCCAGAGGTCGAACTCAAGACCGAGGGCGTCCTTGCCTTCTCAAATTATGACACCGGCTCGCGGCTGGGCGTCGCGTTCAAGTCGATCACCGGTAAGCGCGGCGACCGCCTGCTGGTCGATGACCCCCATTCGATCCTTGGCGCGGAGTCGGAGACCCAGCGCGACGGCGCGGTGACCGCCTTTATCGAAGGCGGCTTGAACCGGACGAACGATTGGGAGACATCGGCCATCGTCATCGTTATGCAGCGGCTCCATGAGAACGATCTGACCGGGGCATTGCTGGCGCGCGATTACGGCTTCATCCACCTGTGCATCCCCATGGAATTCGAGGCAGAGCGCGCTTGCCGAACGCCGCTCCAAGTGCCCGACCCAGATCGCCCCGGCCAGACCAAGGACTGGACTGATCCGCGCTCCTATGAGGGCGAAATCATGGACCCGGTGCGCGTCCCGCCCGCCGCCATCGTCGATCTGAAAAAGTCCGGCGAATATATGTGGAACGGCCAGTATCAGCAGAGGCCGGCACCGCGCGAAGGCGGGATGTTCAAAGTCGATCAGATCGACATTGTCGATCATGCGCCAGCGGGGGGCGATACTTGGGCGGGCTGGGACTTGGCTGGCAGCAAGCGGAAGAAATCGCCCTATACCGTCCGCGTTTTGATGACCCGCGTGGGCGGCGATATCTATATCCGCCATGTCGCCCGCAAGCAGGCCAACCCGACCGAGGTTGAGGCCATGATCGAAAGCGTATCGACCGATGATCGCAATGAGGTTCCGGCCGTCCGCATCAGCGTCCCGCAAGACCCCGGCTTCGGCGGTAAGGCGTTTAAGTGGCGCGTCTCCGAGATCCTGATGGGGTTCAATTACATTTGCACCCCCGAGACGGGCGACAAGGTGACGCGCGCCGAGCCCTTCGCCGCGCAAGTCGGCGCTGGGCGCGTCCATCTGGTGCGGGGGCCATGGAACGCGGCCTATATCGAGGAGTTGCGCAATTTCCCGGGCGGCAACCTCAAGGATCAGGTGGACGCCAGCAGCCGCGCGTTCGCCGAACTGGTCGGCAAGATCAAGCTGGCCGAGAACGCCGGGCCCGAGGAAATGGAGGAGGGCGACGGCGAAAAGGTGCCCGAGCCCGTCGGCGATGACGACCCATGGGGGGCGGCTTGAACGGCCCGCCGCTTCGCGCTATCCGTCGCAGGCCGGGGAGCGGTGGGGTAATCCGCCAAGCCGCTTAATCGAGAAGGAGTTGGCCAAGCCGCAATGAGTCGGCACCGGCTGATCGGGCAACCGATCAATTCCGTCCTCGGCAGCAGATACCCAGAGGGCCACCCGCCCTTGCGCCTTCGGAGATGGCCCAGCGCGAAAGGGTAGGGGGCAAGGCTTAGGGTTGGGGGTTCCTGGCCGGGCCTTGCCCCCGGATCTGATCAGACCGGGGAGCGCGCGGCAAAGCGCGCCTTCGGGTCGCTGGGGGTGCGCCGTCTCACCCCCGCAAGTCCGAGCAAAGCCCCTTTGATCCCGGGGTGGCCATGCAAGGGCGGGGGCCGGGCCTTTTCGGGGGCTCGGCCCTTTGCGTTCGCTGATCGACAGCACCCAGATCATGTGGTAGCCCGAAATCGCTCTCGGACTTGATCCGGTCGCCCGTCCTCCTTCCCGGGGGGCGGGCGATTTCGTTTGAAGCGGCGCGATAGACCGCAAGCCTCCCCTGCGATACAAGGGCCGCCAGATCAGGAGGCCGGGCATTGGCGGACAGCATTTTCAGCAAGGCAGCGGACGCGGTTTTCGGGAAGCGCGCGTCGCCTACCGAGACGCTGGGCACCACGCGCACCAGCGGATCGATCAGCACAGGGGAGGGTGCGGGGACGTTCGACGAACCCGACCGCTTGGTCAGCCTGATCGGGCCGCGCCGGTTCGACGAATTCGACCGGCTGGTGCGCGACGTCTCGATCATCGGCGCGGGCGTCCGGCTGTTCCTCAATCTGATCAGCAACGCGGTGTGGACGGTCAATCCCCCCGAAGGCTTGAACGATAACGAACAGGCCATCGCGCAGGGCTACGCCGATCAGGTCTATGCGATGCTGTTCGATATGACGACAAGCTGGGCCGCCGTCGTCCGCAAGACCGCCGCCTTCAAGCTGTATGGCTTCACGATTCAGGAATGGACGGCCAAGCGAATGCCGGACGGCTCGATCGGTCTGCTGGATATCGAGCATCGCCCGCAGAAAACGATCCAGCGTTGGAACCGCGACGAGGGCGGCACTGTCCAATCGGTCGTCCAGCGGGTGCCCGGGCGGCAGGACGTCACCTTGCCGCGCACCAAGATCATCTACGCGGTCGATGATACCTTGACCGACAGCCCCGAGGGGATCGGCCTTTTCCGGCATCTGGCCAGCACGGCGTCCCGGCTCGAGCTTTTCCTTAAGCTGGAGGAAATCGGGTTTACCACCGATCTGCGCGGCATCCCGGTCGCGCGCGCGCCGCTGGGCGAATTGCGGCAGGAGGTCTTGGACGCCGGGACGCCGGGCAGCGAGTCGCGCGCCAAGGCCGAGGCCCGGCGCAACAGCCTTCTCCAACCACTTCGCAACTGGCTCGAAAAGCACGTTCGCAATGAGAAAAGCGGAATGCTTCTCCCGTCCGATACCTACGTCGCGGTCAGCGTCGACAAGGCCCAGACCCCGTCAGCCGTGCCCAAGTGGGCCCTCGAATTGCTGTCGGGCGATAGCACCAGCTTCGACGCCATGGCCAACGCGGTCAACAGGATGAACCAAGAGATCGCGCGCATCCTCGGCACGGAGCATTTGCTGCTGGGCGCGGATGGCGGCGGCTCGCTGGCGCTGGCCAGATCGAAAGTCGGCACGTTCTACCTGACTGTCACCAGCACCTTGCTCGATCTGTGCGAAATCTACGACCGCGACATCATCGGCCCTATCGCCGAACTCAATAACTGGCCGCCCGAACTCTGTCCGCAGATGGGCGTCAACGAAATCAGCGACCGCGATATCGAGCAAGTCCTGACCGCGCTGCGCGATCTGGCGACCGCTGGCGCACCCGTCATGCCCGATGACCCGGCTGTGGGCGAAATCTACGATCTGCTCGGCCTGACCCGCCCGCCCGAGCGCATGGACGAGGCCGACCTTTCGCTGAACCCCGGGCGCACCAACGCGCCGGCCGACCCTGATCTGGCCGAAATGAACCGCTCGCCCGAGGACGATATCACCAAGGCGCGCGTCCTGCGTTCGCGCCGCAACATGGCCAAGGGGCGCAAGACATGGGCGAGGTAACTATCGGGACGGCGACGTATGAGGGCTTCGCCACGGTCGATGTCGCTGACGAATATCTGGCCGCCGATATCGTGCGGGCGACGCCTTGGGCGCTGCTGAACGACGACGCCAAGGGCCGCGCGCTGATCAGCGCCACGCGGATGATGCTGGCGCTGCCTTGGTGCGAGACGCCCCCTGACCCGGCTGTCGATCAGGCCAGCCCCATCCCCGAGGTCGCCGCCATGCTGGCCGCCGATCTGGCCGCCAACCCGTCGCTGTTCATCGACGCGACCGGCAACAGCAACATCAAGCGGGCCAAGGCTGGCAGCGCGGAGGTCGAATTCTTCACGCCGGTCGAAGGCGGGCCGCCCCTGCCCCGCAATCTCTGGGACAGGCTGGTCGCGGCCAATCTGGTCTGCCTCGGCGGCGATGATACCAACGCGCTGCTGGACGCCGCCCAGCCTTTCGGCACAAGCGACGGCGCCTGCTATGGCCGCCCGCTCTACGGCTACCCCGCCTGGGATTGGTATGCGGTTCTGACGGGGGGCTTTGAGTAATGGGCAACGCGCTGTTCGGGGTCGATATCGCCGGGATCGTCGCGCAGGCGATTGGGCCCGGCCTCTTGCCCGTCACCATCACGCGCCAGATCGCCGGGGAGCGCACGGCTGGTAATCTGACGGGCGGGTTGGCCCGCGCGCCGCTGACCTTTTCCGGGGTGCGCGGCATCTGGGAGGACTTGCCCCGCACCCCGCCCCCGGGCGTGACCTTCGAAATCAACGACCGGATTGCCTTGCTGATCGGCGATACCATCCCCGCTGGCGGCATTCCGCAGCGCGATGATGCAATCCAGATCGAGGGGATCACCCTCTATGTCGTCCAACTGATCGCGCGCGACCCGGCAGCGGCGTCCTATCGCTATCTGTGCCGGGATCGCGCCGGGCCTGACGGGGTATAGCGTGCTGATCGCCAAGGCTGACGAATGGGTCGAAGAACCCGCCGAACGGATCGACCGCCTGCTCGATCAGCAAGAGGCGCGGATCGCCACGATCTTCCGCACGGCGATCAATGCCCTCAAGGACGAAATCGACCTCGACGAACTGGCCGAGTTGCTGGAGCAGGGCCGGGTCAACGAGGCTATCGACCGCCTCCAGTATGCCGCCGATCAGCTTGGCGCGGCCTCGAATGTCGCTTTCGTCACGGCTGGGCAATCGACCGCGGATTGGCTCAATTCGGCAGGCGTCGGGCGGGTGGTGTTCGATCAGGTCAATCTGCTGGCCGTCGCCCAGATGCAGCGCAACCGGCTGGAGTTGATTCGGGAATTCACGAACGAGCAGCGCCGGGCTACCAGCACCGCACTGATCAGCGGCGTAGAGGCTGGCACCAATCCCCGGGCCGCCGCGCGCAACTTTCGTGATTCGATTGGCCTGACGACTAACCAGTGGGGCCATGTCGCCAGCTATCGCGCGGCGCTTGAGCGCATCGGTCTTGACGCTGGCAATGGCTTGACCGAGGCCGATCTGCGCCGCGCTGGCATCGGCAATCCAGTAAGCGACGCGCTGGGCCGCAAGCTGCGCGACGGGCGCTTTGACCGGACGATCCTCGCGGCGGCGCGCAAGAAGCAGCCGCTGTCGCGCGAGAAGATCGACCAGATGGTCGAACGCTACACGGCCCGCTACATCAAGCATCGCGCCGAGGTGATCGGGCGCACCGAGGCCCTGCGATCTGTCAACCAAGGCAACGAGGAGGCGTTTCGCCAGGCAATCGCGGCGGGCACGATCAATCAAGATCAGATCGAGCGCACATGGCGCACCCGGCTCGATAGCCGCGAACGCAAGACCCACCGCTTCCTCAATGGCCAGAAGCGCGGGTGGGGCGAGACTTGGGTGACGGAGAACGGGGAACTGAAATACCCCGGCGATCCCGACGCGCCGGGCAGCGAAACCATCCAGTGCCGGTGCGCGATCCTGACCCGGATTCGCCAATAATCAACGGGGGGCTATCCCCGGCGAGCGAGTCGCGGTAATAGGCGGCAAGCCGGTTCACAGAACGCGGCGCTGATCAAGACTCGCCCACCACGCGAAATCGACAGATTGCCCAGCGGGCGGGGAGCAGATTGGTGGCAACAGCGTCTAGCAAGATCGTGAAAGTCAACGACATCATGAGCGTGGACGAAACCCACAATCTGGTCGTCGGCATGGCGATCGTCTGCAAGGTGCTGAACGAGGAAACCGGCGCGTTCGAAGATTATTATGATCTGAACGTCGATGCCGAGGGCGTTCACAAGGGCCAGCGGGTGCCCGAAAACATCACCGAATCGGCGGTCTTCAAAGCCCTGATCGAAGCGGGCGAGGCGGGGATCATGCCCGGCAATGAACAGCACGCCGGGCCCGATGTCGGCAAGTATGTCGGCCTGTTCGTCGTGACCGAGGACATCGCAAAGTCGATGGATTGGACGATCAAGAAAACCGGCCTCGCGGTGCAATATCACGCGCCCGACGACGTCATCGCCAAGTTTAAGGACGGCACCTATACCGGCTTCTCGATTGAAGGCGCGCGGGTCGAATTCGAGGAGGTCGCCGATGCCTAAGCGCGTTCTCAATCGCATCCGGCTGGACAAGATCGCGGCTGTCGACAAGCCCTGCCAGGAACACGCGACGTTTGCCATCGTCAAGCGGGCCCCGGGCGCTGGCGCGCCCCCGGCTATCGTCAAGCGGACATTTCAGGAGGCGCTCGCCGCCCAGCTTGTCGGCGAAAAGATCAGCGAGACGTTCTGGCGCGCTTTCGAGAACCAATGGGCCGTGCGCGATGCCTTCCGCACCGCCCTGACCGATGAAATTGCGGAGGGCGGCGATGGCTCTGCCGCGACGCAAGGCTTCACCGAGGCGATGGAGCAACTGGCTCGCACCGCCGCCGAAGCCGCAAGAAATGCCGCCTCGACGGCGGATGACGATCTTGAGGCGGCTGTCGAGGAAGCCGTGTCGAAATGGCTACAGCATCAGGAGCAACCCATGAAGATCTTGAACAAGGCCCAGCTTCTCACGGCTGTGGCAGGTTTCGCCATCGCCAAGTCCACCGTCGCCGAGGCCAACGAAATCATCGCCGCCGCTGTCGAACTGGATGCGCTGGACGCGCTCGAGTCGAACGACGATCTGGCGAAGATGGCCGACGGCTACGACGGCAAGAAGAAGAACAAGGGCGAGAAGGACGAGATGGCCGCGATGAAGCGCGAACTGGCCGTCCTCAAGATGGCCCCGGCCATCCGCAAGCACTTCGATGCGCTGGCCGCCGATCAGGCCGACGCCTTCCTTGCCAAGTCCGAGGCCGAACAGCAGGCCGAGGTCGAAGCCGCCAATCAGGCCGACCCGGTCGTCTACAAGTCGGCGGCTGGCATCGAAATCCGCAAGTCGGATGGTGCGGTCGCGGCCATGCTGGCAAAGCAGGTCGATGATCAGGCCGCTACCATCGCCAAGCTGGCGGCCGGCGTGACCGGCGACGCCATCGAAAAGCGCGCCCGCTCGGAATTCCCGAACGTCGCGCTGGCGACCGCGACCTCCATGCTTAAGTCGGCGGCCCAGATCGGCGTCGATACCGAGGCAGGCAAGGACATCGTCAAGTCACTGGCCGCCATGAACACCGCCAATGGCGGCCTCATGAAGCGCGTCGGGACGACCGAGGCCCCGGCTGTCTCGGGCGATCTGGCCAAGGCGCGCCAGGACTTCAATTCCGAGGTCGCCAAGGTCGCCCGCGAGGAAAAGATCGGCCACGCGGACGCCATGTCCAAGGTGCGCACCGAGCGGCCCGATCTGTTCGCCGAAGCCTACCCCGAGACCGTCGCCATGGACGAGGCGGAATAAGCCCCGCCCAGCCATCAGCAACCGCAAGCACAAGGAATTTTCGTCATGGCAACTGAACGCTTCACCGGCTCGCAGACCGACGCGGTCGTCAGCGCCGCTGATCTGACCGGCAAGGAATTCTTCGCCGCCAAGCGCACCTCGTCCGGCCTCGCCCTTTGCGCGGCTGGCGATCCGGTCTCCGGGATTATCAGCGAAGGCAAGGCCGCTGGCCTGCACTCGTCGATCAAGACCGGCAACCAACTCAAGGCAATCGCCGGGGCCGCCGTGGCCGTCGGCGCGAAGGTGACGCCGGATTCGTCGGGTCGTCTGGTCACCGCAACCGCTGGCACCGAGGTTTTCGGCACGGCGATGTCGGCGGCTGGCGCGGCTGGCGATCTTTTCACCATCGACGTTGACCGCAGCGCCATCGACATCCCGGCCTGATCGCCGGGTTCAACTTTCCGGATCAAACCGAGAGCAAAGGTTTGGGGCCAACGGGGCCTCGTGACTGGAGAAGGGAAACCGAACCATGAAGAAGTCAATCTCCGGGGACACGAACCCGGACGCCTATCTGACAAACTACAGCTTCGGCCTCATGCAGGACGATGGCGTGTTCGTCGCCGGTGCCGCATCGAGCCGAATTCCTGTCACTCAGGAAGCCGGGAAATTCAACGTCTACCCCCCGGGCTATTTCTGGCGCGATGAAGCGCAGGTTCGCCCGCTTGGTGGCCGCCCTGTGCAGGTCAGCTATGGCGTCAAGGAAGATACCTACGTCGCCGAGGAGTGGGCGCTGGAGCACGTGATCGACGATCGCACCCGCCAGAACAGCCGCATCCAGAACCGCCTCGACGAGAACGCCACTCGCCTGCTGACCACCAAGCAGATGATCCGGGCCGACCGCATCTGGGCGACCAGCTTCTTTGCCACCGGCAAGTGGGCGATGGAGGTGACGGGCGTTGCTTCCGGCGTGGGCGCTGGCGAATTCCTGTCGTGGGCGGATGACGCTTCGTCGCCGCTTTCGGATATCGAGGACTGGAAGGAAATGATCCGCCTCGGCACCGGGATGGAACCGAACACGCTTGTGCTGGGCAGCAATGTCCGCAAGCGCCTCAAGAACCACCCCGAATTCGTCGACCGGATCAAGTATACGTCCAGCGCGATGATCACCAACGCGGTCATGGCGGCGATGTTCGAGGTCGATAACCTGCGCGTCGCGCGCGCGTTCTACAATACGGCGGCTGAAAAGGCCCCGTCGGTCGACGATACCGGGGGCGAAAACATCACCTATATCGTCGATCCGAACGCCGCGTGGCTGGGCTATATCGACCCGAACCCGACGCTCGACAGCCCGACCGCGATTGCCACGTTCGCGTGGGATAGCCTCGTCCCGGGCCAGACCAACGACTTCGGCGGCGTGATCAGCCGGGGCCGTGACGGTCGCGCCTACAGCGACTATTTCCACTCGCGCCAGGCGTTCGGCATGAAGAAGATCAGCGATGACCTCGCTGTCTTCGTCAAGGACGTCCTCGCCGCCTAACTCTGATCGAAAGGAAAGCCCTGTGCCCGTTCGTCCTCGTTTCGACCCGAAGCGCGCCCTGATCGCGGCCCGGGGCTTTTCCTTCCTTGGCCGGGCCTACGGGCCCGGCGATCCCTTCCCCCACCCGGATGACGCGGCCTCGATCGCGCCGCGCCTGCTGGCCCGCCAATATGAGGGCCACGCCGTCAACCATGCGCCCGAGGCGCCTGCTGATCCTATCCAAATGACCGGCCCGGCTGGCGGGCGCTATACCATCACAGCCCCATGGCTGGAGCGCCCGCTGGTGATCAGGGGCAAGGTCAACGCCGAGAAGGCGCTGGCCGATATCCGCGAGGAGGGCGCGCCCCTCGGCTGGATCGAGGGTGGCACCGAGACGGAAATCGAGGAGGCCGGGGGCGGCTGGTATGCGATCAGCGCGCCGTGGCTGGCCGAACCTGAAAAGGTGCAGGGCCGCGAGGCCGCAGAAGCCCGCCAGCGCGAAATCCACGACGCGGGCCCGCCCGCCGATATTCAGGCCGAGGACGACGCTGGCGATGATCAGACGGCCTCGCCTGCCAGTGATGCCCCGGATGCAAATGCGGCTAAGACAGATACCGACGCCGTCGATATCTCGGCCCAAGGGGCCGACGCAGACGCCGACGACGCAGTGGCCGCCCAGATTGGCGCTACGGGCGATGCGGCGAAAGCCTCCGAAGGCGAGGCGGGGGCGTCGGAAGAACCCCCGGCCAGCGCCTAGCGCACAGACCATTCGTCGCCAGCGGCCAGTCCTCTATCCGGGGGCTGGCCGTTGCTGTATCAGGGCCCAGCCAACCAGAGGAGACCACCATGTCCGATTTCGATCCCGCCCGCCGCCTGACCATCGCCAGATTCAAGACCGTCGGCGGCCACCCCCTGCCGGTCGGCACGGCCCTGACCATCGTGGCCGAACCGGCCAAGCCGGGCGAGGTTGACGAGGCGCTGGCCCGCCGCCTGTTCGCATCGGGCATCGCCGTCTATGCCGAGGACTATCGCCCGACGCCGGTCGAAACCACCGAGGCGCAGGCGGCGCGCATCATCACCGAGGCTGCTGATCTGGACGAGGCCGCTGGCGATCAGATCGAGGTGCAGGCCGATCTGCGCGTCAGCAACAGCGCGTTGCGCCAGATCGCCGCCGATGAAGGCGTCGCAGTCGAAGGCGATGACAACAAGATCGACTTGCAGCGAAAGATCATGGAGGGCCGCGCCGCGCGCGCCGCCCAGACCGAGGCGTAACCAGTGGCCGATCAGATCGACATTATCGTTGCCGATCTGGAGAACTTTACCCGGGGGGAGGTCATCGCCTTGGCGCTGAACATCAACGCCAATCTGCGCGACAACCCCCCGGTCGGCACCCCTATCGACACCGGCTGGGCGTCGGCCAATTGGGTGCCGTCAATCGGCGAGCCCGCCAATCTTGACGGCGAGCCGGCCGATCCGCGCGAGGGCCCGCTGCCTGCCGAAATTGCCGCCCGGGCGCGGCTGGCCGAGCAGGGCCAGAACGATGTGCTTTCGTGGCGGCTGACGGACGGCCCGATCTTTTCCACCAACAACGTCCCCTACATCGGGGCGCTCAACGCTGGCCATTCGCCACAGTCACCGCGAGGCTTTGTGCAAACCGCAATCGAAAAGGGCGTCAGGGAGACGTATAGCCGCGCTGGCGCGCAGGGCGCTCGCAATCGCCGGGCCGCCGCCGCGCGCGCGCGCAAGCCGAGGCCGCGTCGATGAGCGTGTGGCGGCAAGTCCAAGAGACGCTCTACCAGCGGTTTGCCGATCATTGGGTGACGCCCGGCCCGGATCCGGAGCCGCTGACGCCCTATGCGCTGGCCAACGAGAAATTCGATCCCCCGCAGGCCCCTTGGGCGATGGTGAAAGTCATCCGTCTCCCCGGTGGGCCCGGCACGATCGGTCGCCCGGGCAACAAGCGAATGGATCGCGTCGGCCTTGTGCTGATCGACTTGCGCGAACCGCCGAACAATGGCGTGGGTGATCTGTCCGATCTGGCCGAACGCGCGGCGGCTATTTTCGAGAACTGTCGAATCCTCTCCCCTTATGATATCCGCTTCTCGCAGGTTGAGCCCGGCGAGGAATCGGATATCGACAAGGGGCGATGGTGGGGCGTGACCGTTGAGGGGCGCTTCGAATATGAAGAACGCAAATAGAAGGAGGCATTCATGGGCCGGGTAATCACGAACGGGACGACACTTTCCTTCGCCCGGGAGGCGTCGCTCGGCGTTCTCCCCGGCTCGCCGCAATGGTTCGAACTGGAACCGAACGGCATCACGGCTTGGGGGACGACCATCTCCAAGGAGGCGCGCAATCCGATCAGCCAAGCGCGGTCGCGCCGCAAGGGCGTGGTCACTGATCTGGACTCGACGGTCGAATTCGAGGCCGATCTGACGCTCGCGCATCTTCGCCATTTCGCCGAGGCGTTCCTTTTCAGCCGGGCGGTCGGGGCCGATGCTTTCCTGACCAGCGCCGCGACCAGCACCGGCTATACCATCCCGGCCCTGACCGCCGCCCAGGCTGGCCGCCTGATCTATAGCAGCGCGGGCGCTGGCGCGGTCAGCCTGATCCACGCAAGCGGCTTCATCAACGCCGCCAACAACGGCCTCAAGCCGCTGGTCGATGATCCCCTCGTCAGCGAGACGGAAATCACGATGACCGGCCTTGTGGCCGAGGCGGTCGCCGATACCAACCTCGCCCAGATCGCGGTCGCGGGGGTGCGCGGGGCGGCGGGCGACATCGAGATCGACGCTGACGGGAATCTGATCAGCACCGCGCTCGATTTCACGACGCTGGGCCTCGCGCGCGGTCAGGTCATCCATGTCGGCGGCATCGACATTGCCAACCAATTCTTCAACGAGGAGAATACCGGCTTCGCCCGCGTCCGCGTTATCGCGGCGAACAAGCTGACGCTGGACAAGCGCGATCAGCCGTTCGTCGCCGATGACGGCACCGATACGGGCTCGGGCGGCACCGGCTTGCGGATCGATCTGCTGTTCGGCCAATTCGTCCGCAACGTCGCGGTCGGCCACCCGGACTATCTCGAAATCTCGAACCAGTTTGAGCTTGCGAG
>JACCDR010394732.1_pt1 | contig 14629 bp, 14 predicted proteins | sample 7446431 | NCBI WGS metagenome assembly JACCDR01 (sample SAMN15323443, study PRJNA562643) | freshwater metagenome | isolation source: river surface water | place: USA:Blue River Watershed | collected 2017-08-17 | reverse complement strand
TCCACCGCGTGACCGCGTGGCGCCGCATGGAGCGGCTGAAGGCGATCCAGCACGCCGACCCCGCCGCGCTCCGCGTGGTGGACCTCCCGGTGACGATCGGCTCAGGCGCTCAACGCCTCGCGCTGCATGTGCTTTGGCCCGTCGCCGCCACGAGCGCCGCCGCCTGACGCGGTGCCCTGCGAGACACCCGCACCGCCCGCGCAGTGTCCCCGGTGACACCCTCGCTGGCCTTGTGCGCCAGAGGCGGTGGTGCGAACCCACCCGCTGCAACCGGCCCCGAAGCGCAGTCCCCCCCATGCGCAATAGGGGCCTCCTCTCCACCGCACGCCTCCCATGTCCCGCACCGGCCGCCCCACCAAGCTGACCCCCGCGCTTCAGGAGCGCATCGTGAAGCTCGTGCGGGAGGGCAACTACCCCGAGACCGCCGCGCAGTCAGAGGGGGTCGACCGCGCCACCTACTACCGGTGGATGGACAAGGGCGCGCAGGACGGACCCGAGGCCAGCACCTACCGCGACTTCCGCGACGCTGTGACGCGGGCACGCGCGACGGCCCAGCGGAAGATGCTCGCGCACGTCGCCAAGGCCGCGCCGAAGGACCCCGAGAACGCCCGCTGGTACCTGGAGCGAACCGCGCCCGACCTCTTCGGCCGCCGCGACAAGCTGGTGGTGGAGAACCTCGTCTCGCAGGAGCTCGAGCGCGCGCTCGCGAAGCTCGAACAGCGCCTCCCCCCGGAGATCTACGAACGTGTCCTCGCAGCCCTCACGGATGACGAGGCTGGCGACGGAGCGCCTGGAGCGCTTGCGGGCGACGAAGGCCAGCCCCCGCCACAAGACCCCGTCCACTGAGGCCCTCGCCGACCCGGTCACCTTCGCCCGCGAGGTGGGCGGCTACCGGCTCTGGTCGCGCCAGGAGGAGCTGCTCGCCGCCGTTCGCGACCACGACCGCGTCAGCGCGACGAGCGGTCACAAGACCGGCAAGAGCACCTCGTTCGCGGTCCTCGCGTGGTGGTTCACCGCCGACCCGCTGAACCGCCCCGGCGCCCGCTGCGCGATGACCTCCGCGTCGCAGCGGCAGGTCAAGAAGATCCTCTGGCGCGAGGTGCGCGCGTTCTGGCGACGCGCCAAGGCCCGCGGCTACGACCTCGGCCCCGAGCCCGCGCTTGACCCCGAGACGGGCATCCAGTGGGACGACGGCCGGGAGCTCTTCGGCTTCACCGCGCGCGACCCCGAGAAGGCCGCAGGCACCTCGGGCGCGCACCTGCTCTTCCTCCTCGACGAGGCCTCGGGCATCGCAGAGGAGATCTACGAGGCGATCGAAGGCAACCGCGCTGGCGGCGCCAAGATCGCCCTCGTCTCGAATCCCACGCAGCAGTCGGGCGAGTTCTACGAGTCGCACCACGCCAAGCGGAAGTTCTACCGGCCGATCGAGATCAGCTCGGAGGAGGCCGCCGCCGTCGACCCGCCCATCCCCGGCCTCGCCACCAAGGCGTGGATCGCGGAGAAGCTCGAGGAGTGGGGGCCTGACTCGCCGCTCTTCCAGGTCCGCGTGAAGGGTCGTTTCGCAGCACAGGCCACCGACGCCGTCATCGGCCTCGGCCTGGTCCTCGACGCCATCGCGCGCGGCAAGGAACTCGCGGGCGACGACGGCGCGGAGCCCGATCACGACGACCCCGACGCCTCGCGCGAGCCGCTCTACGTGGGCCTCGACGTGGCCCGCTTCGGCGACGACGAGACCATCGCCGCCCCGCGCCGCGGGAAGCGGCTGTATCCCCTCATCGCGCTACCGCCGGGCGACGGACCCAACACCGCGGCGGCGCTGATGATCGCGCTGGCCGACGCGGGGCTCATCGGGCCTCGCGAGATCCCCCGGGTCGCGGTCGACGCCAACGGCGTAGGCGCCGCGGTGTTCGATGCGCTGGTGAGGCGGGACGACGTCGCCGCGGTGGCAGTGAACACGGGCGAGCGCGCGTCGAAGCCCGACGACTTCGTCAACCTCCGCGCCGAGCTGCACTTCAGGTTCAAGGGCTGGCTCAAGGACGACGGCGCGATTCCCGACGACGCGCGGCTCCAGAGCGAGCTCGTCGCGCCGAAGTATTCGAGCGACGCGCGCAACCGCCTGAAGGTCGAGTCGAAGGACGAGCTGCGCAAGAGGCTCCGCCGCAGCCCCGACCGCGCCGACGCCGCGATGCTCTCGCTGGTGGAGTTCGAAGTCGATCTTCCCGGCATGGATCAGGACTCGCTCGACCTCGCTGGCCCGATCAACGTCTCCACCTGGTAGCCCGACCCCTTGGCCCCCACCCTCCGCGACCGCGCCGTCACCCTCGCCGAGGCGGCGTACGAATACGCCCTGGTGCGCCTGCGCCCTGCGCCCGGTGAGCGCGGACGCGAGGAGGCAGCGCCGGCGCCGTGGAGCGACCGCAACGTTCAGATCCTCGGCGCGCGGGCCACGCCCGACGCGGTCGCGGCCATCATCAACCGCCGCAACACGGGCGACCTGCGTGATTGGGCCGACCTCGCCGACGCCGCGCGCCGCGCGGTGACGACGATCCACTCCGAGCTCTCGACGCGCGAGCAGTCCGCGCAGGAGACCGACTTTCGCGTCCTCCCCGGCGAGGGCTCGAACAAGCGCGCCGCCCGCCGCGCCGCCGATGCCTGCCGCGAGGTCTTCGCTCGCTGGCAGTCGCGCGACGACTCGGGCGACACCTACGGCGCGTGGGATCGCTGGGTGGCCGAGTGGGTGGCCGCCGCCTACTACCCGCTCGCGGGTCACGAGATCGTGTGGCGGCGCGACGCGCGCGCGGTGTACCCCGACGCGTGCAGCCGCATCGCCGAGCGGCGCTTCAGCTACGCGGCCGACCAGTACGACCCGAACCCCTGGACGCCGCGGATCCTCGACGACGAGCAGCCCGACTCGGCGTTCTACCAGCCGCCCTACGGCGTGCCGGTGTCGGCGCTGCACCCGGACAAGGTGCTGATGCATCGCCGCCGTGTGGTGGGCGGGCACGCCGCGTCGGAGGGGATGTTCTCGGTCCTCGTCTGGCCGTACGTGTTCGCGACGTCGAGCTGGCGCGACCTGATGCGGCTTCAGGAGATGCTGGGGGTGCCCCCGGTCATCGGGTACTTCAACGCGGGCGGCGCCAAGGCCGATGGCGCGCAGCAGAAGATGAACGGCGACCGCAAGGCGACCTCGGAAGAGATCGCGCTTGGCCGGTCCACGCTGGGCATGATGACGGGCGCCCTCCGCGCGCTCCTGCCTGACACCGTCCGCCTGGAGCCGCTGAAGTACGACCTCCCCGCGACGCCCATCCAGCTCATGACCACGGAGCGGATCGACAAGTACGTCGCCCGCGTCGTCAACGGCACGGACGGGGTGAGCTCGATCGTCCCGGGCTCGCGGGCCTCGCAGCAAGTGGCCGCCGAGCAGGCGATGACGCCGTACCGCAGCGACGCACGGTACTGCGCGCGTCAGGCCACGATCCTCTTCGCGCGCTTCGTCAGGGCGAACCCCGACCTCTTCGGCGCGGGGTGCCCGCTCCCGATCTGCGTCGCCGAGACCGACCCGCCCGCGAGCACGGCCGATCGGCTGAAGCTCATCAAGGACGCCAAGGAAGCGGGCTTCGTGATCCCCGAAGCGTGGGCGCACGAGTCCGTGCAGATCCCACTGCCTGGGAATGGTGAGCGCGTGGTGGGCCAGCCGCCCGCGGATGCGCAGCCCGCAACGCCGACCACACTCGGCAACGCCGCAGCGTGAAGCGATGCCACCCACTCCTCCCGCACAGACCGGCGCCGGCTCTCCTGGCGCGGCGGTGGTCCTGCCGCTTCCGCCCGGCGTGGCCGTCTCCCTCGCGCTCGCGGAAGGTGTCGCGCCGAGCGAGCTCCACCTGACGCTCGCCTACCTCCCCGCCGTCGACCGCGCCGACGCGGTGGTGTTCGAACAGCTCCGCGCCGTGGTCGCCGCCTGGGCGGCCCCGCTCGCACCCATCGCCGCGTCGCTCTCGGGCGTCGGGCGCTTCACGGGCGAAGGGACCGACGGCGACGCCTTCGTGCTCCTCGCCGACGCGCCGGGGCTGGGAGCGCAGCGCGAGGCCCTCGTGACGGCGCTCGTCGCCGCGGGCTTCGAGGTCTCCGCCGCGCACGGCTTCAGCCCGCACGTCACGCTCCGCTACCTCGCCGCGGACGACGAGATGCCGCTCGATCGCGTGGGGCCGGTGGCGCTCACCTTCGAGGGCGTCGAGGTGTGGCGCGGAGACACGCACGACCTCATCGCGAACTTCACCCCAGCCGCCGCGGACACCACGACGATGCACCGCAACCTGACCCCGTTCTGCTACGGCGCCCCCGTCGCGCTCTCGCTCACCCCGACCGACGCGCCGGGCGGGCCCTGGACGGAGATCGCCTACGAGGTCGACCTCAAGGGCTACAAGCTCGCCTCGGGCGGCAACGCGAAGATCGCCGCGTCGAACATCGACGAGATGGTGCGCAACTTCGCGCGCTACCCCAAGGTGCCAATCGTCATCGAGCACGCCGACACGCGCGAGGGCTCGCCGGTCGAGTGGGCCGAGCCGCAGGGCTGGATCGTCGGTCTCCGCAAGGGCTCGCGCGAACGCACGGTGGCCGGGAAGACCGTCACCGTCGCCACGCTCGAAGCGCAGCTTTCGGTGAGCGACGAGGTGCGCCTCCAGATCCTTGGCGACGTGGCCAACGGCGTCCCGCCGACGTGGCCCTTCTGCTCGATCACCCCGGCGCAGGGCCGCGACGACGAGACCGGCGCCGAGCTGGGGTCTGTGCTCTGGAGCGTCTCCCTCACCGCCCACCCTCGACTCGCAGACCTGCCGCGCCTGGCGGCATCACGGAGCCACCACCCCATGAAGAACCGCCCCCGACGCGGCGCCACCACCACCGCGCCCGCCGCCCCCTCGATCGAGCCCGCCGACCCCAACGCCCCCCAGGAGCTCGGCTACTGGTACGGCGAGATCAAGACGCGCGGCGACGTGCTCTCGATGCTCCGCACGGTGCTCGACCTCCCGGTGGTCACCACCGAGGAGGAGGTGCTCGCGAAGATCGCCACGCTGGAGTCGCTCTCGACGCAGCCCGAGGAGGCCTCGGGCGTCGACGTCGATGACCTCGTCGGGATGATCCGCCGCGCCCTCGGGCTCGACGCGCTGAAGACGACCGCCGAGGTGGTGGCGTCGGTGCGCGAGGCCCTCGACACCCTTCCGGCGAGCGAGGCGATGCCCGCCGCCACCACGATGTCCCGCGCGACTGCCCGTGCGGCCAACCCCGCTCCCACCCCGGAGAAGACCATGAAGAAGACGTTCCTGGAGCTGGCCGCCGAGATGCGCGTGCCCGCCGCCACCGAGGACGCCGCGCAGGACGCGGTCCTCACCCTCTCGCGCGACGGCGCCGCCGTCCGCGCCGCCCTCAAGCTGGACCTCGGCGCGCCCCTCGCGCCCGCCCTCGCGGCCGTCGCCGAGGACCGCGCCGAGCTCAGCAAGGCCCGCACCTCGCTCGCCGCCGTCACCGCCGAGCGCGACGCCGCCGCCGCGAAGGTCAAGGCGATCGAGGAGGCCGCCGCCAAGGCCGAGGCCGACCGCGCCCTCGCCGACCTCACCGCCCACGTCGACGCCGTGGCCCTCTCGAAGGCCTGGGACGAGGACACCAAGGCGCTCGTGCTCGCGGGCGCCAAGGCGGACCCCGCGGGCTTCGCGGCGAAGCACCCCAAGCCCTCGGCGCAGGAGCTTGGGCAGCGCATGCAGGACCCCGCGCGCCTGGAGGCGCTCAACCTCGGCAAGCCCCCCGCGAAGGCCCCCAACGCGGGCGAGGGCTCGCCCTCGACGCCCGGCGCCGCCCTCAAGGCGCAGATCGGCAGCCTGCGCGAGATCAACCCGGACCTCTCCGTGCTCGAGGCCACCGCCCTGGCCTCCCGCGGCGTCACCCCCGAGTCCTACGCCCGCGAGCTCGGCGTCCAGAGCTGACGCTCGGCACGCCACCACTCCTCCCCCAAGACCCACGCAGGACCACACACCATGCAGCTCCCCGTTCAGCTCTCCGACGCGTTCTCGCTGAAGAACGTCGAGTCGAGCACCATCACCAAGCACCGCCTCGTCGGCTACGGCACGCCGACCGCCTCCAACCGCACCCCGATGGTCGGCCTCAACACCGCGGGCGTCGACAAGATCGCCGGCGTGATCCAGGACGACGTGCCCGCGGGCGAGGCCGGATCGGTCTACGGCCGCACCGGCGACCTCGTCGTGATCGAGTCCGACGGCTCCGCCACGATCGACTACGGCGACGAGGTCATCGCGGTCGCGGGCGGCTCGCTCGCGGCCTCGGGGCGCATCAAGGCCCGCGGCACCCCCTCGGGCGGCGCCAACGTCCGCGTCGTCGGCCACTGCGAGTCCACCACCCAGATCCCCGCCACGGCGGGCGCGAAGGTGCTCGTGCGCCTCCGCATCGGCAGCTTCCAGGGCGCGTGATCGCGGCTCCCTGACACCACGCACCAGCACCACACGGAGCACAACGAACATGAGCGCCCCCACCAGCAAGGCCCCCTTCATCCGGGACTCCGCGCAGCGCCTCCGCGCGCGCCAGCCCACCGAGTTCGGCATGTCGCCGGCCGTCGCCGAGATCCTTCAGGGCCGCGGCATCGACCCCCGCGCCCACGCCGCGCGCCTCCGCTCGCTGCACGCCTCGGTCAGCCTCTCGCGCGCCCCCGAGCCCGGCGAGCAGGTCGCCGCCATCCGCGAGCGCTTCGGCAACGCGGACGCGTTCGCCGAGCTCGCCCTCACCCCCAACGACGTCGTCGTCCGCGAGCTGATCCAGCAGGCCGCGCTCGACAGCTACGACGGCGAGAACATCGTCGAGAGCTACTGCCCGACGCAGTTCGTCGACGCCCGCGAGGGCGAGTACAAGCTCCGCGACCGGCAGACCGAGAACCAGGAGGTCGACGACGAGATCGGCCCCCGCTCGAAGTCCAAGGGCATCCCGCAGGAGATCAGCGCCGGGACCTACAAGGTCAAGACGCGCTCCCTGCACGACACCGTCGACCGCAAGGTCTCCACGGTGGCGCCCTCGATCGAGTCGCGCATGATCGCGGCGATGCGCGTGCGCAAGTCGCTCCTGCGGCAGCACGAGATCCGCTGCGCCGTCGCCGCGATGACGAGCACCAACTACGCGAGCTCCTGCCGCATCACGGTCTCGGCCGGCGAGCAGTGGAACGGCGGCGCCTCGGCCGACCCGATCGACGACCTGCAGGACGCCATCGCGGCGATGACCGCGCCCCCGACGCACGCCGTCATGGGCCTGGAGACCTGGCAGGCCGCGCAGTCGAACGACGACCTCAAGGCGATCCTCGGCACGATGCCGGGCAACAAGGGGCTCCTCACGCCCCTCGACTTCGCGCTCTACTTCGCGCTGGAGGAGGTGCTCGTCTCCCGCCGCACCTACACCGCGATCGGCGCCTCCACCGAGTCGCGCGTCTACGGCACCGCGAGCGTCTCGCTCCAGCACGTCAGCCGCGACCCCGAGGCGCGCACCTTCATGCGCAACTTCATGCTGCGCCAGGGCGCCGGGGGCCTCGTCTCCAGCTCCTGGAGCGAGCCGGGCACGGGCGGCGTCGCGCTCGACTTCGAGCAGCTCATGATGGAGCAGGTCCACAAGGTGATCGACGACACCTACGGCGCCATCATCATCAACGCGAGGCAGTGATGGGCGCGCCCCGCAACAGCACCGGCCGCGGCCCCGTCCGCGCCAAGAACGACGCCGCCGCCAGCGGCGCCCCGGGCGTCACCACCCCCGCCACCACGACGGAGGGAGCCGACGCGGCGCCCGTCACCCCCACGGCCCCGGACCCGCGCGTCGCGGAGCTCGAGGCCCAGGCCGCGAAGGACGCCGAGACGATCGCCGCCCTGCGCACCGAGCTCGACGAACTCGCGTCGCGCAGCCGCCGCATGGACGTGATGCGCGAGGACTTCCAGCGCTCCTGGGACGCCCGCGAGCTGGAGTTCGCGGCGAAGCTCGACGCGGCCCGCCGTGCCGCCCCGACCAGCCCCCGCCGCGCCGTCGCCGACTCGCGCCTGCGCATCGGCGGCGCGAAGCTCGTCCCCGGGGACGCGATCCCCGAGGGCACCGACCTCGCCACCCTGCCCGCGGGCTCGTGGCGCTACCAGACGGAGGGCTGATCCATGGGCTTCAATCCTCTCGCCTGGTTCCGCAGCGTCGTCCGCGACGGCTACGTCCTGCAGCGCTCCGGCGCCTCGCTCGTCGGCGCCGAGCCCTCCACGCTCACCACCCGCCAGAGCCTGCTGTTCGGGCAGGCCAACGTCTCCGCGGGCGACAACGCCACCCCCGCCAGCTCGACGCCCGTGGTCCTCCCGTGGTGCGCCGCCTCGGGCGTCGCCGTCGGGTGGGTCGCGCCCCGCGCGGGCTCGCTCGTCGGCCTCTCCGCTGCGCTCTCGGGCGCCGCGGCGGGATCCAACCTGATCGTGGGCGTCTACAAGAACGGCACGATCATCAACGCCGCCGCGATCGTCACCTTGGCGAGCTCCACCAGCGACACCAAGGCGCACGGCACGTTCACGCAGGGGACCTACACGTTCGCCGCGGGCGACGTGATCGACGTGCGCATCCGCGCGGGCTCCGGCTGGAGCGCGACGAGCGTCGACCTCGGCGTCGCGGTCGAGATCGCCGACTGATCCCACCCTGAGCAGCGGCGCGCGCGGGTGACGCCGCGCCGCTGCGCTTCCCCTTCAGCTTCCTTCGAATACCGCCATGGCCACCACGCCCCGCTACATCGCGACCACCGTCGCCGACGCCAAGACCTACGTCTCGGCCGCGGTCGGTGCGGACGTCTTCGTCCAGGTGTTCGACCTGGACCGGGACGGGTCGGTGGCGGGCGCCGACGAGACGACCTTCGCGCGCGCCGTGGCCCGCGCCGAGACGGAGGTTGACGAGGTGCTCGCCGCCTCGCACGGCACGCCGTGGAGCGCAGCGGAGTTCGCTGCGCTGACCTCGGCGACGCAGGACGCGGTGCGCGAGATCGCCGCAGAGCTCACGCCCTGGCACGCGGTGCGGTTCCGCCCCTCCATGAAGGACGAGGCCAAGGCCCCGTTCCGGCTGCTCTGGAAGGACGCGCGCCAGCGCCTGAAGGACCTGCACATCGACCGCGAGCGACGGCTCCCTGGAATGGGTGCGCCAGAGCCCACGGCCACCGCCGGCGGCGTGGTCAGCGTCGACCTCAACTCCAACACCCTCACCGGACTCGACTGGCAGCGCAACGCCTCGTCCGGCACCGGGGGCTACTGATGTTTTCCCTGCGCGCGGAGTTCGACCCCGGACCCGTGCTCGACAGCCTCAACCGACTCGGCACCGCGCTCGACGATGAGCTCGAAGGCGCGCTTCGCGAGGCCGGTGAGGTGGTGGCCAGCGCCGCCAAGGCGGACCACCCCTACCAGGACCGCACGCGCGACCTCACCCGCACCACCCGCGCCTACGCTCCGCGCGGTCGCTTCTCGCGCGGCACCCTTCGCGTCGAGGTCGTGGCGACGCAGCCCTACGCCTCCTTCGTGGCGCGCCGCAAGGGCGACTGGCTGGAGGACGCGTTCAACCGCCAGCGCGGGCGCATCGAGAACGACATCGAGAACGCCGTGCGTCGCGCGATCGACACCTCGGGGCTCCGATGAGCATCACCCTCGACGCGCTCGAGGCCGCGCTCTTCACGCGCCTCCAGACCCTGGCATCGGGCGGCGCCGCCCTCACGACCTCGGTCCCCTTCCGCACGGTCGCTCGCTGGGCCGGTGAGGTCACCGCCGAGGACATCGTCGACGGACACCTCGGCGCCTGCCCCTCCGCGCTCCTCGCGCACGAGGGCTCGCAGACGGTCGCGAACGGCGATCGGCAGCACGTCCACACGCTCGGCAACGACGTCGAGGTCGTCGAGCGGCACCTCTTCCGCGTCTACGTGACGGTGCAGGACACCCGCGGGGACACGGCCACCGTGAAGGGCGGGACCGGGATGCCCGGCATCTACGCCTGCACGCAGGCCGTGGCCGAGGCTCTGGCGGGCTTCCGCATCTCGGGGCTCCTCGGCGGCGGCGTGGTCGCGCTCATCGAGCGCCGCCCCTGGCGCATCGAGCGCGGGGAGAGCCGCACCGACCTCGTCCGCTTCGCCGCCCTCTCTGCGCTGCCCGAGGCGAGCGAGACGCTGCCCGGCAACGCGATGACTCGCGCCGACGCCACCGTGCGTCACCAGACGACCGACGTCGACGGCCGCACCATCACCCTCTCGTCCAATCGCACCACCACCTGACGGAGCGTTTCCACCCCATGACCCTCCCCCTCCCGAGCGGCTACGTGCCTTCGCTCCTGCCCGACATCGCCATCGCGGTGCAGCTCGGCGTCGGCGCTGCCCCGTCCCGCAGCGACTACAAGCCCGTCCTCCTCGGCAACAAGGTCTCGGCCGGCCTCGCGACGAACGGCGTCGCGATCGAGGTCTACGGCCCCGACCACGCCAACGTGCAGTTCGGCGCGCGGAGCGAGCTTGCTCGCGACTGCCGGGCGTTCTTCGCCGTCGCGCCCCGGGGCCGCCTGTGGGCCTGCCCGGTGGCCGAGAACGGCTCTGGCGTCGCCGCCACGGCCACGCTCCTCTTCGCGACGACGGCGGCGGCCAACGGGGTCGTGCGCATCCGCATCGGCTCGAAGCAGCTCCCGGAGGTCGTCGTCACCACCGGGCAGACGGCCACCGCCATCGCCACCGCGGTCAACGCCATGATCGCCGCCTACGACGAGGAGCTCCCCAGCACCTCGGGCGTGAGCACCGCCACGGTCACGCTGACTGCGGCCAACGTCGGCCCGCGCGGCAACGACATCCGGGTGGTGGTCGAGATCGTCCCCTCGGGCACGGTCGCGGTCGGCACGACGGTGGCGCTCAACGGCGGCTCGGCGGCGACGAAGGTGGATGGGCGCTTCGGCACCGACTCGGCGACGGCCGGCACCGGCGCGGACGACTTCACCACGGCGCTCGCGACGGTCTTCGTCGCCGACTTCGACTTCATCTCCTGCGCCTGCAACGACGACACGAACCGCGCGCTCGTCACCGCCCACGCCACGAACGCCAGCGCCATCGCCGAGGGGCGCCGCCGCGTCGTCGTGGTGGGCTCGATCGAGTCGACGCTGTCCACCGTGCAGACCGACGCCACGACGGCCAACAACGCGCGGGCGCAGATCATCCACCTCAAGGGCGCCTTCAACACCACGGGCGAGATGGCGGCGGCCTACTGCGCCGCGCGCATCTACGGCGACGGCACGCTCCCCGGCATCGCGCAGTACACCGCCGCGAAGCAGAACGGGCTCCAGCTCTACCCGGCCATCCTCGCCCCCGAGATCGCCGACTACACGACGAGCACGGAGAAGAAGGCGCTCCTGGCCGCGGGCGTCACGGCGCTGGCGGCCTCGCGCGTGCACCCTGGCTACGCCGAGGTGGTGCGCCCGGTGACCACGCGCACCCTGGCGGTGAGCGGCGCCACCAGCTACGCGGTGATCGACCCGTCGAAGGTCACCGTGGCCGATGAGGTCGCGCGGCGGTGGGGCGCCTTCGCCTCCGTCGCCTACGCCGACAAGAACCTCGCGCCCGACCCCACGGACCCCGACGAGGCCCCGTCGTCCCCGTACGTGGTGTGGCCCTCGGCCATCCGCGACGACGTGTTGGCGATCCTTCGCCAGATGGAGGGGGAGGGCAAGCTCGTCAACGTCAACGCCCTCGCGGAGAACGTCGCCGTCTCCATCGACGGCTCGGACAACACCGTCGCGATCGTCATCATCCCCATCGCCGTCATCCCGCACCTGCACAGCGTGGTGACGGCGGTCCAGCAGGTCGCCTGAAGGAGGCACGCACATGGCACGCAAGGAATTCTCGGGTGGCGGAAGGCTGTGGATCGACGGCGCGCTCCTCGGCGACGCGACCAACATCGACGTCACCATCGGCGGCGCTTCGACGCGCATCGTGACCACCGCCAACAACACGGGCGAGGTCAAGAGCGACCCCAACATGATGAAGGTCTCGGTGCAGCACGCCGTGCCGAAGACCGGCGCCGACGTGCGGAAGATCAGCCGGGCCCGCGAGGCCGGGACCGACGTCACGCTGAAGGTGCAGGTCGGCAACAACGTCCGCACGGGCAGGGGCAAGATCACCTCGGAGAAGCTCTCCGTCGCGGCGGGCAAGGGCGAGTACTCCTTCGAGTTCGAGGGCGACGCGCAGAGCGTCGGCTGATCCGTGGCCCGCCGAGACGACGACATCGACGGCTCGCCTCTGGCGCGCGCCGCCTCGCGCCTGGGGCGCCCGCACAAGGTCATCGACTTCCCGGGGATGCCCGGGACGAAGGTGGCCCTCTGGTGCCCGAACGAGGACGAGGAGTCGCGCGCGGACATCGCCGCCCGCCAGCGCCTGACGCAGCAGTTCAAGCTGACGGCGCTCGACCTTAGCCTCGCGCAGGAGACCGACCTCGCGAAGCGGGAGCGCGAGGTGGAGCTCCTCACGCTCGTGCTGCGCGACCCGGCCGACCCGTCGCAGGCGTTCACCGAGTCGTCCGACGAGCTGCGCGAGCACCTCGCCGGGCCGCAGCGCTCGCAGCTCATTGAGCTCCTCGAAGACTTCAAGCGTGAGCGCTTCGTGGCGCGCACGCCTGCGGAGGACGCGGAGCTCGTGCGCGTGGTGCGCGACATGGGAAAAATGGATGGGGTGCTCTCGACGTGGTTGACGTCCTGCGACGCCGCTACGCTTCGGCTCATCGTGCTGGCCCTGGCAGCGAGCACCCCCTCGACCCCCGCGAGCTCCTCGACTGCCTGAGACACGAGTGGGCGGAGTACCGGCTCGAAGAGTCGGGCGTCCTCCCGCCGCGTCACTGGCACCCGCTGAAGATCACCTGAGCCGCACGTGAGCGAAGCCGTCTTTCGAATCATCGCCGAGGGCGGCGCGGACGTCGCGAAGCTCCTCGCCGACGTCGAGCGGCTCACGGAGCTGACGCGCCGTCGCACGGCGGCGGGCGATCGGCAGACCCGCGCCCGGCGCGACGAGGAGCAGCGGCACTACCGCGAAAGCGCCAAGCAGACGGCCGACGAGGTCGTTCGCACCGAGCAGCTCGTCACGCGGCGCCGCCTCCAAGAGCTCGCCCGCACCGACGAGGCCCGGAAGAAGTCGGAGGCGCTCTACGCGATGATGGTCAACCGCGCGACGGCCGTCCTGGAGAAGGAGGTCGGCAAGCGCGGCGAGCTCACGGAGAAGGAGAAGCGGCAGGTCCACCAGCTCGCGCAGGCGATGGTGGTCGAGCACGAGCGGGCCGAACGAGCGCGCACCGACGCGACCCGGCGCGAGGCCAGGAAGCGCGAGCAGATCCAGCGCGAGGTGGCGTCGCGCGTGTCGGGCGCGCTCATGCAGGCGGGCGGCGCGGCGATCAACGTCGGCACCCAGCTCCACGGCGCGGTGCAGGACGCCCGCGAGCGGCGCGCCACCACGCAGCACACCCTCAACGGCGCTTTCTACCAGGCTGGCGTCAGCGGCCAGGAAGCGAACATGATGCGCCAGACGCTCGACGCGGAGGTGACCTCCGGTCGCCTGCGCGGCATGCGTTCGGAGGACGTCGCGGGCGCCCTGAGCGCGGCGCAGACGCAGTTCTCGGTGCTCTCGGGCGCTAACGCCGGCGAGCGCATGCAGAACCTCCAGCGGCAGGTCGAGCTCATGGCCTTCGCGCGCAACACCTTCCAGGCCCCTGGCGAGGTGCTGCGGGTGGCCGGGATGCTCGGGCAGCAGGGGATTCGCGGCAACGACCAGCGCGCGGCCCTCATGCGCCTCACGGGCATGGCGCAGGCCGGGTCGGTCGAGCTCTCGACGCTCACCAGCACGGCCCTCGGGCCGCTCATGCAGAACATCTCCCGCAGCGTCACCGGGAACATGACGCCCGCGCAGCGCAGCGCTGCCGTGCAGACCGCCGTCTCCGAGTCCATGGCGGTCGGCGAGCTCGGCGCGGCCGCGGGCCTCACGCCGCGCGACGCGCTCAACGCCCTGGCCAAGACTCGCACCTCGGTGTCGAGCCAGGTGATGCAGGACAACCTCTACTCGCGCCTTCAGGGCGCGGGCCGCAACGACCTCGCGGCGGAGCTCTTCCAGCGCGGCGCCGACGGGAAGCGCACCCTGCGCGACCCGAACGCCCTCAACCTCATGAGCCGCCTCGTGACGGGCTTCGGCGGCAACACCAACGCGGTCACGAACCTCCTCGCCGCCGGCGGGGCGGGCGCGCCGATGGTCATGGACTCGCAGCAGCGCCGCCTGCTCACGGCCCTCGCCTCGCAGACCGCGCAGGGCGAGACGCTGGCGCAGCGCGTGGGGCGGATGGGCGCGACGGGTGCCGAGTTCACCGAGGCCCGCGTGCGCACGGGCGCGGCCATGGTCGACGCCGAAGCGCAGACGGCCCTCAACGCCTCGCGCGAGAAGCGCGACACCACCCTCACCGACAACACGAGCGCCCTGGTGCGCCTCTCCGACAGCCTGCGCGACTTCATGACGGCCAACCCCGTCGCGGGCGCGGTCGGGAGCGGCGTCGCGGGCCTCGGCGGGTCGCTGCTCGGCAGCGCCGCGGCG